>Ga0268281_1000155_pt1 | contig 53871 bp, 46 predicted proteins | sample saktaG_10_FD_190134 | JGI IMG/M metagenome (GOLD analysis project Ga0268281, IMG submission 190134) | Saline water microbial communities from Sakinaw Lake, British Columbia, Canada - sak_2011_5_24_50m | ecosystem: Environmental > Aquatic > Non-marine Saline and Alkaline > Saline ...
ATGAAAACACACAATTTATAAAAAAACGCACCTTAATTTTATTATTATTAAGGAAGAAACCGGCAAAAACTACCTTTCTTTTTTGGCGGTTTTTGTTTGCTTTCCAGCTTGAGACCGGTTGGTCTTGGAGCGATTTTCTTTTTTTGATTTTTTGTTTGTATCGTTAACGACTTCTTCTTTTTGCGCTGGCGCTATTTTTATTTCTTGGCCTACGATATCTATTTTCCATCCGGTTAATTTAGCGGCTAGCCTGACATTTTGTCCTCCTTTGCCAATAGCCAACGAAAGTTGGTCCTTTGCCACCAATACCTCGGCCTTGTTTTCTTTTTTATTAATTTTAACATCTAACACTTTTGCAGGAGAAAGCGCGTTTGATATAAACTTTTTAGAATCTTTATCCCAAAGAATAATGTCAATATTCTCGCCCCCCAATTCATTAATAACAGCTGATATTCTTGTGCCGCGCTGACCAACACATGCTCCTATAGGATCAATGCCTTCTTCTTCCGAGGCAACGGCAATCTTAGATCTTTTGCCAGCTTCGCGGGTAATGGATTTAATTTTTACGCTGCCATTGGCAATTTCTGGAACTTCAAGTTCCAAAAGCTTGGTGATAAATTCAGCGCGATTGCGCGAAAGAAAAACAATTGGCCCCCTAGCTTCTTCTTTAATATTCAAAAGGAGGACTTTTAAACGTTGACCGACAGAATAATGCTCATTAGGAATTTGTTCTTGCGGAGGCAAAATGCCATTACTGCGTCCAATATCTAAATAAACGACACCGCGTTCTTCGCGTTGAATTATGCCGCTAATTGTTTCTCCTTCTTTTGTTTTGTACTCTTCAATAGTCAGGTCTTGTTCTATCTCTTTAATTTTTTGAATAATAACCTGTTTGGCCGTTTGAGTTGCGATTCGTCCATAATCATCAAGCGTTTTAAGGGGAAGCTTAATGATGTCGCCAATCTTGGCGCTCTTCTTTTTCTTTTGCGCGTCTTCAATTAAAATTTGTTTCTTCGGATTTAATTTTTTTTCTTCCTCTTCAAGAGATTCTTCGCTCACCACGGTTAGCTCTTGCCATATTTTCGTTTTGCTCGTTTCCTGATCTAGCTTGGCTTTAATTTTACAACCATGAAGACTATTTTCTTTTTTATAGGCGGCAGCGATAGCAAATTCAACGGTCTCAAGAACTTTGTCTTTAGGAATATTTTTTTCAGCAGCCAATTGTTCAACTGCCATGAGAAATTGTTTAATATCTAACATAGAAAATAATTTAAAGGTCAAAACTTAAATCTCAAAATTAATGTAATTATTATTTTATAGTCGTGAGCTTACTCCAGATACCCAGTATATGGGAGAAATGGGGCAGTGTCAATCTGGGCGCTAGAGGACTTGAACCTCTGACCTTGTGAATGTAAGTCACATGCTCTAGCCAGCTGAGCTAAGCGCCCGTTAGAATTTTTAGTGAGTGACCGAATTTAAAAATTCTTTCATCTCGAACAATCGAAGGATAACTATTTAATCCCCAATTTATCATTATTTAAGCCAAGATTCAAGACTTTGAGTTATTTAAATAATTTTGTTAAAATGAGTAGGAGATTTTGAGTTTTGCATTTGTTTTAATTTATAGTTATGTTTGATATTATTACAATCGGAACAGCAACAAAAGACACTTTTCTCCGAAGCAAGAAAATAAAAGTTAGAGATGATATTCATTTTATCTCAGGCAAATCTATGGCCTTTGAAGCAGGATCAAAAGTAGAAATAGACGAAATCATAACGAGCATTGGGGGAGGAGCGACAAATAGCGCAACAACATTTGCAAGATCAGGGCTTAAAACAGCGACATGTTTAAATATTGGAAAAGATTTAGCTGGCAGGGAAATTAAATGTTTTTTAAAAAAAGAAAGAATTAAAATAAATTTTATTACAGAAGAAAAGAAATATCTTACCAGCGCTTCAATTATTTTATTAGAACAACAAGGAGAAAGAATTGTTTTTGTTCATCGGGGGGCCGCAATAAAAAGCTATCAATTAAAAACTAAATATCTGAAAACAAAATGGATATATTTATCGTCAGTAAATGGAAACCTTAAAGTACTAAAAAAAATTGCTTCTTATGTACGGGAAAAAAATATAAAATTAGCATTTAACCCTGGCAGCAAAGAGATGAAACTGGGCATTAGAAAACTTTTTCCCATTCTTAATGTTACCACAATTTTAATACTCAATAGAGGCGAGGCCTCAGATTTAATGAATTTGCCATATAAATCAGGAAAAACAATTGTACGGCAGGCATGCAAGCTTACGCCTGGCATTGAAATTATCACTGACGGAAAAAATGGCGCTGATGTTATTTATGAGGGAGAGCTTTATTCAATCGGTATCTATGATTGGCCCCTAATTGACAGATTAGGAGCGGGCGATGCGTTTGGGTCAGGATTTGTGAGCGCTTATATTAAGTATAGAAATATTAAAAAAGCGCTTCAATACGCGGCTGCTAACGCTTCTTCGGTAGTAACCAAAATAGGAGCTAAAGCAGGAATTATTAGAAATTTTCCCAAAGAGCCGCTTAAAATTAAGGTAGAAACACTATAAATGCTATCAAAAAAAGAGCCTTCAATCCTGTCTTCAAAAGGAAGCTCTTTTTTAATTGAATATTCTATGATTACTTAAAAAAATCTATCTGTTTTTGAGAAAGACAATAATTTAAGCAATCATTTGTTTTAGGAAAATCTCTATTTTCTTTTGTGTATTCAACATCGTATCCCCAGGGTCGATATTCCCAAACATTTTCTACTTTATTGTAATAACAAACACGATAACAATCCTTTAAAAACGATCTGTGATAACTGTATTTAATAATTACAGCGGCTGACAGCGTGGCGATTACAAACAACAACACCACTCCTATCACAACGAGGATCGTTTTTTTGTTTTTAATAACTGTACTGCTAGCCATATTTTTAGAAAAATTATTCGCAGGAACCACTGGGCACCACTTGATTTTCTTCTAATTTCTCAGCGCATTCTTTTGGCGCGCTGGTAAAGGCACTGCAAATGATTTCTTGATAAGCGCCACTTGATCTATCGCCATCATAAATCATATCATTGATTATTAATGTTGGCGATCCAGAAATAGCTTCTTTTTCTTGGCCGTTATGATTAGCCGGATCTTGGACGGAGTATTGTTTTTGCGTTAATACCAATTCTTGATCAAGCAAATCAAATCCTTCTTTTTCTTGGCAAGTTTTAATTTCGTCAACATTGATTTCCAAACCCTTGGCAATCTCTTCCCATTTCTCATCAGAATTTTCACTAGATGTTTTTGCATTCATTTCTTCAACAAAACTCCATAATTTATCTTTTTGATATTTTTGAACGCAAAGTTCTCTTATATCTTGATTGATTTCTTGAATGCCATGCATTGAACAATATTTATTTTCTTCATCTATACAGTAATCTGGATAGCCAGAAAGGTAATTGCTGTAGATCACATAATGAAGTTCAGTATTCGCTTTGTCTTTTAGAAGTTCATTAACGGGCGCAAACAATTCTTCCGCTTGATTACCAAAAGGACAATAGGACATAACAAAAAGACTAACATTGGGCTTTGTGGTTTTGGTAATTTCTTTAGGTTTGGGCGGATCTAAGTTAATTTTTTGCGGAAAAAGATATTTACCGTCTAAAGTAACATAAGATTCATAATCTTGATCTAAGACGCTTAAGCTAATTTTGTAGAGCGATCCTTCTTTTTCAACGCTTTTGATTAATACACCCTTCTCGTCGCCAATATCTTTACCGATTACTTCAATAACCTTTTGAGAAAGGACATCCTCTGAAATCGTTGATGAAGAAGAAATCATCCCGCCCAAAGCAGAAAAGTTCTGAAAGACAATAAAAGCCGCAAGAATCAAGATCGTTCCTCCTAAAGTAGTGATTAAATGAGATTTATTTTTAGCCATAGTTTTAGATATTACCGATACAAATTATATTTCCCTCCCTTTTTTTATGCCCAGGACAGGAGTTGAACCTGCATGCTCCGAAGAGCCAGACTCCTCAAGCCTGTGTGTAAACCAATTCCACCACCTGGGCAGGTTGGTAATTTAAAAATTAGTTATTTTTTCTTAGCAAGTTTTTTGGCTGGTTTCTCTTCTTTATTTTTAGCCGGTTTATCGGAAGTTTTTTGTTTGAATTGTTCTAACCTTAGCCGTTTCTGAATTTCCCTATCAGTTTTATTTCGTGTCCAATAAAGCTTAGCGCTGGTAACTTTCTTAGCTCTTTTGGTAATCTCAATTTTTTTGATAGTTGGAGAATGAGCAGGAAAAGTTTTTTCTACTCCGATTCCTGCAATTTTTTTCCTCACAATAAAGGTTGCTCCTAATTCATTGCCGTGCCTTTTAGCAATTACTAATCCTTCAAATGGCTGAATTCTTTTTTTTCCATTTTCTTCAATCTCTTGATAAACTTTTATAACATCTCCCACTTTAAAATGAGATAAATCAGTTCTTTTTTGAGAGGACAAAAATTTTGTTAAGATGTCTGACATTGGTTTAGTTTAGATAAAAATTTTTTTAAATCTTTTGGCAAAGGCAAGATAAATTGATAATAATGGTTTTTATGGACAAATGCAAGCCCCTCAGCGCACAAGAACATTCTTTCAATATTTTTGCAGTCCTGTTTTTTTATTTTATAGAGCGGATCGCCAACAATAGGATGATTTATAGAAAAAAGCTGAGATCTCAATTGATGTGTTCGGCCTGTTTTAAGCTCTAATTTCAGCAGACAATATTGATTATTATCATCATCCTCTAATCTCTTTTCTACACTATAATATGTAAGGGCTTTTTTGCCCTTCAGATTCTTTCTAAGTTTTGGCACGCTAACTCTCCTTTGAGGTGATTTATGGGACCGCGCAATGTAGCTTTCTAATTTACCTGTACTTGTTTTAATTTGCCCAAAAACAAGGGCTTGATAAATTTTCTTGATCTTTCTTTCTTTAAATAAAGCTTTCAATTCAAGAAAAGTTTTTTGATTCTTAGCTATTAAAAGTAATCCAGAAGTATCTCTATCTATCCGATGGACAATGCCTGGCCTTAGGTAGTTTTCGCCTACATCTTTTATTTGGGGGAGATAGGCGAGCAGTCCATTCGCAATTGTTTGGTTAGTCGGGTTTTTAGCCGGATGAACAAGGATACCGACCGCCTTATTTAAAACCAAAAAGTCTTCATTTTCAAAAACAATCTCAAGCTTTATGTCAGAATTAGGTGAAATCTTAACTTCTTCTTTTTCTTTAAAGCAAATTTTTAACCTGTCTTTTTCTTTTAAGTTATATTTTGACTTAGTTTTTTTACCATTTACACTGACCAACCCTTGTTTTATCAATTTTTGAAGCCAGCTTCTAGATGATTCAGGAAACTGATTTTTTAAAAACACATCTATTCTCTTGCCTTGATTTTCTTTTTTAATTAAAAAAAATTTAGTCGGCATAATATATTGAACATAATTAATTTACAGTTCGATTCTTTCTATTTTCGATAACGGCACGAGAAAGCTTTTGTTATGCCAATCACAATAAAAATAATGCCACCCCAACCCAATAGTCCGCTTAAATATGTTTCTGTGCCAACAGACAGATGTAATAGTTCGGTTCTTTTTAAAATAGCATAAATAACAAGCGTTATTAGCAATAATCCACCTAAGATGAACCAATGTTTTATTGAAGATGATTTATTCTCCATGGGTATGTAAAATTTACGAATAATATTTTTTATAACTATCTAGATAGAAAGAAAAAGAAAAATCCTATTATAAAATTAAGGATTAATATGATGAGAAAAAAACCGAGTCCACCAAATTTATTTTCTGTTCTGACTATTCTCTCTTTTTCTTGGCGTAAATGAGACATCAAAATAGTTCTGACTTGCTGAGCATCATCCGCTTTCACAAAAAGATCAACAAATTGGCCAAACGAGAAAAGATTATGCCAGCCAAATCTCTTTCCAATAACGAAATAAATTTCTTTGGTTTTGGGCGTATAGTAACTACGAGGACCATTAGTCGAGCTATATAAAAGTTTGGAAGGATTCTCAACAGAATAATCTAAATCTTTCCATCTATAAAATCTTTTAAAATAATGTTTAACATATACGCCATTTTCACTGACGATGTATTCGTACCTTGGCTGATAAATTATCGAAAATAAAAACAAAACAAGGGGAGAAGGAATCAAAATCCTCAGGAATAGCAAAACTTCCTTAAGGAAGAAAAAATATAAATATAAAATACTCGCAATTACAATAATGGCTACAAAAATATTCCTGATTTTAATCTCTTCCTTGCTAATTTTTAGATGAGGTTTCACTTTCCATGAAAGCAAAATCCTACCAAGATTATATTTTTGATTAATATCTTGCATTAAATTACGGCTTCTCCAAGAGATTTTTCGAAGATTCCGACTAACGACACTTATCAATTTTTATTTGAGGAACTTAACAGCAGAGAGCGTTTTCTTTAAAAATATAGTGGATTGTGCTCGTATTGTTTTTTAATTAAGCCTTCAACTTTCAACTTGATGGGCGCACCTGGACTCGAACCAGGAAACCTCGACCTTATAAGGATCGCGCTCTAACCAGTTGAGCTATGCGCCCGAAAATAGTTATATGGGCAGCACAGGACTTGAACCTGTGACCTTCTCAATGTCACTGAGACGCTCTAGCCAACTGAGCTAGCTGCCCATTAGAATTAGAATTTTTGCAAAATTGAAAATTGTAAATTGAAAATTAGTTTTACGTCCCCACGAGGATTCGAACCTCGAACCTACAGCTTAGAAGGCTGTCGCTCTATCCAGTTGAGCTACGGGGACAAAAGATTACAAAGGTTTTAAAATTATTAACCTTGTTTTTTCCTTATTAAGGGAAGATTTTTCTATTTTAAGTTTGTCTAAATTTTCTGTTTCTTGTCCCATTTCTTGAACAAAATATTTGACATCATCTAAATCAAAAACATTCTCGCGTCCCTCGATTTTATAGAACATAGGAATAACGATGCTGGGTTCAATTCGATGAATAACTTCAACAGCGTCTCTTGCGTTCATTACTTTATTATTTCCCACAGGAATCATCAATATGTCTGTGCCATTAATTTTCTCTAATGCTTTATTAATTGAATTTTTTTGTTTGAGCGCGCCTAAATGAACAATTTTTATTCCTTGCCATCTAATAGAAAAGATATTGTTTTTTATATTATCTAATCCGAGAGACGAACTTATTTGAATATTAACGCCCTGAACTTCGTATTCGCCGGGGTTTTGAAAAATATGCGAGGAATTTTCTAAAATTTTTTTTTCGTAAGATAAAAAATCCGAACTTAAAAGACAAATATCTGTTTTGCTTATTAAAGATTTAGATTTGTACTGAGATTTTGGTAGGGGATCAATAAAAAGAAGAATATTATTGCTTTTAATTTTGAAGGATGATAGGCCTTTCCATTGAAAAATCATAAAAATATCTGACAAATAAATTTTTTCAGCTAACTAACAAAAACTAAGCTTTTAACAATCTAAATTATATTTTATTTTTCGAAAAAAGCAAGAAATAAGAACCTGGCTTCGCCAGAACCTTGAGACAAGAAATAAGAACCTGGCTTCGCCAGAACCTTGAGACAAGAAATAAGAACCTGGCTTCGCCAGAACCTTGAGACAAGAAATAAGAACCTGGCTTCGCCAGAACCTTGGCGAAAGAATTAAGACCAAATTTTAACTTGGTCTTGAAAAATAAAAAATTTCTTTTATAATCTTAATAATCCAAAAAAAAGGATCGAAAGTCCTAACGGAGTCTTAAAACAAATTGAAAGGAGTAAAAATATGATAAAAACCGTTGGTCAGAAAGACGCTAAATTAAATAAAAAAGACAATTTTTCTTTTTTAGAGAGAGGAGAAACCATTGAAGCCGAAGTGCTTAATAAAGGGCGTAAAATAATTTATTTTAATTTAGGCCCCTATGGCGTTGGTATTTGCTATAAGAGCGAGTTTTTTGATATGCCTCAAGATATGAAAGAAATAGAAGAAGGGAAAGTCGCGATAGCCAAGGTTTTGCGTCCGGAGAATGAGGATGGTTATATTGAACTTTCTTTAAAGCGCGCCGGCGAAGAGAAAAGTTGGGAGTATATAGATGAAAAAATGAAAAAAGAAGAAGAAATTGTTGTAAGAATTATTGGCGCTAACAGAGGCGGTCTCTTAACCAGAGTTAGGGGCGTTGATGCGTTTTTGCCTGCATCGCAACTTTCTCATAAGCACTATCCTGAATTTGGTGGCGATGGTGATAGAATTCTTAAAGAGTTACGCAAATTAGTGAGCCAAGATCTAAAGGTGAAAATTGTTGATATAGAGAAAAAAGACAAAAAGCTTATTTTGTCTGAACGCGCTGACGAAGTCCAGCAAATCAAGAAAAAAATAAAGGAATATAAAATCGGAGATGTGGTTAAAGGCAAAATATGTGGAATTGTTGATTATGGCGCTTTTGTTAAATTTGGAAACAGTCTTGAAGGATTGGTTCATATTTCGGAAATTGATTGGCAGCTAATTGAGGATCCAAGGGATGTTCTTAATGTCGGACAAGAAATTAAAGCCAAAATCATCGGCCTTAAAGATGACCAAGTTTCTTTATCTCTAAAAGCGCTCAAGAAGGATCCATGGAAAGAAATTGACAAGAAATACAGAATAGGAGATGTAGTAAAAGCAAAAGTGATCAGAGTCAACCCGTATGGCGCCTTTGTTAAACTTGATGAGAAAATTCAAGGACTAGTTCCGATTTCAAAAATACCCAAAAAAGAAAATAAATTATTATTGGAAGAGGGCAAAGATTATGATTTCAAAGTTTTCTCATTAAACGCGCTGCGCCATCGAATGGCTCTTGTGCCCGTAGCAACTAAATAATAACTGATAATAATATGAAAAATTGGTTCAAAAATTTTTTCCTTGTTTTTGTTTTGCTTTTGCTTGTTTCTAGTCTTTTTAGTTTGACGGACAAAGATCGTCTTGCCAAGATTGAAGAAATTTCTTTAAGCGAACTAGCAAGACAAGTCGTTGATGAAAAGGTGAAAAGTATTGTTATTGAAGGAAATGAACTGACTGTTACCACAGAAGATAATGCGCAAAAAAAAGTGCTTAAAGAGACCGATGTTTCTCTAACCACGAGCCTCAAAAATTTTGGAGCGAGCGATAAACAACTGCAACGAATTGATATTCGCGAAAAAAATCCCAGCGGTCTAGTTATTTTCGCAACAACTTTTTTGCCGATTATTTTACCTTTCCTCTTAATAGGAATTTTTGTTTGGCTTATGTTCAAACAAGCTAAAAAAGGACAATCGCAAGTTTTCTCTTTTGGCAGAACAAAGGCGCAGCTTTTTCATTCTCAACAGGGAAAGAAAAAGATAACCTTTGAAAATATCGGAGGATTAATAGAGGCCAAGACCGAGCTTAAAGAAATAGTTGATTTTCTAAAACATCCCAAAAAATTTCTTAATATGGGAGCAAAGATTCCTCGCGGCGTGTTGTTAGTTGGTCCTCCGGGAACAGGAAAAACTTTAATTGCTAGAGCGGTTGCGAATGAAGCGGGCGTGCCATTCTTCAGTATTTCAGGATCGGAATTTGTTGAAATGTTTGTTGGCGTTGGAGCCGCGAGAGTGAGAGATACATTTAAAACTGCCAAAAAACAGGCGCCGGCAATTTTGTTTATAGATGAATTAGATGCTATTGGCCGTCATCGAGGATCAGGATTGGGGGGTGGGCATGACGAAAGAGAACAAACGCTTAACCAGATTCTTGTTGAAATGGACGGGTTTGATAATCAGACTAATGTTATTATTATAGCGGCGACCAATCGGCCCGATATTTTAGATCCTGCGCTTTTAAGGCCGGGCCGTTTTGATAGGCAAGTGATACTTGAATACGCCGATATTAAGGACAGAGAGAAAGTTCTAAAAATTCATGCTAGCAATAAGCCCTTAGACAAAAAGGTAAATATTAGAACCATAGCGGAACGTACGCCTGGATTTTCTGGAGCTGATTTGGAGAATCTCATAAACGAAGCTGCCATTTTAGCGGCTCGTAAAAACTGTAAAAAAATCACTCAACAGCATATATTGGAATCCATTGAAAAAGTATTGCTTGGACCGGAAAGAAAAAGTAAAGTGCTTTCAAAGAAAGAAAAAGAAATTTCCGCCTATCATGAAGCGGGACATGCCTTAGTTGCGGCAAGATCATTGAACACAGATCCTATCCATAAAATTTCTATTATTGCTCGAGGCATGGCAGCAGGATATACATTAAAATTACCAACAAAAGATAAACATTTTCACAGCAAATCGGAATTCTTAACTGATTTATCTGTTCTTCTTGGCGGATATGCGGCTGAAAGATTAATCTTTAATGAGATTACAACGGGAGCGTCAAGCGACTTGCAAAGAGCCACTAATTTAGCTAGAGCACTGGTAACAAGATATGGTATGAGCGAGAAGATGGGGCCAGTCACTTTTGGCAAGAGGGAAGAGATGATTTTCATGGGAAGAGAATTTCACGAAGATCGTAATTATTCTGAAAAAATAGCAGCAAAAATTGATGGAGAAATCAGCCAATTTATTAAAAATGCCTATAAAAAAGCTGAAGAAATTTTGAAAAAGAATATAATGGTTCTCAAAAAAATTGCGCAAGTTTTAATTAAGAAAGAGACAATAGAAAGAAAAGAATTTGAAAAATTAGTTGGAAAAAAAAGTAAAAAAGACTAAACGCTTCCATCCGCATCTATTAATAAAGCCCTCGTAGCTCAATGGATAGAGCAAGTCTCTCCTAAGGACGAGATGGAAGTTCAACTCTTCCCGAGGGCAGAGCAGCCCGCCTAAATTTTCCGCTCATAGCTCAATTGGTAGAGCAGTTGCCTCTTAAGCAATTGGTTCCAGGTTCGAGTCCTGGTGGGCGGACACGAGGCACTTGAGTCTATGGAGGTTCAACCTCGATAGTAAAAGTTTATTAAAATACTTAGCATGAAAAAAGAAATTGTTGAAAAAATTACTGCGCTATCGACAGCCGCCTTTGGTCTTGTGGCGGCGTTAGCTTGGAACGGCGCTATCCAAGCAATTTTTAAAAAGGCATTTGGCGCAACGGACGGAATAGTATCAATGCTGATTTACGCAGTGGTGGTTACAATTGTCGCCGTCTTGGTGACTATTTGGATTGGCAAAGCCGCAGCGAAAGTTAAGAAATAAAATAAAAAATGGAGGTATAATGGAGGTATTAAAAAAGCGTATTTACGCGCTTTTTTAGTTTAATTTCAGCAATTATTTTCTATTCTTGTCGTGAAATTTTTGATAAATTTCCTTTAATCCCTTATTAGTAACATGAGTATATATCTGAGTAGTTGAGACATTAGCGTGTCCCAAGAGCGCTTGAACAGATCGCAAATCCGCTCCTCCGGCCAAAAGATCGGTTGCGAAAGCATGGCGGAGGGTATGAGGAGTAATTTGTTTGGTGATGCCAGCTTGGATTGCCCGTTTTTGAACGATTCTTTGCACCGATCTTGGAGTTAATCTTAAATTATCTTTTTTGCCAGTTTTTTTTGCGCGCACGAAAGCAGCTAAATCAATATCAATACGTTTATTAAAATAGTTTTTGATTGCCTTTTTAGATTCTTCAGAAAGAAAAACAAGCCTTATTTTGCCCCCCTTTCCCTTAACGGTAAATTCATTTTTTTCTAAATCTATTTTTTCCTTGTCAAGATTACAAAGCTCCGATACCCGCAAGCCTGTGCTAAAAAGCATTTCTAATATTGCCTTGTCTCTTAACCTGATAATTTGAGTGGATTTTTGATTTTGTAACAATGGAATTTCAAGCAGTCTTTTAAGTTCATTTTCAGACAAAACTTCAATTTCTCTTTGTGTGGTTTTGGCAAGTTCTATTTTTTCAGGGGAGAGAGACTTAATGTCTTCCTTGTCAAGATAACGCAAGAACCCTCTTAAGGCGATTAAATGATAATTTTGAGTAACTTTTTTTAGATGTCCTTCATTAAGGCGATTAAGATAAATATGATATTGGCGAATTAACTCTTTGGTAATTTGATCAGGCGTTATAATATTTGACCACGAAACAAAACGATCTAAATAACGATCATAATTTTCTAAAGTTCTTTGACTTGCGCCTTTTTCAATTTCTAAATATTCTAAATAACGTTTTTTTAATTCCTTGATATTCATTATTAAAAAGCATAATACACAATTCTTTAATTAACCCCTTTTATTATACGACACCTTTTTCAAGATACAAGGATACAAAAACTATATTTTCTTGCTTTCTTGTTTTTTTAAAAAAATATGTTATCCTTTTTTGTACACTTTAATTGTTTAGAAGAGAACAGAATCTTCTTAATGTTTGTTTAATATATTATTATGTTAGCATCAAAGAAAAAAATAGAGCTTATTGCTAAATTTAGAGCTCATAAAAAAGATACAGGATCTTCGCGGATTCAAATCGCTCTGCTTACTGAGAAAATTAGAGAGCTTATGGCTCATCTAAAAAAACATTCAAAGGACAATCATTCGCGCAGAGGACTTTTAAAAATGGTTGCTAAAAGAAAAAAGCTTGTGGAATATTTAAAGGGTCATGACGAGAAAAATTATGATGCTTTGAATAAAGAGCTCGGCCTTGATAAAAAAAGCCGTAAGAAATAATAAATTTTAATTTATGCTTTCTTTGCCGTTTCAAAAAAAAGTTAGACATCATCAGCAACGAGTAGCAGTTTTAATAGATGTTCAGAATATGTATCACTCGGCTAAGCATCTTTTTCGCGCCCGCGTTAATTTTCAAGAGGTTCTTAAAGAGGCAGTATCGGGTGGGCAATTGATAAGAGCGATTGGTTATGTAGTTGAAAGCGAAACATCCGAAGAAAAATCCTTTTTTGAGGCATTACTTAAACAAGGAATTGAATTAAGATCCAAAGACTTGCAGGTTTTTTACGGAGGACAGAAAAAGGCTGATTGGGATGTAGGCATTGCCATTGATGCAATTAACTTATCGTTGTCTGTTGATGTAATTGTTTTAGTTTCGGGAGACGGAGACTTTTTGCCACTATTAGATTATCTAAAAAATCGGGGTAAGATTGTTGAAGTAATCGCTTTTGCCAAAAGTGCCTCCGGAAAATTACAGCAAGAAGCAAATAATTTTATTGATCTTGCTTCTGAGCCCCGTCGTTTTCTTTTAAAAAAGTAATTTTGCTATATTTAGTTTTTATTTGTTTAGTAGGTTGGTCTGCAAATAGGTAGATTAGTTTTAACTAGTCTAAAATTTGCAGGCGAATCTTAAAAAAAACATGGAAAATAGTTTTAAGATTGATTTTGGAGGTAAACCCCTGGAAATTGAACAGGGATTAGCTCCTCAAGCAAATGCGGCGCTAAAATTAACTTATGGAGAAACAGTAGTTTTAGTGACGGTCGTGATGAGTAGTTTTGATAGAGAAGGAGTTAATTTTTTGCCCCTTACGGTTGAATATGAAGAGAAGCTTTATGCGGTGGGACGCATCAGTGGGTCTCGCTTTATGAAACGCGAAGGACGCGCTTCTGAAGGAGCCGTCTTAACGGGAAGAGTCATTGATCGTATTATCCGACCTCGTTTTGATCAACGTATCAGAAATGATATTCAAATTGTAGCGACTGTTCTTTCTTTTGACGAAGTAAATGATCCAGATATTCCGGCAGTTATTGGCGCTTCTCTGGTCTTAAGCATATCCGATATTCCATGGTCTGGTCCGCTTTCGGTGATGCGGGTAATAAAACTGGAAGATAAATTCTTGCTTAATCCTAACTACGAACAGAGGAGTAAAAGCAAATTAGAATTAATGATTGCTAGCGATGGAGAATCAATTAATATGATTGAATGCGAAGCAAAGGATGCCAAGAACGAAGACATTTTAGCAGCTATTCATTTCGCTAAAGACGAGCTCAGAAAAAATATCAAGGACCAAAAACAGATTATTCAAAAAATTGGCCGAGAGAAAAAACCCCTTAGTATTTTTGAGTTAGACAAAAAGGAAATTGAAAAAGCTGACGAATTTCTGAAGAAAGCTCTTCCTCCAGCATTAGATCCTAAAAATCAGCTTGAATTTAAAGATTCTCTTTATAAAATTAAACAAGACCTGTTTCTTTTATTTGAAAAAGAGATAGAACTTAATAAAAATCCTTCTGTATTCCAAGATGGGTTAGAGATGTTTTTTGAAAAAGCGATTGATAAGATGGTACATCAAAATATTCTGAAAAAAGAGCAAAGGCCTGATGGGAGAAAATTAGACGAAGTAAGAAACCTTGACTGTAAAGTTGGTATTTTACCTAGAACACATGGTTCAGGACTTTTTAAACGCGGTTTAACTCATGTGCTTTCCACAATAACCTTAGGAAGCCCCGGAGAAGAACAGCTAATGGATGGTATGGAAATTAAGGGGAATAAGGGATTTATTCATCATTATAATTTTCCACCATTTAGCGTGGGGGAAACAGGATTTTTTCGTGGTCCGGGAAGAAGAGAGATTGGACATGGTGCGTTGGCCGAAAAAGCGTTAATAACCATTATTCCCAGCAAAGATGATTTTCCTTACACTATTAGAGTGGTGAGCGAGGTATTGTCTTCTAATGGTTCTTCTTCAATGGCTTCTGCTTGCGGATCCACATTAGCTCTTTTGGACGCAGGGGTTCCCATTCGCGACTCAGTTGCTGGAATTGCTATGGGACTGATGATGGGGGAAAATAAGAAAGATTATAAAATTTTAACGGATATTCAAGGACCAGAAGATCATTACGGAGATATGGATTTTAAAGTTGCCGGCACCAAAAATGGCGTGACAGCTATGCAAATGGATGTTAAAGTAGAAGGGGTTAGCGAAGAGATTTTAGAAGAGGCGCTTAATCAGGCGCAAAAAGCTAGAAAACAAATTTTAGAGAAAATGGGCTCTGTTATTAGTACGCATAGAAAAGAGCTTTCGCCTTATGCGCCTAAGATTACTGTTATTAGCGTGGCACAAGAAAAAATAGGAGATATTATTGGTGGCGGGGGCAAAACAATCAATGGAATAATAAAGGAAACAGATACTCTAATTGATATTCAGGACGATGGTAGGGTTTATATAAGTGGAAAAGTTAAAGAAAATGTAGATAAAGCCATTAGTATTATTGAGCAAATTGTTAAAGAATATAAAATGGGAGAAAAGGCGAAAGGAACAGTTAGCCGTATTTTGGATTTTGGAGCATTCGTAACCCTTTCTCCTAAACATGAGGGATTAATCCATATTTCAAAATTGGCGCCTTATCATGTTGAAAAAGTTCAAGACATAGTTCACGAAGGAGATGAAGTTGATGTAGAAATTATTGAAATAGACGATTTAAAAAGAATTAACCTTAAGCTTTTAGAAAACTTTACTAGAAAACCCGAGAAATCTGTAGCTTCATTTTCGCCAAGACCGTGGAAAGAAAAAAGAAATCGTTATTAAAAAAGACTTCAAAAGTAGACCATAATATTTATGGAGGGAAACCTACAAAAAAATAATTCTGAAGCAATCTCTCAAAAACCAGAAATTAAAAGCTCTGAAGAAAAAGTCGTCAACAAAGAGACAATAGCAAAAGAAGAGCAAAAAAGTAAACCAAAAAAAGGACTCTACGAAATTAGAACAATGCGGCACGATATAGACGAAGCAAAGGGAAAGAATGTTTCAACGCTCAGCTTAACAGAAGAGAATCTATCTGTGGTCGGCAAGAAATCTAAAATAGAAGAAATTAGTTCTGGAGAGATTAGATCTATTAGCCCCTTAGCGACAGAAGATTCGCTCAAAGAAGGCAATATTGATTTTGATGCGAAAGAGAAAAAACAATCTTTGAAAAAACCTTTTCTAATTTCGTTAAGACGCATTTTTGAGAAGAAAATTATTTTTAGGCTTGCTACCGTTTTAATAATAATTGTTTTTATTGGCGGAGCAGGTTTTTATTTTTATAAAAGTGGCGCTCTTTCGTCCTTCGGAAATATTGGAGAGATGATTAGAGATTTATTTAACAAAGAAGCGCCGGATGAAGTACCCATAATTCCGCCAGCAACTTCTACTCCCGACATTCCAATCCAGCCAAACCCAACTTCTACGCTACCGATAATTGACGATCCTCAACTAAAATATTCTCCTGCTTTTTTCAGTCCCGACGAAGAAGAAATTATCAAAGTTGATACATTGGAAGAAGTTTATCCAGGTCTAAAAGCAAGTTTTGAAAAGGGGACTAAGGAAGACAACTTTAAAAGAATTATTGTTTTGGCGCGGAATGACTTTTCTAACATAAGCCTTGCCCAAATGTGGAAAACATTGAAGACCTTAGTCTTAGGAGAAAAATATACCGAATTGATTAGCGCGGAGATTGTAGAAAGCTGGGGGTTGGCAATGCCAAGTAATGTAGATAAAAAATTATCGGAGAATTATAATCTCTTCTTCTATGGCCAGCCGGAAGATGGACCAAGAGCAGTGCTAATTTTTAAGGTTGACAATATTACCGGGTTGAAAGACGAAATGTTTTTATGGGAAGAAACCATGATCTATGATCTTAAAAAACTTTTTTTGGGAATAAATTATGAGGAAGTGGCGAGCGCGAGTTATTTAGATAATGTTTACAAAGACATCAGCATTCGTTATTTGAATCTACCCGAGCATGATTTAACGATGGATTACGCGATAATGCCCGGCAAGAATTATCTTATTTTAAGCACATCGCGCGAATCAATCTGGGCAACAATTGATAAAATTTTAGAGGACGGAGATGTTACTATTAATAATGAAAATGATGAATTTGCTGGGTGGAAAACTTATAGAAATGAAGAATATGGGTTTGAAGTAAAATATCCAAAAGAAGCAAAGACAGAAGAATCGTGGGAAAGAAAGGGAGGAAATATGATAAATATTATTACTCCGATTTCTGAGAGTGGTTATGGCTACGATATAGGAATCAATGTAATAGAAAATACAGAGAATCTGCCAGTTAAAGATTGGTGTGTAAATTATTACGAGGCATTAGAGAAAGAAGCTGAAGAAAGAAATTATTCATTTAATCACACAGAAGGCGAGGAAGTATCGTTAAACGACATGCCTGGCTATAAAATTTCAATTATTAATCAAAATAGACTAGAAACGCATATTTATATTGACAATGCGACTTTTGTTTACGACATTAATTATAATGACGAATCTGCGAATGATCCTGATTGGGATGTACACAAACAAAAGATAAATCAGATCATCTCTGTCTTCAAGCTCAACGATTAATTTCGAGTAAAAATTTAACCTGATTTTTATAAAACCCAAAAAAAATTATTTATAAGACCTAAAAAATTTTCCGAATAGGTCTTTTTTTTATTCACTATTACGCTGATTTATTGTCATAAAACCCTTAGTATATATGTGTAAATCTATTTTTCTGTCTGTGTAAATTTGTGTTTCTTTAGGTTGTGGATAACTTTCTGTTGCATGCGAAATTTTAGCGTGTTATAATGAATTTGTTGGTGAAGATTTCACCAACAAAGATAAAGGAGCTTACCTGGGAAGGTAACCTCGCGATTATCTGAAACAATGGAAGCGTTAGTTCTTTAAGAATCAATAATGGAGGGTTACTGATTCTTTCCATGTTTTGGATAATCGAAGCTGGAATCTCGAAACTGAGTCGAGATTCTTCTCCGAAGGGGCGACCCCAATAGCATCGTCTTTAAAGGGTACGCCCCTTTCGTTTACATATTTTTTTTATTTATTTTTTTTAGGCTTGACACTGTCTTCCAAGAACATTAAAATAAGTGCATATAAAGATTAAATATATAATTAAATTGCCTAAAAAACAAAAAGAAAAACAGCTTTTGTACCGTGGCTGTTATGCTTGTTTGTTAAATGATATGCCAAAAAGAATTATTAAAAAGATAAAAGATTTAGGAAAAGAATACCAAAAAACGAAAACAATGGGCAAAAAAACCAAAGCAATCAAGAAAAAAACCGAAAAGGTTGTTTCTCGGGGAATTATTCAGGAAAAGATAGACAAGATTAAAGATCAAAGGAAGCAAATCGTCTATGAGAGATCTCTCAAGAAGAAAGAAAAACGAATTAAGAAAGAGCTTAATCAATTTGCGCGCAAAAAAAAATCTTTAAAGGATGACTATAAAACCCGCTTTCCTATTTTTGGTCGTGGCAAGGACGAAGATGCTCAAGAAGTAGAGAGCTATGAATCTCGGCTTTCTATGGAACATCAGCTGGAACTTGAATTGCAAAGAGTTCAGAGAGCTCTTGGGCGTGTTTCAGAAAAGAAATATGGATTTTGTCTTGTTTGTGGCAAGAAAATCCAATCAGAGAGATTAAAAATATATCCTGAAGCTGAATATTGTATGGCTTGCCAGAGAAAAAAAGGAACAGATTAAAATTTAATACCCCTAAAAGTCCCTAAAATCATTGATTGATGGGATTTTTTTTGTATAGTTGCGTTAGACAGTTGTTGGGCGATTTGGTAAAATAACTTTTGTGTCCTTGTATCTTGTAATTTGAAATTTTATAAAGTTATGTCTTCAAAAGTTTTCTCAGTTGCAATTGTAGGGCTTGAAGCTTCCTTAGTAGAAGTTGAAGTTGATATTTCGGGAGGATTAGCTCTCTTTAATATAGTTGGTCTTCCTGGTAAAGCTGTAGCGGAATCAAAAGAGAGGGTGAGCGCTGCCTTGAAAAATAGTAAGGCGGAAATGTATCCGCAAAAAAAAGCTCAAAGAATTACTGTAAATTTAGCTCCCGCAGATATTAAAAAACAGGGTTCTCTCTATGACTTGCCGATTGCAGTGGGATATCTTTTAGCTTCTCAACAGATTTATTTTGATCCAGACAAAAAACTTTTCTGCGGGGAACTGTCGTTAAACGGAAAATTGCGTCATGTAAATGGTATTTTAGCTATAGTTGATTTTGCCAAAAAACATGGCTTTGAAGAAATTTATCTTCCCAAGATAGACGCCAAAGAAGCTTCATTAATAAGAGGTTTAAAAATTAAGTCTGTTGAAAACCTAAAAGATATTATTGAACACTTTAATAACATACACACCATTGAAGATGAGCCAGAAAGCTATCTTTTCAAAGAAGCATTAGCCGAAGAAGAAAGCGAAAAGGGGTTTTTAGATTTTGCCCACATTTGCGGACAAGAACAAGCCAAAAGAGCCCTTGAATTAGCATCGGCAGGAGGACATAATGTTTTGTTCTCTGGTCCGCCGGGATCCGGCAAAACAATCTTAGCGCGAACCTTTCCTACAATTTTACCTAAAATGGAAATAGAGGAAGCATTAGAAGTAACTCGGATCTTTAGTATTGCTGGAATTTTAACCCCAGAAAAGCCTTTGTTAGTTGAGCGTCCTTTTAGAAGCCCTCATCACTCTGCATCAAACATTAGCCTTATTGGAGGCGGTAGCTTTCCTAAGCCGGGAGAAGTAACTCTTTCCCATAGAGGAGTTTTATTTTTAGATGAATTTCCTGAATTTTCTGGAAAAGCCATAGAAGTACTTCGTCAACCTATGGAAGACGGATACGTAACAATTTCAAGAGCGGCAGGCACAGTTAGGTTTCCTGCGAATTTTATATTGATTGCCGCCATGAATCCTTGTCCTTGCGGAAACCTTAATGATCCTCTCAAAAATTGCACATGCATGCCATCGCAAATAGCTTCTTATAGAAGAAAAATTTCTGGACCAATTCTTGACCGCATAGATATTCACGTGACTGTGGCTAGAATGGAATATGAAAAGCTAACATCAAAGACAACGGGAGAGCCGTCTTGCCAGATTAGAGAAAGGGTTGAAAAAGCAAGAAAAGTTCAGAGAAAACGTTTTGGCAAATTAGGGACCTTGCTTAATAGTGATATGGCTAATTTGCAAGTTAAGCAATTCTGCGATCTTGATGATTATTCAAAAAGTTTAATGAAAAATGCTGTTAATCAATACCATTTATCTGTTCGCAGCTATTTCAGGATATTGAAAGTAGCGCGTACTGTTGCTGATCTACGAAATGGGCAAGATATAAGCCAAGAAGATTTAGCGGAAGCAATCCAATACAGAATCAAAGAAGATTCTTAATCTTAATTCATGCTTAAAAACCGTCAATTAAACTCTATAGACAAGGCCATTATATCAACTCTTGCCTATGGTCAAGTTAAACGATGGCCCATGACACTGTGGGAAATATTTCGTTATCTTACTAATCCTCAAAGAATTAACGAACAAATGCCAGTAAAGAAAATAAAACTTTACGAGATACAAAAAGGAATTAAAAGATTAATAGAGATAGGAATCATTAAAGATGAAGAAGGATTTTATTCTTTAAAACATAAAAAGCTAAAGAGCGCGCCATTTTTAAGGCGCAATAGCAAGGATAAATTGGCTGACTCTAAAATTAAAAAAGCAATTAAAATAACAAAATACTTACAATTTTTTCCCTTTATTCGCGGAATTTTCTTAAGCGGCTCTTTAATTTTTGGCTGGGTAGATGAAGAAAGCGATATAGATATTCTAATCGTAGCGCAGAGCAACCATCTTTGGACAGCTCGTTTTTTGGTTTCAGCTCTCTTAACCATCACAAGATTAAAACGGTCAAAACAACACATTAAGGATCGTTTATGTTTAAACCATTTTATTACCAATGGCGCTCCAGAAATTTCTTTATATAGTCTTTATAATGCCGAAACTTACGCGCGGCTGATTCCCTTATGTGGAGAAAAGACTGTCCTTGAAAATTTTTTGAAAGCTAATTTATGGATTAATGATTATATTCTACAGGGAAGCGGAAAATACTACGAAGATTTAAGACAAATTCCTGACGGTCAACCCAAAAAATTATTTAAGAGCTTATTGGAGATGTTCTTAAATATTATTGGCGCAGGCCAAATTCTTGAAAAATTGTTGTGCCAATGGCAAATAAAACGGATAAAAAAAGACCCTCTTACCTATAAAAAAGGAGGAAGGGTAGTCGTGGATATGAAGCAAATTGAATTTCATCCTGATTCTCCGGAAGGAGAACACCTTAGGCGCTATAATAGTCACCTTGCGTCGTTAGGCCTTTTTAATTTTAATCGCGAACGGGATTCGGGACTTGCTTGATATTAATAAACTTGTATAAAGTTTTTCCGTCGCGCAAACAATTCTCTTCCAACTATAAACTTCAGCTATCTTTTTTTGAGCAAGGGCTGATTTTTTTTCTAATATCTTATTCGGCAGGCCTAAAATTAAATCTAATTTTTTAGACAGATCGTAATAATCACGATTTTTAAAGACAAAACCATAATCTTTTGCTATCTCTAAATTAGCAGGAATATTGCTGATTAAAACAGGGATACCGTAATCAAGGGCTTCAAGCAAAGACAAAGACATTCCTTCTGACTCTGATGGGTGAACAAAGAGATAGGCATTTTGGAAAAGAATTCTAAGAGAGCGACCTGTTTGTTGTCCGGTAAAAATAATATTAGGGTTATTTTGAGCCATTGTTTTTAATTCTTTCAAATAATCATCGGTAAAAGAACTGTCGCCAACAATGACAAGCTTTTTATTTCGTTGTAGCTTGGGATCTAATTGTTGGTAAGCTTTAATTAAAGTATGAATACCTTTGTGTCGTACTAAGCGATTAACGGTCAATATATATTTTTTGGGCTTAAGATTCCACCAGATTAAACTTTCTTCGTCAGATTTATTTGGGGATTTCTGATTAATTATTGGATAAATTCCATTAGGAATATAAACAGCTTTTCGTTGATAACGATCTTTGACATATTTCTTTAAATGTTTAGATACCACAATCGTTTGATGAGAGAGATAGACAGAACATAATTCTCCTAATTTTAAAATTGCGCGAGCAAAAAAGGACCATTTCTGATGCTTATAATCCTGACAATGAAAAGTAGACAAGACCTTAATCTTAGGATTAATAATTCTTGGTATCCATAAAAATAAAGAAGGGCCAATGCCGTGATAATGGATAATATCTACATTTTTGATTTTGAACAAGGCATGAAGCGTAGCCATAAAAGAGTGGGAAGCGGCGTCAAGATGTTTAAAATTAATTGAAGGCAAGCTAATGAGTTTTACCCCTTTATAATACTTTAATGTTTTATTGGTATAATGGGGGCGAGTATAGACAATTATTTCGTGTTTTCTTTTTGCCAGCTCCATAGATAAAGCTTCAACATGTTTTTCAATGCCGCCTGATTTTGTCGGTATGCCTTTTTGACCAATCATTACAATTTTCATAAATGTTCTTTTTTTAGAAGTTTACCCTGAGCCCGTTGAAGGGCCTCTTTATAAATATTCATTAAATCTTGGTAATGTTTTTCCGGCGAAAAGTTTTTTTCCACAAAAAGCCGCGCCTGAACGCCCATCGTGCGAATTAAACAAGGATACAGGGATAGGCTGAGTATCTTTTCCCTTAAATCTTCTGCGTCCCCGGCTTTAAATAAAAGTCCCGTGTTTTTGTGCTTTACAATCTCTGGCAGACCACCCAAATTGCTTGCAATAACAGGTTTTCCCAAAGCAAATGCTTCAAGCGCTACGAAGGGAGCATTTTCATACCAAACTGATGGAATAACAACAAAAGCAGAATTTCTTATAATATTTTTTAACTCTTCTCCATATTTTGCCCCTAAAAATTCTATATTTCGTGTATTTTTTTTAGCAATTAGTTCTAACAAATTTTTTTCTTCTTTTCCAGAGCCAACAATCTTTAAGCTGACATCCGGTAATTCGGAAACTGCTTCTATAAGAGTTTTAACGCCCTTCTGAGCGTGCAGGCGTCCAAAAAATAATATATATTTTCCCGGACTAAATTTTGGCTTATATTCACTTAATTCTACAAAATGTCTCAAAAAACATATTTTATCAGAAGGAAAACCGTTTTTAATATATTTATTCATTAAAAATTGAGAGGGAGATATAAACATATCAACATTTTTAGTATAAATTTTAGTTATTTTTTCAAAGTACATTTTAATGGTAGATAAAGCGCTAGCGCTTCTTGAATTTTTTATACATTTATGGACAATTGCTTTCCAATACTTACCATGACTGCACTCTTCATGAATGCCACTCTTTTCTGAATAAAGATTATAATTGGGAGAGATTAGATGAAAATCATGCAGGGTTTGAACTACTGGAATGTTGTATCTTTTCAGAACAGGAAGGATTGAAGGAGTAATATGATGATAGATATTGTGAAGATGCGCCAAATCTGGTCTTTCAATTTTAATTAATTTTTCAATTTTCTTTTTCGCTTCAAAGGAATAAATGAATTTAATTCCCTTAAGAATTATTTTAGAACTTAACTTGAGCTGTGAAAAATCTTGCTCTTCAACAAAATATGGGCTATAAATAGAAGGAAGGCAATTTTTGTCTTTCATAGCAAAAACTTGAATTTGATGGTTATGTTTTTTAAGCAAATCAATCAAAGACAAAAGATAGCGCCCCGTTCCGCCAGATTTTCCTTTTTGATGATAAAATTTGTTAATTTGTAGAATTTTCACTTTTTTTAGATGAAATTTAAAGGAAATAATCTTAATTTTCTAATATTTTCAGTCGCTGTTGTCGCAATATTTATTTTTTCCATTTTTGGGCAACTGACGGTTACAGAAGGTCTTATTTTGTTCCTGTTGCTGTTGCTCGGAACATTGTTTTTTCTAAAACCATTTCTTGGATTATTGATGGTTATTTTTTTGAGACCAACGATTGATTTGTTGGGAACGAAATTTGTCTTAGGAGCAGGATTTTCTTCAGCGCTTAACTACAACAGCATTTTCGGTCTATTGGTTGTGTTGTGCGGGGGTATTGTTATTATTCGGAACGGAACGCAACTTCGCAGAATACCTGTTTTTTATTCAATTTTTGTTTTCAGCGCAATTTCTCTAATAAGCATACTCTGGACGCCTCAGCCAATTTTAGGTCTAAGAGAAATCTTCAGACTCTTAAGCATTTTCATTATTTATTTAACAAGCTTTCTTTTAGTAAAACGCAGGAAAGATTTTAAAAAGCTTCTTTATGTATTAATTTCTTCATCCATTATTCCTTTAATTGTGGCATTTTGGCAATATTATGCCGGAAAAGGCGAGGTTATTTTTGGAGAATTTTTTCGTCGTCTTTACGGCACATTCTTCTATCCCAACAGCTTAGCTTTCTTTTTGGTTTTTATCATAGCTCTCTTATTGTTATTAACTTACCAGAGCAAGGAGAAACAGAACAAAATTCTTTACGGAATTTTTGGGATTATTTCCTTCATAGTTTTGTTGGGAACATATACAAGAGGCGCTTGGATGGGGGCTTTGATTGTATTCTTCGTTTTTGGCTTGTTCCGATTTAGAAAACTCTTGCTGTGCGGACTTATATCTCTTGTTTTGCTTTATATATTCATTCCTATATTACAGGAAAGAATAGGCGATATTATCCGTCTTGAGCCCTTTAGTTCTTTAATGTGGCGTTTTCGCCTTTGGGAGAACACGATGCCTTTCTTTTTTGAAAGACCTATTTTAGGACATGGATTATCGTCATTTCAGTTTTTATCTCAGAATGTTCAAGGGTTAAGCCTGCTTCCCGCGCCCGAGGCTCATAACGATTACCTTAAAATCTTGATTGAAACAGGCGCTGTCGGGCTAATAATGTATATTTCAATTTATTTTAAATTGTTTGTCTTTAACCTTGGCGTTCATTTCAAGAGCAAAGATAAATATTTAAAAGATGTTAGCTTCTTAGCTATTTTACTTTTGGCAACTTTTTTAGCTATGTCCTTTGGCGATAATATCTTGCGCGGAACAGCGACCCAATGGGCGCTCTTTGCTTATCTTGGCGGAGTAATTTCTCTAAACATTAGAGCAAAGAAGAAAAATCGCAAGAAAGAAGCCACAAAGATCTAGTTGTATATATTTTAAAAAAGGGCAGGAAGGAGGACAGTTCCTCCTCCTGCCTTTTGCGTACTCTACGAGCTACCAGAACTTTGCGTAGATGAGATTTGCTCCGTACCCATCTCTTATGGAGTATTCGTCGCAATGCTTTAGGAGCGGGGGAATGAAATAATTGATTTCCCCATGCTCGGTTGTAAGGTAAACATTGCCTAGAAGAACACCGTTGTCCAAAGGAATGCCGTGGATTATCACTTGAAGATTGCCATTTGGCAGTGTGCGGAATTCTGACCAATAGGTTTCGTTAAAGCTCATGCGTTCGTATTCATCAATAACCCTATTGTCGTTGAAGTCCCAACCCCAACCAGTAATATTTGACGCAAACTCAAAGCGCCTAATATCAAATTGGACGCAGGATTGAGTTACCATCTGTGACACGCAACAATCTCCGTCTTCGTTCTTGCCATTCCATCCAGGACGAAGCTCAAGAAAAAGATTAACGGCCGTAGCTCTGCCTTGAACATCCCATTCTGTTGCCTCAATGTTGGTGATAGCCCCAAGCCATTCACTATCTTCTTGGCATTTTTCGATGTTACATCCAAGACAATCAGATGTCTGCGCAAAAACTCCAGCGCACAGTCCTCCAGCTAACAAAATTGCTAGCACTAATGAAACGATTTGTTTCTTCATTTCATCCTCCTTTTTTGAAAGTACTTTTTTGGCCAACAATTTGACCGTAAGACAAAGAAAACTATTTCTTTGTCCTGTCGCTCAAATCATTTATATAATTGGTAAATTGGCGGGAGCGCTCACTTTTTTGCGAAGAATTGTGTTTTGCGCCTGCGTTTTGATAATTGTTTTTCTTTTAGATGGCGCTTCATTTAATTTTGCAGAGTTCTTTTTGATGTTATCTAAATTCTTATCAGGCAGGAGAATTATTAAGCCAATGCTGATTAATAAGCCGGCTGTTAAACCAAAAAATGTATTAGCAATTGCATTGGGCTTGACTGTTTTATTGCTTACAATTGTTTTTCCTAAGATTAGGATATTCATTTCCTGATTATCGCCGAGAAAAAGATTGCGTTCATTGGTGATTACATAAGATATTGCCTGGCTGATTTTTTGAGCCTCTTTTTGGTCCGGATGAAAAACATTAGTTCTTAACATACCAGTATTAGGGACAGTTTCAACTATGGCGGTTTTTTGCCATTTTTTTATAATTTTTTTTGGTTCTTCGCCGAAATAGGATATTTCTATGTTAAAATTTGACATAGAAACTCTTTCGAAAAAAGCGGGTGAGAGAATAATTTGTTTAAATGTATAAGCCAATTGCTCAGAGCCCTTGATTGCAGTATAAGCGTCAATAGTCGGGCTTTGTTTCTGAACAATCAGAAACTGGCCCTGGGCTTGATAATAATGAGGAAGAAAGAAATTGATGTATAAACCAAAGGTAGCGGTTAGCATTGTAATTATAACCGTTAATTCCCATTTAGATTTTAAAGCGGTAAAGAATTTTGTAATATTCATAGTAGCGTCATCCTATCACAATAGTTTATTCTTGTCAAGACTTTTCTTAACTTTCCTGCCTGCTTCTGCTTATAAGTAGGTAAAGCCAGGCAAGAAAATATAAATATTATTTTTTGGCTTCTCGCTTAAACTGAAAGAGCGGGCTTGACAAGAAGAAAAATTGCGTTAAGATATAGTCTATAAAATCAAATTAGCAAACCTTGCTATAGAGTGCTAATTAATTTTACTTCGTTTAATAAAAAATAAAATAAATTTCAAGTTAATTTTTAGTTAGATATCTGTGTAAAATTTTATGCAGATATATTTAATCGTGTTTTAAAAACAACATGAACATTAAACCCCTTGCTGACAGAATTTTAATTCAACCCATTCCTTCAGAGGATTTGCTTAATAATGGAGAAGGAAAAACAAAGTCAGGAATAGTGCTTCCTGATACGGTCGAAAAAGAAAAACCAGAACAAGGAAAAATTATTGCCGTGGGTCCAGGAAGAATTTTAGAAAACGGACAATATCAAAAAATGGAAATTAAAAAAGGAGATATCGTTCTTTTCTCCAAGTATGGGCCGACTGAAATTAAAATTAAAAATAAAGAATATTTAATTGCCAAAGAAGAAGATATCTTAGCGATAATTGCCAGATAAGAAACTTAATCTGTAACTAATATTTTATAACTATTATGTCAAAACAAATTCAATTTTCCGAAAAAGCGCGACAGGCAATAAAGAGAGGCGTTGATAAACTTGCTGATACCGTTAAGGTTACATTAGGACCAAAAGGAAGGAATGTTATTTTGGGCAAAGGGTATGGTTCGCCAATTATAACTAACGATGGAGTGACGATAGCCAAAGAAATTGAGGTTGAAGATAAGATTGAAAATTTAGGCGTAGAAATTATCAAAGAAGTGGCAAGCAAAACCAATGATGTTGCTGGAGACGGAACCACTACCGCGACTGTCCTCGCTCAAGCCATTATTGCCGAAGGATTTAAAAATATTGCTGCTGGAGCAAATCCCTTAGCCCTTAAGCGAGGCATTGAAAAGGCCACCAAAAAAATTATTCAAGGTCTCAAAGATATGTCTAAGAAAATTTCATCGCGTGAAGAAAAAACTGATGTAGCTACCATCTCCGCGCAAGATGCAGAAGTTGGCAATCTGATTGCCGAGCTTATGGAGGAAGTTGGTCAAGAAGGCGTGATTACCGTTGAAGAGTCCAAAACATTTGGCCTTTCTAAGGAAATAGTTCGCGGCATGCAGTTTGACGAAGGATATACCTCTCCCTATATGGTAACTAATGTTGAAAAAATGACTGCTGAATTAAACAATCCTCTTATATTAATAACTGATATTAAAATTTCTTCTATCAATGAAATTCTGCCGATATTAGAGAAACTAACTACTGCTGGCAAGAAAGAAATTGCTATCATTGCCGAAGATGTTGATGGAGAGGCGTTAGCAACCTTAATTGTTAATAAGATTAGGGGAACTTTTACTGCTTTATCTCTCAAGGCGCCGGGATTTGGAGATCGCAGAAAAGAAATACTTCAAGACATTGCTATTGTTACCGGAGGACAAGTAATATCTAAAGATCTTGGACTTAAGTTAGAAAATGTTGATATCAATATGCTCGGTGAAGCTGATAAAATTCTTGCCACCAAAGACAACACAACAATTATCGGCGGCCATGGAAAGAAATCAGATATTGAGAAGAGAATGCTTCAAATAAAAGGACAATTAGAAAAAACAGATTCTGATTTTGATAAAGAGAAGTTAGAAGAAAGAATTGGCAAACTTTCTGGGGGAGTGGCTGTTATTAAAGTCGGAGCTGCTACCGAGATAGAACAAAAAGAGAAACAGCATCGTATTGAAGATGCCCTTGCAGCTACAAGAGCTGCAGTTGAAGAAGGCATTGTTCCGGGAGGGGGAGTGGCTCTTATCCGAACTATTAAAAGTTTAGACGGCTTAAAAGTGAGCGGTGACGAAAAAATAGGAGTTAGCATAATCCGCAAAGTTCTTGAGGAACCGTTAAGGCGAATAGCATTTAATGCGGGAATGGAAGGTTCAGTAGTCGTTGATAAGGTAAAAAAATTAGACGGAGCAAAAGGATATAATGCCGCTAAAGACACTTATGAGGATTTAATTGAGGCGGGCATTATTGATCCCACTAAGGTAACGCGTTCTGCCTTGCAAAATGCTGCGTCAGCGGCGGCAATGCTCTTAACAACTGAAGCAGTCATTGTTGATTTACCAGAGAAAGAAGACAGAGGTATGTCTTCTGGGGGAGGAATGCCCCAAATGCCAATGATGTAAAGGTCGCGAATTGACGCGAATAAGGAACGAATAGACACGGACTTAAACATTGAATATAATAAAAAAAGCAGAAGAAAAACTCTTCTGCTTTTTGATTTTTATTCATTGGCTGCGGTCAAATTTTTTACGGCGCGCTAATGTTTTTATTAACCTTTTGAGTTACTGTTGGCCAGTGAAAACTAAGAAAGTCTATATCTATATTAAGCCAGAAGCGACATTTGGCAAAGATATTTTTATTTCCTCCGCTTGAATAGGAATGGTAAAGGCCGTCGCCAGAGCTTGCTTTATAAAGAGAATCTTTTTCTGAACCATCTTTCCAGTCAATTGTATTAGAAGTCGGCATATCTAATCTTAATTTGGTTCCGCGATAAGCGATAGGTCCAACCTTAATATTAATCCCTTGAATTATTGGTTCTCCCAATATACTAATATAAATATTGGGCACGCTGCAGATTCCGACAGAAGCAGCTCTTATATTAGGGTCGTAAAGTTTAACAGTGTGAGGAGGCGAAGAAGCACCTGTCATATAAAGACTGCCTACACTGCAACTTTCCCAGTTATTTCCATTCAGTAGTGTGCAAATAGCGGACATTAAATCGGTCGGGCAGGCAAAATTTCCATTTATTTCTACGGTAATAAATAATTTTTTAACGATTGCCATTAGATCTAGATGAACAATGTCTTGAATAAGATTTTGATTGATGACAATCTTAAACATTCTCTGAAGAACGGGATAAGGGACGCCTGTTAATTTTTCAATCTGCTTTGAAGAGAATTCAATAAGAAGTTCTTCTATTCTATCTTTGGCGTAAGTGCCGACATCTTCCAAAGAAAAATTCTTTGTTTCCATCAAAAACTTGGCAAACCTTGCTATTTCAGCTAAAACTTGCGGATCTATGCCTGCGCCAAGTTTAGCCAGAACTTCATTAACATAAGGAGTAATAATATCAGTTACTATTTGGGTAAGAAGCTGTTCTCCTCTGGAAGTTAGATAAGATTTAAAAGACGCCATAAAAGTGGCAGTATCTATTTCCACAAAATTTTCTGTACTTAAGCTAATTGATCCGCTATTGATCATATAACCAAGAAAGTCAAAAATATATTTTGAAAGAGTTGGGTCAATATTCAAATTTTCTTGGAAAAAATTAACAGCATTATCAGCGATAAATTTAGCGGCTTCTTTTAAGAATTTTTGACTATCAATTTCTACAGTTATGCCGGAATCATCCATCCACGCCGAAAGCCAATCTGAAAAATGCGCTTCAATATCAACCGAGATTTGAGAAAAATCTAAACCCTTTCCGCCTCCATCGGACTTAATAAGGTATTGAACGAACTTAATTGCCTTTTCTAATAGTTGGTCATCAATTGCTTGTTTAACCATCTCTCCATCAATCTCCACATCAATTTGGACGATATCTAAAAGATTGTTGGCTGCCTCCGCCACAAGAGAGTAAACTGTTTGTCTAATTAGATCTATGCCTTGTTGAAGAGTGATATTATGTTGGGTAGAATAATCTTTCCAAAGAGCTTCCATGTCAGCTTTATTTTTTTGGATAATTTCTTTCAAACTAAGATTTTTATTTTCTATCAAGAATTGGATAAAACTTTTAATAGTGTTAAATTCTTGTTCAGTCAAATTGGTGGAATCTTTGATCTGGTTATAGAGTATTTGCATTAATGCCTGAATTATTTGGCTTTGGGTGGCTTCAGATTCAATATCTAATCCGATTGCAACAAGATTTATCATTCTTTCAATCCTGAGCACATTTTGAATTAAGGGAGAATCGTTTTCTTCCACATATTCTTTTAATAAAGCGCCAATATCTTGAGGAGGGGTAGCGCCTTCAGCTGCTATGGAGATGCCTTTATCGGGAGGCTTAGCAAGGAAAGCCATAAAATTAGCTAATTCTTGAGCAATACCGGGGTCAATCTTCATTTCTATGGCAAAGTTATAAATAAAATCTCTTATTTTATCAACTGCTAAATCTCCGAGAACATCCACTCCTGCGCCAATAAAATCATTGAGATGTTTGGCAAAAAATTCAGGGTCGGGATTTTGCGCCAATTCTATAGGATCAATATTGTGCGCTTTAAGCCAAAAATAAAAATCAACCAAACCCTGAACTTTCTTTGCAATATCTTCGCCAAAAAGGCCCACAAGGGCTTCGCCCGTGAAAGCTCCGGCGAATTTTCCCAAAAGAGAGGAGAGAAGAGATCCGGTAATATTACAAAGGTCTAGCCCAAGAGCTGTCTGATCACTTTTAGCTTCGTCTTCTGTAGCGGGTTCGGGAGCTTTTATCCATCCTTCTTTATCGGTACAAAGGTAATTAGGATCATCAGGAGTGTAATCATTTGGCGCTGGATCTTCGTGACGCATTCCGCATTGCCATTCAAAATAGCCGGAAGTATTTTTTTTACAACTTGCCTCGTCATAATAACGGCAATAAGAGGTGCTATTTTTTTCAATTATTCTGGCAAGGTCGCAAGAATCTGCTGGCGCGCCCTGAGAAAGATAACAATAAAACGAATCGTCAATAGCCAAAAGATCGTCCACGCTAAAATTAATAACTGGTTCACTAATAGCGCAAGAGCCCTTAACCTTTACCCAATATCCTCTAAATGCTTCAAGATTAGCGCGAGGGGAAACCATTCCATAATCTGAACCCGAAGCATTAAAAAGCCAGCTAACAGACAGTTCGCATGATCCCTTGAATTGATTCCAATTATAATTTGAGGTAGAGGAAATTAGGTTCCATCCAGGATCAAGAGTTGTGCTTTTTTTTGCTCTATCGCCCTCGCCCCCAGAACCAATCTCAAGAGTACAATCTTCATCAACTCTTATCCAATAGGCGTTCATTGGTCTAAGATTGTCTGTTTTTTTATATTTATAGGCAATGACATCCCAATACCAAGGACCTGACGCGACTTCACAGCCCGACAAGTATTCTGACGAAAGGGTTTCGTCCGATGGTGATATAAGATTCCATCCTTTTTTAATCTCAATGCTTCCCTGAGGTTCAATGGCAATGCCGGCATGCGCCTTTTTTGGACTCAAAAAAGAGCCTAAGTATATTAGGCCTGACTGAGAAACAACAAATGAAAATAAGACAAAAGACACAATTATCTTTTTGAATAAATTTTTTTTCATTTTAAAAAATTACAAATTCTGTTAAGATTATATCACACATTATTAATTAAAATTATTTTAGATTGTGGATAACCAAATTTTTAAAACAATTCAGCCCAAAAAAGAATTAGGCCAGAATTTTCTTTTATCAAAAAAAGCGCCTGAAGAAATTATAACTTTATCAGAACTTAATCCCGAAGATATTGTTGTTGAGATTGGCGCGGGAACAGGGATTTTAACTAAAGAATTAGCTCAACGCACCAAGCAGGTTATTGCGATTGAAAAAGACAAAGAACTGATGCCAATGCTTGAGGAGGCATGCCGCGCTTTTAAAAATATTGAGTTTTTGAATAGAGATGTGAGGGAATTACTAAATAGCTATAAAGGCTATAAAAGGGAGGGGTTTAGAGCTTTAGGGCCGTATAAGGTTGTAGCAAATCTCCCGTATTATTTAAGCAGTTTTATTATTAGACGGTTTTTAGAAATTGAGAATAAGCCGGAGGTAATGGTTTTAATGCTTCAAAAAGAGTTAGCGGAAAGAATCTGCGCCAAAGCGGGCAAAATGAGTTTAATTTCGGTAATGGTAAATTTTTATGGCAAACCGGAGCTTGGCTCTATCGTGAAAAAAGAAAATTTTTATCCTCAACCAAAGATTGATTCGCAAATTTTAATTATAAAAGACATTAAAGAGCCCTATGATGTTAATATAAAAATATTTTTTAGGATTCTTAAAATAGGTTTTTCAAGTAAGAGGAAAATGCTCATTGGCAATCTAAAAAATGGATTAGGAATATCAAAAGAACAAATAATAAAAATATTCAATGATTTAGGCATTAATGAAAAAGCGCGAGCGCAAGAATTATCATTAAAAAATTGGAAAGCGCTATCAAAGAAATTTAGCGATATGTGATAAACAATATCTCTCTTGATAACGCGTAGATCCTTCGCTATTGCTCAGGATGACCTTGCGGTCAATTATCTATATTTTTATCCCCAGATTCTCCCGTTTAATTCGGAGTTTTTTTTGTTATAATAGAATATATGAAGAAGAAAATTTTCTTCCTGATTTTTGCTGTTGGGGGAGTGTTGTTATTGGCGAGCTTATTTCAATGGAGCAGGCAGACAGGAAACGACCAAACGGCCTCTTTGGAACAATCAACAGAAACAGGACAAACAGTTTCATCATATTCGTTTTATAAAGACGACGACTTAGATCGTCTTTCAAACGCGAAGGAAATTATTTATGGTTCATCAATTAACGCGCCCGATACGGATGGGGACGGCTATTTAGACGGCGAAGAAGTGGAAAATGGCTATGATCCAATTGTGGCGGGGAGCGCTAAGCTCAGAGAAAGAACAAATTTAAACATTACGATTCAATATTTTTTGTGGCTTCAAGAAAAACAAGATATTAAAGATCCTAAAATTGAAAGTAATTTGATTGATAAATTTTTAGAGGATCATCCGGAAGCCGTTGAAATTAACTATATTGATAAAAAAGAAATTAAATTTGTTTCTCAAGACGACAAAGAAACTGTTCGCGCCTATTTAGCCGAACTAAATAAAATTAGCTTGCCCGAAGGGATGATTAGTTATAGGGAAATTGCAAAAAGTTACAGCCAAGATACTGTTTCTCTGCTTGAAGATATTTTGGGGAAGATTGAATTAGCTTATTTGGACTTTACCTATTTAAAAACGCCTCCTTCTGCGGGAAAAATACAACAAGGATATCTTACAGTCGTCAAAGGATTCTCTGATATTTTTTCTGATCTCAAGCTTTATCAAAAAGATCCAGTAAAAATTGAACTTAATCTAAAAAAAGCGCAAAAACTGATTGAACTTTCAGAAGAAATTGAAAAAGAAAAGTTGGAATTAATAAAAAAGTTTGAAATAAGTTAATATTAGAATTTGTAATTTATAATCTTGTATCCTTGAAAACAGTATTTCACAAAGTAAAAAAAATTATTTTATGGGTGATTGGCGTCGCAGTTGTTTTTGTGATTTTGGTTGTAGTTTTGGTTGATCGCGATGAAAATACCGGGAAGATAACTATACCTTTCTTAAATAAAGAAAGTAAAGTTTCTGACGATGGTTTTAATAGGTTGGTTGAGCAAGAGCTGAATTTAACAAAATTGGCCGAAGTTGATTGGGCAGGGGCATATAATAAAGCGCTAGAAGAGCAATACGGCATTCAAGATAAAAATTCCACTTCTTCGCAAAAAACATTAATTGCAAACAATGAAAAAGAGAACGAAAAAATTAAAAAAGATGAAGTTTCTAAAATATTTATCCAGTATCTTATTAAGTCCGAAATACAGTTAGATGAAAACAAAAATCCCTTAACATTAGCGATTCAGTATCGCGACGAAGGCAAGACGGATAAAATAGACGAACTCATCGCTGATTTAGATAAAAAAACAAAATATGTGGAAGCAATTACTCCGCCAACTGAAGCGCTTGGATATCATTTAGTAAAATTACGATTATTGAGAGAAACGGAAGGAATCTTAGAAATGATCAAGGAATCAAAGAAAGAAGAAAAATTAGAAGATGTTATATCAGAAAACGAATTTGAACATTTAGCTAACCTAAGCTTAATTTTAAAAAAATACTTAACTTATTTTTTTCTAACAACCAACAAAAATCAATGAAGAAAACTGATAAAATTTTTATTTCAATAACAATAACAATTATCGGTTTTTTGTTTTTGCTTGGCAATATAGCCAATGCAGTTGATGACCCCACCCTTGTTTTGGAGATAGATCCTGACAATCAGACAACAGTAGATTTAGGGTGGAATGTGGTTGACATAATGCCGTTAGATTATGCAGTTTTTCGTGATGGGGCAAGCATTGCTCCGCCTACAAGTGATATGACTTTTTTTGCCGATGCAAATGTTCCTATCGGTGAACACGGTTATCAAGTTGTTGTTTATAATAGTGGCGTTGAAGTGGCAAGAAGTAATTCTGCATCTATTGAAGTCTTGGATGCTGGAGGTGGTGATCCTCCCGATGTTCCCGATCCTCCTGATGGTGGTGATTCTGCGGGAGGTCTTGATTATTTTGACACAAGTATTCCTGGTTTTGATATTTGTACGGAGCTTCGCCGTCTTACCGAAGAAAAGGTGGATCCCACAGTAACTCCTCCTTATGAAGTAGGTCTTTTTGGAGTGGATACATCCACAAGCGATAGCGGTGGCATTATAGGTGGAAATAATAGCAATCCATGTAAAGATTGTGTAGCAGATGGCACGGTTTGGAATGATACAGATAATACTTGTTATGATAGCTTTGCCGATTGTAATCATTTCGGAGATCCCGCAGGTAACTGTATTAGCGATGAAGCTTCTTGCCCTGCTGACGCTGGAGATGGAGGAGATGTGAGTAGCGTCGCTACTACCGAAGGAAGTATTTTTCAAAAGTGGTTTATTGATGCGTGCGTAATGGATGGATATCTAACTGAAGTAGCGCATGTTGATTTGACTCATAGATTTGAAATAGAGGGATCAGTCTTTGCTGAAAAGATGTCTAAGGATGAAGCAAATTTAGGACAATTATTTGAGGAGGCATTTATGGAGGTAACGAGAATGCCAGATGAAAGTCCAAGAATTAAAAAAGAAGATTTGCAGCTTGCCAGCTTAAAAGATTTCTTTTTAATTTTAAAAGATTCAAACGAACAGTTTACGACTGACTTGATGCAGGCAATATCGGAAAAACAGAGAATTGATTTAGAAAGCTTACAGGCGTACGAATTAGCAAAAATTGAGAAAGCAAGAGAAGATGTTAATAAACTAACTTATGAGACATGGAAAGAGCTACAAGAACAACCGCTTTTAGTAGATAGGGAATGGACAGGAGATCTTTTAAGATCAATGGGTCTAAAAATTGTTGAGGCAACATCAAGCGATATTACTTGTCCTTTCGGGGTTTTAATCAATTTAGGCGGGGGCAATAAAGAATGTGTGATCGTTAAAAAAGAAGGAAGAGTGATTCAGAATGTGGATGATTTTATTTATGAAGAATCTCTTCAAAAAGCGCGTGATTTTATTTCGTGTTTTTTTGCTCCTTGGCGGCATTTTCCCATAGGCGAGGATTACTATTTTGCCGCAAGCTCAGAGGAGTTTAACGCAATAAAAGAAAAAACGCGCGATGGAAATCTTCGCGATGGCACAAACTCTACATCAACATTGAGTGAATTAACTGGAAACACAAGCGATATTGTTTGTGGAAAAGAGGCGGTTGAGAAAGCGCGCGATACTTGCGTGACAGAACATTACAATTATGAATATGTAGATGAAAACGGGGATTTAAAGACAAACAGCATAACAAGATGTCCCGATGTAGCAGACATAGCTGAAAGATGGAAATCAAACGACCTTCAGGATATTAAAGAATGTAGGGACTGTATCAGAGAAAAAATTGATATTGAATGTGATACCCAAAAAATTTGCGAAAAGGCCAGGCAAGCAGCGGGAGATAGACCTGATTTATTTGATCCAAAATTTGAAGATTACAAAAAAGAACTTTGTCCCAGTGACCAAATGAAAGAAGACATTAAAAGAGATATGCTTTTTGAATTGGCGCGAAAATATAAGTTTATTTATAATGAAGCACCAGAAAGCTGGTATTATTATCCTTATGACGCAAGTACAGGAGGAGATACAAAGAAATGCGCCTTAATATTAGGTAATTTGGGCTATGATGTTGATGGAATTATTGGAGAAGCGCTCGGAAATATAATCAGTTCTAATACTTTACTTGAATATCAAAAATATCAAAAAAATATATGGGGAACCGATCTTAAAATTGCAATTGCTTATCGTCCCGATGTTACTGATCAAGATATTATAAACCAGAATCAATCCTTAACATCTTCCACTGGCTTTGGCCTTCAATCATATTCTCAAAATATTGTTGATAAAATTATCAGCGATTATCAGAGCACAAGAACGGCTGAATATGTAACGGGAGAAGGATTAAGAGCGGAAAAACATTTGGTTGGTTTTCCGGACAAAAATGGCAAATATTTCTTTATTGATACTGAAAATATTATTTCGCCCGCGTTGTTCCTCAAAGAAAAAGTGGCGGCTACCACTCAGGCGCAATTTGACTTAGCTCAATTGGCATGGAAGAAAAATCCCGAGGGATTTGGCACAACTACTTGTCCAGTGCCATTTGTTGGCAATATGCCATCGGGGGAATATGACGAAAATTATGGTACCTATTTGTCTAATCTAAAAAATATGTGTATAGACAAGACATTAGGACATGGGTGGTATTTAGTTGATGTAACTAAACCTGGAGATCCAGAAAAATTAGAGTGTCACTTCCCGCAATTTAACGATATTACTTGTGAGGTCTTTAGCTATATTGCTAACGCGCCAACTGCAGAAGGAACCCTACCTGACGAACTGCCGGCACCGTGGGAGGATCCAGGAATCTATATGAGATTAGCTAGCAGTTCACCAGACTACTATACATACAATGATTATCTTACGGGAGACAGGACGGAACCAGACATCACTCATTATTATCCGTTAGGCGTAACTGAGCCAACATATCCAACTGAAGCAGAAATTGCTCCCAGTATATCGTCGTATATACCTGGAACAACAGATTGTCCCACTGGTTTTAGTAAGGAGGGAGGGCAATGTGTGAAATGTCCAGAAGGGCTTGCTTATAACGCCGGCAAATGTATCGGTTCGGTATTTGATCAATATGTTAATACTTGGTATCGGGGAGTAACTCAACTTTATGAAAAACCGATGTCGGAAATTTTAAGAACATGGTTTAAGGAAGAATAAACCTATCAAGATACAAAAAACAAGAAACAAAAGTACAAACGATAATTAATAACCAAAATAATGCAAGTTGTCATCCTGAAAGAATGAAACAATTGAAGGATCTTTCTTGATAATTAGTAGATCCTTCGCTATGCTCAGGATGACAAATTGCTATTTCAATGTTTCAATTCTTTCATAAATTAAAATCAAAGAAGTCAAAAAAGATTGTTTTAGCGGTTTTTTTAATTATAGCGATTTGTTTGATTTTTGTTCCTCGGGGAATTGCCCAAGCGGGCATGGGAACATGGATCGGAAGCTTTTTTATATCAATTATTGCTCTTGTTCTTTATCTTGTTGCGATAGTGACCACCTTTTTAATGCAAATTGGAGGAAGTGTATTGGCTTTTGTAATGACAACAACTTTTAATGATGGACTATTCCTTGACGCGCCATTTGTAAAAATCGCTTGGGGTTTTTGCCGAGATTTTGCCAATCTCTTTTTTATTTTGTGGTTGGTGATTATCGCGCTTTCAATAATGCTTGGCGTTAAAGATTATGGGTCAAAAAAACTTTTAACACGGCTTATCATAGTAGCTCTTTTGGTTAATTTCAGCTTGATTTTGTGCGGTTTTTTCTTGGATATTGCCCAAGGCGCGATGGGTTTCTTAACTCAGTCAGTTGTTGTTATTGATGGATCGCCATATTCTTTGGCTGAAGGTCTAAGTATGTCCTTTAAACAATCAGAGCTTTTTGGCGCTCGCCTGCCTGATATGGGAAATTTTTTTGGAGGTAATTTTGACGCAAGCGTAGGCGCCGTAATGCATAATTTTTTAGTAGTCATTTTTGGCGCAGTAGCGGCCTATGTTTTTATCCTTTTAGCGGTAATGCTTTTAGTTAGGGTTGCCGCCTTGTGGATTTTGTTGATTTTTGCGCCCTTAGCATGGGTTTTCGGCATTATGCCCTTTGGTAAAAAGGCGTTCAGTGAATGGACGAAGCAATTTTGGTCATGGGCTTTTTATGGAGTAATAGTCAGTTTCTATATTTATTTAGCCGCTATGGCGGTCTGGGCGATTGATCAATCGGCAAAATGGAGTCAGCGTTTTACGGCAGGCAATAGAACATTTGGAGCGGGAATGGGAACGAATGTTTCCTTTTTAGAAAATTTTACAAGCATTTTAAGTTTTATGGTGGTGATTATTCTTTTGCTTTTGGCAAAAAGCCAGGCGCTTAAAGGGGCCAAAGCAGGATCTATGGTTGTTGGAGCGGTTGGAGGATATATAATGGGCAAAGTAGGAAAGAAAGGTCTTGGCGGTTGGGCGCAAAGAAAAACAGGAGAAAAAGCTACTCAAGCCAAAGATTGGGGTAAGGGCAGAGCTGGCGGGTTATTAATGAAAGGGAAAAATATTCCTGGATTAGGCGGAGTTGTCGCGAGAAGAGGAGGCAAGATGAAAGCGGCAAGTATCAAAGCGAAAGAAGAAAGAGTATCAAAAGCGTTTGATTATTCCGGATTATCCGAAAAAGAACGACTTACAATTACTTCTAAGCTTAAGGGAAATGAATTAGAGAAAGCGACAAGAGATATGATCAAAGACGATACTATTCAGAAGTTAGACAAAAACGATCCAGGGCAATATGAGGCGCTTCAGCGAATGTACAAGATAGCTCAAAAACCGGGCAATGAGAAAATGTTGGAGGACTTTGAAAGAAAGAGGTTTGATATGATTACAGATCCAAGCAGTTATGCTTTAAATAAAAGAGAAACGATGGAAGTGGCCGCGAGCAATAATCCTTTATTGGCTCAACAACTTCAACAACAAAAACAACAAAAAGCAGAGATAAAAAGCAAAAAAGTTTTGGAAAAAGCCATTAAGAAGGGCGAGCTTAAGAACGAAGATTTTGTAAATAATCTTTCAACAGGACAATTGACAGAAGTTCTTAAAAATAAAGAGGCCGCCAAAGCAATTGGCAGAGCGGCCGAGGATTGGACGAAAACTATTAAAGATAGCGTTTTACAAAAGATTTCAGGAGGCTTTTCCGATAATTTTGACGATAGCACTGACCCTGGCAAGGATAATATAAGAATGAGAAATACCCATGCTAAGATAAGCAGAGATTATAGTAAATCTTACTTTATGGGTGATAGAAGCGATCAACAATATAGCGGAGATTTAGGGGCCCAGAAGAGTCTTAGTTTAGCTGTTTCTAAAATGAAACAAAACGATTGGGAAAAAATTAAAGATTCGCCTGAAAATTATAGTGCTATGGCTTTAAGCATGAACGCGAATCAAGTTAATTCAGCAGGAAGGGTTCTTACGGGCGAGCAAAAAAATGATATCGCAAATATTATAGAGGACATTGTTAATAATCCCGGAAACCATAATTTAGATCCTAACAACGCTAATCCAAACAAAGCAAGACAAGACCAAGAAACTATTGATAGAGCTTATCAGGCATGGGGGACAATAGTAAGCTCTGATCTTTGGGCAACTAATTGATAAATTGATAATTGACCTATGCCAGATATAACATTTGAAGAAAAATTTAAAAAGCTGCCTCCGCATGTCCAAGAATGGATGGCGGAGGAATCGGCTGATATTAATGGCGAGATTGCCAAGAAATACGGTCTTGACTTAGATAGCACCGCCGATATGGTCTGGGTAATTTCTCGTGTTATAATAGGCGATATCAAGCCGGAAGAGTTTTTGAATAATCTTGAAAAGAGATTGCCCAATTTAGACAAAGAAAGTATTAGAAAGTTAGCCATAGACATCGTTAAAGAAAGATTCTATCCCATTAAAGATTTTTTGGAGGGAATGGAGGTATTAATTAAAAATTTAGGAGGAGAAGCGCCCGAAAACATAAAACTATATAAAGAGAAATACGATTTATTGTTAAGTCAGCATGTTATTGAGCCGATAGATCAGGAAGACAAATACCTCCTAACTCCTGACTTGCAGCCTGAAACGGATGATGAGATCGTCTACATTGGAGTTGGTGAGCTTTTTGAAAAATACCCTGACACCAAAAATCAATTTATTACTTCTCAGCCTATAAAACTAAAAGAAAAAGAAGGACCGATAAATGCTACATTATTAAATTGGACCAAAAATTATCGGGAAGAAATGGGCGCGCCTCCACATTCAAGCATGGAAAGAGCTGAATATCTTTTCAAATCAGAAAACGCAAAGAAATTAGACGAATCAGAAAGAAAAATATTAAGCGCCGCGCTTAAAGCGTACGATGAAGGAGGAGAACTACCGGTTGACGCTAACTCAGGAAAATTAGTCTTGAGCGAGTTATTTCATCAAGCGACACAGATGCCCCACAGAACAGAAACGGAACCGACACAGAAACAGCCGGGCAATGTTGTTGATTTGAGAACAGATAATAAATAATATGCGTTATCAATTGCCACAATTTATTGAAATGGAAGATAAGCTAATAGGCCCTTTTAGTCTGAAACAATTTCTTTATTTGATATTTGTGCCGGCTTTTTGTTGGGGCATTCACTATTTTGTCAGAACGCCTTATGTAATTTTAGTTGGTATTATCTTCTTTCCCATAGCATTGCTTTTAGCTTTTTATCAACCCAATGGCAGGCCGTTCATTGATGCGATAAGAGGACTTTTGAGATATATTAGACGGCCTCAAATGTATGTTTGGAAACGCATAGTCCAAATACAGAACAACACACAGATAAAAACAAAAAAAGACACGGAACAAACACAGAGAAGGACTATCGGAAAAAAAGTTAAAAATTTTAAAAAGTTAGCAGAAACCTTGGATAAGGGAAAAAGCTAATTACTAATTACTAATTTCTAAAGATTTGGGCATTGGGATTTAGGATTTGATTAGAAATTAGGTTAATTAGAAATTTTAAAGATTTATGTCCACATTAGGCTCTTCATCACAATTATTGGTTCCCATTAAAGAAATCAGAGAAGGAGTTTTAGTATTAAAAACAGGCGCTCTGCGCGCCGTACTTTTGATTTCTAGTATTAATTTTGCTCTCAAATCAAATGAAGAACAAGAGGCGATTATTGCGCGTTTTCAAGAATTTTTAAATTCGCTTGATTTTTCTGCGCAGATAGTTATTCAATCGCGAAAACTTAATATGGAGAAATATCTTGAAAGAATAAAGGAAATGGAAAAAATTCAAGAGAATGAACTTTTAAGAATACAAACGGCTGAGTACTACAGTTTTATTAAGGAATTAGTTTCTTCCATGAATATAATGAACAAAACTTTTTATGTAATAATACCTTATTCTATGGGGGAAAGCGCCAAGAAAAAAGGAATACTGAACTTATTTAAGGAAACAGCAACAAAGGGAATGACTCAAGTTGATGAGCAGCGCTTTCATCAAATAAAATCTCAATTATGGCAGAGAGTTGATCATATAGCAGCAAGCTTGTCATCAATGAGCATTAGAGCGGTACCTCTTAACACCGAAGAATTAATAGAGCTTTTTTATAAGCTTTATAATCCGGGAGAAGATAGCGATAAAGTTGGGGCTTCAACGCCAGAAGAAATGGGCTTGCAATTGTAGGGATTACCTTGAAATTATTTAATTTATTATTTATTTAAATCATCTGTGAATACAAAAATTCAGGAAAAAGAAAAACAAGCATCCGAAATTGGAAAAAAGTTTATTGTTATTGAAACAATGCCGGAAAGTGTGAGAGAGGGGATAGGAAAAAATATGGAAACGAAAGGACAAGAATTTGAAGAAGACAATGCGCTTTCTGAAACAATAAACGCAAAAATAGAAAGAAAACAAGGCATAAGAGAAAAAGCGCAAAATATGGGGGTCAAATTTAAAAAGAAAAAAGGCGAGAAAAAAGGGTTCTTATCAAATTTATTTGGCGCTAAAAAAGATTTGACAGCATATGATAAAGGAATAACAACCCTAAAGGATCTACTTGCGCCTTCGGCCTTAAAAATTGAATCAAAATATATTCAAATTGGCGATAAATTTTTGCGCACCATTTTCATTCTTAATTATCCGAGATATCTCCACAGCGCTTGGTTGGCGCCGATCGTTAATTTAGATCGTATTATGGATGTTTCTATTTTTGTTCATCCCATGGATAGCGCTATTATTTTAAAAAATCTTCAAAAAAAAGTCGCTCGCATCCAATCAGAAATCAGCGAATTAGAAGAACAAGGCAGAGTCAGAGATCCAAAACTTGAAACCGCCTACAATGATATTGAAGACCTAAGAGACCGCCTTCAGACGGGTCAAGAGAAATTTTTTCAGACAGGCGTTTATATCGCTGTTTATGCAGACGACCTTAAAGAGCTTGATGAAGCTGTTGCCGAGATTAGAAATGTTTTAGAATCTCAACTTATTTACGCTAAACCAGCTTTATTTATTCAAGAAAACGCTTTTAATTCTGTCCTTCCCTTAGGTAACGATAAAATCCAGGTTTTAACCAGTATGAATACTGAACCTTTATCAACTATTTTTCCTTTTGTATCTTCGGAGCTTAGCTCAAATGAGGGCATACTTTATGGTATTAACCGGCATAATAATGGTCTAATTCTTTTTGACCGTTTTAGTTTAGAGAACGCCAATACAGTTGTTTTTGGGGTTTCTGGCGCCGGTAAAAGTTATGCTGTCAAATTGGAAGTATTGAGACAGCTTATGACTGGCACCGATGTTTTAATTATTGATCCGGAAAATGAATATCAATATTTGGCTGAAACCGTTGGAGGAACATTTGTAAAAATTTCTTTAAGTTCTCCTTATCATATTAATCCTTTTGATATTCCCGTTCCAGCGAAAGACGAAGACCCTGGAAATGCGTTGCGTTCGCATTTCGGAATAATTACCGGGCTTATTAAAATGCTTTTAGGCAATGTTTCTTCCGAAGAGGAGGCAATTATTGACAGAGCGATTACTGAAACTTATGCTTCAAGAGACATCACTCCAGAAAGCGACTTTTTAAATAAAAAAATAACTCCTCCCAAGTTAGAAGATCTCCAGGAAGTTTTGGAGGGAATGGAGGGAGCAAAAAGTTTGGCATTAAGGCTTGAAAAATATACCAAGGGAAATTTTTCTCAATTTTTAAACAATCATACTAATATTGACATCAAAAATGGGCTTATGGTTTTTAATATTCGCGACCTTGAAGAAGAATTGCGGCCGATAGCTATGTACACGATTCTAAATTTTATTTGGCGCTTAGTAAGAACCGAACTTAAAAAACGGCTTTTGATAGTTGACGAGGCGTGGTGGATGCTTAAGCACAAGGCGGGAGGAGAGTTTCTTTTCAGTATGGCAAAAAGAGCGCGAAAATATTATTTAGGGCTTACTACCATTACGCAAGATGTAGCTGATTTTTCGGGCTCGGAATACGGAAAGCCAATCCTTACAAATTCTTCCCTTCAGCTTCTCTTAAAACAATCTCCGGCAACTATTGATGAAGTTCAGCGGCTCTTTAATTTAACCCAAGAAGAAAAATATTTGCTTCTTGAGGGGGAAGTGGGGGAAGGACTTTTCTTCGCGGGGACTAAACATGTAGCAATTAAAGTGATAGCTTCTTATAGCGAAGACCAGGTAATTACTTCCGACCCTAAACAATTATTAGAAATTGAGGAAGCAAAAAAACAATTAGGATAAATATATGGCAGAAGAAAAAGAAAATTTCGAAGAAGAAGCCAATGAAGACAGAAGCGCAAGATTGGAAGCTAATAGACGGCAAGCCGCCCAGAAACAAGCGGTAAAAAACATTGCAAAACAAGCAATCAAGAAAAAGATTAAGAAAAAAGTTAAGCAAGCAACTATAAAAGTAATTATAAATATTCTTGGTGCCACCGCGCCGATTTGGGGAATTATATTAATTTGTCTTTTTGCCTTTTTGATGTTGACTTACTATGTTTGCGAAGGGGGAGGGTTTATTGCTTGGGTTTTAAGAAGAACGGCTTTGGGAAATTTGTGTTCAATGTAAAGGTATGAAAAAAATATTCTACATTTTAATATTAATCTCTGTGTTTCTTCTTTCGGTCTTTCCCGTCCTTGCCGAGGATATTCCTCAAGAAAGAGAACCTTTTGAATACAAGTTAATGGTTCCTCTGCCTACCCCCGAAGGAACAGTAGCAAGCACAACAGGTATTGTGGATTACATTAAAACTCTTTACTTCTTTGGCATAGGATTATCAGGAATAATCGCTATGATATTGATTGTGATTGCTGGCTTTCAATGGGTAACAGCCGCGGGGAAGATGAGCACGATTACTCAAGCTAAATCAAGGATAAGCAACGCTATCTTTGGCTTATTCATCCTGCTCGCCTCTTACCTTATCTTAAATACCATTAACCCCGCTTTGGTGAACCTCAAAGAACCTTATATTTATTTTATTAAGTGGACTGAAGATTTTCCTGAGGATCCAGGGACTACTACGGGAGGAGTACCGGCGGTACCGGCTTGGTGTGACACAGACGGAGTAGGCAGTTGTGAGGACTACAAAACTACAGGACATTATGGTGAATGCAATGCAGATCCTTGCGAAGTTGCATGGGATCATCATCATTGTGTCGCCGTTGGACTATGGCCTCTTCAAAAATGTCATAACGTATTGGACAGTCCATAGTTTATAAAAGAAAATGGGGTCCCGACTTCGTTTTTTCCTGTCATTTGAAGAACCTTTCGCGGAGTTTATCCTGAGTAAACCGAAGGGCTCAAGAACCTTGATTAAAAAATATGAAATTTAATTTTAGAAAAATACTAATATTTGGAATAATTATTCTGGGAATTTTGGTCCTTTTTTTGGGCGCTTTTACTTTGTTTTCAAACAAACAACCAAATAATGGTAATAAAAATACCATTGCGCCTCCCGTTATTAGTAGTCAAGCAACAACTACGCAATCAGAAGATAGTAATTTAGCGAATTCAATTGAGGAAAACATTCAAAAAATTCAGAAAGGAACCAGAATAAAACAGCTTTCTGACCGTTCAGTTATGGGGATTAGTCTTAATAAAGAAAGCGATAGAGTGGTTTATTATGACAAAGAAACAGGACAAGTTTTTCGTATTAGTTTTGACGGAAAAATTTGGGAAAGGATTTCTGACGCAGAGATTAATGGATTATCTGGTGTCACTTGGGCGTTAAGCAGGAATAGAACCATTATAGAGCAAAAATCTGGTGAAAAAATAAATAAATATGTTTATGATCATGAAAAAGGAAGAAAATATGATTTAAGCGATAGTATTCAAGACATCGTTTTCTCTCCTGACGGTAATCGCATTCTTTATCACTATTGGGACCTGCAGAAAGAAAGCAATATCGCCGTAGCAAATTATGATGGGAGCAATTGGACATCCTTAATACCAAGTGAAATGAAAGGGCTCAGAATAGCTTGGCCAAAGCAAGATACAATTAGCTTCATAACTCCAGAGGGCGCTTTTTATGGCGCAACGATTTATTTTACAAAATTAGAACCGCCTTATGATTTAGAAAAAATTATGGATGAAAAATTCGGACTTGAGGTTAATTGGTCTCCTTCAGGAAATAAATTACTTTATTCTTATAGCCGCGAAAAGGATTCAAAAGACAAAAAGCTTTATTTACGCGATCTTAAAGAAGAAGCTGAAATTAATTTAAACTTTGAAGCGCTTCCCGCAAACTGTGTTTGGACAAACAATGAAAAAAGTATTTACTGCGCCGAGGCAACAAAAAACTTTCTCAATATTATTCCGGAAGATTATCAAAAAAAACTATCTTTAGAAGGCGATAGTTTTTGGAAGATTGATTTAGTTACCCGAGAATTTAAAGAAATTTATATTCCCGAATTGGGCGAACAAATTTATGATGCTAAAGAGCTTATTGTTTCTGACAGAGAGGACTTTCTTTTCTTTGTGAATAATTTTGATGGGAAATTATACTCATTAAGCCTATAATCAACCAGAAAACCACAGCAAGATCGTTTTTCCAATAAAGAGTGTCAACTAATCCATGAATTATAATATATGTCATAATTGCCATAAGGGTTAGAGTTATAGAACTATAAAGACCATAAGCCGTAAGGGCTTCTTTTTTATTTTTACTTATTTTGTGGATTGCTTTTAGTCCCGTCCTAAAGAACCATACCAATATTACAATAAATCCGATAAATCCGATAATTCCAGTTTGCAGCCAAAAAGCCAAAAAAATATTATGCGGTTGGGGAACGGCCCATTCCAAATAAGGCGGGAAATATTTTTGATAATTAAGATAATATTCTTGAAATGTGCCGGGACTAATGCCTAAGAACCAATTGTCTTCTAAAATATGAGAAGCAGAGCGCCAGATCATTAAGCGAGAATGAAAACTTGAACATTCAGTTGTAAAAATGTTCTGGAATTTTGGTTGGTTTAGTTGAATTAATCCAACAACTATAATTAACAATATGACAATAAAACCATACAACCATTTCTTTTTTTTTCTCTTATATCCTTTTTTACCCCTGTTTATCCTCATAAGTCCCCATAACATGAATGACATTCCTGCCACAATTCCCAACCATGCGCCGTAAGAATATGTGAAAAATATAGGAATTGAAATTAAGATAACCGATGATAGCCATAACTTTTTTTCGTTCTTTCCTGTTGTCATAAGCCATAAGCCATAAACTATAAGCCAGCATGGCGCTAAATACATTGCTAAATGATTAGGATGTTCAAAAAAAGCTTTTAGGCGGCCATCGTAAGTGAGGTTGCCATTAAACAAATATCCAAGAGAAACAAAAGCGACTATTAATCCCGAAAAAGCGAGAGATTTAAGCAAGGAAACAGGATGATAAAAAGATTTTTTCGTTTTTAACTTTAAATTTTCTGAAAATATATTGATTATCATCCACACAAGCATTATCGGGACAATGAACCAACTTTTTAGAATACCCAAACTTGTTAATTTATTAGAAGAAAAGACAGTTGATAGAGAAACGCCTATTAAGAGCAAGCTTATTCCAGAGAAGAGTAGGCGATCCCTGTTAATAAACTGGTGAAAAATTAACATGAAATCATCTTTTGAATTTTTATGTTTTTTGTACTCTTTTTCTCCTATCCACCAAATAAAGACAAACAAGAAATAAATTTCAAAAAAATTTGTTGGCAATCCAGCAATTTCAAAACGAAAAAGATAAATGGGAAGTAAAAAAATAAGCAGATTTATCGTCCAATAAAATAATTTTGACATAATATTTTTTGATTTATCACTCAAGGTGAATTTTTGACGCCATTTGTTGGAGTTTTGCTTTTAATAGGGGATAGTTTATGAGTTCGGGATCTTTTTTTAAAAGCAAAGTAGCTTCCTCTTTTGCAAGATTAATAAGATCTATGTTCTTTAAAGATGCCATAATTAGGTCTGGTATGCCAGATTGGCGGCGGCCAATAAAATCGCCGGGACCGCGAATTGCCAAATCTTTTTCAGCCAGCTTGAAACCGTCTTCTATTTTTACTAATGCCTTGAGTCGCGCTACAACGAATTTAGTAGGCATTTCAGTCAATAAGAAACAATAAGATTGGTGTTTGCCCCTTCCAACGCGACCACGCAATTGATGAAGTTGGGCCAAGCCGAATCTTTCCGATCCTTCTATCATCATAATTGTTGCATTGGGCACATCAATACCGACTTCAATAACAGAAGTTGAGACCAAAATGTCTGTCTTTTTTTTAACAAAATTGGCCATAATTTCCTTTTTTTCGGCTGATTTTTTTCGTCCATGAAGAAGCGCTACACGCAAGTCAGGAAATATTTTTTTTGATAACCGTTCAAATTCTTTTTCGGCCGCGCGCGTTTCTATTATCTCCGATTCTTCAATTAAAGGACAAATGACAAAAGTCTGATGCCCCTTTTTTACCTCTTTTCTTATAAATCTATAAACTTCTTGTCTTTCTTTGGGAAGGATTATTTTTGTATCAATTTTTTTTCTTCCCTTGGGCATTTCTTTGAGTTGGGAAATATTTAAATCGCCATAAAATACCAGTGATAATGTTCGGGGAATAGGAGTAGCGCTCATAGAGAGAAGGTGAGGATGGAGCGTTGAATTTGCTTCCGACTTCCGACTTCTGACTTCCGACTTAAATTCATTCGTAATGCTTAATTCATAGTTTAATAACCGTGCTCGTTGCTCTACTCCAAAACGATGTTGTTCGTCAACAACGACAAATGCCAAATTCTTAAATTTAACATTTTTTTGAATTAAAGCGTGCGTTCCAATAATTATATTAATTTTTCCCTGAATTAGGTCTTTCAATAATTTTTCTTTTTTAATTTTAGCGGAGCGCTGGCTTTTAAAAACTCGTGCTTCTGCGCTCACCAACAAGGCAATAGTTATATTTTTAATCTTTTTTAAATCTTTTGAAAGTTGATTAAAATGTTGACGCGCTAAAACTTCCGTTGGTGCTATAATGGCAACTTGATATCCTGCGTGAATAACGCTTAAACTAGCAATAGCGGCCACAACAGTTTTTCCTGAACCAACATCGCCCTCAAGAAGCCGTTGCATTGGATATGGCTTTTCTAAATCTTTGATTATCTGCCAGGCCGCTTTTTTTTGGTCGTTTGTAAGTTTGAATGATAAATTTTCAACAAAACTTTGGACCAAATTTTTATCAAAAGGAATATTAAAAGATCTTTCTTTTGTTTCGCGAATAAGACGACGTCTTTCTAAGTAGATGCGGATTAAAAATAGCTCATCAAAAGATAAGCGTTTTTTGGCCTGATTTAATAAGGAAAAAGAATGGGGGAAATGAATTTCTTTTAATGCTTGTTCAAGAGATATTAAACCGTTTCTTTTGATAATTTCAGGGGGCAAATGCTCTTCAATTTCTTCTATGTGTCGGAGATTTATCCAAACCAACAATCTTAAAAATTTTGAAGTAATTTTATAAGTTTCTCGATAAATAGGGATTATTCTATTTCCGTGAATACTGACAATTTGACTTCTTGGCTGCGCTTCCGGTTCAGCTATTAACTCATAAGAGGGAGAAGAAAGGACCAATTTTTTTTTATTTAATTGAACTGATCCAATAAAAAGAGCTAAACATCCTTTTTTTAATTGTTTTGTGACAAACGGTTGATTAAACCATATAACAGCAAGCGCTCCGCTATCATCTTCAATAATGGCTTCAGTCAAAAACATTTTTTTTCTGGGGGTGCGCCTAGTTTGGATAGTTAAAATTTTTGCCCTTAAACAGACTTTTTCTCCCTTTTTTGCTTTAGCAATTGGAGTAATAGCCGAATAATCTTCATAACGCTTGGGAAAATAAAAAAGCAGGTCCCTTAAAGTTTTAATGCCTAATCTTTCAAAACGCGTGGCAGTTTTGGGACCTACATAAGGAATGTCAGAAATGGGAACGCTTAATTTCATAAAATTTGTCCCCGACAGGATTTGAACCTGTACTCTGAGGTTCCGCAAACCTCCGTTTTATCCAATTAAACTACGGGGACATTTAGAATTTTAAAAACGCAAAATCCTTCCGACATTATCTGCGATGGATTCTTTTTGTTTTCTTTCAGGAAGAAACCTAAGCAAAACCTTCCTTACTTTATTGGGGTCAGTATTGTCTAAGGGGACAAATAGGTAAGGAAACAAAGCCTTTCTTTGCTTAAAACTTATTTCTTTAATTTCGGGCGGGTCATAAAAAATCCAAAAAGAAGAAATGTCAGAAAATTTATACAAAGATTTATCTATTTTTATTCCCGAAGGTGTAATAGAAAAATGGCGCAAGGGAGGATCTTTTAAAGCATAAATAACAATCAGAAAAATGGCGAGGATTAACAAAACAATCATAGTAAATGCTTTCCATCGCAGGGCTAAAAAAAGACATCCCAAGGAAACTATTGCAAAAATAACGAACCATATTGGTCCTTTTTTATGTTTGGTAAATTCAGGCGCTTGCCAGGAAAAAAGAGGTTTCATATTCGGAAGGGGAGGGATTCGAACCCTCGAACCGCCGATTAAGACAGTTAACGGTTTAGCAAACCGTTGCTTTCGACCACTCAGCCACCCTTCCAATAATTAAATCAAAAACCAAATATCAAAAGTCAAAACGATAATGTAGAATTTAAAAAAATTTTAAATTAAAACATTTCTATATTTTGATTTATTATTTTGCATTCTGATTTTTAATTTTTTATTTAGCTACAACGCAGCCCCAAACTTCTTTTACATACGGCCTTAAGACCTTAGCGCACTCGTTGAGCGTTGCTCCTGTAGTGGCTACATCATCAACCAATATTATCCTTTTATCTTTTAAAAATGCAAGATTAAAGCGTTGATTGATATTGAAACAGTTCTTTACATTTTCTTTTCGTTGTTTTTGATTTTGAATTTGCATCTGGGGCGCGCGAAATTTCGTTCTTTTTATTATAACAGAAGATATGGGAATGCCAAGCCATTTTGATAAATTTGTTGCTAATAATTCTGCTTGATTAAACCCTCTATACTTTAACCGTTTTTTTGCCAAAGGAACAGGAAGAAGAAGCCACTCATTTGCATTCTTTAATAATTGGGAATCCTTTATTTTTGTCATCAAAATCCATGAAAGAGCCGGAGCAAGCGTTTTGATATAACGATACTTAAAAAAATGAATGGCCTCTTTCAAAATTGGATTACTGTAATTTGAGGCGACAATTAGCCCGGAAAGAGAAGTTTTATTTTTACATTTCTCGCAAGTATTTCCGTAAAGAGTTGGAGTATTGCAAAGATAACAAAGATTATCATGATTTATATCAATTTTTTTTAAACATGAAGGGCAAATGTATTTATAAAAATCATGCTGGCTTCTGGTTAATTTTTGACATGAAATACAATAGGGAGGAAATAAGGAGTTGAGGAGGTTCATAAATTTAAAATTTAAACTTATTATTTTTGTCGCTGTGGATAACTATCAATCATTATTACTCTTTTTATGTTATCATATTAGCATTAAATCTTTTAATTTAATAAAGTTTATTTCTATGAAAAAAATATTTTTTTCAGCTAAGCCAATTGTTTCAATATTGGCTATTTTTATTTTAAGTTTTGCGGGCGCGGTTGGTCTTCGTATAGCAATTGCGGCTTGGACGGGACCCAGCGCCGCTCCTCCGGGAAGCAATGTTGGCGCGCCTCTCAATGTTGGCGCCACTATCCAGACCAAATCGGGAGAATTAATCTTGTCTGGCGGGCTCACAATTTTAAATAGCGCCGATGCTAGATTAAAAACTGATGCCAATGGCTTGATCGTTGATATTAGCGACAATGGAACGACCAATCTTTATGTAGCTGATACGCAAGTGAGTGTCAGGGGATCTATTTATGATATTGCTGACGACACTGTTAATGTCGGCGAAAATTTGTCTATAACTGGAACTATTGGGGGTACTGGATGGGGCATAGTTCCTGGACTTACTACTAGTAAGCTTACAATTAATATAATAGATCCTCTGTATGATATTGCGGGGACGAAATATTCAACCTATGTAGCTTCAATGACAGGACTTAAAGAAGAGACGACAGGCAATGTTAATTTGAAATGTGAAGATAATAAATGTGTTTCTGTAATTGATTTTGATAAAGTGGAAAAAGGTTCAGATTTATGGTTGTTTTATCAAGTGACTGATTTTGGAAAGAATTGGGATAATTTAGTCGCGCTTTTAACGCCCGAAGGCAAAAATAATATTTGGTACGAAGTTAATTCCGGCGAACACCAATTATTGATTTATGGCGAGAAAGAGGGGAGAGTTTCTTATCGCTTGACCGCACCTCGCCTTGACCATGAGAAATGGTTAAATCTTAATCAAGATAGTAATGCCGAAGGAATGAAAGTTAATCTTAAGTAAGATAAACAATGAAAAAATATAAACAATACATACAACCAGCGCTGTTTATTTTATGCGGTATAGTAATTTTGGCGCTGTTTTTTATATATTTAGGCATAATTCCGCTTAACGGTCTTAATCCTTGGAGCCCAGATAAGATCTCTAAACAAGCAGAAATTTATAGCGTTTCGGGAGGCAATGTAGATCCGGTATTTATGGGCCAGCTCATCATAGATCCAGCCGAGCCGAAAATTGGAGAAAGACAAAATTTTTCAATTTGGGCGAAAGATTCAATCGCCATAAAAACTGTTACTCTTTTAATTCAGGATAAAACAGGCGCGAACAAAGAGATAGAACTTAAACTAAAAGAAGGGAGCAAAAAAGAGGGGAGATGGGAAGGAAACTGGAAGGTTGAGCGCCTCTCCTCGGAAACCCAATATACGGCAAGTTTTAAAGCAATCAACCAAGACGGCAAAACAACAGAACTGACTACATTTTTTAATATATCCGGCGATAGCATACAAGGTTTATTTAGAATCAAGCGCGCTTACGCTTATGACGCTTGTACTTTTAGCGATATGGGATCAACGAATATTAGTTCGAGCTGTATTATTCCGAGTGGCAGTACTATGGGCACAAATGAAGGAGATTTGACCATAAGCAGCCCAATTGAAATGCAATCAAATTCAATCCTAGGAGCGGAAGGTGGGGATATTAATGTTGGCTCAACGGTAACAATGAGACAGAACGCGACACTAATTTTTAATCAAGGGCAAAGCATTAATTTCACAAATTCTAGTGCGTATATTATTAAGCAAGAAACAACTACGGTTATCCGAAAAGACCATTTGGCATTTTATCAACTTACTGTATCCAAGTCTGGGTCAGGCACGGTTACAAGCAATCCAACGGGCATTGATTGCGGCGCAACCTGTTCAAAATACTATATTGCCGGCACTTCCGTTACCCTAACAGCTTCAGCTTCAACAGGTTATACTTTTACCGGCTGGTCAGGAGCATGTTCTGGCACAGGCACTTGTACTGTCTCAATGACAGCGGCAAGGAGTGTCACTGCTAATTTTACGGAAAATTGTGACTGTACCTCCGGCGATTGTTGCAGTGATGGTTGTCATTACGATACAACTTCCCATGCGTGTTCTACTTGGACTGAAACAGATTACAGTTGTCCTTGGGGAACAAGTTGCGGAGCAGACGTAGGCAGAAGAACAAGAACAGATACTAAATACTGTTCAGGTTCAAACGCAAGTTGTACCGGTTCAACAAGTTATGGCAGTTGGTCATCTTATTCAGTTTTTGATAACTGCGCCTCAACAGAAACTTGCGCTGATAACGATTCAAGTTGTAATTACACGGCGAGTTGTGATTGCGAATGTTCTTCTGGTG
>Ga0268281_1000156_pt1 | contig 53743 bp, 47 predicted proteins | sample saktaG_10_FD_190134 | JGI IMG/M metagenome (GOLD analysis project Ga0268281, IMG submission 190134) | Saline water microbial communities from Sakinaw Lake, British Columbia, Canada - sak_2011_5_24_50m | ecosystem: Environmental > Aquatic > Non-marine Saline and Alkaline > Saline ...
TTAGTTTTGATATTTACAATATTAAACAAAATACTTGAATCCACGATAAAACTTAAAATATTTTGTTTTATAACTTACGAGAAAAAGTAAGTATTAATTTAGATAAATACATTAATTTATGCCTAACATCGTAATATACTGCAAGGTTCGCAGTATAATTCTCTTATATCTTTGATGTTAATAAACATTTTCTAAATCCCATTATCATTTTCCATGTTTGCAAAGTGACTCAGAAATAATTTTTATGTCAATACAAAATTTATGTGTCGTACTTGTCGCAAGTCAAGGAGCTTGTGACAAGTTCTTAAGTATATAAACATTTTTATTATATTCTCTTTGCGTCCTTTGCGTCTTTTCCTCTCTGCGTTCTTTGCGTGAAACTATGTATCAAGGGTTTGCAATGCAAAGTTATAAGCCCCGATGGCAGTCGCCTTGCTGGTGCCGAGCCGTGTAATTCCCACTCCTGTTTTTTTCTCTTCATTATATGGAATTTTTTTATTGCTGAAGGGAACATTTATAAGCGTGTTGCGCTCTTGTAGAAATTCTTCCAACTCCATTTCGTCCATCAAATTGAAAACCTTCATTTCGAGCCGGTCTATCTTCTTATTATCAAAAGAGCAGAATGCAATATTCATTTCCTTGATGAGTGCAGGCATAAAGAGCTTCCATGCGCCCGAAAGGCCGCCGCCGATCACGACCAAACCATCTATAAGCGTTGCTGCCTGGGCAAAGGCATTTCCCGCAGCCAGGCCAAGTTCTTCATACGCTTTGTGAGCTGCGTTTTTGTTCCCATCTATCAAGCCCATGCCGATCTCATAGATCTCTTTTGCAGAAGGCGCAGCATTCAGAGAAATACATGCTTCTTGTGCATAGACTCTTCGCACTCCCTTGCTGCTTACACTCTCCTCGACAGAATAATCGGGATAAAGATGATTCCACATGCGATTTATTTCCGCCTGTGCGGAGTTATCGCCCGTTAAGAGCTCTCCCTTTATGACAATTCCTCCACCAAAACCTGTGCCGAAAGTACCGCCGATGAGATTATAATACCTTTTCGACCTGCTGTTTTTTTCTAATAAGTAATTTATATAAGGCAAAAACCCGGCGACTGTTTCTCCAAAAGTAAAAAGGTCAGTATCGTTATTGATAAAGGTCGGGATCTGAAATTTTTCCTCAAGCATTGGTCCCAGCGCCACTCCGCCTCTATATGCAGGCAGGTTAATAAGATCACCGATAATGCCGTGCTTGTAATCTGTCGGTCCGGGAAAGCCGAAACTAATTGCAACAGGCGTTTCTGACAATTGTTCCTCAATGTGTGTAAATCCCGAAATGATATTTCTTAAGCTCATCTCAAGATCATTCCCGCAGGTATCAAGCTGGACTGGAGATACAATTTCTTTCTCACCCTTAATCGCAGAAAAGCGCAGATTTGTTCCCCCTGCATCGAGGGTCATAACAATTCTTTTATCTGATTTATAGCGTTTCATGGCTTCTACAAAAGTTCGGATACCATATTGGCAACTTTTTTCAAGAAATTTTTATCCTCATCAGTAAAAGGAGCAATCTCATAGGAATCAATATCGATCTCACCGATGAATTTTTCATTCTTGAAAATTGGTACAACGATCTCCGATTTCACATCGATGCTACAGGAAAGATAGCTGTCTTCCTGAGCCACATCCTGAACAATACGAGATTTTTCTTCCTCAGCAACCTGTCCGCAGATACCCTGCCCAAAGGGAATTCGTGTATGTTCTGTGGGGACGCCTTCAAAGGGTCCGAGAATGAGTTCTTTAGGATTCACTTTATCAACAAGATAAAATCCGACCCAGTCATAATGTGCCACTTCGTCTTTGAGCAGCTTGCAGATGTGTTGCAGCTTATAAAGCATGCTTGCTTTTTCACGAAAAAGATCATCAGCCCATTGCTCAAGTTCTTCAAAAAGTATCTTGTTTCTCTTCATCATCCTTTAATTAAGCTCAAACAGATATTTTATAGTGTTTTTCTTATTGCATCTAATTCTTCTTTTGCCTTGGGCACCATTTTGAATAGCCCTTCAACCTTTTCGCAGGCATAATCCTCGCAATAGGCACAATTAGGAATACTTTTTGCCTGCACACACTTTCTAATCTCGCATTCAAGGCAATGAGCGAAATACCTTCCATCTTCTTCCATACAGCCATCACAGCAAATATCTTTAGCGGTGAGTGTTGCATTAAAAGCTTTTGACCAATCCTCTGCGGTTTTTTTCCTCATATCTTCGTCATTATTAAGTGTCGCAATGTAAGCAGTGCACTCTGAACAGACTATTCCACATGCAGATATTATCTTTTGCATGATTTCTCCTTGCGATTTTTTGGAATTTTAAAAATTTACTTATTTCAAGTCCAGAATTTTGCATTCTGTCAGGAATGGTGAGTTAAAATCTGTGAACTCTCCTGCGCTTTTACCGGGAACAGGAAACAGGCGTGCAGAAAGAGGTTTGTCCAGCTTGGAGCTCAAGCTCGCAACATCATAAAGAATATTTATCAGCTCCTGTTCGGTGACATCGCCGGGAAGCGGAATACAATCCAGACCTGTTCCACATACTGCAGAATATGCCAGCAATTTCTGAACATCAAGCAGACCATCTCCGTAGCGTTCTGCAAGCCCGACATCTTCCAATACCGGCAGCATCAGACCGCAATAACCCCATTTTCTTACAGGTAAAGATTTGAGGACGCTTGTGATCATAGCCGCAATTGCCAGCGTGCCCGGTTCGCCAAATTTATTTAATCCAAGCTTTTCAAATCCGAAAGCAGTGCTCTCTTCTTTTTCCAGTGAAGGGGCAATTGAAACATCGATTCCCTTAAATGTCACACCCGTATCATCCTCGATCATCATACCGATATCTTCAAGAGGACGCAGTTCTTGTATGAAAATTCTCTTCAAGTTTTCGCGAGCAGTATCAAAGGAATTTTGATCTACAAATGCCCGGTTGAGAAGATCGCTGCATTCCAGTCCGAGGGCAAAACACTTCTTCCCAATATGATAACTTGCAGGATAGAAAGGAATGTCCGGCTGACAGTTCGCAATTGCTGCAAATCGGAAATTTCCAAAACCCTTCTCGGTATTTTCTGAAATAGTTTTGATCGTTTGTGCGGCTTTTATCAAAGCTTCCACGCTGAATCCTGTAATGTCATCGACTATAGTTATTGTGGTAGAGATTCTTTCTGTATGAAGAATAATATCGGGGATCAAATCCATGTGCTCCAGCTCTTTTACTGTGCCGATACTTGTAAATTCTACTCCTTCATGTTTACAAATAGATTCAAAATTCTGCAAGGTTCGGATGAGCTCGTTTTTGTCCAGATGTCCCAGAAAATCGGGCCAGGAATTGGTGGTTATGCGCGGTTCCTGTACCTCGTAGCCCTGGTCTTCAAAAATTTTTCTCGCATTATTGTTGAACGCAGCCGCTTCTTTGACAGCATATTCATCCACAGGATAGGAGAGCGAGATGCCGTGGGTTATGGTTCGTATTTTCATAACTATTCTTCCTCTAGTTCCTGCTGCAAATGCAACAGGGCATCTTTCGCTGAATTCTGTTTTTTGATAATATTCAGAATTTTCTCTCGTGAAAACTCATGCTCATCCCGAAGCTTGTTCGCAGTTTGGATGATCCTTCCGAAGATTTTACCCGGAGAAAATCCCATTGCAATAAGGTCTTTGCCCGCAATGATATTTTCCGGCTTGTCGCGGTCAACCTTGAGCTCCTGTGAGCGTTTTATGAGCCATGCGCCGGATTTAAAATTCTTATCTTGATTATGGAGCCGCGTGCCTTTGCCCATATAATCTGCCTCTGCAACGAGTATGAGTTCATATATTGTAGCCGGATAGAGCCGTCGTGCAAGCCGCCTTATTACACCGTCTGTGATCTTTTCGCCGTTTCGGGATTCAGCTTGATAAAAAGAAAATGGTGCAAGATGATTTTTCACTAGAGGTATTACTTTTTCTTTGGTTTCATTATCGGTTCCTATTTGGTTGAGGAACGCCCGGGTCGGTTTCTCGCCTGCAGGTTCATGCTCCGGTGTGGAAATTCGATCACCTTTCTTTATAGTGGTTTCCGGTTTGCCAAGATCGTGGCACAGGATACTCAACATGATCACAAATGCCTCTCTCACACAAAGATTTTCCCTGTGAATGATCTGCGCTCCTGCGTTCATGCAGAGCAGAGTATGCAACCACACATTTCCTTCAGGATGCCATAGCGAGTCCTGTTCCGTCTCATTGAGTTCTGCCAGTTCGTGATGCAGCTTTTCAATAATGCCAAGCTCAAATGCTGCTTCCAGTCCCATCGAGGGCTTCATCGCTTTGAGCAGCAGCTTTTTCCACTCTTCCTGAATGCGCTCTTTGGGCAGCTCGGAAAGCTGTGGAACCACCTGCTCCATCACGTGAATACTATCCGCATCAATGGTAAGCTCAAAACGGGCAATGAATTGAATTCCTCGCAGTACACGTAGAGGATCTTCTGCAAATGTATCTTTATCAACCACACGCAGTACGCGGTTTTCAAGATCGGCAAGCCCGTGGAATGGGTCAAGGAGCACTTCCGTGATAGGATCATAAAGCATGGCATTAATGGTGAAATCCCTTCGCCGTGATGCTTCTTTGATGTCCATAAAAGGGTCGGTATCAACTGCAAATCCCCTGTGCCCTTCACCAATTTTTGAATCCTTTCTAGGTAGAGAAAAATCTATCTCTAAAGTACCATCATAGTATTTCAGCACGCCAAAGGATTTTCCCACATCCATGACCTTTCCGTGCTTTTCTACAATTTCCTGTATCTGCCCAGGCTGCATGCCGTACACTTCGATGTCAATGTCCTTTGTGGGCTTCTTCCCGAGCAGCATATCGCGCACACTGCCGCCAACAAGAAATGCTTTACCACCAAGTTCCTCTATCTCTTTTGTGATCTCCATAACGGTCTGCGGAATGGTCGAAACCGCAGGCGTGAAAAAACGCGGTATCTCGCTGATATAGGAATTCGGTATCTTCATGCGTCCAAAACCTATGATTCTTTCTTCATTTGTAAAGCCAGCTTGTACACGCGGTTTTTCGAGAGCTTGCATTCCTGTGCCAGCTCTCTCGCAGTCCGGCTGACCGACTTATCCTGATGAAATTTCTCTATGATGAGTTTGCGTATTTCTTCATCCAAAAAAGTTCTCTCTTGTGCACCTTCAAGAACAAGTATGAACTCGCCCTTCAATGTGATCTCTTCGAAATTTTCCACAAAATGCGAGAGCATTCCACGGTAATAGGTTTCAAACTTCTTTGAGATCTCCCGGGCAATGCAGATCTGCCTGTTATCGAAATTTTTCAGTAATTCTTTGAGCGTTTCTTCCAGACGATGTGGCGCTTCGTAAAAAATAAGCGTGTCCTGAATATTTTCAACATTTTGCAAAAACTCTCTGCGCTCGGAATGTTTCTCCGGCAGAAATCCAACAAAATAAAATCTTTCTGCTGGTAAGCCCGAAGACACAAGCGCAGGCACAAATGCAGTTGCACCCGGAAGCGTGACCACCTCGATATTGTGCTCGATCGCTTCTTTAATGAGAATGCCTGACGGGTCCGAAATGCCGGGAGTGCCTGCATCGGAGATGACTGCAATGTCTTCTCCTACCTGCAGCTTTTCAAGGAATTCATCGAGCCGTGCTCGTTCATTGAATTTGTGATAGCTAACCATTGGTGTACTGATATTATAATGCCCGAGCAAAGTCCTCGAGGTTCGCGTATCCTCAGCGCCGATAACCGATACTTTTTGCAGCACCTCCACTGCACGATGTGTCATATCGCCAAGGTTACCGATGGGCGTGGGTACGATGTAGAGTATTCCATATTTCATGATATAAAAGCTTTTTCGTTTTGCATAATTTCTGGCAATGTTTTTGTGAATAAAGGGGGAATCCGGAAGCGAATGATTCTTCCTTAAATCATGGATACCCTAAAAAATCAGGCATGAAATTTCAGAATAGTGCATGAATAAAGGATTTGTGGGAAAATTATGGCGGAAAATTACTTTAGAAAATGTTGTTTGCCACCTTTGCTGTTGTCACCCTGAGCTTGTCGAAGGGTCTGTCGCACTTCGAGAACCTCAGTGTGACAGTGCTTTTAGCTATTATGTTTATATCCTATTCCTTTCTATACGCATTAGTAATATTCCGTAATAAAAGTCAGAAGCGTAATGTTTCTAAAAAATTTTGGGGGTATGCAAATTTGCCAGCATATATAAACTTGACAAAATTTTATACCTTTATGTGATATGGAGTATCTATATCATCTTACATAAAAATATCGAGATTCGAAAGATGAATTCGAAAAAAGATTTTATACAGTATAGCTTCACTACACATAGAGATTTGATTGATAAAATATCTATAAAGTATTATTATACATTACATAGCGATAATAAAACAATGTTTAAAAGAAAGGAGTAACATGAAAAAAAAGAGATTCTATCAATTAATAAGTACGTTACTGGTGATTGGTGCAGCAATATTCATGATTCTTGTCATTAATTCCTGTACTAAATCCACAGAGCCCACTTCCCCTGTTTTTACTGCACTTCCCTTCGCCTGTGACGAATTTTCGTTCGGATATGCACTCGGCATATCATCCGATGGAAGCATTGTTGTCGGAGGTAGTGCTGTGGATACTGACTCTACAGGAAAAGTAATGGAAGAAGCACCTGTCTTTTGGGTTGAAGATCAGATTACCACACTTCCCTTTCCCAACCCCTTCTATACACCTGTTGCGAGTCGAGTTGCCTCTGTATATGATATATCCAATACTGGAGTTATGGTAGGAAACCAGGGATACGGAGATATCTACCCTATAGCATACTACTATACCGCAGATCAATGGCATGCTATTATTGATCCGGCTACATCACTAGAAGTTCGAACAGCTTCCGGGATATCCGGTGACGGCAATGTTATCGTTGGGCTTACTGGACTATCCCCACAAGAAGAAGGCGGCTATTATTACAATCTTGCTACCGGGCAATTCACCATTCTCGAATCCACCTTCAAAGATGATCCGCAATATTATGACTGCAGAACAAGTTTGTTCAAAATTTCTGAAGATGGAATGATCATGGTTGGTTCTGACTTCGCTGTCTTAGATAATGTTGGCATTAAAGTCCCCATCTTCTTCAATATGGCAAAAGACACTTCAGCAACAAGACTACCCTTGCCAACCGGATATGAAAATGGTGTTGCAGAAGGTATTTCTAAAGATGGAAGTACAATCGTAGGAACTGTCTATGACGATGAAGAGACTCCCTATGCCGTATACTGGGATGAAAACCGTCAGGTCCATATTCTGGGCACATTCAGCCCCTATCCCGGACCTCACCAACTTCCATCAACTGCTCTTTCTGCGTCAGATAACGGTGACCGCATCGTGGGAACTTCCTATGATATCGCCTTTATAAAATTCAAGAATGATGCAATCATCCCTCTGCAGGATTGGCTGGAAGATGAAGGTCTGGCTTCTGAGCTTGTAGAGTGGGACCTCCTCACCGCTACCGGCATCTCTATGGACGGACACTGGATTTCCGGCACAGGAAGGAATGGCTTCTATGACCAGGCATTCAAGGTGTATATTCCGTAGAACTTGTTGAAAAACAGAATTCAGAAATGAAATATGGCGTGTGGCTATAAGAGTATTAATAATAATTCTTGCAGTATGTCACGATATTAACGATTTATTCTTGGAGGTTATCGCGAAATGCCGAGTACGATAGTCAATGGTGTTGATCTTTACTACGGAATTCATGGGAAAGGTACACCGCTGGTGCTTGTTGCTGGTTTGGCCAGTGACTCTCAGAGTTGGCTACCGATAATGAAAGATCTATCCCGGAATTACCGTGTCATAACTTTCGATAACAGGGGTGCGGGTAGAACAAAACCCCAAGATGTTGAGACAAGCATTCAGCATATTGCAGACGATTGCATTGCGCTTATCAGATTTTTGGGATTGCCATCAGTCACACTACTTGGACATTCAATGGGGGGCTTTGTGCCCTAGATTGTGCCATCCGCTATCCTGATCAAGTTTCCAAATTGATCCTGGCGGGAACCTCGGCTTTTAATTCCGAAAGGAATAATGCTCTTTTACTTGATTGGGCTTCTTCTCTGGAATCAGGAATGGACTTAGAGCATTGGTTCATAGATATATTTTACTGGATGTTTTCCAGGCGCTTTTATAAGGACAAAAAAGCATTGAATGATGCTATACGATTCGCAATCGAGTATCCATATCCTCAAAGTAAAATCGCGTTTAGAAAACAAGTCAATGTCATTATGAAATTTAACTGTCTGGCAGATTTACCCAGTATTAAATTAAAGACTATGATACTCTGTGGGAAAGAAGACCTGCTATTTCCCCCTGAAGAAAGCATCAAGGTGTTGCAGGCGATTCCGGGATCAATTTTTTCTATTATCGAAGATGCGGCGCATTCTATACATATGGAAAAGCCAAAGGCATTCACTGATTGTGTTTTGAATTTCCTAAGCAATTGCTAACCCGCCGCCGTGAAAAAACGCGGTATCTTGCTGATGTAGGAATTTGGTATCTTCATGCGTCCAAAACCTATGATTCTTTCTTCATTTGTAAAGCCAGTTTGTACACGCGGTTTTTCGAGAGCTTGCATTCCTGTGCCAGCTCTCTCGCAGTCCGGCTGACCGACTTATCCTGATGAAATTTCTCTATGATGAGTTTGCGTATTTCTTCATCCAAAAAAGTTCTCTCTTGTGCACCTTCAAGAACAAGTACGAACTCGCCCTTCAATGTGATCTCTTCGAAATTTTCCACAAAATGCGAGAGTGCTCCGCGGTAATGTGTTTCAAACTTTTTTGATATTTCTCTGGCAATGCAGATCTGCCTGTCATCGAAATTTTTCAGTAATTCTTTGAGCGTTTCTTCCAGACGATGTGGCGCTTCGTAAAAGATAAGTGTGTCCTGAATATTTTCAAGATTTTGCAAAAACTCTCTGCGATCGGAATGTTTCTCCGGCAGAAATCCAACAAAATAAAATCTTTCTGCTGGTAAGCCCGAAGACACAAGCGCAGGAACAAATGCAGTTGCACCCGGAAGCGTGATCACCTCGACATTGTGCTCAATAACTTCTTTAATGAGAATACCTGACGGGTCCGAAATTCCGGGAGTGCCTGCATCGGAGATGATCGCAATGTCTTCTCCTGCCTGCAGCTTTTCAAGGAATTCGTCGAGCCGTGCCCATTCATTGAATTTGTGATAGCTCACCATTGGTGTACTGATATTATAATGCCCGAGCAAAATCCTCGAAGTGCGTGTATCTTCAGCGCCGATGACGGATACCTTTTGCAGCACCTCTACTGCACGATGTGTCATATCAGCAAGGTTGCCGATTGGCGTGGGTACAATGTAGAGTATTCCTGTTTTCATTTTACTATTTCGCTCTATTCTTCATAAATCGAGTGGACTTTTCACCCCTAATTTATTTTTATTCAGGACGTGAGTGTAGATCATCGTAGTTCTGATGTCCTTGTGACCGAGAAGTTCCTGTATCGTGCGAATGTCATAACCGTTTTCTAACAGATGAGTAGCAAAACTATGTCTTAAGGTATGGCATCCAGCTTCTTTAGTTATTTCAGCCTTTCTTACTGCCTGTTTAACTGCTCTTTGCACAGCACTTTCGTGAAGATGGTGCCGATACTCTTTTTGTTTTTCCCTATCAAAAACTATACGGTTTGCAGGAAAAATATACTGCCAGTTGAATTGCCTTTCAGCATTTGGATATTTTTTTGCAATAGCATAAGGCAAATATACATTTCCCGTACCATCTTCTAAATCCTCTTGATGTAGTATCTTTCTTTTTTTTATCTGCCTTTTTAAATGAGTAACTAATTTTTCAGGAATCATAGTTCTCCTATCTTTAGCACCTTTTGCATCCCGTAGAAAAATTTGTTTATATGCAAAATCGATATCTTTGACTCTGAGACGGAGTGCTTCCATCAATCTCAAGCCCGAACCATAAAGTAAATTACTAATTAGCCAATAAACTCCTTTCAGATTAGACAGAACTTTATCTATTTCTTCTTTACTCAAAACAACCGGGATTCGTTCAGGCATTTTAGCCCTAACAAAATTCTCTATTTTCAAATCATCTCTGTGTAAAATTTCCTTATAAAGAAACATCAGTCCGTTCAGAGCTTGATTTTGAGTGGAGGCTGAAACATTTTCCACATTGGCAAGGTAAGAAATAAACTCTGTAATCTCTTTTTCACCCATATCTTTTGGATGCTTTTTATTATTAAAGAAATAGAATTTTTTCATCCAGTAGGTATACGATTTTTCTGTACGAATGCTGTAGTGTTTCATTTTCATAAGTTCGCTTACCTGTTCTAATAATCTTTTATTATTCATATAACCTTTTTTATATTGAATATACTGCAATAAACATCAATATATTTATATCCTGCAGGATACTACCATATTGATTATTCCATTAATTTTATTACAAGTTTTTTAGAAAAAATTTGACAAGTATTTTTTGAAACTTTAGTTTTATTACTTAATTATGAAGCTTTTGTAAAGGTAATGTCTTAGATAGGAATTTATTTTATAGTGTGTGTTAACTTCAAAAATAGGTAGTTATATACTGATTGTATCAGTCTAATGTATGTTAGCCTGCCAACCGATGTCTGTGAGGAGGGTCTCAGAATGTCATTTAGTGTTGAAACCGAGAAGAGCGAGTTCCGCAAGCAGGCGGGAATCAGCAGTGAAACCTATGCAACTGATGACAAGATCGGTAAGCGTACCAGGAAGGTATTCAGAACATTCGCCAGGGCACTTACTGGGCGTGGCGATCTGCCGAAAAACGAGAAAGAAGCCGAGATGGGGAACTTGATTCACGTGGTGAGGCGCGAGGTCATTCAGCCCCTCCTGAGTTCGCCCGTGGCAATCGCAGGTTCGCAGACCCAGTTCGATGAGTGGCACAGAGAAGTGGTGGGCAGCCTGAAAGCAGAATGCCCGATCAGTTGGAGAGATGGTTCCAGTCTGACAGTTGGTATGGCTCAAAAGCTCATCAATCTCCACTGCAAAGACCTATGGGCCTTGGGATTGGTTCCAGAGAGCTATTCCTGCTTCTTCCACCCCATTATTGATCGAATTACTCTGCGTATGTTGCGCAAGAAAGTCCCTTGGGCCAAGGAAGATCGTTGGACTCAGTTGGACTCCTACAAAGAGTACATGCAGCTTCAGCTGGGGTTCAGACAAATGGCGCAGCGTCGGGATACTTATCCCTTGGCCCTTGAATGTTGGATTTGGAACAAGAATCGTTAAGGGGGTAAGCTGCGCCAATCTGGCTATCTAACAGGCGGTGTGCCAAAACCGAGTTGGGGCAACGAGTACGTGAGCGAGCGTATGTTCCAAGGCGCAGCGGGGGCAGGTCGGGTTGCAAGAGAGAGGCAAGCAGGCTAACCCCGCATGCACCCGACTTGGCTAATCGGCGCTTTTTTCGATTGCTCCACGCGCTTTGTAATCTATCACGCAGCAGAGGTGGTTTCCCGCAGCCGCCAAGCGGGTGATGCTGACCGTTAGGCCTTATGAGGAGCACATGATATGAGAGAAATGATTAAGAGAATACCAATTGTTGGATCTATCACCAGAAAGATCTATAGAAAGTTGTTTTATAAACCAAAGCCGTTTCCAGGTTCTGAGGATTATTGGATTCAGAGATACCATTCAGGAAGAAATTCCGGAGCGGGTTCATACAACAAGCTTGCAGAGTTCAAGGCAGAGATAATCAACGATTTTGTAAAAGATAACAATGTCAAAACAATAATAGAATATGGTTGTGGTGATGGGAATCAATTGAAGTTTGCAGAATATCCAACATATATCGGTTTCGATATAAGCACAAAAGCAATAGAGCTATGTCAGGATATCTTTCAGCATGATAAAACCAAGAGTTTCAGGTTAATGACTGAATATAGGGGCGAAACAGCGCAATTGACGCTTTCCCTGGACGTGATTTATCACTTGATTGAAGATGAGATTTATTATTCTTATATGGAAAGGTTATTCAACTCGTCGGAACGATTTGTGATTATATATTCATCAGACTATGATGGAGAACAAGAATACCACGAAAAACGTAGGCAGTTTACTAAGTTGGTTAATACAAATGAACCTCACTGGAAACTGATACGCCATATACCAAATAGATTCCCGTACAATGGTAAAAATGAAGAAGGCTCGCTTTCTGATTTCTATATATACGAAAAGGCCTAACAAATCGCTTCACCTGACATTTTTCCGCTTCGCTCCAAAATGCAGGTGAACTTAACTGTTAGAAGGCACTCTTATTTTAGTATAATATTGACTTTTCCTGCATAGGTTTATTATTTTAACTAAAATGAAATTTACCAAACATTTCCGTGATATGCTTGTTGAGCGGAAAATCAAATTGGAATGGGTTGAACAAGCATTGAGTAGTCCTGATAAAGTAATGAGTGAACCCGATGGAACAACCCACTATCTACGGAGAATTCCAGAGCATCGTAATCGTTGGCTTCGGGTTGTAGTAAACACTATGGTTAAGCCAAATAAAGCCGTGACAGTATTCTTTGATAGGAGACTTAAATGAGAATAAAATTAGATAAAGAAGGTGATGCACTCTATTTTCGTCTTTCCGATGAAGACATTTTGGAATCCGAAGAAGTTAGCCCCGGAGTAATTCTTGATTTTGATGAGAAAGGACGTGTTGTTGGCGTTGAGTTTCTCAATATTTCTGAACGTGCGAATCAACAAGAAATAGCTAACCTGCAATTTCAAACAGCGTAAAGCAAAATAATCTAGAATGAACAGAGTGCCTTCTAACCCCCGCTTCACCTGACAGAAACGCTGGCTGGATTTGAATTTTTCAGTTTGGATGGCCTTCAAAAAGTTAATCTGGTAATTTATAGTTTACCCTGTTAAATATCCCGACATATCGGGATCCCGAAGGGATTTAACAGGGTGAATCTGAATTTAATGAAGGTTTTATAAATTGGGAGAATAAATGGAGTGAATTTTTAAAAGAAAAGACATTACATCCTGATGGAAGCAGCAGTTTTACACATCGGAAATTACGCTCAGCGAGGCGAAGTATAAGACTTCATTTACCATATCTTTTTACATATCAAAATTATCCTGAACTAGACATCCCAAACACAACAAATGATATAGAAAGTTTGAACAGTGTGATCAAAGATTTATTACGAATTTATCGAGCCATTCTAATAAATTAAGAAACAAAATTATTGATGAAATTTTGTCAAAAAACTGAAAAATAGCAACATAAAAAAGGTATTAACCCGAAAATCATAATTCTCAGATAAAGAAATCATAAATATAAAAAGGGCGAAATCGTAATGACTTCGCCCTAAACTTATAAGGAAATATTTCTATTTGAGCAAGATCAATTTCTTAATTTCAGATTGATAGGAATCGGTTTCCAGTCTGTAGAAGTACACGCCGTTTGTAATGTTTTTTCCATTATTGTCTTTCCCATTCCATACAAAAGTGTTTTCACCAATCTTTGAATTATCGATATTGTATGATGCGACAAGCTGTCCAAGAAGATTATACACCTTAAGCTGAGGATTCAGAACCGGAGTATTTGGCAGTCCGAAGGAAATGCTTGTTTGATTTGCAACAGGATTCGGGAAATTCTGGGTTATAAAGTACTTATGTAATTGCGGATCACTTCCTACTCCGACTATATAAGAGCAGTCAACAGAACCTGTTCTGGCAAGATTGAAGCGGTAAATTCCGCATAGAAGATCTCCATCGCCAAAGGATGTTTTGTAATCAATGATCCACATTCCTGCATTGGTGCCTACTGCGATGTCATAATCTCCATCGCCATCCACATCTGCGATCTGCGGCGAAGATTTTATGTCATGATCGAAATAGATCGGGAATTCAGATGTTGGATTGCCGTTCATTTCAATGCTGTATAGATATTTGTCGTTACAGCCGAAGACAATGTCATAAATGCCGTTTCCATCAAGGTCTGCGACTGCAGGCGTGGATTCTATACCACCAGATACATTATATGGGAATCCTGCAAGATCATTTCCGTTCCAATCAATCACATAGAGCTTACTGCTGAGCGTTCCCACGATGATGACAAGATCGTCAATAACATTGGAGTTATTCGGATTGATAACAACCGGCGAGGTTCGGATATCTCCGGATAGTGTGTATTCATACTGTACTGAGCCGTCAGCATTGAGGATATAAAGATGCCCATTCGAAACGCCGATCACGATCTTGTATTCTTCGCCAAATTTGACGATTGTTGCAGATGAACGCGGGGTGCCGGAAAGAGTTGTGGACCAAACGGTCGAACCTGAAGTGTCTATACAATATAGAACGCCATTATTACAGGGAACGAGTATTTCCTTTACGCCATCTCCATCAAGATCTTCTACTGCAACACCTACACCGCTGTACATGAAGTTGGGAAGCGTATCAGGGAAATTCGGATATATTGTTCCGGTTTGGTCAATGACATAGAGATTTTTTGTGATCGTCTGAACAATGATTTCCTGAACGCCATCACCGTTAAGGTCAGCAATGACAGGAGTACAGAGCAGATTGCCGTCAGTCGTATAATCAAAAACAATACTTCCGTCAGGATTAAGTGCAACAACTTTATTTGAGCGGGATGCGGCAACGATCTCAAACTCTACATCGCCATCGAGATTTGCAAGTGCGACCGAGCCATATATCTGGTTTGTTGTGTTATAAGGGAAGCCGCCGAGTTCTGTACCGCTCATATTATAGAGATGAATATTACCATTCTTATCTCCGCATGCAAGCTCGAGATCATTGTCTGCATTGTCTATATCTGCGATAGCAGGAGAACCGGGCACACCGTTTGTTATCAATACGGGCCAGCCCGCAAGATTGAGTGTAACTTCGATGTCAAAATCAAGGTCTGCGTAATAGCCACCATTACTGGTTACATGCAAAGTGAAGGGAATTGTACACACGCCGATGCCGTCGCCGAATTCAACTTCGAAAGGATCGAACAGATTGAGTTGGTATGATCCGGGTGGGATGTTGTTGTAAGTTCCTGTCGGATCGGTCACAGTGGCACGTGGATCGGTGCATTCAAGGGTTGCGACAACTGTAGTTGCAGTTGAAAAGCTCTGTCTGTTCGTAAGGCGGATGCGAATCTGTGCAGTTTCGCCGGGATTGACCTGTCCGTCTCCATCACCGGAGGTTTCTGTAACGAACATTTCATCAAACTCTATGAATGGATAAATACCGCCCTGAATGTTCATGACCGCATTATCTACAGAAGTAAATCCTGCAGGCATACCGTTGGGAAGCGCGAACCAACCATTATAGGGTGATGATCCCCATCCGAAGTTCAAATGGTAGGTATCTTCGCCTGTGTTATAGCCGTCCACATTGATCGCGTGTCCGCCAGCCCCGCTAATACCAATTTCACATGGTTTTGCCTGCATCATATCCTGCTGCATCTGTGAATAAAAGTTTGGATGAGATGAATAATAATATGTCGCGGTGTCATAGTCAAATTTATACAGAAGCGCAGTTCGTACATCTGAGCAATATGCGCCCGATCCATTTGATGAATAATTCATTTCCACAGAAACGCCACATGCAAAGGAAACAACTGCTTTCATTTCGTTGTTGAGAGGGGTATTGGTTACATAATAAGTACGAAGTTCATCCAGCAGAATATTCAGCTCGGGCCAAGATGGAAAGTCCAGTGTGTCATGATCATCATCAATGTAGATATAGGGGGCACTATAACCGGAAACATAATCATCAGAGTCGTCAAAAAAAGCATCGCCGATATATCTGTGATAGTCAATGATCATGCCCATTGCTGTAGCGGCGCATCCAACTACACATTTTTGCCCAGTCTGAGGATCGTTGGGACAATACATGTTATATGGATAACTTTGATTCCAAAGTTGTTCTATCCATCCGCCTGTAGTTGTAGAACCGGCAGGAGGATAAATGTCCCTACCCTTTGTTTGGGTGATGAAATAATTCAGATATTTGCTTTCATACTTGTCCCAGAGAAGATTGTTTTGAGCGATGACATCAGAGGATGTGTAGGGAATTGCTTCATTACGAAGTGTGAGGTCGAGCTGGACAAAATGATGACCGATCGTCCATTCGCCCTCTTCAACTTCCTCGAAATTATTCAAAAATGAATATCCGAGAATCGGAATGATATCCGTATCTGTAGTTACAATAATAAAGCCCTGTGGATCGAGATGATACACATAGGCAAGGATCGAATTGTCATTTCCTTTTAGTTCGTAGAAATCCTTGATGATAAAGTCGTTTTTATCTTCGATCTGCAATTTCAGTTTTGCGGTTTGTTCAGCCAGCTGAAATGATACTGGCACCGCAGAAAGGGCAACTACAAAAAGCACTAAAAAAATACTCAATAAAAAAATTTTCTTTTTCATTGTTGGCCTCCATTCTTTTTTATAATTTAAGTTCACAGGGTTATTTGTGTCAAACTTTTTGAGTTGGTTTGATGCCAGTCGTCAGGTTGTTTGATTCTTCACAAGCAGCTTATAATAGTTCTGCAACTCTGATTTCCCAACATTTCCTTTGGGTATTTCTGTGATTTCACACTCCAGAATGAAACCATAGAGTGTGACTTTTATAATGTCAGCAATGTGGACTTTTCTTGAGGGTTTTACTTCTGAGCCGTTGAGGAGCACGAGTCCTTTGTCGCATGCTTTTTTTGCGATCGAGCGGTGTTTAACTATACAGAGTTTGTCCAATAATACATCTATTCTCATGATTATTTTACAGTCAGTGTATCTGCAAGCTGGTAGCCGTTTGCGACCAGTCCGCCAAAGTGAAAGAGCGAGATATTATCAAATCCGGCAGCTTTGGCAATGCGTATTTTGGATTGGATATCTTCTGATCTGTAGCGTTTCTGCTCGTCCCATGCGCGCAGAGAGATGGCAATTTTAAGAGAATTCACCTTACTAAGATTTTTCTCCAGCATATCTTTGAATGAAGCATCTGATTTTGTGTACATCATCAGGTAAACATGATCGAGTTCTTTAAACGGAAGCCATTCTTCCCAGTTTTGATAAAAACGGTATTTTGCATCATGATTATCGGGCTTTGCAGTTACGGCAAAATCAACATCAGGTTTGAGAAATTTTATTTTTGCGCCTGTTTCCCGAATGAAATCCGAGATGACCTTTTGTTTCCATTCTGTATAATTATTCGTATAATTATTTTCTGAGACATCTTCGATAAAGTGTTCAAGGGCAAGTGAATTGTATGTATATTCACCGCCCGGATAGCGGATGTAATCAAGAATAATGCCGTCGATGCCATAGTTTGCAACCACATCAAGAATGACATCCTGTGTGTATCGCTGCACTTCAGGTATGCCCGGGTCGAGGTATGCTCCTTCACCTCCATTGTGGCTTATCATCGGCTCGTCGTTATTGGTTCTGCATATCCATTCGGGATGAGTGAAATAAACATGATCTTTCGGCAGTTTGTGTGTATAAATCGGAGTGACTACAAAGGTGGTCATCCACGCATATACTTTTATGTTAAAATTCTGTGCAGTTTGAAGAAGAAATGCGAGAGGGTCAAATCCGTCGATGGTTACAAAATAGGAGATCGGTTCTGGATTTGGAAAGGTTCTGTCATATCGGTTCGGTTTATACAGAGCATCTCCGCGGTAGCGTATCTCAGCAAAAATGGCATCAAAATCATGCTCGGCAGCAGTCTTCACGACTTTCACAATTTTCTGTGGAGTATTGATATCCCATGCAGTAGCCCACAGACTTCTTGTCTCTGCTTGCAGAAGGGCAGTTCCTGCAAAAATAAGCAATACTAAAATTATAAGAAATCTACTGAATTTCATTTTCTGTTTTTTTCTGAACCTCAGTTACTGTACTTTTGCATGTACCATCATAGAAATGGATTTCCAAGCTGTCATCTACAGCCACATTTTTGATGGTATTTAGGATTCGCTCTCCTTTTTTCGTCAATGTATAGCCGCTTTTTAATATTTTTAAGGGATTGAGCTCCTCAAGTTTTGCGCTGAGATTAATAAATCTGTCGTGAGTTTTTGTGTAATTTTCACTCATTGCATACCGCATTTGAGCACTTAGATTATTCATGAGTTTGGTATTTTTGTCTATATATGAATTTTTCAAAGATTGAAGAAATTTTATCTTCATTTCCTCAAGATCGAAGCGAATGTCCACGAGATAGCCCAACGAATCTCTTAAACGCATGTGCAAGTCATCGAGCTGCTGAGAATAGTTCATAAGCACATTTTCAGGATGTCTTCGCTCCAGGCGGAATGAAAGCTCTCTACATTGAACTGAATGCTCGTGAACTCTGTTGTTGAGAATATTCTGCATCCGATCCGCATAGGATTCGAGAGTACTCATGAGCGCAGTTCTTTCCGGAACAACAAGTTCTGCTGCAGCTGAGGGTGTGGGTGCACGCAGGTCAGCAACAAAATCTGCAATTGTGAAATCAGTCTCGTGACCGACTGCAGAAATAATGGGAATTTTTGATGCAAATATTTCACGTGCAACGATCTCTTCATTAAAGGGCCAGAGGTCTTCGATAGAACCGCCGCCGCGTCCCACGATTATCACATCAACATTTTTTCTTTTATTGAATTCTCTTATTCCTTCAACGATCTCACGTGCTGCTTCATTTCCCTGAACACGAGCAGGATAGAGAAGAATTGTAACAGGAAATCTTCGGGAAAGCACATTTTTCATGTCCTGAATTGCAGCGCCTGTCGGCGAGGTTACGATCCCGATTCGGGTTGGATATTCAGGAATTAATTTTTTATGAAATTCGTCAAACAATCCTTCTTCTTCGAGTTTCTCTTTCAATTTTCGGAATGCGATCTCGAGCTCTCCGATACCGAGAGGACGCATCTGGTTCACGTATAGCTGATACTGTCCGCTGCGTTCATAAACCTTGATCTGTCCGTAACACATCACCTCCATTCCATTTTCCGGCTCGAAGCGCAAATAATTATTGAACTGACGGAAAAAGACGCATAATAAACTGCTGTTCTCGTCCTTCAATGTAAAATACATGTGCCCCGACGAATGTCTTTTGTAATTTGAGATCTCACCTTTGATCCACAAAGAAGAGATGTTTGCTTCGAGAATATTTTTAATATGTAAGGTGATTTCAGAGACAGTAAAGATGTTCTCGTCCGCAAGTTGTGTGCTTTTCTTGGATTGATCGGTGGGTTCAGGATCGAATAAATTCATGTTTAGTAAAACGCAGGCGCTATGAAAATTTGTCAAATTTACCGAGAAGAACAGCTCTTACTTTCATAAACTTGACGTAAAAAGAACACATTATTAGCAGTGAAGCATGAAGAAAATCGCAGTGGCAATGAGCGGCGGGTTGGACAGCACCTACGCAGCGATCAAGCTGAAAGAACAGGGCTTTGAGATCTTCGGTATTACGCTGCAGATGTTCTGTCATCAGCATCCGGCAGATGAGCTGGATAACGCTGACCAATTCCGGGAAGTAAAATTTCTCTGTGAAAAAATCGGCATACCACACGTGCTCGTTCGCGCAGAGGATTTCTTTGAATCAGCAATAATAAAAAATTTCTGTGATGAATATTTGGACGGACGAACTCCCAATCCTTGTGTGCTGTGCAATAAGGAGATAAAGTTCGGACTGCTGCTGGAAGAAGCACTTACACGCGGGGCAACGCATATCACAACCGGGCATTATGCATCCATCGAATTTGATAAAGAAACCAAACGCTATCTTCTCAAACAAGGCAGGGATGCAACTAAAGACCAATCATACTTTTTGTGGCGATTGAACCAATTCCAGCTTGAGCATACGATCTTTCCGCTCGCCAAGGAATCTAAAGAGAAAATCAAAAAGAAAATTGCCCAGTATGGTCTTAAAGTTGAGGACAAGCCGGCAAGCCAGGAGATCTGCTTCATCCCAAATGACGATTACAAGGCATTTCTCAAAAATAGATTCTCGGAAAAGATCAAGCCCGGAAATATAATCGATGAAAACGGAAATGTGCTTGGCGGGCATAAAGGATTTCCTTTTTACACTATCGGGCAGCGAAAAGGTTTGGGAATTTCCGCACCGCATCCGCTTTATGTAATTGAAATTAAATCTCAAACAAATGAGATCGTGGTTGGTCCCAAAGAAAAGTTATATCGCAAAGGATTGGCTGCGCGTGAGTTCAACTGGATCAGGTTTGAGGAATTGAAAGAAACCATTAGAGCAGAGGCAAAAGTGCGTTACAATACAACTGGGGAAAGTTGCACAATATTTCCTGAACCTGATGGGATCAAAGTTATGTTTGACAAGCCGCAGATGAGTATAACTCCCGGGCAGTCAGTGGTATTTTATGATGGTGACTATGTGCTTGGAGGAGGAATTATTGAAAGGGCTATTGGTGAATAATAAAATTCAAGTTTCGAAGGATGGAAGCTACTAAAAAAATTTCTAAATCCTAATATCTAATTACAAATAAATGCCAAAACCTAAATGTCAAAGTGGTTTTTCCCTTGATTCAATTACAATTGATGAGATAAAGATATCAAGCAAGTGAGTTCTTCCCCGTTAACCTTTGCCCAACTTTACCATATTTAATTTCCACTCTTCTCTGTGCTCTCTGTGACCTCGGTGGTAAGTTCTTTTTGGTTTATGCAAGCCCGATGATTATTATTTTATAATAATATCTTCTCCGAAGAATTTGTTTTTTAGATATTTTTTTAGCGGATTTTTGAATAACTTCCTTGATGTTGGGAACATACACAATATTCCGATAAGATCGGTAATGAGTCCAGGTGTAATAAGCAGCGCGGCGCCGAATAAAATAATCGCTCCGTCAAACAGGCGTTCTGCCGGGAAAGTGCCCTGAGCAAGGTCCTTCTTGATCGCATCTATAACACCGAAACCCTGAGCTTTTGCAAGATAGGCACCTCCCAATCCCGTGATCAAAATAATGGCAACTGTGCGCCAGAATCCGATCAAAGAGCCAACCTTTATTAGCAGTGAAAGCTCTATCAGGGGAACAAGGGTAAAGATTAGAAAAAGATAAAAAACTGTTCGTTTTCTCATGAGAAATTATGAGGTTTCAATATCATTTTTCTTGGGTCTGACAAGTAGAGAAAGAGGAATGAGAACCGCATAGCCGAGTACGAGAAGTATCGTTCCAAAGGTCGTTGTTGAATTCACAATGATGAATCCGATAATGATCGCAACAATCGCCGCAATAAAAAGTAAAATATTGATCTTTCCGAATTTAAAGCGTTCGATTTTACCAGCTTTTTTCTGTGCCATTAAAACTCCTTATTTATAAATATATGTAAATATTGAATAGTATCAAATTTTTTGTCCAAAAGAATGTTATGCATTTCCTGAGTGCGTTTATTTTAGTTGTTCCAGGGTGTCCAGTGCTTTTCCTGCGGCTTCTTCATTATTATTCTCGTCAATGGAGCGTTGTAGAAGTTCCTTTGCCTTATCTATCATGCCGTTTCCCATGTATATCAATCCAAGATGATAGCAGATCACAGAATCATTTACATCGCTTTCAATAAGAAGTCGCATTGCATCCAGTGCTTTTTCATAGAATCCAAGTTTATAATATGCCCAACCCAGACTGTCCCATATGTAGATATTGTCCGGCGTGAGTTCAACTGCTTTTTCGAGCATTTTCTGCGCTTCCTCGAGACGAATATCATGTTCGGTTAACGAGTAGCCGAGCCAGTTCAGAAGATCTGCATTATCTGGGAAAAATTGCACACCCTGCTCCAGCGTTGCGACCTCCTGCTCAAATAGACCGTGTTCATTATAGAATTGTGCCACATTAAGGTAGAGATCAAGATTTGTGCTGTCCTGTTCAAGAGCTTGTGAAAAATATTGCTGTGCCATTTCGATATCATAATTGTCTGCATAATACTGCCCGAGCCATCGTGCGCTTGACATTTCCTTATTTGGACGCATTTCGAGAAGCATATATACGGAATCAGCAGAAGTTCCTGTTTGCAGCTTTGCATAAGAGATCAACACCACCGGGTAGTTATCTAAACAGTGCTGCAGGTCTATCTCAGAAATATATTTCTTGCTTAGATCGAATGAATCCATTTTTGCATAATTGTATGCCAGCAGCGCTTTCAGGGTGCAGGAAAGAGTGTCCGCTTGATTTAATTCTGCATAATCAAGGAGTGTATGAAAGAGCGAAACATCCCCTGTCTCGCTTACAATGAAGGGGATAATATTTAAATGGGGGAGAAGAAAGCGTTCATCACTGATCTTGCTGAAGTACTCATTCGCCTGTTCGTAATTTTGAAGCTGGATCTCGGAAATAGCCATCATTTCATAAAGTTCCTGCAGGCGGTCGGTTTCCATACTTTCTTTTTCCTTGAGTAATGCTTCTCCATATTCGAGAGCTTCAGGAAATTTCTCTGCTTTATATGCAGAAAAGAAGAACATCCTTTTTTGAACGGAATCCATTAACTCAAGAGGAAAATAGCTTGACAGGTCCAGTACTTTTTCGAACTGCTGTGTGAAATAGTAAGAAAGCAGAAGCTGCCGCATAGAGATCATCGTAGCTTCCCGGGAATTTTCAAGTAAATATACCAGTTGCTCGATCGCTCTGTAGAATTCCTTGTTGTTGAAATAGAAATCTCCAAGCCAGACATGTGCCTGTGAAAAGTTCGGATCAAGTGTGAGAATTCTTCGCAATGTCATTTCGAACATCACGTTATCCTGCAGGCGTGAGTATTCCAGTGCAATCTGATACAAAAGATCGGGATCATTGGTATCTGTTTCCGACAGGTGAAGATATTGCATCGCTCTTGTTCCATCTTCCTCGTGCAGTGCGACTCTGTACAATTCAAGATTGAGTGGTCCTTTTTCCTCAACCTGCTGAAGTCCTGTCATGAGAATTTCTTTTGCGGGTTCTGTTTCGCCTACTGCAAGGTAACTTTCTGCAAGCATTATGTACACTTCCGACAGCACAGTTCCTTTTGCAAGAACATCTTCAGCAAAAGAGATGAGCTTCTCGTCATTCTTAAGATAGTAGAGTACGTTCAGACGTTCAATTATCACCTCTTTCGAGTTTGGGTCAATTCGATAGGCGATCTCGAGAAGAGAGTCCGCAGTGTCATATTGTCCCTGATCTATTGCTACTTCTGCAAGGGAGTAATAATAAAGCGAATTTGAGGTATAAGCGAGAGAGCAAAGAAATAAAAAGCCGCTCAACAAAATAAGCGGCTTGAGTAAATTTTTTCCTGTCATACTATAATTGTGCAAAGTATCCGATGGAAATCGAGCGGTCGGGATTTATATATTGATTGTCGAGGAAGTCGCGGAAATTTATTTGTATTCTGATATTTTGTGCAATATTCAGAAGGAGCGCAGCATTCAGATAGCCGTTTCCTTCTCCGAAGCTATAGGTTTCCTGATCTCCGCTTTTGCCATTATCATTGAAGGCAAAATCGTATTCCACCAGCAATGTTATGTGCTGGTTGATGCTCTTATCGAGTCCGACAAAGAAATTCAGATTGTCGTCATTATCATCCCATTCTGTACTGTAATTGATGCCGCCGTGCAAACCGAGGTTTCCTATAAAATGGAAATTTCTGCTCACGACTGCGTAAAAGCCCTTTGATTTAATAGTAAAGCGGTTTATTTCTGTGCCGTTACTCAGGGAGTCTGTATAAGTGCCGAATCCCCGAGAATCAAATCCGATAGCAATAGCAGGCAGTTTTGGAGATTCGTCAAAAATGCGGTATTTTACAAATACTCCGGGGTAGGAATCCCACTCCGGAATCGAGTCCCCGATAATGTATTCCCCGCCGTATTGGATTCCGAACATGAGCTTGGGCAGCACCCCTACGCCGGCGCCGAATGAAACGCCCCCTTTATCGAAAATACCGATCGGAAATTTTACTTCTCCCTTTTGCAGAATACCTGCGGTTGGGCAGTCAATTAGCTCTGTCATCTCCAGCGCAGAAAGAGTCTGGCTTATGATGAGAAGCGCAACCATTATTCCTAAAATTTTTTTCATGCAACCTCCGTATTTATACATATGAAAAGGAATTACGTACTTTCTTGTCAATTTTTAGAAGATTTTAGAGATTTAGTTTTTTGTAGATATCGGTCTTCCCAATAGCGTAATCCTTTTGGCAGATCATAAGAATTCAGCTTATCCTCAACAAGATCTTTTCTCCATCCGATCTGTACTTGAGTATAATGTTCATTGTTCGATGCTTTACCAAGCAGGATCAAACGCATAAGGATATGTTCGAGAGCTTGAGGATTGTATCCAGCTCGCGTTGTATAGAGCAGTGCAAGCTTGTCCGCTTCTTCTTCATATTCTTCAAGCCGTCCTTGATAGATGGTTTCGTAAATGGAAAGTGCTATATCTTCCAGTTCAGCTTCGACGTCATCATACTTTTCATCGTGTCCATACAGACTGTCTGCAAGCATATCGAGTTCTGCAAAGGAGTCTTCTGCGATGATCTGAACTTTCCTTTTTTCCAATTCTTCCATTCCGTGATAATGAGAAACATGCCCGATCTCATGACCAAGTACTGCAGCGAGTTCAGCTTCATTATCAATAGCTTCCAGCATTCCGGTTGTGATGAAGACAATTCCACCCGGGCAGGAATAGGCATTTGGTACGTTGATATCAAGAATAAAAAATCTGTAAGGAATGTCATAGGCATCACTTGCCTGTGCGACGAGGAGTCCAACATAATTCACGTAATCCTGAAGTGCCTTATTGTGGTATAATCCGAGTTCTGCGATCTTATTTGCGATGGCAAAGCCCATTGCTTCTTCTGAGAAAGTGAAGAACTGCGGGGTATCAAAACTGGGAAGTTTTACGTTCTTTCGGATTTTCTTCAGATTTAACGAGCGGTAGGTGTCATCTCTGAATTGCTCGAAGCCATAAGGATTGATGTGATAACTTAAAAATTCATCAATAAAATCAATTTTCTCGTCGATCTTTTTTGAGAATTTCCCACTCATTGCTTTTATGCCTGCGGTCATGCCGATCTGTGAAATTTCTGTGATCGCTTTCTGAGAGCTCATCTGAGCAAACAGATCTTCTGATTCTTTCTTGCCTTCTGTAACTTTGCTTGAAATATAGCCGGTCAGTGTATCTGCCTGAACTTTCAGCCATGCGTTATTGTCTTCGAGCAAAGTAACTGAATATCCTTCCGGCAGGGTTGCAAGAGGTGGATAGTAGGAGCCGGGTCCGCTTCGGAGGTATGCCTGCTCACGCTTGATTGTGACGTTTCCTACTGCAAAGAGGTTTAGGATAATCACAAAAATACTAAGTAAAACTACAGCAATAAAAAGATAAGATTTCTTTTTCATTATTTTACCTCCAGGGTAAAGATGCCATCCCAATCTTTTGGGGTTTCGTGCTTAAATTTCCTACATCGTTCCATCATAACAACGGATGCTTTATCATTGGTAGGATTTTGAGAGAGTCTTTCAAAAATGTCAATAGCTTTATTCCATTCTGCCTTTTTATAATGTGAGAGCGCCTCTTCATAGTCCTTGATCCATGCATTGTTCCGGATCGCTTCTTCAGTGTTCTCGTCAATAAGTTCATACACAGAAGTTGGTTCTGTTTTCCCCTTTACACGCAGGCGGTCAAGCTCACGGCAGAGGAATTGTTTTTTGATCAGGTCATATGTGGATTCGCTGAGCATGATCTGGGTTTTATATATCTTATTCACGCCTTCAAGGCGCGCTGCAAGATTCACGTTATCACCGATCGCAGTGTAGTCCATTCTGCTTTTTGAGCCGATATTTCCTGCAACGATCTGACCGGAGTTCACCCCGATCCTTGTATGAATATGAAAGTTATCCGCAGCATCGAATTCCTGCTTTTCCTCTTGTAGTTTCTGGCAGTATTTTCTGTGCTCAAGAGCAGCTCTGCATGCCATTAATGCATGATCATTTTTGGGAATAGGTGCACCGAAGATCGCCATGATACCATCGCCGGTATATTTGTCGAGAAGTCCATTATTCTCCAGCACGAATCCCGTCAACTTATCGAAATATTCATTGAGGTAATCCACGAGTTCTTTGGGCGTTTTGCCTTCTGAAAAGGTCGTGAAGCTGGCAATGTCCGTGAATAGTACAGTCGCAGTGATGCTGTCTCCGCCGATCTTTATAGAATCCGGATCAACAAGCAGGGTTTCTATCACATCGGGATGAAGATAGCGAGAGAAGACCTTTTTGATATCCCGTTTGGATCGCCCTTCCATAATGTAGCTGATCGTGGCGCTGTATCCGTAAGAAAGCACAAAACCGATGAGCGGCATTGAGAGGTTGAGCAGGATCCTGTCTGATGTCCATAGAAGTAGTGTGATTCCAACAACATATGCAATAACAAGCAGCATAAGTGGATTTGCGATCTTTGGTTTAAGCCGAATGAAAATAATAAAAGTGATAAAGGCAACAAGGATGACATGAAGGAAATTTATCCAGCCGGGAACTATGGTCACAAAATCTTTATTCAGAAAATTGCTTAATGCTGTTGCCCATATCTCCATGCCGGGATAGGGGTTAATGAAAGGAGTTGAACGAAGGTCGGAAAGACCTGATGCCGTTGCGCCAAGAATAATATATTTATCTTTGAAAGTTTCATTCGGAAGTGAAGGTTCTCCACCTGTCTGCATTGCGAGAGCAGACTGAAATACTGCAGCGAAGGGATAATATTTGAAGACTCCATCCTTACCGCCGGGTCCGTACCAGTTAATAAAATATTTATCATTATTGGTTACCGGAATTGAGAATCCATTTGTGATAAAAGCATTACTCTTCACAACTATATCATCGTGCTCCTGTCCCAGGAGGAAGCCGCTGTATGCAATCTGCGGATAATAGTTGTCTTTATAAGAATAAATGAGCGGCACTCTTCGGATTATCCCGTCATCATCAGGACGAATATTAAGAAATCCAAATGATTTCGTTGCTTGCAGAAGAATATCTATCGGTATGATTCCGCCCTTGAAATCTTGAGAATACACTAGGTTTTGTATCTGTAAAGATAGCGAAAAAGATGAAATATCCGGAATTATGTCTGTTTCATTCATGGTGAATTCTGTACCCAGTATAACGTTGCCAGCACGATTTATTGATTGAGCAAATGCGCCATCTGTTTCGCTGGCATCGGTTTCAGCACGATCAATATCAGGATCATCGAACATCATATCGAAAATAATAACTTTCGCACCGACTGCTGCAAAATAATCGACTGCAATGCCGTAAAAATTACGGGGCCACTTCCATAAAACGCCGAAGTTTTCAAAATAATTAAGACTGGTATTATCAATTGCAACAAGAACCACATTAGTGTCTGCTCGCTCCGGGATCGTAAATCTGCGAAAGCGATAATCAACAGTTTTCCACTCCAGTTGTTTGCCAATATCTGTTTCGTGAAAAAGAGAGGCCAGAATTGCAATGATGACTGCAATTATGAGACCCACATACCATTTTTTGTAGATCTTGCTGAAAAGATGCCCCAAAGTTGATTTCTCGTGTGTATCGCTTTTTTCCATGATGTTACCCATCAGTTAATAAATTTTGTACAATAAGAAGACATACTTCTTTTTATGCAACATTTTTATTAATTACTAAAGTTTTGCATTTATATAAACATCAATAAAATCAATTGCCACCAAGACACAAAGTCACAAAGAATTCACAATGCTAAACCAGTTGAAATCATTTTTCTACGAGTCTTTGATGGTTAAAACCACGCTTTGACAATTCATGATAAAACAACTACATGTACATTCTCCAGCAGTCATGGTCTTATACTATAGTGTACTGTGTGGGCTGAATCAACGATCAACTTCCCCATCTCATTAGATTCAGAAATAGGTTTGAATTTTTCTTTTTGAATCTTTGGGTCTTCGAGCCTTTGTGGCACATTATATTTTTTTTAAAAAAAACTATTCGGTGTGATCTTATAATATCCTGCCAAACTATACGATGGCATCGTATAAAAATAGCATAAACTATACGATGGTATCATATAATTTCAAATATAGTTCTACTCTTTTTCTGTCCTTTTTGCATCAAACGTGCCATTCGGCTGGATAAAGGTCAGCCCGGTCACTTCGTTATTTTTATCAATTATAAATGAAATATGGAAATTATCCAGATCCTTTATGCTGAATTCTGTACCTTTATAAGGTATAAGCTCATAAACGGGCTGTCCGGGATAGGTGAGCATAAGTGAACCGGATTTATTCAACTCAACGCTTACTGTAACTCCGCCCATTTCGTATTTCCCAACGAACTGAATAAGATATTCCGGATCATAAAGTTCTAAAGGAGGAAGTTTTACAAATTCAATAGGAGCAACGGAAGGTTCCAGCGAAGAAGAAAAATTATGAATGTCTCCCTGAATATTTGTATGAAATTCTATAAAAATATTCGACTCGGCAGGAACACCTTCTGTGGGTTTGAATACATCGTAATGCCAGTGTTCAAAGGGACTTGCAAAGGAATGATAAACCATATAGAGCTGTGTGCCGTCATTTCCGATTTCAACTTTTCCATAACCTGGATTTTCATAAGTACCTGCGTAGTCATCAAGGTCGTGGGAAGGTTTTGTTCCTTGAACTCGCGGGATCTCACCCTTTTCTTCTTCCAGTTCGGAAAGAGTTAATTGCTTGGCAAGATTTTTTTCATGCCAATCCACGGGTTCCAGATCAAGTAAGTGATCAATAATATAATAATTCAGAGTGGTTGGATATCCTGAACCGTTTTGATTGACCATCAGCACAATGCCGAGATTGTCCTCTGGTAATAACGAAACCAATGTAGAGAATCCGTCAATATTGCCGCCATGTTGAACAAAAGGGTGTCCTCTATATGTAAGAATAAACCAGCCAAGGCCATAGTTTCGGTAGGTAAGCTCTTCGTTAGAGCTTTTCCCGGGAATGAACATGTGGGGTGTGAGGATCGTTTCCACTGTTCCTTCCATCATAAGCTGTGTGTCATCGACTTTTCCTTTGTTGAGCAGCATCTTTATCCATTGAGCCATATCGGCTGAAGTAGAGTTTATTGAACCGGCAGGTCCGATCGTAGAAATATTTCTGAAGGAAATTTCTTCCGGCTCTTCTGTCGGATTTCCGCTGTAAGGAAGTGCATAATCATCACTGCCCTGTGAGACATCAATAGAAAAATTAGTTGAGTTCATTCCAAGTGGATTGAAAATTCTTTCCTGCACTACATCTTCCCATGTTCTGTTTGTCAGCCGCCCGACCATTAATCCGGCGGTCATGAACATTAGATTCTGATATTGATAAGTGTATCGGAAAGGTTCATTTGGTTCGAGGAAGCGAAGTCTTTCATACATCTCCTCGCGAGTGAAATAGGAGCCATACCACATCAGGTCATGCCGTGGCAATCCAGAACGATGCGTCAGCAGATCGATGGCTGTCATTTCCTGCGTGGCGAATTCATCATACATTTTGAAATCAGGCATGTAGGTTTTTATCGGGGTATTCCAATCAATTATGCCGTCATCAACAAGCAGTCCCACAGAAAACGCTGTGAATGCTTTTGTGGATGAGCCAATTGCAAGAAGCGTATTGGATGTCATGGGCTTATTATTCTCAAGATCCCGGAAGCCGAATCCTTCAATCATAAGGATCTCTCCGTCCTTCACGATAGAAACAGCAACGCCCGGCACGTTCCATTGTGATAATGTTGTATCTATGAATGTGCGAATGCTTTGAAGAATTTCTTCAAGATGTGCTGATTCCTGCTCCTTTTCTTCAATGGATTTTTTGTGTAAAACCAAAGGAAAGGTAGCATTATTTTGTGTGAAATCACCCTCAATTGTGTTCATGTATTCTGATAAGGTGCCGTCAAATTGAGGATCACCAGGTACATCAACTATATTAAAACGGATAAGGTTATCTTCAATTGAAACAATGTTCAAGGGCAGATCAAATGCCTGCTGCAGGGGGATATCGATCGTACCGTCAAGTGTCTTTTCATGTATGATAAAGTCAACAATGATTTCCAATTCCTGTCCGGGTATTTTGATATAACCTTCCCAGGTGCCTTCATAGGAAGTGATCGGAACTGCCTGCAAAGATTGAGTGATGAATAATGCAAGCAATAAAACTAACATAATTTTCTTTTTCACAGATTCTCCATTTATTTTGTTAAAATTATTCATTCTCATACCTTCCATCGTTTGTGGAACCAGAACCATTGTTCAGTATATTTTTTCACCCAGCTTTCGAGCTTAGATGTTAATAACTGCGTGTATTCTCTCACTCCTTCATCAAAGGAAGTTGTTACTTCCGGATAAATCGGTTTATCGAAATGAAAGACATAAGTGCCGTTATGCAGGCGGTAGCAAACTGCAAAAAGTACAGGAACATGATATTTTAATGAAATTTTCGCAGTTCCCGGGTTGGTGGATGCGGGCATATTAAAAAACTGTGCAACCACACCGCTTTTCCCCGCATTCTGGTCACCGAGCATAAGAATTACCTTATTTTCTTTAATCGCGGTCACGATACCCCGAAGTGCGATTTTCATGGGAATTAGATGCACAAAGTTTGATTCCCGCAGGTTATTCACAAAGTCATCGAAGAAAGGGTTTTTCTGCTTCTTTGCAACAGCATAAACCTTTATTGTGAGATTCCCGAGAAGCTGTGCAGCCAGTTCCCAATTGCCAAAATGTCCTGTAAATATAATGCATCCTTTGTTGTGGGAAAGAGCTTCATTCAAATGCTCCAATCCTTTGAATTGTATGAATTGGTCAAAACTTTCAAGACGTTTCGGAGAAAACCAGCAGAATTCTACAGCAACATATCCAAAGGAAATGTTGATATCTCGAATCAGCTTAGTAATTTCCTTTTCGGATTTTGAAGGAAATGCTACTTTCAACTGTCTTTTAACAACAGCGCATCGTACTTTTACTATATGAAAGTTCAGCAGCCCAAGCGTTCGACCAATACGTCGTGCAGCGGGAAGTGAAAACAGGTTTATTATTTTGAATAGAATCCGGAAGAGCAATGTCTCGATGTAATAATTGAACATTAAAATATTTTTTTTAGGTGACTTTTTGCGTTCATATTCATGAGAATGACATTCACGTCAGCATCTGCGAACATGCTTTCTGCGAGTTTGTCCGGATAGGAATCGGCGATGTACACATTTTTTATTTCTGCATTGACGATTATTTTTGCACAGATCGAACAGGGTTGACATGTGCAATACATGGTTCCGCCTTTTACCGATACACCGTTAACCGCAGCTTGAATGATCGCATTCTGTTCTGCATGAACGCCACGGCACAATTCATGACGTTCACCGGCAGGCACTTTCATTTTTGTTCTCAGGCATCCAACATCCTCGCAGTGGGGAACCCCTTTCGGCGCACCGTTATATCCGGTAGAAAGTATCTGATTTTCACGCACTATTATTGCACCAACTTTTCTACGAAGGCAGGTGGAGCGTGAAGCAACGAGTTCAGCAATTTTCATAAAATATTCATTCCATAATGGTCTGGCATTCTTCATTTTACTCCTTGGGAATATTTAGCCACGAAATCACACGAAAATTCACAAAAAATATAATATATTAGCAAACCAACTTTAATATTGGTTGCATTAAGATAATTAATGATTTGGGCTTGATGACTAAGATTTAATTTTTCTTCTGCTTTTAGTTCCCATATAATTTTCTTCTCAATAAGAATATCGGCAAAATATTCATCAACCTTTTTACATTTATAATATACTACTATTGGATATTCCTTTTCAGCTTGAAAACCGTTGTTAATTAATTCAATAATTAAAGCATTTTGATTCACCCTGTTAAGTAACTCTATTAGATTTATATTGAAATTTATTCTTCCATTCATGTCATATAAAAATCAAATACACTTTGTTTGTATTATATTTAACAGGGTAAACTTTTTCTAAAAACCCATATCCTAATTCATTCCATACGGGGAAGGCACATTCTATAATTTTATAACATTCTTCTTTGAATAGAATATTTCTTTTCGTGTGATTTTGTGTGGTTTTGTGGCTCATTTTATATCATTTCTTTTAATAATGTCTACTATCTTTTCAAAAATCTCTTCAGGTTTTATATTCATCATACATTTGAAATGAGCTTTCGGACATTTACCTTTTCCATGTAAACTACAGGGACGGCAGGGCAGGTCCTTTTGAATAATAACTGCATTTGTATTGATTGGCGAAAAACCAAGTTTCGGATGTGTCGGTCCAAAAATCGCTATCTGAGGTATGCCAAAGGCAGCAGCAATATGCATTGGTCCACAATCTCCACTTATGAAAAGGTCGGAATGTTTAATGATCACTGCTGATTCTATCAAAGATGTTCTGCCACCAAGATCGAGAATTTTGTTTTCAGATAAAGCAGCAAGCTCAGTTGTCAAATTTTTCTCTTGCTCTGTTCCGATAAGCACAATTCTGACATCGTAATGATCCAAAAGATGCCGAATTATCTTTTTATAATACTCAGTAGGATATTGCTTTGTATGCCATGAAGCGCCTGGGGAGATAGTCACGATTCGTGTCTTATCAGCAGGCAAAAAGGAAGCTGCGATATCATGCTCATTATCAGGAAGAAATAACTCAAGTTTCCTTTCATCAAGTGAAAGGTCGAAATCCTCCAGCACTGAAGCGTAAAGATCCACAGTAGAAAAAATCGGTTTCAGATCATGATCTTTCAGCATTTTATTTCTATAGTTATGCTTTTTTTTATAAGTAATAACTTTCCCCCGCACAAAGCGCTTGATCAGAGCAGAGCGTAATTTATCATGCAAATCTATGATGTGAGTATAGTGCTCCTTTTGCAGGCGGGTTATAAGCAGAAGCATCGATTCATTCTCGGGATCAAAGCTGATGATAGTATCAATAAACGGATTATATTCCAGAAGAGGAGAAAACTGTTTTTTTGTGAGAAAGTGGATTTCAGCATCCGGGAAATGTGTGCGAAATGTGCGAATAATTGGAGTGGTGAGCAGCACATCTCCAAGAGAACTGAATCGAATAAAAAGCACTTTCATAGAGAAAAGTTTACTGTGCCCGATGCAACTCCTGTCAATCTTTGCAATAGTAAAAGCTATTTTGCTTGACATCGGGAACAACAAAAAATATGAAAAACTGAAGTTAAGAAGCTCAGGAGTTCAATGAATAGTTCTTTATTTATATCCCTCTTTTTTATTATTTTTGTTATCACACAACAGAACAAGAAAAAGAGATTATTTAAATATTTTATAAGAAGAAAATCAAAGGACAGGTTACCAATGGATATATCATTATTAAAAAATCTTGCAGGCAGGGAAGTGCGTATTTATTATCTCTCGATCGATTCGGTTTCAAACTCTGAAACGGGGATGATAAAATCGGTAAATGAGGACTGGGTGTTGCTTGAAAATAAGAAAGGAAAAGATGTTATCATCAGCAATGATAAGATAATCAAGATCAATACAAAATAATTGGTTCATGTAAGGCAAGATTCCAATCTTGCGGTGACTCAACATCCATCTTCGTTTCACTACGCCGAGACAGGTCGGAATATTGAGCTACAAAAATATTAAATAACCAACTTTACAAAATCTTTGGCTTTCTCAAAGAATAGAAACACACTCCTCTTTTTAGAGGAGATTTATGTTTAGTCTTAACATTAATAATCTACTAATAATCATATCGATCATTTAGTGCAAATGTATAAAAAGATCAGCCTACCGTTTCTGATAAGCCGATTAAAAAATATTTTCAAAATCTTATTTCTGAGAAATCTGAACGATCTCCGGTTTTACGTTCTTATACCGAGGCATGCTCATTCCGATATTTGCATTGATGTAGGTGGGATCGCATATGAGATATTTTTTTCCATTCACCATGACATAATCTCCGGGCACATTATATATCTTTACTGCGGTGGCAATATGTCCCGGGTAGTCCAATCCGATTACTTCGAGTCCGAGTAATTTCTTCACGAGATAGGCAAAAATAACCGAGCGGTCTTCGCAGTCACAATAAGGATAGAAAAGCGTTTCTTCGGCAAAAAGGCATTTTTCTTTTCCAAACTGCTGATGATCGGTTTTATATTCGAACGCAGTCTGGACAAAGCGAAGCAGAATGTTGAGAGCTTCAGATTTTGTCTTTCCGGTCAAGATCGGTTTAAGTTGTTCGATCAGCGAAGCATAGGATTCATTCATCAGGGGGGTATTAAAATAAATCGGATATGAGGTGTGCGGATAGGTGTTCAGGAAGTTCACAATGTTTTTATTGTACGTATATTTTATCGTATAATCTGTTCCATTATAGGAAAATTTTACCTGTTTTGGCACATCCCCACACAAAGCAGGAAGCGTGTTCATGTTCAGCGAAATTATCTTGTTTGCGTCTGGATAATCACCCTCGTAGGTGTACATAGAACCAAGCTGAAGCTCTTTCCCATCGAGGGACATCACATAGAAACGTCTATTGTCAATTGTAAAGTAAGGAGCACCGAAAATGTCGTCTTTGCTTGTAAGCAGCAGATATATCTGATTATCCAAGTAACCAACTTTTGCATCGTATCCCGATTTGTTCAACATAAACCATGTGAAAAGGAGCGATTCTGCCTCATTTCCATTATTGATGACATTTCCAATATTATAAAGGAGCATACAGTATCCCCAGTCATTCAGAGCGAGGGAATTTTTATAGGATTCTGCTTTCTTCAATGTGCTTTCGAATTTCGCATTACTGATCTTTTTCCAGTACTCTGCAATAGTTTCATTATTTGGCTTTCCCTTTAATGAAATATTTAGAGAGGATTCATCGGGCATAGATATCGGCATTTTATAGAAATTAAAATGTGGTGAAAGCACATCTTCTTTTTCCTTTTGTTCGGCAGGAATTGTGCCGTGTTTTGTCTTTAGTTGAGTTTGGGGCGATTTCATGGAAGTATGTGATTTTGGCACATTGAGTTCCTTTACGGTATCATCCCGTTCTTTTTCGGTCTGCTGGAGTGGTTGAGGTTCTGTCTGTGGAATTTCAGTCGGCTTGGGCGTATCATCGACTTTCAATCCCTGGAAAACCTGGAATTGTTTCCAGTCATCCTCGAGGAATTGCATGAACAGCTTGTCCTGCTCGGTTTTATAGTCATCAAATTTTTGCTGTTCTTTTTTGAGCCACTCGTCATAGTCGCTTTGTGCCAGTAGAGGAACTGTGTTAAAAACAAGTAATATTGCGATAAAAACATGAATTTTATTTTTCATAAGTGCACTCCGATCTTTTAATCTGTAATCTTATATCGAGGAAGATGAAAGGAGGGATTTTTTTGGCAAGAAAAAAGATTACAGCAATACTCAAAAAAGGAAAAGAGAGAATGAAGTAATTTTCCATATACAATATCCTGCTATCCCCTTATACGTTGTTTTTTAAAAAAAGTTTTGCTGAAATTTTGAGGGTATTCCCGTGTTTCTTTTTCAGAAAAAGTTATAATATTGAAGAAAAAAATAATTTTTCTTGACAAAGAAATTTTATAATATTTTTTTACATCCAAAAGGGTAACAAAAAATGAAAGACCTAAAAGAAGTAGAAAAACTTATAATTAACTTTGGCTTATCCTTACGAGAAGCAAAGGTATATACCACTCTTTTTCGTAAAAAGGACTTTACTGCATCTGAACTCCAACAGCTCGTAGATATACCAAGAACTAAGGTTTATGAAGTATTGCATCAGTTAATTAGTAAAGGAATGTGCACTGAGAAAAAAATTGGACGTAATAAAAAATATGAAGCTACAAATCCTGTATCGGTTTTTGATAAATTATTAAAGGATTTGGCAGTAAAAGAAAATATAGCCAACAATGTATTGAAAATTCTTACCTCTATATATAAACAAAGGGATGAAAGAGATAATCCATTAGACTATATTGAAGTTCTTAAGGATAAAAAACAGATTAGTGAAAGATGGTTAGCATTTCAAAAAAATGCTAAGAAAGAAATGATAGGTTTCACAAAACCACCATATTCTTCTCCATTTACTGAGGATGTAAATGAAGAAACTAATGCTCTAAAGAGAAATATCAAGATTAGGAGCATCTATGAATATAAAGATATTATAAAAGAAGAATTTCTAAAGGTGATATCTTTATGGATTTCTGCCGGTGAAGAGGCAAGAATAGTAGAAGAATTACCAATGAAACTGGTTATAATTGATGAAAAAATAACAATGTTTGCATTGAACGATCCTATCTCCTTGAAACCCAGTATAACTACTATGATTATAAACCATCCCAGCTTTGCCAAAGCACTTAAGTATGTATTTGAAAGCATCTGGGAAAAAGCAATGCCCTTTGAAGAATTTAAAATTAAGGGGGTGTAATAAAATGCTTACTAAAGTATAATAATATAAGACGTATGGGATGTGTTATGTATATAAAAAATACTTCGCTATTACCCAAACTATTACACCCCTAGAGAGAAAATATAAATTAAAAAAGGCGAAGTGGTTATCTACTCAAATGTGTTAATGTCAAAGATAGGAGCCCCAACCACTATGGTTCGTAGGTCATAAGAGTATTAATGTCATTAATAGGCATCCATCCCGACCTGTCTAAAGAGATGTAGATGTATTGGGATAGAATAATTATAATAACAAAAAAAATTATAGGAGAAAAAATGTTGAATGAAATGTTAAAAACTGTGTTTAATCCCCGAATACTTTCGGGAAAAAAGATGAAGAAGGCGATTGTAGGTGTTATATTGTGCTTACTCTATAGCACCTTTTTGCTTGCTCAGGTCAATACTGCCTGGGTCAGAAGATATAATGGACCGGGAAATTATGATGACTATTGTGTTGCAATAGCAGTAGACGGCACGGGTAATGTCTATGTGACGGGTCAGAGCGCTGGTTCTGGCACAGTTACTAAGGACTATGCGACAATAAAATATAATTCAGCCGGAGATACACAATGGGTCAGAAGATATAATGGACCGGGAAATGAGAATGACTATGGTTATGCAGTAGAAGTGGATGGTACGGGTAATGTCTATGTTACGGGTATGAGCACTGGTTCTGGCACAGAACGTGACTATTTGACAATAAAATATAATTCAACCGGAGATACACTATGGGTCAGAAGATATAACGGACCAGGAAATGGTACTGACTATGCTGTTGCATTAGCAGTGGATCGCACGGGTAATGTCTATGTGACGGGTTATAGCGCTGGTATTGGCACAGGTGATGCTGACTATGCGACAATAAAATATAATTCAGCCGGAGATACACTATGGGTCAGAAGATATAACGGACCAGGAAATGGTTTTGACATTGCTCGTGCATTAGCAGTGGATGGCACGGGCAATGTCTATGTGACGGGTTATACCTTTGGTTCTGGCACAGGCTATGACTATGTGACAATAAAATATAATTCAGCCGGAGATACACTATGGGTCAGAAGATATAACGGACCAGGAAATGGTTTTGACTTTGCTCTTGCATTAGCAGTGGATGGCACGGGCAATGTCTATGTTATAGGTTATGGCCATGGTTCTGGCACAGGCTATGACTATGCGACAATAAAATATAATTCAGCTGGAGATACACTATGGGTGAGAAGATATAACGGACCAGGAAATGGTGCTGACTGGGCTAATGCAATAGCAGTGGACGGCGCGGGCAATGTCTATGTTACGGGTAGTAGCTTTGGTTCTGGCACAGTCAATGACTATGCGACAATAAAATATAATTCAGCCGGAGATACACTATGGGTTGCGAGATATAACGGACCAGGAAATGACGCTGACGTTGCATATGGGTTAGCAATGGATGGCACGGGTAATGTTTATGTGACGGGTAATAGTACTGGTTCTGGCACAGGCGATGACTATGCGACAGTAAAATATAATTCAGCCGGTGTTAAGCAATGGGTTGAGAGATATAATGGACCTGGAAATGGTTGTGACATGGCTAATGCATTAGCAGTGGATGGCACGGGTAATGTTTATATGACAGGATGGAGTACAGGTTCTGGCACAGGTGCTGACTATACGACAATCAAGTATGTTCAGGCTCAAGGAATAGAAGAACCAATTGAAAATTGCAAACTGGAAGTCTATCCCAATCCGGCAAAATCGTTCTTCGTTGTCAGCTTACCGTCCGCCGGTCTAAATACGCTCAACGCTACATGCTATACGCTAAAAATGTTCAATATCTCAGGAAAGTTAATAAAGGAAATAACGTTTAAGGGAGAAAAAACAGTTCCCTTAAAAGACATCAAATCCGGCGTCTATTTCTTAAAGGTCGGTGATAACTTGAGTAAGTTAATAGTGCTGAAATAATATGAAACCACGAGATTTCACGAGAAAAGAATATACCACAGAGTCACAGAGACTCAAAGGGCACAGAGTCCTTCCTTTCTTTTTTCTTGACCCCGTCCCGATTAATCGGGATGGGATGTGAGAATGTTAATGTCTAAAATAGGAGACCCCGATTTTAGTTTGGGGATTAGAGTATTAATGTCATTGATAGGTATCTATTCCGACTTGTCTACCGAGAGGTAAGTATCTCGGGATAGAATAATTATAATAACAAAATAATTAAAAATTATAGGAGAAAAAATGTTGAATGAAATGTTAAAAACTGTGTTTAATCCCCGAATACATTCGGGTAAAAAGATGAAGAAGGCGATTGTAGTTGTTATATTGTTCTTACTCTATAGCACCTTTTTGCTTGCTCAGGTTGATACCGCCTGGGTCCAAAGATATAATGGACCAGGAAATAGTACTGACGCGGCATATGCATTAGCAGTAGACGGCGCGGGCAATGTCTATGTGACGGGTCGGAGCTGGGGTTCTGGGGGTTCTGCTGGCACTGGCTATGACTATGCGACAATAAAATATACCCCTACCGGTGATACACTATGGGTCAGAAGATATAATGGACCTGGAAATGATTATGACTATGCTCTTGCATTAGCAGTGGATGGCACGGGTAATGTTTATGTGACAGGATGGAGCGAAGGTTCTGGCACTGGTGATGACTATGCGACAATAAAGTATAATTCAGACGGAGATACACTATGGTTAAGAAGATATAATGGACCGGGGAATGGTACTGACCAGGCAAAAGCAATAGCAGTGGATGGCACGGGTAATGTCTATGTGACGGGTCGGAGCAAAGGTTCTGGCACTGGCTATGACTATGCGACAATAAAATATACCCCTACTGGTGATACACTATGGTTAAGAAGATATAATGGACCTGGAAATGATTATGACTATGCTCTTGCATTAGCAGTGGACGGTACAGGCAATGTTTATGTGACAGGATGGAGCGAAGGTTCTGGCACTGGTGATGACTATGCGACAATAAAGTATACCCCTACCGGTGATACAACTGGTTTGGGATGGGTAAGAAGATATAATGCACCGGGAAATGTTGATGACGATGCTCAGGCAATAGCAGTGGATGGCACGGGTAATGTCTATGTTACGGGTTGGAGCAAAGGTTTTGGCACAGACAGGGACTATGTGACAATAAAATATACCCCTGCCGGTGATACACTATGGGTAAGAAGATATAATGGACCGGTGAATGGTAGGGACCAGGCACATGCATTAGCAGTGGACGGCACTGGTAATGTCTTTGTTACGGGTTATAGCGCTGGTTCTGGCACTAGCTATGACTATGCGACAATAAAATATACCCCTGACGGAGATACGGCAGTGGCTAACGGCGGCTGGGTCCAAAGATATAATGGACCGGGGAATAGTGCTGACCAGGCAAATGCATTAGCAGTGGATGGCACGGGCAATGTCTATGTTACGGGTAATAGCGCTGGTTCTGGCCCAACAGGCTATGACTATGCGACAATAAAATATAATTCAGCCGGAGATGCACTATGGGTAATCAGATATAATGCGGGAGATGGTGGCGACTATGCTTATGCGTTAGCAGTGGATGGCACGGGTAATGTTTATGTGACGGGTGAGAGCCTTACTGCAAGCACTGATTATGACTATGCGACAATAAAGTATGTTCAGGCTGGGATCACAGGTGATTTCAATGGAGATGGCTATGTAGATGCTGCAGACCTTCAGCTTCTGGGAGACCACTGGCACTTCGTTGATACGGATCCTGGTTGGGACCCTATCTACGACCTGGTGCCGGATGGGATCATCGATGCTGCCGACCTTCAGGTTTTTGGAGACCACTGGCACGAAGGCACACCTCCCACTCCTCTATTAGTAAAAGTCAAGGATGGTAAGGGTCCAAACGAGAATGCCGGCATAGTATTTGACTTAGATGCCACAACTTCCGGTAACCAGAACCTGACAAGCATACCCTCACAACCTGTGGGAACCATGATACGGTTAGATGTATATTGTACCGGAGTTAACAATTTAGATACCTACGAATTTGAGGTTATCTATAATCCGACGGAGCTTACTTATGTAACATCTACTCCTACAAATCCCATTACATTTGAAGGGAACATCCTTGAATCTAATGGTGGCACAGCAGTAGGATGGATGGTTGATACTTCTACTCCAGGTGTTTTAAGTCTTGCTTATACATTAACAGGAACAGATCCTGCTCAAGCACCTGAAGGAGAGGGATTAATTGCAGATATAGTATTCCAGGCACTGGTTAACACCTATGGTACTCTAAGCTTTGGAGATGTGTACTACTATGATTCCTATGGTGTAGTGGACCTTATCACAGACACTGGAACTGCCACACTACCTGTAGAACTCTCTTCTTTCACGGCTGCTTATAATACCGTATCTGGTTTTGTTTCTCTTTTCTGGGAAACTGCAAGTGAAACGGATGTGAATGGGTTCAACATCTATCGTAATACAGAAGATTCTTTGGGTGAAGCGGATAAGATCAATATTGATTTAATAGCAGGATCCGGAACTACAACTGAGACTACTGAATACAGTTTTACAGATGAAACAGCAGACCCGTATTATACCACATATTACTATTGGCTTCAAGTTATAAACTTTAGTGGCACCAATGATGAATTTGGTCCCTATAAGTATATCCCGGTAGATGTTAATCATGATGGTGAATTGGGTATTATTACTTCTACTCTTAGCCCTTGTTATCCCAATCCTGCAAGAATAGGGAATGAGATAAAATTTAATTTCCGAGTAGGTGGCTTGGAAGGTACCGCTCGTAATGTTGAACTCAAGGTTTATAATATCCTCGGGAAATTGGTTGCAGAGGTTGTAAATGGAGAACGGCTTGTTAATGACTATACAGAAACCTGGACACCTGATAATCTTTCTAACGGTGTATATTTCTATCAGCTCAAGACTGAGAATTATAGTGAAGTAAAGAAGATGATGATTCAATAATATTGAAAAACAAGGTGGGAGGTATAGAATATCATTCTTAACCTCCTGCCTTATACCTTTAGAGAATTTGTCTCTAATAGGAGTTGTTATTATAACCTAATTGTATATTGTAATCTATTAAAAAGGTATTATGTAGTAAGATGAATTAAAAAAGCTAAATGAAAGGTGTATTGTAATGGAAACAACAAAAATCATATTGAGTGAAAATGAAATACCGCAACGTTGGTATAATATTCAACCCGATCTGCCGGCGCCATTGGCTCCTCCGCTTAATCCTGCAACTGGTAAGCCTATTGGTCCGGCCGACCTCGCTCCAATCTTCCCAATGGAGCTGATTAAGCAGGAAGTCAGTATGGAGCCCTGGATAGATATCCCTGACGATATTCTTGAGGTTTACAAACTATGGCGTCCATCGCCACTCTTCCGAGCTCACAGGTTAGAAAAAGCACTGAAAACGCCTGCCCGAATTTATTACAAAAACGAGAGCTTTAGTCCTCCTGGGAGTCACAAACCCAATACTGCCATAGCACAGGCTTACTATAACAAGCAGGAGGGTGTGAGGCGAATATGCACGGAGACTGGCGCTGGACAGTGGGGTAGCGCGTTGGCTTTAGGGTGTAATTTGTTTGGACTTGATTGTACTGTTTACATGGTTCGTATAAGCTATGAACAGAAACCATATCGTAAAATGATGATGCGTAGTTGGGGTGCGGAATGCTTCCCGTCACCGACAAATAAAACCAACGCTGGCAGAGTTTTTCTGGGAAAATATCCTGACAGTCCCGGCAGTTTAGGCCTGGCAATATCTGAAGCAGTGGAAGACGCGGCTACTCACGACGATGCAAAGTACGCACTCGGAAGTGTCTTAAACCACGTGTTGTTGCATCAAACGATTATAGGATTGGAGATTAGGAAACAGCTTGAGCTGGTCGGAGATGAACTGGATATGATGGTTGGCTGTGTCGGAGGTGGCTCAAACTTTGCTGGCGCGTGCTTCCCATTTGTGAAGGATAAGCTGGATGGTAAACCGATCGACATCATTGCTTGTGAACCAACAGCATGTCCAACTCTTACTCGCGCTCCATATCGCTACGATTTTGGTGATACTGCCCAATTGACGCCTCTATTGATGATGTATACATTGGGGCATGATTTTGTTCCACCGCCAATTCACGCTGGAGGATTGCGGTATCATGGAGACGCTCCACTGATGTGTCTGCTCGTTAATAAGGGTGTCATTGAACCTCGCGCTTACCATCAGAATGAGGTGTTTGAAGCAGCCCTCACTTTTGCCCAAACTGAAGGTTCTCTTTGCGCTCCCGAAACTGCCCACGCCATAAAGGCTGCTATTGATGAGGCTCTTAAATGCAAGGAAACAGGCGAGGAGAAGTGCATTGTGATTGCTTATAGCGGTCATGGCTTATTTGACCTCGCGGCATACGAGACTTATCTTGACGGAAGACTTATAGACTATGAATATCCTGAAGAAAAGATTATGGAAGCAATAAAGAAAATTCCAACATTAAATATAACAGAAGATATAACCTAATTATGACACCCCTAATTATTATTACTTCTACTCTTAGCCCTTGTTATCCCAATCCTTCAAGAATAGGAAATGAGATAAAATTTAATTTCCGAGTAGGTGGCTTGGAAGGAACCGCTCGTAATGTTGAACTCAAGGTTTATAATATCCTTGGGAAATTGGTTGCTGAGGTCGTTAATGGAGAACGGCTTGTTAATAACTATACAGAGATCTGGAGACCTGATAATCTTTCTAATGGAGTATATTTCTATCAACTCAAGACTGAGAATTATAGTGAAGTGAAGAAGATGTTGATTATAAAATAATCGTTAATATATGGGAATACCCGGGATATTTTTCCGGGTATTCCCTCATTTTAAAAGAAGAACAAATAATGATAAGGAAAAGAATAGTGAAAAGAATATTATATAAAGAAATAATTTTAGTATTAGCCATGAGTTTATTTTTCAGTACAATGGTTTTTGCCGGTCCCAATGAGAATGCCGGTACAAGATTTGACCTGAATGCCACTACTTATGGCAACCAGAATGATACTACAATGGCAGCACCATCTGTGGGTGATTACATCCGGGTGGATGTGTATGCTATAAATGTTCACAATTTGGATACTTATGAATTTGAAGTGAACTACAACCCGAGCCAGCTAGATTATATAACTGCTACTCCTACAAATCCCATTACTTATGAACCGAACATCCTTACTACTAATGGCGGTACTGCACTCGGCTGGATGATAGATAATTCTACCCCAGGTGTTTTAAGTATTGCTTATACCTTAGCCTATACAGATACTCTTGAGGCACCGGAAGGAGAGGGACTAATTGCAGACATTGTATTCCAGGTTTTAAGCACCATAGGGGATTCACTTACTTTTGGAGATGTTTCCTTCTATGATTCCTATAGTGTAGTGGATATTATAACAGATAAAGGTATTGCTATAATACAGGGTGCAGTTTCAATAGATGATAATGGATTTGATACTACATTTGAAGAAACTAAACTTGAGAATTATCCCAATCCAGTTAAATCTTATACTACGATAACTTATGCCATCAGAGGAATAAAGAAGGCAGATGAGGTTGAGATCAAAATATATAATATAATTGGTAGGTTAGTTGATACCATTGAAGGTAGAAATGGTATAGCAGTTTGGGAATTTGGTGATCTTCCAAATGGCATATATTTCTATAAGCTAGAGACTATGGATAAGACATTCATCAAGAAGATGTTACTCCTTCGCTGAAGCTTCGGAGTATAAATGATGCTACGATAGGTTTTATTGCATATCTAACGGAGTAGCATGATAAATGGATCAAGATTTATATATTTTACAAGATAAAGAAAAAATAAGATTTTCTGAAATATATGAAATAGGTAAGATGAAGGATAGGGGACAATATAGTCATAACATTAATTTAAACAAATGGAGTTTTCAAGTCATATTTAATAATGGTGATATTAAAAATGTAGAAGAATCCTATTATTATTCGGATTGGGGAGATGCCAGAACGAAGTTAGAAAAAATTAGGAATGATCTTATTCAGGCATTTGAAAATTATAAAAAGATATGAATATATGTTTTGTAAAATCTCCTTTAAAGTTATTCAAATTGAGAAAAGCAATACTGCAATAAAATTTTTTAATATATTTTTCATATATAGCTCCATTCTTAAAATAAGAAATCTTATATTGAGCAAGATGAAAGAGAGAATTTTTTTGGCAAGAAAAAAATAAAGTGGGATTCAGAAATGTCACAGGAAATATTATGTAATGAAATCCAAGTAATTATCTTTATTGATTATCAGTACTGGTGATTCCGGGTAAGCGCTTTTCCATTTGGGTGGAACGGCGATCTGGGTTTTATTCCATTTAATTTCAAAAGCAGAGAGGTCTTCATCCTTTTCCTCGACAAGGTCTATTTCAGCACCATCATAGGTTCGCCAGAAATATGAAGAAACAAAATCACGATCATATTCATGAATTTTATACCGCTCTGATATAATATAATTTTCCCATAACTGTCCGACATCATCTCTAAGTGAAAGCGGTTTAAAATTATTGATAAGAGCATTTCGAATGCCGATGTCATAGAAATAATAACGGCAGTTTTTTGAAATAACCTTTCTCATATTTCGCGAAAAACCTGTTCTTTTGAAAATGACAAATACTTTTTCCAGCAAGTCCAAATATTTTTCAATAGTGTTTTTACTCATTCCAAGTTGTGCCCCAAGTTTATTATAGGAGACCTCCTTGCCAATCTGAAAAGCAATTAATCTGAGAATTCTAACTAACTTCTCTGAACTGCGAATATTTTCTAATTCAAGTATATCTTTGAATAGATAAGAATTGATCAGCTCTTTCAAATACTCCTGCCTGATTTGGTTGTCCTTCATAAGTACCACTTCCGGATAGCTTCCATAGATCAAACGGGTCTCAAGATGTGCCTTTATTTCGTGCGGTTTTTCAATTTGAGATATTTCTTTTTCTGCAAGGGGAAATTGCTTCATGTGATATTTTCTTCCAGTGAGTGGTTCCCCAACCTGTTTTGAAAGATCAAAGGATGATGAGCCGGATGCAATAATCTGTATGTTAGGAAGATGGTCCACTATCAACTTGAGATTTAATCCAATTTGTTTTATATATTGAGCTTCATCAATAATAAGGATTTTATTCTTGCCGATAAATTCTTTAAGCTTTTCTATTGATTGGCTTGATAGATATTCCTGAACATGTATATCATCTCCAGTTACAAAAAGATACTCCTCATTACCCTCGAGGTGTTTTGCAATGTAATGTTTAAGCAAAGTAGTTTTTCCTACTCTTCTTGCCCCATAGAGAACAATGACCTTTCCTGGCTGAACAAGCCGCTGAAGTGTATCTAAATTTATTTGCGGAATATACATTTTGAACCTCGCGTTCATTTGTGTCGAATAAGCCCCCGTGCCGTAAATTTGTCAACATAATGACAAAATTACGCCAAATTCTGTCAACTCACTGACAAAATTACGGGCAGTTGTGCCGCCCGGGCTTATAGTTTGCTCCTGGAATAAAAATCTGTTTCTTTATTCATAGTACGTATGAGCTTGACATACAATTCTAATATCAATAATGTATTCCACTTTTTTATACAAGGATTTGAGATTTTTATGAAAAAAAATATAATTATTAAAGGTGCATCCGAGCACAATCTTAAGAATATTGATGTCATACTTCCGCGAAATAAACTCATTGTATTCACCGGGGTGAGCGGCTCGGGGAAATCATCACTGGCGTTTGATACGCTATATGCAGAAGGACAGCGCAGGTATATAGAATCGCTTTCATCCTATGCACGGCAATTTCTTGGGCAGATGGAAAAACCAAAAGTTGATTATATTGAGGGCTTATCCCCGGCAGTTTCTATAGAGCAGAAGGCAGCAAGCCACAATCCGCGATCAACTGTCGGAACAGTTACAGAAATTTATGATTATCTTCGAGTGCTCTTTGCGAGGATCGGCACTCAGTATTGTCATCAATGCGGTGATCCCGTTTCTTCACAAACACTTGATCAGATGGTTGATACGCTGCTTGAGATTGAACCGGGAACAAGGATACAGATATTAGCACCTCTTGTGCGTGAAAGGAAAGGCGAACATAAGGATGTGCTCAGCCGCATTAAGCGGGAGGGTTTTGTACGCATGCGTGTGAATGGCGTGATCCATGACGTAAATGATACTATAAAATTAGATAAAAAAAGCAAGCACAATATCGAAGTTATTGTCGATAGATTGGTTATTAAGAAGGGCATAGAGAGCAGACTTACGGATTCGATGGAACTTGCCCTCGATCTTGCAGACGGTGTGGTTATGGTAGATTTCACCACGAAGAACGATACCCGGCTTTTCAGCATTCAAAATGCATGTCCGAAATGCAATATCAGTTATCCAAAACTTAATCCCCAGATGTTCTCATTTAACAGTCCTCTTGGAATGTGCGAAACCTGTAATGGACTAGGCACCCGTATGGAACTCGATGAAGATAAGATCGTTCCTGATAAAAATAAATCCCTTCTGGAAGGCGCAGTTCATTTTTGGGGAACCTTGCAGGAAAAACGCCGTTCATGGCGATATAAAATTTTACTGCAGTTGTCCGACGAGTTTGGATTCTCTCTGAAAACTCCATGGAATAAACTGAGCGAACTTGCACACGATGTCATTCTCTATGGTTCGAGAGGAAAAAAGTTCAGGATTGATTGGGATATGGAAACCAGTTCCGGGCATTATATGACCCAATTCGAAGGGCTTATTCCCACAATTCAGCGCAGGTTCAGAGAAACAAAATCCGAAGCAATGCGGAAAATGTATCTGACCTATTACAGCGAGAAACCCTGCATAAGCTGTGATGGCACAAAGCTTCGTATCGAGAGCAGGCATGTGAAAATAAATGGGAAATCAATAGTTGAACTCTCCCAAATGTCTATAAGAGACGCTTACGGCTTTGTTAAAAATCTGAAATTGAGAGGCAACAAGCAGATCATAGCAGCGGAGCTAGTCAAAGAGATCAAGGCACGTCTGCAGTTTATGCTGAATGTCGGGCTGCATTACCTTACACTCGACAGAAGTGCCCCGACACTCTCCGGCGGAGAATCCGAACGCATCCGTCTTGCCAGCCAGATCGGAAGTGGACTTGTGGGTGTGATGTATATCCTTGATGAACCCACTATCGGGCTGCATCAGCGTGATAACAGACGACTCATAAATATGCTTGCAGGTTTGCGGTCGATTGGCAACACTGTGATCGTTGTAGAGCACGATGCAGAAATGATTAAAAGGGCTGACCATATTCTTGATTTCGGTCCTCTCGGCGGAATGTATGGCGGTGAGATCGTTGCACAGGGTTCGCTTGAGGATATTATTAAAAATGAAAATTCCCTTACCGGCAAGTATATTTCAGGCGTCATGAGCATTCCCGAGCCGAAATTCTACCGGGCAAAAAAACATGGTTTCATCACACTCAAAGGGGTGCGTCAGAATAATCTCAAGAATATTAATGTGAAGATCCCGCTTGGAGTTTTTACATGTATAACAGGCGTGTCCGGTTCCGGAAAAAGTTCCCTCATCAACCAGACTCTATATCCCGTGATCGCAAACCGGTTGTATCACAGCGCTCATACAGAAGGTAAATACAAAGACATAGAAAACCTCGAGAGCATCGATAAAATTATCAATATAACACAAGACCCGATTGGAAGAACTCCAAGGTCAAATCCAGCCACATATACTAAAGTATTTGATGAGATCCGAAATATCTTTGCTCAAACTCCTTCCGCAAAAGTGCGTGGTTATAAGCCAGGACGGTTTAGTTTCAATGTCGCTGGCGGACGCTGTGAATCCTGCAGGGGAAATGGTGTAAAGCAGATTGAAATGCACTTTCTCGCAGACGTGTTCGTGACCTGTGAGGTGTGTAAAGGTAAGCGCTTCAATAAAGAAACCCTCCAAATCAAATACAAGGATAAAAATATTTATGATGTGCTGAATATGGATGTTCAGGAAGCGCTGAAATTTTTTGAAAACATACCTACAATAAAAAGAAAATTGCAAACCCTTTGTGAAGTTGGTCTGGATTATATTAAACTAGGACAACCGTCGCCCACACTTTCCGGAGGTGAAGCACAGAGGGTCAAGCTCTCAAAAGAACTAAGTAAAACGAGCACCGGAAATACACTCTACATTCTTGATGAGCCGACCACAGGTCTCCATTTTCATGATATCAGAAAGCTCATTTCAGTTCTAAACAAGCTGATAGACAAGGGAAATACAGTTGTTGTCATCGAGCATAATCTTGATGTGATCAAGTGTGCGGATTATATCATAGATCTGGGTCCTGAAGGCGGCGACGAGGGCGGCGAGATCGTTACGACAGGCACCCCTTATCAGGTAGCAAAAGAAAAAAAATCTTATACAGGGCAGTTTCTCGAGTCTCTTTTTTCCGAATCAAATAAGCGAAAGAATTGACATGCATATAGCATAGCAGTATTTATGATTATCATATATTTAATGGAGAATAAAAATATGAAAAGGTCTTTCGTCCCGTTGGTCATGATATGCCTTGTTTTTATCGGGCTGATTTCGTGCACCTCAAATGAGAGACCCTTCAGGGCAGCCAAATTTTCCGTTAAACTACAACCAAATCCTCTTGACTCAACTCTCACAGATGTATTCGTGAAAAATGTGAAAAAAGACCAATCTCAGCTCTTCATCACGCTTCCCGACGTAGAGGTGCAGCATTACCATCAGGCGGAATTTCATAAAGGTTCGGTATATGTTATTCGTCGCAAGTACCCCTATCATGAATTTCCTGATCAATGGAAGGATGAACTGTGGAAATACACGAGTATGAAAAAAGGTAACTGTATTTATTCTTCACGGGGAATGGATTTTCGAGTATCTCCACAGGAGCGGGATATTGCGCTGGTTTCTGATACAACGCTTTATTTTATTGATGCTATTGACGGATCATTAATAACGCATTTCAACCCTGCGGAATTATCGGATGTATATGCAAAGGATCTTCAAATCCAGCCGCTAACTTGGACGACAGGGGGAACATTCTTCTGGGGATCTCTCTACAGAACAGTGAACATCATCACCTTTTTCCGTGTTATTGCAGAAACTTGGGAAGTTGACTACTATGATGTCGATTCACTAAACATAAACTCATCAGACTATGCACTCAATCCCGCAAACGGTATGCTCGTGTACAGTGATTTTCCTGCTATTTTTGATGTGGACACCTATCAGCATGTGAAAAAAAGTAAGATGCGGATTCGTCTTTATCTTTATGATCTGAAAAGCGGTGAAAGCAGATTGTTGGCGACAACTTATTCAAAAGATTTCAAACCTCGATGGTTATCTTCCGGAACAATAGAGGTAAATAATCCCGAAGGCGACGGACGTATAATTCTCTCATTGTGATCTCCAAAAGCGGATAGACCGAAACCAAAATGACAAAACCACAGAGAGCACAGAGAAAATCTCCTCTTGAGAGGAGTCCCCGATTTATCGGGGGAGGTGTGTTTAATTTGATATTCATCCCGAAAGCGTTCGGGATTTGTAAAAAAGTGAAAGGAATTTAGAATTAAGTGACTAAGGAGTTTTGATATTCATAAAACTCTATAAAAAGGAACCTTCTATGTTTGAGCAAGAACTGATATAATTAGTATAAATAAAGTAAATATAAAAAGGATATAATATGAAAAAAATTTGGATTTTTTGTTTGATAATTTTGGCGAGTATAAGTTCGGTCAATGCATTTGATTATACCTATTTTCCCACAGCTACGACGGATGATTTCCTGGCGACAAAAGTGAATCCTGCTGCCTTGGGATTCGGAAACGCATCGGGGGTGGGATATCTTCACTCCTTCCAGGATAAGCAGATAAAGAAAAACTGGGCGCTGTTCCTGAATTTCAAGGATTTCGGGTACTGCTATGAAAAGATGGATTCAATGGAACTACACACCATTTCTGACGGATTGAAGCTCGCGAAGAATGTGTATTTTGGTGCGGATTATATGTGGAAACCAGCAGGATTCCGGAAAGGTGATTGGAGCTTATATCTGCTTTCCCGACCATGGGATTTCCTTTCCCTTGCCGGCTCATGGCGAAATATTTCTAAGAGTAATGAAAGCTACACATTGGGTTTTGGACTTCGTCCAATAAGAGTAAAGGGCAGATTCTGCTATAAGATCACCCTGACCTGCGATATGACCTATTCAAATGATGGGTGGAGAAAGCCGATTGCAGGTATTCAAACCCAATTCCTCGATGGCATTCATTTAAATGGCTATTATGATTTTGAGAACGAAGGCATATCATTGGGAGTAGGATTCGATATTTCGCACTTTAAGACTGGAGCGCAGTACAGTGATAAGAGCAAAAACGGTATGGTATATGGCAACATATCAAAAAAGCGTTACCACTCCTTTTTAACTCATGAAAAGCAGAATAAATTCTATAACTACAAGCTTGAAGGCGCAGTGTATGACGTCCGACCCACGAAAAATTTCGGTCCATTTGAAATTGTATCATCTTCAGGAAATACAATGGAAGAGATCATCGAAAAGGTGAAAACGCTGAAAAATGATGACAGAATACAGGGAATTATCTTTCAGTCCGGAAACCTGTCTGCAGGATTGGCAAAATTTCAGGAACTACAGGATGCATTTATAGATTTCAAATCTACTGGCAAAAAAATAGTCTATTATTATGATTATATCACTAATTCCAACTATGTGTTTGCCTCGTCCATTGCCGATAATATCTATCTCAATCCCGGTGGTATTCTTGATCTGAGGGGAATTTCCGCTTCCATACCTTATATAAAAGGCTTGCTCGACACACTTGGCATTGATGTGATAAGATTTCAAAGCCATGCATACAAAAATGCTGCAAATATATTCACAGAAACTCACATGACCGATGCAGAGCGCGAAATGTATGAAGATTTTCTCTCGGAGCTGTACGCACAGATCGTTCTTATGATCTCCGAGGGTAGAGATATGACTGACGAACAGGTCAGAACTGCTATTGATAACGGACCTTATCTTCTTGCAGAACGGGCGCTTGATGCAGGGCTGGTTGACGGTTTGATATATCGGGACCAGCTTGAAGATACTCTGAAGGTACTTTATGAGGATGTGCAGATTACTCAGCAGTATAAGATAAATGAGCACAGGTTGGATTGGAGTGATGATCCCACTGCGAAAATCGCTGTCATTTATGCAATTGGGAACATTCATTCCGGCGAGAGCACTCCGGGTGAATCCATAGGTGATAAAACCTATATGGAGGCAATAGAGCAGGCGCGAAAGGATCCTTCCATAAAAGGTATTATCTTGCGGATTAACAGCGGAGGTGGTTCATCACTGGCATCGGAAAATATCTATCGTGAAGTATTGCTTTGCAAAGAAGGAGAAAACAAAAAACCTGTAGTATCATCCTTTTCCGGTGTTGCCGCTTCCGGTGGATATTACATCGCTTGTCCTTCCGATAAGATATTTGCAGAGCCGACTTCCGTTACCGGATCCATTGGCGTGATCGCTGCGGTTCCGAATTTTACAAGATTGTTTGAAAAGATACATATAAACTGGGATAATGTAAAAGAGGGCAGAAATGCCGATTTTGCTTCGATCAGCAGACCTATGAGTGACGAAGAAAAGAAGATGATCACGGAATCTGTGAGCGCTGGATACAAAGATTTTGTAGGCAAGGTTGCAAAGAACAGAGATATGACCTATGAAGAAGTGGATGAGGTTGCCAAGGGGCGTGTGTGGTCCGGCACAAGAGGACTCGAGTTCGGGCTTATAGATGCCTACGGAGGAATGAAAGAAGCAGTCGATGAGATAAAGAAATTAGCGAATATTCAGAAAGAAGTTGAGCTGGTTGCCTATCCAAAGAAAAAATCAGTATTCTCAATTAAACTCGGCATGAAAACACCTGGTTTTGAATTGAATGATCTTCCTAACGAAATAAGAATTCTTGTGGAGAAAATTCAGGAGTCAACCTTTTACAATGAAGAGCGAATTTATTTCCTCATGCCCTATATTATGCCGGAGATACTTGAATAATCTTAAACACTGATAATTTTATGGGAGAATCGCTGTTGTGGTTCTCCCTTTTTTTGATTGAAGAACGCCGAACATCGATTGAAGATTTCAGAATAGTGCTGCTCGGGTATCTTCTTAGATCTAAAATCGTTAATCGACATTCGATATTCATTTTAGTTATTGGCATAATAAAGTGTAACAAGACGATAGAGTCCACCACCCCAACCAAAAAGGGCATTTCATTCCCGTGAAAACGGGAATCCAGAATAATAATAAATCTTTGTCGGAGAGCATGTCTTAAGTTGGAGTTTGTTTAGAATTACTTGTCACAAGCTCTGCGACCAGTCTACGTCCCGATCCCAGTGAAATAGGAAAAAGAGATTTCACCCGAATGAATAGAAAAAAGATTTCACAGGGCAGGCGGGACAAATAAATCGGGACTACGCCCTGGCAAGCTTGTGGCAAGGTAATTATGAAGTGATGTTTATAAAAAATAGACTCTTCGACTATACCTTTGCACTCTGTGCTTCAGGTATGCTCAGAGTGACAATGTTTTTAATTTAGAGATCCTTTTTGGAGTGCATCGAGCCCCTCGATGCCAAAGCATTGAGCTCTTAAGCCGACAGAGCCAACTACTCCAAAACCCCAAATAAAAAAGGCATGTCATTCCCGTGAAAACGGGAATCCAGAATAATAATAAATCTTTGTCGGAGAGCATATCTTAAGTTGGAGCTTGTTTAGAATTACTTGTCACAAGCTCTGCGACTTGTGACAAGGTAATTCTTTTAGACTTGAATCGCAGCGAGCAAAGCGACCCTGTGAAATAAAAAAAGATTTCACGGGTTAAAAGTGTGATTCGAGGACTGGATGCACATCCTCGCTTCATACTTCGCCACGAAGTAAGTCTGTGCACGATCTCCTTCTTAAATCTTCATTCGATAATCGATATTCAACATTCAGTACAACCCGAGTCGTTCCCTTCACGACCGACTCGTGTTAAAAAAATCTTCCAACCAAAAAGGGCATGTCATTGTATATTGACTACAAATATAATAAAATTATAGATATAGTCATGCAAACAGAGATAGAAAGGAATAAGGGAAGGTGAGCAAGCTTATCATGTCATTGGTTTTACAGACCGC
>Ga0268281_1000157_pt1 | contig 53528 bp, 61 predicted proteins | sample saktaG_10_FD_190134 | JGI IMG/M metagenome (GOLD analysis project Ga0268281, IMG submission 190134) | Saline water microbial communities from Sakinaw Lake, British Columbia, Canada - sak_2011_5_24_50m | ecosystem: Environmental > Aquatic > Non-marine Saline and Alkaline > Saline ...
GTTCAAATCCCAGTCGGGGCATTTTTTATTAAATTAATTCAGAAATTTAAGAAACTTATTGAAAAAGGATTTTTGGAAAAAATTGAAAAAATTATGTTCTTTTGATATACCATTGAATATTATATTCATTAAGAGAGCCACTGATAGTAAAAGCTTTTCTATCTAACATTAGATGGTTAGACATTCCATCAGCGATTATCATTTTTATATATTCACAATAGCTTTTCCCACATATTTCTTCAAGGGCAGTTTCTAATTCAGAAGGGGGATGGTGATTTTTACTAAAGTCGTATTCTCCTTTTTCTTCAAGAGTTTCAACTATTTTCTTTGCTAATTTATTTTTTCCATCAAAACGATTTAATGCAGGATAATAGGGCACCATTGCTAGGTGAATTAATCCTTCACTAAATCTAGTTTTATGATGCAAACACCCCTTATTCTGAGGAATAGCAATATGGTTCTCTTTCCATTTTTGTTTAAAATCTGCTAAAGGTATTCCTAAATTAGTATTAGTATATTTCATTATAATAAAATTAAGATTTATATTTTAAATATTTTGGTGTTTGGTTAGATTATATTAGATGAGATAGAAGAACCTTGCCGGTTTCTCTACCAAAATTTTTCTGTTCAATGATGTTGCTAAATCTTGGGGTTAAACTTAATTATTGGGAAGCTTTAAATCCCCTAATAGCCCCCCTAATTTGAAGATATCGTTGTAAATAAAAAATGGGGCCGCCTTTGCGATTCGTGCAAATAGTTTTTTCTTTAAAAAAAGGTAATTTTATATAGATCTCTTATTTATAAAAAATATTATGAAAAAAGAAGTGATTGTTTTATTATTGTTAGGAATATTATTAGTTTCCCCCTTGGTTTTATCTCTAGAACAAACTCAAACTTATTCTAATTTTGATAGGTTTATTGATGATGTTAAAATCTTTTTTATTTCTGGAGATAATCAAGTTAGATTCGCTTTAGATATTCGGGAAAAAGAAGTTAATTCTGCGATTAATAATATTAAAAATCAAGAAAAAGATAAAGCAATAAAAGATTTGGAAAGAGCAAAAAAAAAGCTTCAAATTGTGCAAAAAAAAGTTTCTTTGAATACCTCCGAGGAAATTAAAATTAATGTTGATGAGATTGCAAATAAAATAAATGAAGAAGAAAATCTTCCAGAAGAATTTGATGATTATATTTTGGAAGAAGAAAAAACACAACTTACAGCAGAATTTACTGAAAAAACGTATGAATACTGTAAAGAACTTGCAAAAGAAGATTTTGATTTGATGTTAAAAGAAGAAATATGTAACCCAGAAACTGCTATTAAAGGACTCGAAGAAGAATTAAAAGAGTTAAAAAATCTTCAAGAGGAATTATTTACTGAATTAATGTGGAATATTAGAAGTTGCATAGATGACCCAGGAACATGTAATTGTGAAGAAGTTGCAGATAATAAAGATAAGGCAAAATGTGAGAAAATGGTTGCTCTTGCTATTAAATGCGAGTATAAGGAAGATGAAACTTCTTGCGATGAATTAAAAGCAATGGAGCCTAAGCAAGGAGATGATTTTGCAGAAAGTTTTGTCCCTGATTTTTTAATGGATTTATTCAAGAAAAAACAAGATATGGTAGATTATGATATAGAACATTCTGATGGTGTTCCTCCAGAATGTTGGAATTATAATGATAAACCAGAATGCAGGCAATATGATTACTTAAAGGAGTGGCATTATCGGGGTGAAAATAATGAAGAAAAACCAGGAAAACCAAAAGATAAAGAACCAACAATGCAAGAATCAGTTCCAGAATGTTTTGATGAAGAAGGTATTTTTTTAGAAGAAAAATGTGGCAAAATTACAATTATTAAAAATGAAAATGGATTAATAAATTACATTGTTGAGAAACAAGTTGATAACATTATTAATGATTTTGAAAATAAATCAGCACAGCATATAATTGATATTAATGGAACTGATGGGCAAATGCAAATGCAAAATAATGGACAAATGCAAGTACAAAATAAAGTTAAAGAAATAAAAAAAGAAATGAACCAAATTAATAATCAAATTAAAAATATAACTTATGCCCCTGGAACAGGGCCTGGGGAGAATTCATCAAAGATAGTGGTTAGTGATCAGGGAGACAATTTTATTGCCACAGATAATTTAGTTGTTGTAGATAATATAATTGCAGATTCTGGATCAGTTGGCAATAATAATAATAATAATAATAATAATAATAATAATGATGATGGTAATGATAATGATGGTAATGATATTAATAATGAAGTAGACCCAGGACCACAAGGAATTGTAGGTAATCAAGGAGGGGGAGATGAACATGATGGTGAAAGCGATAATGGCGGGGAAAGCGATAATGAAGGGGATTTTGCGTCAATAACTAGTGAAGTAATAAAAAGTTTTGAGAGTAATAATTTTATAAAGAAACTATTTGATTGGTTGTTTTAAAAATAAAAAAGGGGGCTATATGTAATCGGTTGCTATTTGGCCTAAGCATTTTTTTATTAGATTAATTTTTGAAGATGGGGATTTGGAGTTACTTGAAAATCTAAAGAGGATTATAGATTATATTGTGCATTCATTACGTCTACAACAACGAAACATATTTAAATGATGTGGACGTATAGAATATTATGGTTTATACAGAAATAAAAGAGAAGAATGGGAAAAAATATTATTATAGGGTTTTATCTGTAAGAAAAGGGAATAAGGTTACAAAGAACCGAATTTATTTGGGTGTTAATCTTGAAAAAAATAAACGTTCAAAAAAAGAGAAAGAAGCAGATAAAAAATTAATGATTTTATCAACATTGCTTGAAGAAAGAGAACTTAAAGAACTTGAAAAAATAAAAAAAGATTATCTCAAACTTCCAAAAGAAACAAAAGACAACAGATATGAGGCTTTCGTATCTTTATTCACTTATGATTCAACAAATATTGAAGGAAATACTTTAACTCTTCAGGAGACTTCGCAACTTTTATTTGAAAATATAACTCCTCGAAAATCATTAAGAGAAATAAATGAAGTAACAAACCATAAAGAGGCATTTGATTTTATTTTAGAAAATAAAAAAGATATCTCAAAAGATCTGATTTTAAAAATTCATAAATTAGTAGTTAAAGATACACTAAAACCTGAATTAAAAAATCAAATTGGGAAATACAGAACTCTTCAGGTTTACATTAGGGGGACAAATTGGTTCCCACCAAAACCTGCAGAAGTCCCAAAAGAGATGGCAGTATTGCTCTCATGGTATTCAAAGAATAAGAAAAAATTGCACCCTTTAATTCTTGCAGCATATTTTCATTCAGCCTTTGAAATAGTTCACCCATTTGTAGATGGAAACGGAAGAGTTGGAAGATTAATTTTAAATATGATTTTAAGAAGGCATAAGTTTCCTATGATAAATATCCCAAACAAAAAGAAATATATTTATTATGAAGCTCTTCAAAATGCGCAGGTGACTGGGAATTTAAGGCATTTAGTTAAATTTTTATTTGACTTGATCAAAGAGAAACAAATTAGATTCTAAATTATTTTAATTTTGTTAAATAAAGAAAAAATTCTTAAAAATATTAATTTAGAAAATAAAAAAACTAGATTGAGAAAGTATAAATCATAAAATGTATAATATTTTATAGAGCAAAAGATTTATTTTTTAAGCTTTTTATGTTCTTTAGGCTTTTTATTTTTTTTAAGGAATTTATAGCCTATAATAATTAAGATTAAAGCAACAATTAATATGAAAATCCAGAATATTATTGAGTTTCCTTTTATTATTGATTTTTCATCTGGGATTGTGCCATCTCCTTGGATTACTTCTCCAGTTATCTTTTCTTGACTTTCTTCTTCTTGTTGAGAAATAATAATTTCTTCATAAATTGTTTTTATTGTAATGTTTGCTTTATTTAAAGCAATAGAGTTTAATTTAACTAAAAGATCATAATAATTATCTCCTGAAAGTTCAATTTTCTTTTCTTCTCCAACACTTAAAATTACTGTTTGAGGTGTTGAAGCAATTTCTATTGTTGCTGTTGTTGAATTTAGATTTTTAACAGTAAGAGAATGTGATTCGCTTCCAAAATTAAATACCATTTTATCCCCCTTTGCCAATGGTTTTGTATACCCCTCAGAAAGTTCTGTATTGGTTAGTGCATAAGAGCTTGTATGAGAACCACCACCAGTATTCGCAGTTTCTACTACAACATTTTGAACTGTAATTTGTGAAGAATCTGTTACTGTATAATATCTAGCAGTATTTGTTCCATCATTTGCATACGCCATTAATTGAATTGAATAAGTAGAATCTGCAGCTACACTTGGGGTCGTCCAAGTAACATTGTAAATAAATTCAGCAGTTGTTGCACTTGTTCCAGATTTTTCTGCTGTGCTAAAAGAATTATAACCATATCCTGCAAGATAACCATATCCATAACCAAAAGATTGATTTATATTTGTGTAAGTTCCTGAATCATAACCATAACCATATCCATAGCCTGAGAGTGAAGCACTATAATTATAATTGCTATGTAGTTTTTCAATAACAAAGGTTTCATTTGTGTCAGAAAGCTCTGTTCCTGCAAGATTAAATGTGCATGTATCTACTACATTTGCATTAGAATTTTTTATATTTACAGTAATATTTGTTAAAGGAATTCTATCATTTGTATGTAAATCTACTTTTGCTAAAAAAGAAATGGTTGATCCCTCATTTGGAGTACTACTAGAAATATCTGTTATTCCGAGGGTGATAGCCTTAGCAGGTCCTGAAAATAGCAAAATTCCTAAAATCATTAAAGTTAAAATTCCAGAAACAATCTTAGGAGAATTTTTCAAATCACCAATCTTTTTTAATGCACCAATTTTCATAGATTTCCTATGATTTTTATGTTTAAAAATGTTTTCTTTATAAAGACTTTGCGTATAAATTAAAAATAAATAAAAGGAAGATTAAAAATAAATAAAAGGAAAATTAAAGATAAATAAAATGAAAATATTATTAAACCAGTAATTCTTGTTTTTTAAAATGGAAAAGACATTAAAATATTCTGTTGTTGTTCCCTTATGTAATGAGCAGGGCAATGTTTTAATTTTAGATGAACAGATTAAGCAAACAATGAATGAAATTTCTGATTCTTATTCCCCTTCTTCTCGTTCCCATTCTTATGAAATTATTTATGTTAATGATGGAAGTAAAGATAAAACTTTAGAAGAGTTAAAAAAATTAAAAAAAATTAAAATAATTAATTTAAATAGAAATTATGGGCAAGCAACTGCTTTGGATGCAGGATTTAAACAATCTAAAGGAGAAATTGTTATTTCTTTAGATGGAGATTTACAAAATGATCCAAAAGATATTCCAAGATTACTGGAAAAATTAAAAAAAGAAGATTTAGATGTTGTTTGTGGTTGGAGAAAACATAGAAAAGATAAAAATGGAATTAGAATTTTAACAAGAATTGGAAGAGTTTTAAGAAGATTTTTAATTAAAGACCCAGTTCATGATACTGGTTGTACATTAAGGGTTTATAAAAAAAATGCTGTAAAATCTTTGGATTTACAAGGAGAAATGCATCGTTATATTCTTTCTTTATTAAGATGGAAAGGATTTACAATCGGGGAAATTGAAGTAAATCATCGTCCAAGATATCGTGGCAAAACTAAATATGGATATATAAAAGCTATAAGGGGATTTATTGATCTGATAAATGTTTGGTTTTTACAAAAATATTCACAAAGACCGGCCCATATGTTTGGCTCATTAGGTTTATTGTCTTTTTTCTTTGGGTTAGGAATTACTATTTGGTCAATTCTAAGAAAAATTTTAAATAAGGTAGACTTAAGTGAAAATGGTTGGTTTATTGTTGGTTTATTTTTTATGGGAATAAGTATATTCTTATTTTCAATGGGCTTTCTTTTAAATATGTTAATAAGAATTAAATTTGATGTTTCTAAGTTTGAAAAAAGATATTATATTAGAAATATTATTAATAAATAAAAGAAATTAAAATTTTAAGAAAAAGTTAAAAAGTTTAATATTGAATTAGAAATTTTTGTGATAAGTTTGCAGAAAGATTTAAATAGTATGTATTTAATACATAATGTATGGAAAACATAAAGTTTATTGGTAGAAATAAAGAATTAAAGGAAATAAAAAATATAGTTGGGAATTTTTTTTTAGTTGTGAAAGGAAGAAGGAGAATTGGAAAGACTCTTTTGTTAAGGAAGGCATTCCCAAAAGCAGTTTATATTTTTGTATGGCCTGATAAGTCTTTAGATTGGGTTTGTCAAGAAATTTGCAAAGAAAATGACCTACCAGAATTTAAAAATATAAAAGATATTCTTAATTATTTATTAGACCAAAAGAAATTAATAATTTTAGATGAATTTCAAAATTTTCTTAAGATAGACAAATCTGTTTATGGAGAAATACAAAAGCTAATTGATGATAGGAAAATAAATAATAAGTTTCTTAAAATTGCAGTTGCAGGTTCAAGTTATTCACTAATGAATAAAGTCTTTAATGACTCTGCTTCTCCTTTGTATGGCAGAAGAACAAATGAAATTCTTCTTGAAAATCTTTCCTTATCTGATTTGTATAATGAGCTTAAGATTTCAATTGAAGAATTTATAAAATTATGGGCTGTTTTTGAAGGGGTTCCATATTATTATGAATTAATTGATAAAAAGATGTCGTCTGCAGAAAATATAAAACGATTGATCATATCAAAATCATCACAATTAAAAGAAGAAGGAAAGGTAATTCTTTCTGTTGAATTTGGAAGAGATTCCAAAACTTATAATACTATTCTCTCAGCAATATCTGATGGAAAAACAAAACTTAATGAAATTGCAAGTTTATTTGGAAATAAGAAAAATGAAGTGATAAAATATTTAGGGATATTAAGAAAAGACTTTAATTTAGTAAGAAAAACAACACCAATTCTTGACAATCCAAATAAATCACGAGAAGGAAAATATGAAATAATAGATAATTTTCTTTCTTTTTGGTTTTTAACAATAGATAAGCAAAGAAGTTTAATAGAACAAGAAAGATTTAAAGAAGTTGAAATTTTTTTTAAGGATAATTTTAATACTTATCTTGGGAAGAAATTTGAAAAATTAATAATTACCTTTATTAAAAATAATATTCTGTTGAAGAGCAAAGATTTTCATAAAATAGGAAGTCAATGGGGAAAATTTAAAGGAGAAAAAGGCAAAAATATTTATGAGATTGATATTCTTGGATTAAATGAGAAAACAAAAGAAGTAGTATTTGGAGAATGCAAATGGAAAGATAAAGTTAATGCTTTAAAAATACTAAAAGAACTTGAAAAAAAAGCAAAGTTTGTTAATTGGAATAATGAAAGCAGAAAAGAAACAATGATTATTTTTGCAAAATCATTTTCAAAAAAAGTTTCTGAATTCAATGGAAGAAATGTTTTATGTTTTGATTTAAAAGATATTGCAAAAGAATTAAGAAAAAGTTAAAAAGTTTAATATTGAATTAGAAATTTTTGTGATAAGTTTGCAGAAAGATTTAAATAGTAAAAATATCTGATATTAGTAGAAAAAGCACTAAAATAGAATAAATTTACTAATAAATGCAATTGAGTCAACCTAAAAAAATGCAATTGAGTCAACCTAAAAAATGCAATTGAGCCAACTTGAAAATAAAGCCTATGAAAAAATTAAAAAGAGCAACATTATTTTATTTAGTGTAATAGATATTTCTTTGCTTCTTAATATTAATAAAACAAAAACCTATAATTTGGTGAAAGCATTAAAAAAGAAAAAGGTAATAAAGAATATTGGAAAGAGAAAATTTTCCCTCTATGAAACAAATGAGTTTGAAATTGCGTCAGAACTAAATTTTCCTTCATATATCTCTTTTTGGTCGGCATTAAATTATTATAATTTATCAGATAATAATCCAAAAAAAATATTTATTGTAACAACAAAATACTCAAAAGAAATTTATCCATTTAAGTATGTAACTTTGTCAAAAAGAAGATTTTTTGGGTATGTTTCTGTTGGTAGAATTACAATTGCTGAAAAGGAAAAAGCAATAGTTGATTGTCTTTTATTTCCAAAATATTCTGGTGGCATAAAAGAAATAAAAAAAGCAATAGCAATTTCTATTAAATTTATTGATAAAAAAAAGTTAATTGATTATGCATTAAGATTAGAAAGCAAGGCAGTAATTCGGAGATTGGGTTTTTTATTAGAAGAATTAGGATTTAAAAATCTAAAAGTTTTGGAAAACAAAATTGGAAGAGGTTATGAACTTTTAGATCCTACAATTGAAAAAAAGAATAATTTAAATAAAAAATGGCTTTTGGATGTAAACTTATGATAACATTAGAAGAACTTAACAGAATCAAAGAACTTAAAAAAACAAAGCTTTATTATGCTGAAAAAGAATATCTTCAGCATATTTTTTTAAATAGCATATCCAAATATCCAGATAAATTTCTCTTTAAAGGGGGAACCTGTTTAAAAATTTGTTTTGGTTTAGAAAGAGCATCAGAAGATTTGGATTTTAGTACAACTCAAAATATCAGCGAAATAAAAAAAATAATTTTATCATGTCTAAAAAATTTTGAGCTTCTTAATATCCCTTATAAAATTTATTCTGAAAAAGAATTTAAAGGAAATATCCGGTTTGAAATAAGATTTAAAGGATTATTATTTAATGGAAATTCAAACTCTACAAATACCCTTAAACTTGATTTTAATAAGCAAAAGACCATAAACAAGGAAGCAAAAGTTATTCAAAAGGTTTTTTCAGATGTTCCTCAATTTGTTATAAATGTGGTTTCTGAAAAAGAAATTTTAGCTGAAAAAATAAGGGCTTTGATAAATACTTCAGAACCAAAGCACCTCTATGATTTATGGATTTTATTTAATAAAGGTGTAGAAATAGATAAAGGATTAATTAAGCAAAAATTAAAGCAAGAAAAAACCGAATATAAAAATCTTAAATATCCTTCAAAAAAAGAATATGAAATTGTTTTAAAAAACTTGGTTGATTTTCTTCCAAAATATGAACAAGTTATTAAAGAGGTTTCAGTTAAATTAAAAGGGGTTTTTGGAAAATGAAAATCTTAATGTTGAATTATGGATTAAAATTTTTAAAACCAATATGCAAAAAGATTTATAAATGATGATAAACTAATGTTATCAAATGATAAACTAATGTTATCATAAACAAATGGAAAACAAACTTAAAATTATTAAAACATTAGATGAAAATAGGAAAGGACTACATATAAGAGAACTTTCCAGAAAGATTAATACTGGTTTGCCTAATATAAAACGATATTTAGATATATTCGAGAAAAAGAGAATAATAAAAAAAGAGAAAAAAGCCAACCTGATTAATATAACTTTAACTTATAATTTAGAAGCATTCCCTGATTTAAAACAGATTCATTTGAGTTCATTTCTAAAATTACCTAAAAACATTCAAATAGCCTCTAATGATTTTTTAACTGAACTGGAAGAAAAACCACTTATTTCATTAATTTTTGGAAGTTATGCAAAGGGAAATTATACAAAAACCTCTGATTTGGATTTATTATTGGTTTTTCAAAAATTAAGGAATGAAAAACAAATAGAAGAGACAGCTAAAAGAATAGGGATGAGAACTAATGTAAAAATAAATCCAATTTATATAAGCTATTCTCAGTTTAAGAGGGATTTTTTAAATAAAAATCATAATTTTTCAAATGAAATAAGAAATAAAATAATAATTATTAATGGAATAGAGTATTACTATGAATTACTCAAGGAGTTTATAAAATGATTAATCAAAATAAATTATTAAGAGATAAGAAGTATTGCGAAAATCTTTTTAAATTTTTCTTGAAGAAAAAAATAATAAAAGAAGATAAATTAGGGGCGTTTAAGAAGCATTTAGATAAGTCAATTAATAATTTAGAATTTGCTAATTACCTTTTAGGAGAGCATAATTATTCTATTAAAAAAAAACTTCATAATAAAAAGTTTTATGATTGGTGTATAATTATTTATTATTATTCTCTTTATCATTCTAGTCTTGCCTTGGTTTCAAAAGCAGGTTTTGAATCAAAAAATCATCTTGCAACAATAATTGCATTAATTTTATTTTATCATCACAAAGAAAATATCTTAAATAAAGAAGAAATTGAATTTTTACTTAATTCTTTTGCAATAGAGGAAGAAGATATAAATTTTATTTTAGATACAAAGAATTTGAGGGAAAGAGCAAGTTATGGGGTAGAATATTTTGAACAGAAACAAGCAGAAAATTTAAGGATTCAGGTAGTAGATTTTGTAAATAAAACAAGAGGAATTTTAGAATGAAAATCTTAATCATAACAGTAGTTGCTATTTTAGTTTTAGGGGGTTTAATATACTCTGCTATGATTTTGCTTCAATTATCTAGTGAGAATCAAGAACAAAGATTCTTAGTTGTTGATGTAATTGATGGAGACACTTTTGAAATTGCAACAGGAGAACAAGTAAGATTGATATGTGTTGATAGTCCTGAAAAAGGTGAAGAAGGTTATAAAGAAGCCAGAGATTTTTTATTAGAACTTATTCTTGAAAAAGAAGTTAGGCTTGAGCAAGATATTGAAGACCAAGATACATATGGAAGATTATTAAGATATGTTTATATAAATACTAGTGAGGGTGAATTGTTTATTAATAAAGAAATAGTTCAACAAGGTTATGGAGAAGTTTTCCCATATGGAAATAGTACTTTGAGATGCGAGGAAATAAATAATTCTTTGTAATGATAAAAATATATAATTGCAATAATTAAAACTGAAGATAAAATTAAAAACAAAACTAAAAATAAATGAAAATCTTAATGTTAAATTATGAGTTTCTGCCAAGTTAATGTTGTGACAATGGGATTTAAAAGTCTTAGAATTACAGCAAAACTTTTAAATACTCTTTTTTCTTGTTTTCAATAAGGTAGTAAATAAGGACGTATCAAAAATGAAAAAAACAAAGAATTTGGGTTTAACTCCTAACCAAGGAAGATTGCAGAGTATTTTAGAATATAAAAATTATAAAATAATTAAAAGAAATGATTTAATCAGTTTAATTTTTAAATATAAAATATCAAAGAATCCTAAATATCTTATTAAATCAATGCTACAGAAAAAAAGACTTGTTTTTTTTAAAAAAGGACATTATATTGTAATTCCAGTTAGTTCTGTTGATAAAACTGTTAGGATAGACAATTTTGAACTTAATAAGTATTTTTTAGAATCTGAGGAATATTATATTGGTTTATATAATGCATTTAATTTACATGGATTCACTGAGCAGGTTCCAAATAAGCTGTTTGTATTTAATACCAAATATTCTGCTGATAAAAAAATCTTGCATTATAATTTCAAATTTTTCAAAATAAAAAAAGATAAATTATTCGGAATTCTTAAGAAATATAAATATCCTTATTCTGATAAAGAAAGAACAATAATTGATGCTCTTGAATATCCAGGATATCTAGGTGGTTTAAGTGAAGTTATGGACAGGATTAAAAAAGTAAAATACAATAAAACAAGATTAATAGATTATGCAATTAAGTATAAAAGTATTAAAATAATAAAACTTATTGGTATTCTTACAGGAAGCAGTAAGTTGTTTAATTTGCTGAAAAAGAAAAAAGCTTTGAATTACTATACTACTGTTAAAAAAACAAGAACTAAACTTTTGGACAAAAAATGGAAAATAAGATTAATTTAAAGGAGTTATTTGAAGATCTTGCTGAGAAACATAAATTTTCAGATAAATTATTAGAAAAAGATTATCATTTAACTAGAATACTTCATAAAATATCAGAAAAGCAAATAAATGATTTGGTTTTCAAAGGCGGAACTTGTTTGAATAAATGTTATCTTGGATTTTACAGATTGAGTGAGGATTTAGATTTTGTTTATAATAAAGATGTAAGGGAGTTTTCTAAAACACAAATAAAGAAGATATTAGATAAACTAAGAAGAGAATTATTTGAGATTTTAAATGAATTAGGTTTTGAAACAAGCAAGGAATTAGGAAAAGGCTGGAAAATGCTGATTTCTAAACTAAAACCAAGAATAGTTGGACTTGAAATTATAACAAATTACAATTCTTTAATTGATAACTCTATTCAGACAATTAAGATAGAAATTTCATTTAGAAAGAAATTACAAAAACTTACAAAAAGAAAAATAATTAAACATAAATTCGTTGATACTTTAGGTCAAACCATTTTAAAAGAAAATGTTGAAATTGAAGTTATTGATTTAGTTGAAAATTTTGCAGAAAAATTTAGAGCATTAATAACTAGGAAGAATATTGCAATAAGGGATATATATGATATTCACTTTATTCTAAAAAAGAAGAAGGTAAAGCTAGATAAGAAAATAATAGAACTTATTTTAATTAAAATTAATGAAAACAAAAAGGAAAATTTTACAAAAGAGAAGTTAATCCAATTTATCAAGAATTTAAATTCCAAACTCCCTGATTTAAATGAGGATGAACTATCTTCTGTACTAAAATCTGGAGAAAATGTTAAGATAAGTAAAATGGTTAAATTGATTATTTCTTCTTTCCAAAACCTCTGAGATTTTTCATCATGATTAACAAAAATAAAATGAAAATTCTAATGTTAAATTATTGGTTTCAGCCTTTGGGTGGTGGTGCAGGAAATGCAACATATTATATTTTAAAAGAATTTTCAAAACTAAAATATAAAAAGATTTATAAATGAACCAAAGTTATATATATTAGTAACTTTGGGGTGTTATTAATAATATGGTAAAAATTCCAATTATTTTAAAGCTTAGGAAAGGAAGTCATAAGGAAATAGCTAAAGCCCAGGATATTGTTGTAAAAATTCTTTATGAAACCTTTGAAAAAGCAGTATTCCATGGGGGAACTGCAATCTGGAGATGCTACAATGGGAATAGGTTTTCAGAGGATGTAGATGTTTACATTCCAAATGATCGAGAAAAGATAAATTTCTTATTCAAAAAGTTTGAAAAAGCAGGATTTAGAATAGAAAAGAAAAAAATTAGTGAAAATAGTATCTATTCTAAGTTAAAGATGAATAATACTGAAGTGAGATTTGAAGCACTTCTTAGGAAATCTAGTGGTATTTTAAAAGATTATGAAACTGCAGAAGGAAATATTATAGTTGTTTATACTCTTACTCCTGAAGATTTTATAGAAGAAAAGGTAAATACTTATTTAAAAAGATTAAAGATAAGAGACCTTTATGATATTTTCTTTTTGCTTAGGCATGTAAAAAATAAAGATGATGTTAAAAAAATTTTAAGGAAATTAGCTAAGGGATTTAGAAAGCCAGAGGATGAAGCAGATTTAAAGGTTTTAATTCTTGAAGGCATAATTCCAAAGGCAGATAAAATGATTGATTATATTAAATCCTTTATTTAATCTTTATTTAAAATGGGAAAAGAAAAATATCAAAGAAAAATACAAGAAATATTCAAGAAAAGTCCTGTTGTAAGTTTGGATTCAATTAAAAGAATAGTAAATGAGAAAAAAGAAATAAAGCAGTATACAAAACAATTAATAAGAAATCTACTGCTTTGTGGAAAAATAAAAAGATTAAGCAAGGGATTTTATACTTCGAGAGAAGATCCTTCTTTGATTGTTTTCTGCTTTAAACAATCATATTTAGGATTACAAGATGCTCTAAGTAAACATGGCTTATGGGAACAGGAAACAATTCCAGTAGTAATAAGTTCAGATAAGATAAGGCCAGGAATAAGAAACATTAATGGTTCTAATGTTCTTATTAAAAGAATTGATAAAAAATATTTCTTTGGAATAGAATATAAGAAAGAAGAAGATATTTATCTTCCGTATTCAGATATAGAAAAAACATTAATAGATATGGTTTATTTTAGGCAAAAAATAAGCAAAGAAGCATTGCACAATCTTAAAAAATTAGTCAACAAAAAGAAATTAACATCTTATTTAAATAAATACAAATATCCCAAGAGGATTAGGTCTGTTGTTCTCGGTTTGATAGAAAATAAATAAGATTAAAGATAAAATTAAAAACAAAACTAAAAAGAAAATTAAAAACAAAAAACAGAAAATAAAGAAGATAAGGTAAAGAAGATAAAAAGTAAAAATAAAACGAAAATATTAGTTCTGAATTATGAGTTTTTGCTGTGGGGTTGTAATGGGGATTGATTAATATAAAATCTTCACAAAGACCTTTAAATGCCCTTTTTTATTTTGATAAAAATAAATTTAGAAAGATTAAGGAAATAGTCAAAATAAAAAACAAGATAATGCTCCTTAAAAAGAATCAAATTTCAATAAAGCTTGCTCTCCAATTTTAACAAACAAAGGAATTGTCTTTTTTTCAAATTCAGAATATTCTTTTTCTTTAATTTTAATTAAAGTTAGTTTAGATCTCTCTTCAATTATGGCATCTCTGTTTTTAGTTAACATTTCTATGTTTTCTTTTATTTTTTCAGAAAGTCCTTTAATAAAAGATTTAGAGCTAACTATTTTATTTACTATTTGCTTTTTATCTAAGACCTTTTCAAGATTAATTGTATTTGAGATTAAGAAAAGGTCAAAAAGATCTCTTTCTTTTATTGTTGGCCTTGTTAAGATTGCTCTTATCTTTTCTCCAGCAATTTCTCTTAAATCATAACAAGGAATGTTTTTTCTTATTTGTATTTTGATGTTTTCAACAAACTCCAAATCTTTAATTAATTCCGCATCAAATAAATGCTTGATATCTTCAAATAAAACAGGATAAATTAACTCATCATTAAAATTAACGTCAAATTTAATAAACTCATCTGTACCATATACCGGTTTATAATATATTTTAAACATATATACATTTTTTCTATCCAGGACCCTACAATATTTTTTATCTGTTTTATTTATAGAAAAATCTAAATCAAATTTTTTACTTATTTTATTAATTTCTTCCACTAATCTATCAGTAATATTTGAGATAACTTTTTTTCTCTGTTTTGCAGAAAGTTTATGTAATTTTTTATTTTCTAAGTAAGTGAAATCAAGATCTTCACTTATACGGTGGTAATTTAAATGAGCTCTTGTTAATAATGTTCCTCCTTTAAAAACAAGTTTTGAAAATAAAGAATCTTTATTTTCTTCTATATTCTTACTAATCTCGCTAAGAAGCAGTGTTAGATAAAAATCTTTTTCAATTGTTGGCTCACTAATTTTTTTATGCTTTTCTTTTATCTGGGCTATAAATCTTTTAATAATATCCTCTGAAACCATTAGATAATCTCCTGGATTTTCTTAGAGTAATATTTTGCATATTTTATAACTTTGCTTTTTTTAATTTTAAAATCTAGGTTCTTCTTCATAGTTTTAACATCTTTTCCTTTATAAGAATAAAAATAAAGAAAATCAAGATAGGTTTTTTCTAAATCTGAATAATAATATATAACATTATTATGAGTTTTCTTTTTAATCAAACCAAACTTAAATTTGTTATCTTTTGTCTTGATAAAATTAAATTTTGAGTTTCCTAATTTTTTAATTCCAGAAAAATGATTATTTATTATAGTTATAATGTTAAGAGCCTGCCAGGTAATCTTGTTTTCTTTTAAAGCACTTTCTAATCCCAAATACCATTTAACATCAATTTTTTCTAAAATAAAGAAAATTAATTCTTCCTCTGAAAATTTGCAATAATGATTATATCTCTCTTCTAAAGAATAAACATAATAATAATCTCCTAAAATGCGCTTTACGTAATTATTTTTTCTTAAATAAGTCCATAAACTTATTAGATTAACCTTTGTTTTATACACTCTTGAATATTCTTTAATTGTCTTAACAATCTCTTTTTTAGCGAGGATTTTCTCATGATTCAATCTAAGTTTATCGATAATTTTCCTTGATATTTTGTTTTTTGTAATAACCATTTTAGTTACTATGTGAAATGAATTATTTAAAGGTTTTGGTTAGTTTAATGAGACGGAAAAAGACAAATTATATATTCCAGATATAAATGAAGTGTAAAATAAGCTGACAAAAGATCAAAATTCACTTATGAAATAGAAGAAGTAAAACAAAGACATGCCAATATGTCTTTACAAAGAGTAAAAGAATTCCTTAATGAAATAGAAAAAATTATTCTCAAATAAAGAACCCTTATTCATTATAATCCTTTTTCTCAACTATCTAATTAAAATATTAAAAGAAGGAAAAGTTTATTTTAATGAAATCTACCAAAAAACAAAAATAAAGAGCAAAAATAATTTATTAAAAAATCTTGATTTGCTTACTTCTAATAAAATTTTAGTTAAAGAACAAAAAAATCAAATACTTTTTACTCAATAAATTATTCTAATACCCTTTCAATAGCTATTTTAAATTTAATAAATTATACTAGATTCGAAAAACGTCCATTTAATATAAAAAAAAGCATTTTAGACAGCATCTTTGTTTTAAAACCAAAAATCTCAATTTTATTTGGGTCATATGCCAAAGGAGATTATAAAAAAGAAAGTGATATTGATTTATTATTTTTTGATGCTTTAAAAAAACAAAAAATAAAATGAAAATCCTGATGTTAAATTATGGGTCCCCAGGATTTAGTTAGTAAAAACATTTAAAAAGCTTTTCTACCAATAATTAACATATCATTAATTTAATGGAGAAAATATGAAAAGGCTGATTAAAAATAAAGTAACAAAATTTCTAAGAAAGGGGTTATCTGAAAAAGAACTCAAGCTTATTTCATACCTTGAACTCAATAAAAAATATTTCTTTGAAATAAAAGATATTAAACAATTTTTTAAAGGAGATAATGAGAGAAGAGTTTATATTTATAGATTAAAGAAAAAAGCCAGAATTATAAAATTAAATAAAACTAAATATTTTTTGATTCCTATAAGGGCCACAAAAGGAAACTGGTCTGAACATCCATTTATTATTATAGATGAAATTATGAATGGAAAGGATTATTGTATTGTTGGGAAAGCTGCTGCTAATTATTGGGGGATTATTGATCAAATTCCTTTAACATATGAAGTTTGGAACACAAAAAAACATAAGGAAGTGAAAATATTTAATTCAGCAATTAATTTTAAAAAAAATAAAAAGGAAAATTTTCCAAAATCACAAATAAAAGATATTTATAATCACAAGTTTATAATTGCAAATAAGGATGAAAGCAAAAAATGGAAATAACCTTAGATGAACTAAAAATAATAGCCGGTCAAAAGGGTTTTGGAATGCCTATATTAGAAAAAGATTATCTATTAACAAAATTATTATTTCTTTTGAAAGATATTAAGGGAATTTATTTTAAGGGTGGGACAGCAATAAATAAAATGATTTTGCATGCTTTTTCAAGAAAATATTGACTTTTTATACAAAATAGTTCTATAAAATAACAAAATTTATCAATTTTGTATGCTTTTTCAAGGAAATATTGACTTTCTATACAAAATAGAAAGATTTAAATAAATAAAGAACTAAGAGATATTATGGCAACAAAATATGACTATTTTGAAATATTCTATAAAAATAAATCCATTCTAAATGCAAAAGATATTGCAAGACAATTTCCAAAAGAAAAATATTCCACGATTTATAAACAACTTCTTGAACTTCAAAAAGAAAATTTTATAGAAAAAAAGAATACAGGATTTCAGATTGTGAACTCTAAAAAAACTAATCTTCTTTTTACAATAATTGAACATTGTTTAAAGAATCAGATAAATTATAACTTGGTTTTAGATAAAAACTTTGCGAGTTTTGTAAAATTTTCTTTAGAAAGAAAGGAAATAAATTCAAAGAATTTAAAATTAAATCCAAGGACCTTAAAAAAATATATTTTGATACTGAAAGATAACGAACTTGCCTTGATTATATCTAAAAGACCACTAAGGGCTAAAGTTTTTTATAATCCCCTGTTAAATAATATTCTCCTTTTTTTTGGATTCACAAATTTAAATCTAAATAAAGAAAAAAAAGATTATAAAAAAGAAATAGAAAAAGAAATAAAAGTTTTCAATAAGTTAAGAAGGCAAAATGAGTGGAAATATAAAAAAATTATTGAAGAAATGCAAATTCATTTTGTTTATCATAGTCTTTCAATAGAGGGGAATCCTGCAACGCTTTTAGACACAGAAAAAATACTGAAAAACAAAATTCTACCATCTGATTTAATAAGTTTTTATGCAGAAGAAATTAAAAACTACAGAGATGCAATAAGGAAAATGTTAATTGATGCAGAAGAAGATAAATTACTCTCTATCCCATTAATTTTAGAGTATCATGAGATAGCAATGAAACACAAAATAGAAATTGCAGGAAAAATCCGTTTAGTTCCTGTACATATTTCTAATAATCTCAATTTTAAAATTTCAAAACCTAAAGATATTTTGCCAGATTTAAATTCCCTTTTGTTAGAATATTCTAAGTTTGTACAAAAATCAGCAAACTTCAAAAATATCTTAGATTTTGCAGTTCAGTTTCATAACACCTTTCAGCATATCCATCCATTTAAAGATGGAAATAGTAGAACTACTAGATTATTAACTTTCTATATATTTCAGCAAAAAGGCATTCCTATAATAGACATTCCTTATGGTCTTTTAAACGAATATATCACAAGAACAAAAGGTTCAAAAATAAGAGATGATGAAAAATTAAAGGGTATATTGCAAGAAACAATCTTATTTAATCTTGAAAAGATAAAGGGATTACTAAAATAAAAAGAATAAAGTGGAAAATAAAAAATGAAAGCAAAAATATTAATTCTAAATTATAAGTTTCTTCCCTTGGATGGGGTGCAAGTCCTGTGTCTTATGAATTGGCAAAAGGATATGTGAAATTAGGTGATGAATCAAAAAGTTTAAGTAGTATACTTTATAGTATACTAATATAGAATATACTAAAATGCCTAAAAATAACTTCAAAAATAGGAAAAAAGAACTTGCTCTTTTTGAAGAGCTTTGTAATAGCGGAAAATCGAAACTTATTATTTTTTATGGAAGAAGAAGAGTGGGAAAAACAGAGTTGCTTAAAGAGTTTTTAAGTAAGCATAAGGGGTTATATCTTTTAGCAAGGCAAGAGTCTGAAAAAGAACAACTTGTAAAGTTTAGCACACAAATATCAGAGTTTTTTAAGGATAATGTTCTGAAAGTTAATCCTTTCATAAGTTGGGATGCTTTGTTTACTTATCTTTTTGAAAAACCAAGGATGCCAATAATCTTTGATGAGTTTCCTTATGCTGTTCAGGCTTCAAAGAAACTTCCTTCTATTTTGCAGGACTATTGGGATAATAAGTTCTCTAAAAATAAATCTTTTATTGTTCTCTGTGGGAGTTCAATAAATATAATGGAAAACCTACTTGGACATAAAAGCCCTCTTTATGGCAGAAGAACAGAACAAATTCTTTTGGAACCTTTAAAATTTAGTGATGCTTGCTTATTTTTTCCAGATAAAATGCCCCTTAAAGAAAAAGTAATCTACTATTCCTTGCTTGGAGGGATTCCAGCGTATCTTCTTGAGTTTGATTTTAATAAAAGCTTAAAAGAAAATTTAAAGGAAAACCTTCTAAGAAAGAACAAGTTTCTTTATCAGGACACAATGTTTGTTTTAAAAGAAGAATTAAAAGAGCCAAGAAATTATTTCTCAATACTTGATTCAGTAGCAAAAGGAAATACTAAAATTGGTTTAATAGTAAATGATACTGGTCTGGAAAAATCCTTTGTTAACAAGTATCTAAGTGTTTTAATAAGCCTCCAATTAGTGGAAAGAAGAGTCCCTATTACAGAGAAGGACAATAGAAAATCAAGAAAAGGGCTTTATTTTATAAAAGATAATTTTTTTAAATCATGGTTTAAATTTATTTTTGGTAATCAAGAATATGTTGAGCAGGATAGGCAGGATAAGTTAATAAAAGAAAAAATAATTCCTGAATTAAACTCTTTTGCAGGAAGAGCATTTGAAGACATTGTTTTATCAGAAATTATAAGAAATAGAAAATATGAAAATTATCTCTTTGGAAGATGGTGGGATAAAAATTCAGAAGCAGATATTGTTGGGATAGATAAAGAAAAAAAGGAAATCATAATTGGTGAAGTAAAATTCTCAAAACTTTCTAAAAGAGATATTGCAGGTATAGAAAAATCTCTTAAAGAAAAATCCAAAATAATTAATATTATGGGGTTTAAGGAAAAATTTATAATAATTTGTTTAGATCATCAGGATTATAAGATAGATGCAACAGACACCGACATAACAGATATAAAAATAATCAAATTTAAAGATCTTATGAGTAATAGTAATTAAATGCAATTGAAATACAATTGAATGAAATAAAATGAATCCCAAGAAGCACATTCTAATGTTAAATTATGAGTTTCCTCCTTTGGGTGGTGGTGCAAGTCCTGTGTCTTATGAAATTGCCAATGTATCTGAATTTTCTTAAAAAAAGGAACAAAACATATCAAAAATGATGTAATATGTTCCAAATAGTAAGATTTATAAGCTTTATTGTTTTAACATGCCTATGAAGAACAATCTGCTTGCTGAAACAAGAATTATACTAACTCCAAGAAATATTTCTCAATTAAAAGATTCTAAAAAGAATTATGCTTCACTAGTATTGGAAAGATTAGCAAGAAAAAATTTGATAAAGAAAGTCAAGAAAGGGAAATACACTTCTTCTAGCAATATTTTTCTGATTGCCACTAATATTATTTATCCTTCTTACATTTCTTTTTGGTCAGGGATAGCTTACAAGGGGTGCACTGAACAAATATTAAGCACTATTTTTGTAGCTTGTACGAAAAAAACAAGGAACATATCTTTTGAAAATTACAAAATAAAATTTATAAAACTCTCCAAAACTAATTTTTTTGGATATAAAAAAGAAACTGCTGAAAACGGAGAAATTTTTGTAGCAGATAATGAAAAATTGCTTATTGATTGCCTACTTTATCCAAGATATTCTGGAAATATAGATGAAGTAGTGAAACTTATTCAGAATGTAGAAATAAATGCAGAAAAACTTGAAAAATATCTATTAAAAATAAAAAATAAGTCTTTAATAAAAAAAGTTGGCTATTTGTTGGAAGAATATAAAAAGATTAATATCAAAATTAAAATAAAAGATAGAAATTATGTATTTTTGCCAATCAAGAAACAAGAAAAAATAAACAAAAAATGGAGAATAAAGTTTAATGATAACTAAATCAGAATTAATAGAATATGCAAAGAAGAAATCTCTAAATCTGGGGCAAGCAGAGACAGATTATTTTCAAAACATAATCCTTTTTATTATATATTCAAAATCAAATTTAAAAATAATTTTTAAAGGGGGGACTGCCCTTCAGAAATGTTTTGGTTTAGAACGGTTTTCAGAAGATTTAGACTTTAATGCTTCTGGAGTTGAGGACCTTAAAGGCATAATAAACCAAGGATTAAAAGAGTTTTTTATAGAATTTGAAGTAGAATTTGTGAATCATCCAAAAGGGAAAAATTTTATTTATAGAATAAAAGGCCCCTTGTATAATAAGAATAGAAATAGCTTATGCAAGATACAAATAGACTTAAGTTTTAGAGAAGAAACAAAAAAGTGTTAAAATAATTAATTTAAATTTTAAAAATCCATTACTAAAAAAAACCCTTTCTCTAATTTTAACTAAAGAAGCAATAGAAAACGAAAGATGGGTTCAAAATTTTGCAGAATTAGAAAAATTAACTGATTTTGTCTTATTGTTTGGAAGCATCCTGACAAATCCCAAACAAGCAAATGACATTGATTTACTAATCATTCCAAAAAAGAAAAAATTTAAGGAAGTAGAAAAAGAAATATTGGAAATTCAAAAAGTTCAATTAAAAAAAATTCATGCTATTCAATTAACAAATGAAGAGTTTTATAAAGAGATAAAAAATAAAAATAAGGCTTATTTGGATGCTATAAAAAAAGGAATAGTCTTATTTGGGCAAGAAAATTTTATTAAACAAATGGAAAAATTAAATGGAAATTGAGAAAAAATTAAAAGAATGTTTTAAGACAGCTAAAAAACAAGAAGAAAAAGGGATAAAACACAAGGGCTTGCTACTTACTCAATCAGATAAAGAAGAATCTAAAAAGTATATTGAAAAAGCAAAACAAGGATTAAAACTATGCAAACTATACAAAAATGGTGGTTTTGATTACAAACTCCCAGAAGAATGGTTCTATACATTATACTATTGCGGATTAGCAATTCTTTCTAAAATAGGTGTAGAATCAAGAAGCCAAAAGTATACAGCCCTACTTTTAGAATATTTAAGATCAAAAAACTTACTCGACTATGACAAAAAATTTATTCAAATGATAAAAGTCTATTCAAAAAAAGAAGAAGGGTCAGAAGTAGACAAAAGAGAATTCGCAAGATATAGTTCAGCCGTCAAAATAAAACAAGTCAAAGAAAGATATGATAGCATGACAAATAATTGTAAACAAGCAATTTCCCAAGCAGAGGAAGTTATATATTCTAAAGAAAAAATAATAATCCCAAAGGAATTATTTAAAAATATTTTCCAAGAAAGCCATTAGCATAGGAAAGTTTGAATACCATTTAATCTATAATTGATTAATTGTAAACTTTAGATTAATCCAAAATTTAAAGATTAGAAAGAATAGAATAATTTTCAAGGAATTATTGAAACAAAAAAGTCCTTTTTCAAATTTTTAATCATGATAGTATAATTTTTAAAGTTAATAACTTTGGGGCATATATGGAAAATAAAACTTCTAAATTCATTAAAGTTTATTCTAAATTACCCAAAGAATTAATAGATCAAATTGTAGTATATGTCGAGGAAAAACCCTATACTTGGGAAGCCATATACTTTGAAGTAAAAAACGAGACTAAAACATCAAAGAAAATATTAAAAACCCTTTCAGATATGGATATAATATAATGGAAAACAAGAAAATTATACAAAAAAAATTAGAGGAAAATATAAAACAACTAGTTATAACACGTATAAAAGCAGAAATGCCAGATAACTTAAGATTATGCATAGGTCAAGAAGGTGGGGGTTTGAGTAGTAGTGAAATGATTAGGCATATAAATGACAATGATGAAATAGGAAAGCAAATAATTAAATCACACTTAAATTTTATTAAAGCTCAATCAAGTGGACAACTTTTATCTGCTTTAAATTCTGTCTAAGAATGATGCACATAGTTATGACTCTCCCAAGATGGGATGATGTGACAGAATATCTTTCTGCATTCTCAAAAAATATAATTAATAAATGTAAAGAAAATCAAATTTTAATAACTCCCTTAGAAAATGAAAATGTCACAAAAAAGCAATTTCAATCTTCCATTAGAAAAAATACAAAAATGTTGATTCTTAATGGACATGGTTCTCCAGATTGTATTCGTGGGCATAAAGATGAAAAGATAATTTCATTAGGATTAAATGATAATTTATTAAATGGTAGAATAACTTATGCAAGGTCTTGTTGGTCTTTTTCTAAATTATCTCAAATATGTCTGAATAAAAAAGCAGGATGTTTTATAGGTTATATTCTCCCATTTCAATTTATTGTACAAGAAAGATGGGCAATCAATCCTATAAAAGATAATATTGCGAAAATATTTTTTGATACTAGTAATTTAGTTCCATTAGGATTAATAAAAGGAAATACTGCTGGGGAATCAAACGAAAATTCAAAAAGGAGTATGTTAAAAGCAATGAATAAAATATTAAAAGAAGGTGAAGCTGGAAACAAAGCAATATTTAGAGCATTATGGAATAATTATGATAGTCAAAAAATAGCAGGTAATAAAGATTTGAGATTATTATAATTTTTTTATCCTTTTACTAATTGTATTATTCACAATCATAAATCTGTAAATCCTTGTTTTCATAAGAAATAGGGTCTATTACCAATAGAAGGAAGTTTCTATTTTAAATTAATTTAAGTAAAAATGAGAAGCAAAAACCCTATATAATTAAGATTATATAGTTATATAATTAAGATTATACAATCAAATGTTAAAAATATTTTATGACAGATGTGATAACTGCAATTTTAACTAAATTTTCTACTTTAAAATCATTCGATTATAATCGGAAGATTTATAAAGATTAATCGATTATAATCGATTGTGAAAACAAAATCAAAGATTTTGTATTCATTTAAGTTAAAGTAAATATAAATTAAAGCAAATATAAATTAAAGCAAATATAAATTAAAGTAAATATTCAAATTAAAGCAAATGCAAAATTTGTATTAAGCTCGTGAAGATACACTTTGCTTAAACATAGAAATCAATTAAAATGAAAGAAATACTATTTGAATGGAATCCTTGGTGGGTTGAAAAATATGAATTTGAAGGAGTAAAAAGAGATATATTTGAACATATTAAACAATGGATTAATAGAAAAGAGATAATTTCTTTAATAGGAGTTCGAAGATCAGGAAAAACAACACTTTTTTATGAAATTATAAATTATCTTTTACATGAAAAAAAAATTTCAAATGAAAATATTTTCTTTATTAAAGCTGATGATGATAGAATAAATCCTGAAAATTTAATTGACAAAACAATTGAGGAATATAAGAAAGAATTCAATCCAAAATCAAAAATATTTTTATTTATTGATGAAATACAAGAAATTTCTAATTGGGAAAAAACACTAAAAAGAATTTATGATTTAAACAAAAATATTAAAATATTTATCTCTGGATCAAATGCCTCTTTATTAAAAGAAGAAACAAGTTCATTTCTTGCTGGAAGATTTGCTTATTTTGAAATTTTTCCGTTTAGTTTTAAAGAATATCTATCTGCTAAAAAAATAGAATGGAAAGACAAAAAACTAATTTTAAACAAATATTTAATTAAAAAAAATTTAGAAATATATGCACAAGAAGGTTCTTTCCCAGAAGTTACATTAGAGAAAAAAAGCAAATTAAAAAAAGAATTAATTAGGTTTTATTTTGATTCTATTTTTTACAGGGATATAATAAAACGAAAAAAAATACGCAACCCTGTGAAGATGGAAAAACTTATTAAATATTTTTTTCAAAACATTTCAAATCAGATTAATTTTTCAAAAGCAGGAAAAATAGTGGATTTAACTACAGATAGTGTAGGAGAATATGCTAAGTTTTTAGAAGAAGCATACCTAATGTTTATTATAAACTTTTTTGGATATTCATATAAGAAACAAATAATTAATCCCAAGAAAATATATAGTGTAGATGTAGGAATAAGAAATATAGTGGGGTTTAAATTTAGTGAAGATATTGGAAGACTTTGTGAAAATATTATTGCAATTGAATTAAAAAGAAGAAATAAAGAAATTTATTATTGGCAAAATTCAAAAAAACAAGAAGTTGATTTTGTAATCAAAAATAATGATAATTCTTTAATTGGAATTAATGTTTCTTACACAGATGAAATAAATGAAAGAGAAATTAGAAGTTTATTGGATTTTAAAAAACAATTTAAACAATGCAAAGAATTAATTATATTAACAGAAAATTTAGAAAAAAAAGAAAAAGGGATAAATTTTATTCCTTTGTGGATGTGGTTGCTTAACTGATTTTTTCATATTAATACTTTCACTTAACAATATTAATCTATGCACCATTTAAACCTTTTTATTATATTAACATCAATTGCAGATAATGTTAACACAGAAAAATATACCTTATATAAGTGTTATATATCATATAGCATATTTTAGAGCATTATGGAATAATTATGATAGTCAAAAAATAGCAGGTAATAAAGATTTGAGATTATTATAATTTTTTTATCCTTTTACTAATTGTATTATTTACAATCATAAATTTGTGCATCCTTGTTTTCATAAGAAATAGTGTGTTATTGGTGGTTTATCTTGTAGGGGGATAATCCTGTAAATATTCTATTTTAGGTAGAGAAGGAAATTTTTTAGATAAACTAGTTTTGTTATGAACTTCATTTAAAAGTTCTTTAGTCCAATGAGACTTATCTGAAGTAATAATTGTTAACTTGTCTTTATTATGTGCCTGAATTGCTGAAGCAATGGTTTTAGCATCAGAATCGTTTGGAGTAAGCCAAGTAAATAAACAACTTTTTAGCTCAAAATCGATTTCATTATTTGGAATAACCACCTCATCAATATATTTTTTAATGAAATAAGAAATTCTTATCTGCAATAAATTAAAAATTTTGTTTATGTCTTCTAAAAATTTAGGTTTATCATTATTTTTTTCATAATTCAATATTAATTTATTAATAAAAATTTTATCTTGAGAAAATAAAATTCTAGATTGATTACTTGAAAAAAGGGTATAATTATTATCCTGTATTTTTTGATTGAATTCAAAAAGAATTACTTTTTGCCTTTTTAGCCATTTTGGAATATTTATGCTTACAATATAATCACACAATAGGAAAATGTCTTTTTTGTTATTTACAAATAATTTTGCTTTTTTTTCTAGGGGGTTTTCAATTTCCATACAAAAATAAACTGGGATATTCATATCCAAAAAATATCTCATTGTTCATTCTCCAAACCTTCAAGAATTAATTTTTGAATTTCTGTAGAGGAATTTCCTTCTGGCATATTTACTTTAAATGGATCCATTTCCTGGGCAATAGACTCTAATTCTTCTATATATCTTTTATAACTCATCTCCTTGAAATTAAGATTCAGTTCCTGTATTTGTTCAAATAATTTTTTATCTTTGTGTTCAATAAAACTTTCAGAATCTTTAAAGGAGGTAAAGGTTGTTAATTTATCCCAAAATTGTTCGAGCGTAGATTTAATTATTTCTAATTTTTGAGATTCTTCTTTTTTTTGATCTAATAAAATCATTTGGGCATTAGCAATAAATTTTTCAAAATCCAAATAAAATTTTTCAAGCTTTAAAGGATAATTTAAGGAAAGATTTAGTAATGCTTTCTGAATCTTTTGATTGATCTTGTCATCAGTATTTCCACTTTTTTTGTGGGGCAAAAATAATTTTGAGAGGGTTTCTTTAGAAGAATAAAAAGACATTTCATATTTTTTATATTGATAAGCTCTCTCTTCATAAGCAAATCCCGTATGTTTTGGATCTTTAACTACATTTTTTATACAATTTAGAATTTCAACTTTTTCTTTAGGAGTTTCTATTAGTTCTAAAATATTTTGATTATTTGAATCTAAGCTTGCGCAAGTAGTCATACCATAATGAAACTCTAAAATAGGTAAATTTAACTCACAAGATTTTATTACATCTACTGCTAATTTCTGTAATGCAGTTTTTGAAAGTTCTGTATTCTTTTCTTTCTTCCATTCTCTTTTAATCTCTCGTAAAATATACAATGTTTTTGTTCTTATCTCCTTACTAAATGGAATGCTATAATAAACTGGATCGTCAGTTCTCCGATAAACTTTCATTTTATCAGTAACTAAGACTTCATTTACAGAATTTGTTTCTTTTAATTTTTCTAAGTAACTATTTGTGGTGGGCCAATTTGATCCAATTTTTTCTGCAATCTCCTTGATTCCTTTGGGGCCTTCAAATAAAAAATCTATGATTTCCTTTTTTATTTGTTCTGCATTTTTTCTAATTGTCTTAAGAATCTCCCCTCTTTTTTTCATACTAATTGCAAGAAAAACTTATTTATAAATCTTTCTAAGGAATTCCTTAATATGGTAGTCGGCATACTCTAAAAACTTAGAAGAGAGAAGTCTAAATAATCTATTGGACGCTATGCACACCGGTGGGCTCAAAAGTATCTTTAGGATTTTAATGGGTTCGTGAGAATTTTTTGAGTCTTTTTTCTAAAAGTCAATAATGAGCTAAATGTTTTAATTCGCCAATGCAAAAATTTTTTACTTTGAAATTTTCATCCAATTCAAAAGAACTTACAGCACAGAAACCAGTTTTAAAATGAATATTTTCATTTTCTTGCAAACCTAATAAAAGTGTTATTAAATCAGAAATAAATCCTGCATGAGAAACGACCAATAAATTTTTAGCATTTTCTTTTTTTAATTTCTCATAAAATCCTTTTGCTCTTTCATAAGCATCTTTTCTATTTTCCCCCCTTTCTGGTCGAAATTCTTCTTCAGACAAACCTGAATTTTTAATAGCTTCTTTAAATTCCTTCCCTGATTTTCCTTCAAAGATTCCTAACTCTTGCTCGTTAACATCTAGGGTATATTCAACATAATCTCCTTGAGATTTTAATATTGGTTGTAATGTTTCTTTAGCTCTGTTTTTAGTTCCACAAATTATTTTATTCAATTGTATCTTTTTAAAAAATTCTGCAGTTCTTTTTACTTGCTCTTTTCCAATCTCAGTCAGAGTATCTTGCTTTTCGCCATGCCCTCTTTGAGCATGTCTTAAGAGATAAATTTTCATACTTTAATAAAAAAATAGTTTATTATAAATCTAATGTTTTATGATCTCAGATAAATCCTTAATCGTTCTTCTCAAAGTTTTATCTGTTCTGTGCCTTGTTGCGAAACCCACATCATACAAAGACCTATAAAATATTGCAGAATGCAAAAGATTTCTTATATCCCCCTTACTGACAGAAAAATCTTTCCCTAAAAACTCAAAAGATTTAGTAGAAATTGTGCCAAGCAACCCCTCTTTATCTTTTCTCTCCATATACAAAAATGCTAAATCATACCAGGGATTTGCTACAGAAACCAAAGCAAGATCTATAAAAAATAATCCATTTATTGTTTTTATTGTATGTGGAGATTTTAAATCTCCATGAACAAGGCAATAATGTTCTGGGACGATATATCTTTCATTAACAAATCTTTCACTTCTTTCGAATAGATCTTTATCTGCTATACTTCTTTTTTCTATTTCTAAAGGCAGATATTCCAATCTTCTGTAAAGCTTGTCTTTTGTTAAATCTATTCTTGGAAAATAACCTTTCGGTTTAGAATCATTTAATGTAGTTATATACATTTTAGAAATACCTTTTATTGATTCTTCAAGAGAAGGGGATTCAATAGATTCTAAAAAATCCATCACAATAAAATCTTCTCCACTAAAGATTAACTTTGGAACTCTTAAAAAATTAAAATAATTAATATAACTATAAGCTAATTCCTCTTTTAGTCTGTCAAACTCAGAAGGATATCTTTTTACAATCTTTCTTTCTCCATTTACATTAGTAATAAACGTCCAACTTTGCTCAGTTTTTTCTAAGGAAGAACAGTCATATAGTTTCTGATAATCCTTAAATTTCATTTTGTTCTAAGTGGGCAGTCTCATTGATTACAGAAACATTCCATTTCCCATTTTTTAAATTTAGAATGTTGATGCAAGCATAGTTTTGTTCTACAGGCGTGAATTCTAAACAATTCCAATCTTGAGCAAAATTTATTATTGCTATATTAACCCCTTTATGAGCAGACAATAAAATATTCCCTTGTTTTTTAGCCAAACTAATTAGAAAAGATTTTATTCTGTCTCTGAAATCATAGAGATTCTCTCCGTTTGGAGGCCTTATTTCTTTTAATTGAATCCCTTTAGATAGCCTCCCCTCTTTTAATTTATTAAATACCTTCCTCCAATTATCTCCATATTTTTCCAGTTCTCCAATATTTCTTTCTCTTAGTCTCTTATCTACTTTGATATCAAGATTTAATTCTTTATTTATAATTTCTGTAGTTTGCATTGCTCTTTTAATATCGCTTGAGTAAATTTTATTGATATTAAGTCCTTTTAATCTTGATGCTAATTTTCTTACTTGTTCAACTCCCTTACTAGTTAATGGAGACTTATCTCTCTGATATTCCACTCCATTCTCTTTTATCCTAACTTCTTCACCATGCCTTATCAGAATTATTTTTAACATTTTATTTAACTAACAATACATTTATTCTTGATAAATCCTTGCCTCTAGAATCTGTAAAATCTGCCAAAGATTTCTCTAACAAACTAAAGGAACTACCAATTAAAACAGTAGTTAAATCTTCTTGAGTATATTTTGTTCTAAATTCTAAAATGCCATTATTTTTTTTCCTCTATTTATTAATTCTTCTTCAGACCTCTTAAATAAAGGAATTGAGACATAAAGACAACCCCTATTTTCTAATAATGAATAAACTTTATCAAAAACTTTCTCAATTTTATCTCTTGGAAATAAGTGCAAAACAGAATCAGCAAAAATTCCGGAAAACCTTTTTCCTAAAAAATTATAACTTAGGAAATCTGAATGAATAAAATCTGTACTAAGAGATTTTATTTTTGCTACTTCTATCATTTTGGAAGAGATATCTATTGCAATAGTTCTAAAACATAATTCAGAAAAATATTTCAACATGTTTCCAGAACCTACACCAATTTCTAAAACACTTGGAGCAATAAAATTACCTGAAATATATTGAGAAAATATTCTTGTTAAGGGGCCGGAATTAATTAGTTTATCACCCACTTTTCTATATCTTTCAGCAAGAAAATCAAAAGTTCTTTCATTTATTTTTGAGTAATCTAATTGTATCATTTTGTTCTCAAATCATTAAGAATATGTTCAAAGAGCATTTTTCTTCCTTCACAATACCATGTTTTATGGTCTAAATCATTGTACAACTTCCAAGATTCTAAAGGACATCCCCCATTACAATAATTCCAAAATTGACAAGAACTGCCATCTCCCTCGAGAAGTTTGTTTATTCTTCTTTCTTTGTCTGTTTCATTTCTCTTTACGTACCTTTTGAGGGGTTTTTCATCAGCCATTCCTATAAAAAACTTTTGTTCTGGCGCCCCCCTAAGGCAGGTGTAAAATTCCCCATTAGATTTTACCCCGATAACCGCACTATGGCAAGCTTTTTGAGAATATAGACACCCTTCTGATTTGCCAACAATAAAACTTTTTATTATCTCAGTTATCGGCTTGAGATCTATAGGATTTCTATCATTTTTCCAAATCTCATAAAATCTAATCATTGATTCCCCCCATTCTTCTGGAGTAGGCATCAATGGTTCTGGCCTCTCACTTGATTTTTGGAATGGAGCACTAGTACTTGGGCAATGAGAAGGATTTATTCCTCCTGGGAAATATTCAGAAACCCTCAGTCCACTAACGTAAGGTTTTGTACCATAATAAATCTCTTCTTCTCTCCCTAATGTTTTAGTTGTTATAACAACTATGCTTGAGGGTTTTTCTTTTAACTGAGATATTCCTGAAATAACTTTATGATAAGTGGGTTTGCCTCCAATTGTTAATCTAGATGTATCATGTATCTCTCTCGTTCCTTGGATGCTTGTTCCGATACTAAATTCATTCTCTTCGAGAAAATCTATAAGTTCTTTTCTCAAAGTGGTTCCGTTTGTTTGAATATTATTTCTAATAAATATTTTTCTAGAATTATATTTTATCTGCAGTTTAGGAATCTGTTCGAAGAATTTTAAACCAGCTAATAAGGGTTCCCCGCCATGCCAAATAAAATCTGCTCTTTTATCACTTGATTCAATTATATGAGAAACTACTTTTTCTAAAGTTTTATAGATCATTACAGGTGGTGTAAAAGAAGGTCTCAAGCAAAAAGTACAAGCAAGGTTGCAATTTTCAGTTACTTCTATTATTGCGGTCGGATTCATTTTTCATTTTCCTACCACCCTTTTTAAGCTCTCTCGCCTGAATATGCCTCGCTGTAAGTCCCTTGTATTTCATAAAAAGGGTCTGATTCTAATTTTTCTCTTATATCTCTTGCACTTAAAGCCACCCCTCTTACATTTGGATTTTCTACTGTTTCAAGCATAGATAAATCTAGTCCTAAATCGCTTGAAACAACAGGCACATACTCCTGAGCCAATCTTGGTTTGTATTCTAATGTCTTCATATCTCTTTAAGAAGTTTAAAGTTTAAAAATATTTGTGTATTAAATTTCCAAAATGGGGATTTAATAAGAATAATCTAAATGATGATTTCAAGCCAACTGAATAATATGTTGTATAGCATAGATTATCCTTTATTATCTGATAATTTTTTTTATCCTTTTACTAATTGTATTATTCACAATTATAAATCTGTAAATCCTTGTTTTCATAAGAAATAGTGCAATTTTCTAGGATTTTTTGCAATTGTTCTCTTTGATCTGGCTTTAGTTTAATTGCTGAAAAATAATCTAAAATAAAGTAAAAAGACTGATTTGGTTTTTTATTGAAGTAAGGGGGATTAATTCCCAAGAGCATAGTAATTATTATTGCAAACATGGAAAAGAAAAGATAAATCAGCAAAAGGTTTATATACTAATGGTGTATAATTATACACTAAACATAAACCTAACATAAACCTAACATAAACCTAACAGAAATAATTAAAATGCTAACTGAAAATGAAAAAAAAGTACTGAAATTCTTGCTTATGAAATTTGGTGAAGAGTATTCTATTAATGAAATTGCTAGAAAATGTAATTTGGCTCCTAATGGTGCTCTTAAAATATTAAAAAAATTTGAGGGGGTGGGGGTTTTAATACCTAAAAAAATTGCTAACATAAAATCTTATAGCTTAAATTTTAATAATGAAAAAACAAAAAACTTTCTTGAATTATCTTTAATGACTGAACTAAAAGGAAGATTGAAGTTTAGAAGGGATGATTTAGAGCCAATTAAAAAAATAATTATCGCTTGCATTGTATTTGGTTCTTATATAAATACTAAAAGAGAACCAAATGATTTAGATCTTTTGTTTATTATCGATAAGCCAAAATTTAAAGAATACAAAAAGAAAGCTTTAGAAGTTTTTAAGACCATTCCTATTAAAGTACATGATGTTCTTCAAACAAAAAGGGATTTTAGAGAGAATATTCATAAGAAAAATAAAGTTATTATAAATGCACTAAAATCTGGAATAATATTTTGGGGGCATAAAGAAATAATAAGACTTATTGAAAATGAGTATAAAAGATAAATTAAAAAAATGTTTAAAAGAAGGAAAAAAAGGTGAAAGGCACAAAGGCCTAAAAAAAATAAGTCCTTCTGAAGAAATTATTAAAGGATATATTAAAAAAGCAATACATAATTTTAATGCAATTAATGTTTTTTATAGAACCGGGTATTCTGATTGGTCTGCTTCTGCATCTTTTTATTCCCTTTATCATCTTTTATTAGCATTAATCTCTAAAAAAGGATTTGAGTCAAAAAATCAAAGTTGTACTTTTGCATTGGTTGAAAATTTAATAAATAAGGGGGAAATTAATTTAACAAAAGAGGAGTTAAATGAGATTTATGATAAAAATATTACTAAAAATTTAGAGCATAGCAGTAAAATATTAGATATAAGAGAGAATATGCAGTATTCAATTAAAACATTTTTAGAAAAACAAGAGTTCGAACATCTAAAGCAAAGAACTAAATTTTTATTTGACAAATTAAGAAAAGAAGTTGAAAAAGTAATCTAAAATTATTCAATCTTTTTATTAAAGTATAATAAAATTTCTTTCTTTTCTATTTGATTTTAATTATCTGATAATTTATTTATTATCTTAGAAAATAAATTTACTTTTACACATTATTAATACAATCGTAAATCTGTAAATCTGTGTTTTCATAAGAAATAGTGCAATTTTCTAGGATTTTTTGCAATTGTTCTCTTTGATCTGGCTTTAGTTTAATTGCTGAAAAATAATCTAAAATAAAGTAAAAGGATTGATTTGGTCTTTCTGTGGAGATTTGGGCACCTGAATAAACATCTACTCTCTTATTATCTGAATTATTATAAGAGATTGTGTCTCTTCCAATCCCATTCATAGAAAAAGGGAAAACATAATCTGGTTTTTTAATATGCCATTCAATTGAAGGAGAAAATAAAGTAAAAATAATTGTTTTATCTTGCTTTAAAATTTCAGATAAATTTGAAGGGATGTCTAGATAGTTTATTTCTGGAGCAGAGAAATCATTGTAATTATATTTTATTGGAGAAATAACATTAACATAAGTATAAGGGAAAAATAAATTTGAAGGCAGTAAAATTAAAAAGAAAATAGAAATAAGCATAATTTTTCCATATTTTTCATATAAAAACGACATAAGAAGAGATGAAAATAATATTAATGGAAATACAAAGAAGTAAATATATCTAAATGCAAAAACCTTTATAAAAAATACCCCTGAAAGAAGAATAAATGAGGGCAGAAGAATCAGGGCTGTTAACTTTTTCTTTTTATAAAAAGCCCAGATAATTCCTGGTATAAAGAGAATTAAAAGATAATACATATTTGAAGCATAAGAAAAATATCTATTAATATAAAGAGTAATTCTTGGTAAGAAATTTGAAGTCATGCCAAAAACAGAAATTGATTTATAAATTAAAAAACCAAGAGGGATTATAGAAAGATAAATATATTTTTTTTGTTTAAGAAAGAAAATCATATAAATTACAAAAAAAGGAATCAAAACAATTCCTGCTAATTGTGTATTTATTGTTATGACTAATGCAATTAATGCTAAATAAATATATTTTGGGTTTTCTTTTGATTTATACAAAAGATAAATACTAAGAAAAAACATTAATTGAAATAATTGATAAAATCTTGCTTGTCTTGAAAAAAAAACATTCAAATAAAAAATACTCATAAATAATGCAGAAATTATCCCTCCAGATTTAGAATATTCTTTTCCAATAAAATATGCTAAGATTATTGTTAGTAAACCAAAAATTACAGAAATAAATCTTGCATTAAACTCAGTAGAACCAAATAAAAGGCAAAAGGATTGAAGATAATGAAATACTAAAGCTCTTGAATAAAATGCTCCAGAATCAAAAATAGGCAATCCCTTTTGCAAAATCATTTTAGAAGCAGTTGAGGAAATACTTTCATCAATCCAAAATGCAGGACTACCTAAAGCATAAACTCTTAAAAAAAGTGCAAAAATTAAAATTATTATTAAAAAAAATACTTGTTTATGATTAGTATAATGTTTTTTTAATTTCTCTATCATTTTTTACTTGATGATTTTATATTTAATCAAAAGAAATCCCTTAATTAAATCTTTCTTTAGTTTTAATTTAGGTTTAATAGAAATTTGTTGATTTGATTACTTTCTAGAAAATAGGAATTAAAAATTATTTTTTATTAAATTTTCTTTTTAGGACTTTTTTTAAAGTATCTATACCAGATACCAACTAAGATTAAAAGTGTGATTCCCCCAATTAAAATCCAGAACCATGTTAGATTCTCTCTTTCTTTTTCTTCAGAAGATTGTTCATCTCCTGGACTAGGGATTGTTCCATCTTCTCCTGCTCCTGGTTGTTGGGAAATAAATTGTTCATTGATTGTTTTTATTGTAAGTTCTGTATTATCCCCGGTGATAGAATTTAATTTAACTGAAAGATCATAGTAATTATCTCCTGAAAGCTCAAATTTCTTTTCTTCTCCAACACTTAAAATTGCTGTTTGAGGTTCTGAACTAATAGTTATTTGAATACTTTCATTTTCAATAGAATCAACTTTTAAATTATGGCTGTCATTACCAATGTTAAACTTAACATTATAATTTTTTCTAAGAGTTAAAGTATAACCTTGAGCAAGTTTTTCTTTAGTAGGATGATAGGTCGTAGGGGTAGTACTGCCACCATTAGGGGAAGTAGTAGTTTCTTCACTAGTAGTTGTTGTAATAGCACTTCCTGTTACAGAAGGTCCTGTTCCAGAGAAGTGAGGTAGTCTTAACCAGATTTTATTATTTGTTGTGTCAATATGACAAGGAGAACTTGAATTAATCTCAGAAACTCCAGTAGTTGTTACAACACAAGTATTATTGCCCATTAAAGTTTCCCATTCAGAAGCATGAGTTTCATAATGGGTATCATTCCCTGATAAGGCAGTTCCAGATGTTCCATTAACAGAAGTATTCCAAATAACATTCCAATTATCATCATAAAATAAAGGTATTGAAATATTTACTTCTGAACTTTCATTTAGTTTACTACTATTATAAGGCATTGAAATTAAAACATAATCATAAATTGTTGGGCCACTTGAACCAAACCTTAATGCAGATTCAAAACCATCTGAAGTAGATTCTGTTGCACTATCATCAAATAATGCACTTGGAGGACCAGAGGCAAGCATATCAACATTTACATAATGAACTTCAATACCTGAAGAAGTTAAACCCATTCTAAAACTTATGGCTCCACCACCAATAACTGCAGTTAAAGGTTTAAAATTATCCATATTAGAAGAATCTTTTAAACTACAACTTGTAGGAGGATTTGGAACATCACATGTAGAATTTGATTTATATAATGAAATATAAATACTATCCGAAAGGTCATTGCTGGTATTGATATCTCCTGGATTAAAAGAACTCATTGTTATATTTGGATTAGCAATAATTTGAGCAGGGGTCATTGTTCCTACTCTTTTAGGAGCATAATTCATTGAATAAATATTCATCTCTTTAATTCCAGTTGCATTTATTAAAGGCAGATAAAAAGTTGCAGAACCTTGTTGAGAAGTATCTAACATAAAAGTAAATTCTTGTGAGCCATAATCAGAATAATCCACAATAATCTCAATATGTGCTGATGCTTGACTTAAAATATGATTTGTAGAATTAACTAAATTAAATCCTTGTTTTGTAGAGGAGATATTTATATTACTCCAACCCATAGAATTTTTCATAGTTATGTTTCCATTAGCTGTTGCCCATCCAGTATAATTCATTAGCCCAGACATATGTGTAAAATTAGTTTGTGTTAAATTCCCCCCATAATTCAAAGATACATTAAGATATTGCCCATAATAATTTGTTCCATTTCTTGCTGTTGCAAATAAAAGATATGTTACATTTTCTGCAGGAGCAGGCAAAGTAATATTATAAAAACCAGAGGTTAAATCATAATTATCTGTTTCTCCGCTTCTCCTCCATGCACTCATATTATAGGGCATTCCTGCGTTGTCACCAAGATAAATCATATCTCCTGGTTCAAGAATATAAGGAATAACAGTAAATTCATCCCACCCTTCAATTCCTGTAACATTATTAATATAACCTGAAACCCATTCTAATGTTTCTGTGCAATTAAATTGCTTCTGTATTGTATATGTGGTTGCATCATAACTTGAATCATAATTAAAATCATAAGAAGAATCTGCAGTAAAATTATTCCAATCAAAACTAACTGGTAATCCATTTTCCGGATAAATCATTATTGAATAATTTCTGTCTCTTGGAACAGCCTTATAAGTCGCATTAGTTCCTGAACCACTAAATGATTCCCAAATTGGAAAACCTAATTTAGTGTCTTTTATTTGATAATTAAAACTAACTGCATCCCCTGTAGAATTAATTGCAGTTATATTTATGTTTCCTCCGGGTCTTAAATAAAAATTCATTGTACCTAATGAAGAAAATTCTGAATAAGGAAGATAAGGAATTGTTTGTCCAACCCAATCAGCAGGACTTGTAGAAGTTCCTGTTGCATTATTAATATAGTGAGCAACTGTTAAATAATACATATAAGAATTATTTTTATAAACTCTCATATTAAACCAACCTGTTGCATTTGAATAAGTTTTATTAGACCCTGCAGAAGTAAAAGAATTATCATAAAAAGCTATATTAATTAAAGAATTGTTCAAACCATTTCCATTAATATCTTTAGTAGTGCCATTAAAATTAAAACCAATTTCTGTAGCAAGTGGAATGAAGTCTATATTTCTATTACTAGAATTAATTACCCAATATGCAGAATCGCAAAAATAATCATTATCTAAATTTGTGCAAACATCACTATATCCTCCTCCAAGATTATTTGTCCAGAAATTTCCTCCTGTAAGATTTTTGCCAACAATATTTGTCCCTATAGATGAATTTGTAGTATTAAAATAATTTAAATCAGAGTTTATCCAATAAACTCCAGAACCACTTGTAGATGTATTAAAAATATTATTATAAAATGCATTACCTGAAGCAGTTGTTAAATAAAGAACATAAGAATCTGATTTACTTGTTTTAATTATATTATTTGCTAAAGTTGCATTGTGAGATTCATTAAAATAAATCCCAAAAGAATCATAACCCAAAGTTGTAATATTATTTAAAGAAATGTTATTCGTACTATCTCCTTGAAGATGAATTCCATCAGAATGATTTGCAGATGTTGTTATCACATTATTATAAAAAATAAGTGATGAAGTTTCAGACATTTGAGAATAGATTCCATAAGAAGCATTACCAGAAATGGTTATTGTATTTGAAGTTAAATTAGTTCCAACATCATCAGATATATAAATCCCATCTCCTTGTTCTCCTGAAGCTGTTATTGTATTACTATCTATAGAATGATTAGAACCCCAAATCCAAATTCCTGCATCATTAATACCCGAAGTTGTAATAATATTTGAACTAACATTTATATCAGAAGTATCTTGCTCTAAAAAAATTCCTCCAAAAGCATCCATTAAATTTAGATTGCCAGAAATTGTAATGGTATTATTATAGATTGTTATATTTGTAGAGGCATCTTCTATTTTAATTCCTGATGAATCATTTGCAGAAGTTATTATAGTATTACTTTTTATATTTGCGTCATTTCCATTTGTGCTTAAAAAAATACCAGTTCCATTAATTCCAGAGGTTGTAATATTATTTAAACTAATATTTGCATTACTTGAATTTCCTTCAAAGTATATCCCAGTTGTCCCTGGCCCAATAGTTATAATTGTATTATTATAAACAGTTGCATTATTAGAAATTTCTCCAAAGAAAATTGCACCCTCACTTAATCCAGTAGTATTTTGGATTAACACACAATTTTTAATAGTTACATTATCAAAACTAGTCATATTATTATCTTCGTCAGCAACAGCAACACCAAAACCATTTGTTGCATTTCCAAAAGTAATATTATAACCTGCACAATCAAGAATAATACTTTCATTAGAAATAATAATACAATCATTTCCTGCTCCAGAACCAATTGATTGGCTTAAAATATAAAGTTTATCTGATGAATTAAGAGTTCCACAACTAGTAACAAGTTCCCCGATATTTTGAACTGTGATTGTTGCTGGAGTTTTTAAGTAATATTTAGAAGAATTTTTTATATCACCAATCTTTTTTAGTATCATCATCTTCTTGGATATTTTATGATTTTCCTGCTTAAAAATGTTTTCTTTATAAAGGTGCTTTTAAAAAAAATAAAGAAATTTGAAAAGTACTTAATAAGAAATTTAGGCAGACAATTAGGCAGACAATTATAATGGTTATTTATGAACCAGGACATATTAAATATACTTTAAGAGTTATAAATTGGGGGTTAGAAATGAAAAAACAAAAAAAATTTGAAGCACAAAAAAGAAATAAAAAACCAAACACAAAAGTAATAATTTATTCTTTAATTGCATTAGGGTTTGTTGCTTTAACAGTCTTTGTAGATTGGATATTTATAATCGGAGCAATTATTTTGGTTTATTTGAATCAAAAAGAATTGATGAAAAAAGAGCTAATCAAAAAAGAATTAATGAAGAAAGATAAAGGCAAAAAATAAGGAATAAAATAAGAAATAAAATATAAAAGAGGAGAGAAAGAATAAAAAATAAAGAAAGAGTGTAGATTGAAAGAATATAAATTAAAAAATCTAGATTTTAGTAAATTTTTAGCAAGTGCATAAATTTTTATATTCTGATTATATTCTAATTTATTATGGGTTTTTTAGATTTTTTAAAAAAAATATTTGTAGAAAAACAAGAGCAAGAGCAAGAAATAGAAAAACTTAAGGTTTCTGATCTTAATATTTGGATTGAAAAGAGAAAAAAAGAAAGAAAAGAAAAAGAAAAACATATTTTCAATCAAATTAGGATAATAATTGAGAAGATTGTTGAAGAATTAGAAGGTGAGATTAAAGTTCTTGAGAATATTGATTTGAATAATAAAAAAGTTGTGGAAAGGATTAAATTAATTGTCGGGGAAAATTTAGATAATTATATTTCTTATCTTAAGGATTTAGTTGAAAGTTTGCGAAAAGTAAGTAAAGAAGAAACAGAAAATATAATTGAAAAAATAAATGCTATTTTTTCTAATTTTGATAAACATTCTAAAATGAGTTTTGAAAAAGTTACTTTCTTAATTGGAAAAGAAATAGATGCTGTAAAAGAAAGCATAGGGAAATTCTTCAGAAATTTAGAAAGGATTTTGCATGAGAATAAAGAAATTATTGAAAAATCTAAAATTATTTCTGCTGTGGAAATTAAAATTAGTAATTTAATGAGGATTAAATTATTTGAAAAGCAATTCAATCAAAATATCAAAGAGATTAAAGAGAATAAAGAAAATTCAAAAAAGCAGATTCAAGATTTAGAAAAAGAGATAGAAAAATTAAAACAAAGTAAAGAGTATTCTGAGAAATTAAAAAAGGAAAAAGAATTGGAAATCAAGAAAAGAGATTTGCAAGCCCAAATTTATGAATTAAAAAAAATAATCGATTTAAGAGATTTAGCTAGGAAATTTCATTCCAATGAAAAAGAAATGAATATTATTAGAAAATACAAGGAGAATTTTAAAGAATTTTTTGAAAAAGATAAAGGGAAAGGGATTGTTGAATTATTTGATTTTAATAAAAGAAAGCAAGAAATCTCTGATAGAATAAATCAAATAAATAAGGTAAGTAAAGAAATTGAGGAATCAGTAATAAATGGGGTTGAAATTGATGATTTTAAACAGAAAATTAAAGAAATTCAATTGAAAATTAGAAATTTGGATATTGAAGAATCGAGAAAAATAAAGAAATTTGAAAAAATAGGGTCACAAGAAAAAAAGATTCTTGATGAGATTAGAAAAGATTTAAAAGAAATTCAGGTAATTTTAGAGTAATTTTTGTTAAGCGCCTTTTTGTTAGGTATTCTTTTACCAAAAAAGAATTAATTTTTTTCAGAACTTTCTTCTCTTTCTTCAGAACTTTCTTCTCTTTTCTTTTTTATACCTGGAATTTCTGATCGTATTCCACCATACATTGTTATAAGTCCAGCATAAATCCCAAGAGCATACCAACCCCTTGTATCATTTTGCTTTGTGTTTTTTTTACTTTCCTCAATAGAAGGATATCTGCTTGGAGGGGAATAAGTTTGAGAGAAACCAATTCCAGACACTAGGAATAATGATAATCCTGAAAGGATTACTCCCTTTCGAATTTTTTCTAAAAGATTTTCTTTTTTCATAGTGTTGTAATCACTTTGGAGTTTAAAAAACTTTTGGATACATTTCTCTGAGTTTTTAGAGAAAAGTAATTTCTTTAGTAGAAACCTTTATAAATTTTCAAATGATTATAATTTTTATGGTAAACTTAACAAAGGATAATGCTCCAGCAACAAAATCCATTAGCGTACTATATTCTAAATTAAGAAGATTAGACTCTAAAAATGACTTATTAAAATACATTACAAAAGTAACTTCTGATGGTTTTGAATATGTTGGTGAAGTATATAATGAATTCCTTAATAAATTTGAAGACCTTGAGGATGGGGCTCTAGAATATCCTGATGTTAAAGGAATTCTTGGCAACTATTCTTCTGCTTTGAATAAAGAGATTTATAAAATTAAAAAGAAGAAGCAATCTCAAAAAATGCAGACATTTTTAGGATTTTCTGATAATGTTCGCAGAAGAAATGTTAAGAAAACTTTAGTGAATTCTTTAAATATTGATTAGGGGGATTTGGCCTATTTATTGTTTATAGTGTTATTTTGTATTTTTAAGCCAATAAATCTTAATAAATTATATATACCTTTATTTCTTTTTTTATTTATTATTGAATTAAATATTAAATTGAATATTATATCAAATGGAATTCCAAAAGCAAAAAATAAGGCAATTGAATAAACCTGATAAATCAAATATTGGATTATGGGACTTAAAAATCAAGGATTTATGTGATAAAATCAATCAAGATAAAAATTATTATACTACTTCTAGTTGTGCTGGGAGGATTGTTTTAATAAAGAGTTTAGATAAAAAGGCAGAAAATGTTTTCTTATTTAGAACGCATGAAAAAATTACTTTAAAGGAATTAAATAAGAGTTTAGAGGAAATAAAATATAATAAGTTAATTGAATTTAAGCAAACACCTTGTATTTTACATGTGGCTTGTTTTAGTTTGGAAAAGGCTCAGGGATTAATAGATAAAGCAAAATTTGCAGGATGGAAAAATTCTGGAATTATGTCTATTAAAAAAAGAATTATAGTAGAATTAAATAGTACAGAAAATTTAAGTTTTCCTATTATGAATTACAAAAAAAAATTAGTAGACAATGAATTCCTTAAATTAAGTATAGAACTTGCAAATAAAAAATTAGAAAAATCTTGGGAAAAGATAAATAAATTACATAAATCTATTTAAGAATTATAATTTAAAAAATAAGAAAATCATATTCTAAAAAACATATAAGTTTTTAAAGAAAAAAGTATAATTATCTTTATAATAATCAATTTTTCATTTTTGGCGAGGTGAAAAATGTGTATTTAAAGAGGTGAATCTTTTTTTCCTATTCTAAAGTATATTACATGTAAATATACTCATAATAATATAAACAAGACTATTATTTAAATTTAATGGTCTTGAAACTGAAAGGAGGTTAAAAAAGATGGTATTAGATTTTGCAAAAGAAGCGATTGAAAACATAGATAGTCATAGCATTAATTTTGAAGGCCTAAAAGCTGGGAAAGCAAATATTAAAGTTTTTGGAGTTGGTGGAGCTGGATGTAATGCAATAACTTGGTTGTACAATAAAGGAATTAGTGGAGCTACAGTTTATGCAGTAAATACAGATGCATTGCATTTGAGTATTACTAAAGCTGATGATAAAATCTTTATTGGAAGAGAGTTAACAAGAGGTCTTGGAGCTGGAGGAAAAGCAGAAATTGGAAGAGAAGCTGCCAAGGAATCTATTTCTGAGCTTAAAAAAGCAGTATCAAATGTAGATATGGTTTTTGTTATTGGTGGAGAAGGTGGAGGAACTGGAACTGGTGCAATGCCAGTAATTGCTCAATTAGCTAGAGATTTTGGATCAGTAGTGATTGGGGTTGTTACAATGCCTTTTGAATGTGAAAAAGCAAGAATAGACAAAGCAGAATTTGGATTACAAGAACTTAGAGACCAAGTTGATACAGCAATTGTTATTGATAATAATAGATTAGTAGATATTGCTGGACAATTACCTATACAACAAGCTTTTGCTGTTGCTAATGAATTAATTAGTACAATGATTAAAGGAATTGTTGAAACAATTACTTTACCTAGTTTAATTAATTTAGATTATGCAGATGTTTCTGCAATAATGAAAAAAGGAGAAGTCGCAGTAATTGGAATTGGTGAAGCAGATTCAAGTGATAGAGTGAATGAAGCAGTAAGGCAAGCCTTAACACATCCATTGTTAGACGTGGATTATAGGGGTGCTAGTGGTGCTTTGATTCATATTACTTGCGGTCCAGATATGAAATTAGAAGAATTCACACAAATAGGAAAATTAGTTACTGAGAATATTACTCCAGAAGCTCAAGTGATTATTGGAGCAAGAATAAATAAAGATTTTGAAGGAAGAATCAGGGTCATTACAATAATGACTGGAGTGTCAAGCCCATATATTTTAGGAAAGCAAAGATCACAAAATTATGGCTTAGAATCTAGTAGAGAGTTTTCTGAATTAGGAATAGAATCTATTCGGGGGGGATAAATTTCCCCTTATTTTTTGATTATTTTTTATTTTTGGCCTGTTTTTTTGACAGGCCTTTTTTTCTTTTTTAATTAGTTATTTCAGAAATTTTATTTCAAGAAAAATTTAATATTTTTTAAAAAATAGTTTTAAAGGTCAATTTGGCACAAAGGAGTTTTGTTTCTATATCCTTCTTCTCTTTGGTTTAATTCTTCTATTATTGCCCTGGTATTCTTGATATATTCTCTCCTAAGCTTTTCATTATATTCTTCTTTAGATGTATAATCTGAACTTTCTGGCCATTTCCCATTTACATAATTAAGAGTTTCAATAATTAATTTATTGGCTAAATCTCCTAAGCCTAATCCTTCAAAATCTTTATTTTCCAAAGTTTTTCCTTTATCTTCTGGATCTTTGTCTTTTGTCATACCATTTAAAAGTGAGGACACTTATTTAAATCTTTTGTTTCTGAGTGGTTGAAAAAGATTTAAAGATGATAGAAAACTATAAAAATCTTATAATTCAAGAGTAAATATGGGTTTGTTAAAAAAGTGGTTTAAATTGCAGCAATATTTATAAATGTTATAGTTGTTGTTGTAGAATGAAGAAAAAGAGGGGTTTTGATGGTTGTAATTATTATAATTTCTTTGGTGTTAATCACTTTTTCTCTTTAATTAGAAAAAATAAACCTTTAAAAATATAAACAAATTAATTAAATTGAATAAATTTTGTGTTGTAAGTTTAAAAAGATAATAAAATGGAAAAGAAAAACAAAATAAAACTTAAAGAAAAATTGAAAAATCAAGAAAAGATAATTGAAATGTTATCTAATCAAAAAGTTGTAAGAGGTTTGATATCTGCATTAGAAGATGTCAAAAAAGGAAATTATATTGTAGTATCAAATTAATTATATTTATCACCCATTGAGATTGATACATGTCCTGCTCTGATTTAAGAATTCTTAAAGAATAATTAAGTTTGTTAATCTTTATTTTCTAGAGGATTTTTTTCATTATAAGTTTTCTTTAAATTTTTCTTTAACTTTTTTTAATTGTTCAAACAATTTTTTATATTCTTTACTTTGCTGATAATTTTTTTTATGGTGAATTACTAATCCCATTATAAAAATAATAATTATTCCATCTAAACGAACGCAATAAACTCGATATTTACTTCCCACAGAAATTTCACAAAATCCTTGATGTTGATAGCACATTGGTTTTGCAATATCTGGATTTTCAAGAAGTTTGTTTACTTTTTTTTCAATAGCAACAATGGTAGAATTGTCTTTTAATTTGTATAAACTGTCTAAATATGTTTTTGTTTTTATAATTTTTATTTTTTTATTTGCTGTCATTTTCTTTATCTTTTTTCTTTGGCTAAGGCACACCTTAAAATGTTGTTTTGGATATGATCAAGGACTAAGTCTTGTAGGTGTTCTTGGAAAAGCTATGGCATCTTTTATTGTTTCAAGACCGCAAATCCATTGTATAAGTCTTTCAGTTCCAAGGCCAAATCCAGAATGAGGAATAGAACCATATCTTCTTGAATCAAGATACCAATCAGAATCTTTCAAATCTATTTTTGCTTTTTTTAATCTTTGTTTTATTTTTTTTAAATCTGGTTCTCTTTGAGACCCATCAATAATCTCTCCAATGAAAGGCGCCAAAATATTAAAATTCATTCCAGTCTTAGGATTTTTTGCATCCTCCCCATGATAGAATTTTAAGATTTCTAATGGATAATTTGTGACAATCACAAAATTTCCTTTGTAATATTTTGCTAAATCTCTTTCTTCATCTGATTTAAAGTCATCCCCATATTTTATCTTATGATTGGTTTTTTGTAATTTTTTTATTGCTTTTTCATAAGTTATTCTTGGAAATGGTGATTTTATTTTATTTAATCTTGAAATTTCCACATTTAAAATCTCCAGTTCTTTTTTATTTTCTTTTATTACTTCTTTTATTGAATCTATTACACACCCTTCAGCAATTTTAATAATATCATTTAAATTAATCCAAGCACCTTCTACTTCACAATGCCAGAATTCTGTTAAATGTCTTGGAGTTCTAGATTTTTCTGCTCTAAAAGATGGAGCAATTGTATATGCTCTTTCAATAGAATTTATTATGTTTTCTGCATAAAATTGCCATGATTGAGTTAAATAAGCTTTTTTCCCAAAATAATTTACTTCAAAAGTATCTGAACCTCCTTCACTTGTTGTTTTATTAAAACAAGGGGCGTCTACTTCTATAAAATTTTTCTCTCTTAATGATTTATGCAATGCAAATAATATTGTGGACCTTATTTTTAAGATAGAAGTCATTTTTCTAGAACGCAACCACAAATGTCTTTTATCTAATAAAAATTCAGGGGTCTGGTCTTTATCAATAGGAAAATCTTCTGCAATGTGAATTATATTTATTTTATCAACTTCTAATTCATAATTTGTAGGGGCTCTTTCTTCAGGATAGATTTTACCTTGAATTTCTAAAGAACTCTCAATTAATAATTTGTCTGCCTTTTTTATTAAATCTGATTTTTTAATAATACATTGCAGAATATCTGAAGAATCTCTTAAGACAATAAATATTTTGTCTTTTAATTTTCTAATTCTATATATCCAACCCCTAATTTTTACTTCTCCTTTTTTTTGTTTTATTGCTTTGTCTATTGAAATGAATTCCATTTTATTTGTGATTTTGATTTTTTATGTCTTATTATTTTTGGTTTAGTTTTAAGGTAGTAATTTGTTGTGAATTTTGATATTAAGAGATTAAGGGAGAATTCTTTCTCTATCTCTTGGAAATAAACAGCATTCCCTTATATTCTTTAAATTTAGTAAAGCCATAGTCAATCTTTCTAATCCAATACTCCAACCAGAATGGATTGGTGCACCATATCTAAAACCATCAATATAATCTTTAAAATTTTTTGGATTTAATTTATTTGCTTTTAATCTTTGAATTAATAGTTTTGGAAGATGTATTCTTTGGCCTCCAGAACTGATTTCAATTCCATTATAAATGGCATCAAATCCCTCAGATAATTTAGATTTTTCATTTTCATTTTTTGGCATAATATAAAAAGGTTTCCCAGGCAAAGGCCAATCATAAACAAAAATAATTGTATTAGGATATAATTCTCCTAATTTTTTTTCAGCTTCATTAGATAAATCGTATTTTTCAATTTTAATTTTTTCTTTTTTCATTAATTCTATGATCTCTGAAAAAGTAAAATATTTTGCTTTGATTTCTTTTAATTTTACATTTAATAATTCCATTTCTTGCGAATTTTTCTCATTTATCTTTTCGACAATATATTTCAAAACTTCTTCAATTTGTTCCATAACTTGTTTTGAATTTGCAAAAGCTAATTCAATATCCATTTGCCTTGATTCATTTAAGTGTCTTAAAGTGTTATGTTTTTCTGCTCTAAATACTGGAGAAATCGAAAAGACTTTTTCCCAATTAATTGCACATAATTGTTTATATAATTGAGGAGATTGTGCAAGATAGGCTTTTTTTTCAAAATAATCTAATTTAAATAATTCTGTTCCACCCTCACTAGACGAACCAATAATTATTGGGGGTTGAATTTCTATAAATCCTTTATCATAAAAAAATTCTCTAAAAGAATTCGCAATTGTATTTTGAATTTTAAATATAGCTTTTACTTGTGGTTTTTTCATATCTATAAATCTATAATCTAATCTTTTGCTAAGAGAAGTATTAATTTCTTTTTCAATAATATTTATTGGGAGTTTTTCTGATTTATTTAATAGTTCGAAATCTGTGATTTCTATTTCAAAATTTTTAATAGTTGTTTCAGAACTTTTAACACTAGCTTTTTTTAGATTGCCTTGGATTTTTATTAAGCTTTCCAAGCTTACCTTATCAAACTTTCCCCAGATTTTTGATGCTCTTTTTAATGTACATTGAATAATTCCACTAGAATCTCTTAAAAGAATAAATTTAATGTTTGAAAGTTCTCTGATTTCATAAACCCATCCAAAAAAAATTAAATCTTTTTTTTCTTGATTGCAGTTTTCAATAAAGGTTCTTTTGATTTTTTCCATATTTAAAGAGCTTATTCAGAATTTATAAATTTATTGAAGATTTAAAATTCTTTTTAAGATTTTATTTGAATCTTGCCCACTGACTCTTCCTTTAAATTTCTCCATTATTAGGCCCATATACCCCCCAATATTGAGTCCGGGTTTTTCTTTAATTATATTCCCAATTTCTTTTTCAAGTTCGATTAAATCTATTTTTTCAATTTCAATTGCTTTAGAAAATTCTTCTCCTCTTAAAATTTTTGTTAAAATATGTTTTATGTCTTTTTTTGTGATTTTTCCATCGGCAATTGCTTGTGCGATATTTTCAAATAAATTAATATTTAAAATTTTTTCAGGATCTTTTATTTTTTCATGACTTATAATTTCCTTTGGAATTTCAATTAAAATTTTAAAGATAATCCTTGGATCCTTTATTATTTTTAATAGATTTTCAAAATCATTTAGTTTATTTTGTTTTAATAAAATTTTTATTTCTTCTTCTTTTAGTCCAGTTTTTTCTAGATCTTTTTTAATTTCTCCTTTTAATTTAGGAAGTGTTTTTTTTGCATTATTTATTATTTCTTTTGAAATTTTTAATAAAGGCAAATCTGTTTCTGGGTACATCCTAGCAGCACCTGGAACAGGCCTTAAGAATTCTGTTTTCCCATTAGCTAATGCCCTTCTTACTTCAGAGTTTAATCTCTTTTTTTTAATATTTTCTTTTTGTCTTTGAATTTCTTTTTTAATTGTTGGGATTATTATTTGAATATTTTGAAAACCTTTGATTTCAATTCTTGGATGATTTGGTATTGAAATATTAATGTCTTGCCTAATTGTTCCAATTCCTCGTTTAACCTTACAACTTCTTAAAATTTCTCCCAAGTATAAGGCAGTTTCCCTTGCCTGTTCTGGATTTTTTATGTCTGGCTTAGTTGCGATTTCTACAAGTGGGATTCCTAATCTATCTAGTTTATAAATTATTTTGTCTTTTTGTCTTTCAATAATTCTTGCAGCATCTTCCTCTAAATTTATACTATCTATTCTTACTTTTCCTTGTGAAGTATTTATCCAACCATCTCTTGCAATTAAGACTGTTCTTTGAAATCCAGAGGTATTACTTCCATCAATAACTGTCTTTCTCATTATTTGAGAAATCGGAAGAATTGTGCAATTTAAATGCAATGCAATATTTAATGCAATATTTAATGCTTCTTGATTGATTTTATGTGGTGGTTCTTCATCTAATTCTACTAAGCAATTAGAAGTATTGTATCCTTGATAAATAAATTGTTTATTTTGTTCTGCTTCATGTTTTGAAGCAATATCTGTTTCCCCACTTTCTCCAGCAACTGCATGAAATTTCCGCATAATTTCAAAATCTGGTTGATCCTTTCTTAAGATGGACGGGCAATCACAAAATAATTTATGTGAATCTAATTGCTGATGAATTTCAATTCCGCATTTAATTGAATTTAATTCTTTTTCAATTTTTGGCGCTTCTACTGTTTTTAACTCTTTTTTTGTTTTAAGTAGATTCATATTAAAAATAAACAAAACTATTTATTAAAACTATCGATTAAAAAATATTTTTAATTTTTGAGTATTGAAGAAAATTAATTTTCTCGAAATTTTCTCCATTTTCTTAGGAAAATGCTAAATCCTAAAATTCGATAAGTAAATTTTAATCCTAATTTTTGTTTTAATTCTTCAGCATATTTTTTAACATCTCCTTTATTTTCTCTTGCACTTTTTAAAACAGTTATTTTAATTGTAATATTCCGATATTTTTGGGTTCTTGTTTTAATATTTTCTACAAATTCTTTTGTAATTCCTTTTTTCCCAAGTTGCATTTCTAATTGTGAAGTCATATTTTTAAAATAGTTGATTATTTATTTTGTCTATTATTTTTTAATTATTTATTTTTTAATATCGCTAATTACTTTTTAATTATTTATTTTTTAATATCGCTAATTACTTTTTAATTATTTATTTTTTAATATCGCTAATTACTTTTTACTTTTTAATTATTTTTATATTTATTTTATCTGAAGGTAAAGCCTGCATAATTTCAGATTTAGAAATCAAAAGATTGTATTTTTCCTTTAATGTCTTTGCGATATTTTCTGTAGATATTTCTTTAGAAAGATTTCCCGGAGTTATTTCTATTAATTTTTTCTCTTTTATTGATTCAGGAACTGATCTCAATATTCCTTTTTGAATCACAAGAAATAATTTTGGTCTTATTTTTAAAAGTTTTTTAGCCCCATGAATTCCAAAGGTTCCGGTTTTCATTGATTTATTTTTATAAATCTGTTTTCCTTTGAAAACATCTATCTCTATTATTTTCTTATTCAATTTCCATTGCTTTGAAAAACATCCGCAGAAAATAGCTGCTTCTTTTAAATCTTGTTTGGAAGGATTTTTATTTTGTATTATTACAAAAGAACTTCCCGGTTCAGAAGTGTGCAGAATAGTATATTCTGGTTTTGAAAATGTTTCGATAATAGATTCATTTTGTTTATCTGATTTTCCTCCGATTACAAGAACATCATTTGAAGTGAAAAACCATCTAAATCTTTCATAATCTTTTATTGTTATTGATTTTTTAAACATATTCTAACTATATTTTAAACATATTTTAATCTTAGGAAATTAAATAAATATATCTTAATATAAAAAATAATGTTTTTAATAGTTTCTAATGGTTTCTGATGATTTTTGATGGTCTTGGATAGTTTTCTAAAAGGCTAAGGATGTAAGAATAGCACAAGAGAGTGCAAGAATAGCACAAGAAGAGTGTAAGAAGAGTGCAAGAATAGCACAAGAGAGTGCAAGAATAGCACAAGAGAGTGCAAGAATAGCACAAGAGAGTGCAAGAATAGCACAAGAGAGTGCAAGAATAGCACAAGAATAGCACAAGAAGAGCATAAAAATGAGATAATTTAAATATCTTTATTTATTTATTTATTACAAAAGAAACAGAATTAAAAATAAAAATAAATCTTAATAAAATAAGGGAAATAAAGTAAAAAAATAAAAAAATAAAAAAGGAGATGATAAAAAAATAAAATGGGGCCTCAAGATTTTATTAATTTAAATTATAAGCCCACTAAAAAGGATTTAATTTGTTTATTCAGAGTTGAGCCAATGAAAGGATTAACTTTGAAGAAGGCCGCAGCAACAATTGCTTTGGAAAGTAGTGTTGGAACTTGGACAGATGTTCATGAAAAGAAATATGTTAGAAAATTAGGGGCTAAGGTTTTTTCTATAAAAGATAACTTAGTTAAGATTGCATATCCTGAAGAATTATTTGAAAAAGGAAATGCCCCAAATATTTTATCTTCAATTGCTGGGAATATTTTTGGAATGAATGCAGTGAAAAATTTAAGATTAGAAGATATAAAATTTCCAAAAGATATTCTTAATGGATTTCTTGGGCCTAAATATGGGATTCAAGGAATAAGAAAATTAATGAAAATAAAAAAAAGACCCTTGATTGGAACAATTATCAAACCTAAATTAGGCTTAAAGACTAAGGATCATGTTGAAAAAGCTTATGAGGCTTGGAGTGGTGGTTGTGATATTGTTAAGGATGATGAAAATTTATCATCCCAGACTTTTAATAAATTTGAAAAAAGGCTTTCAAAATGTTTAGAAGTAGCAGATAAAGCAAAATCTCAGACTGGGGAAGAAAAAGCATATTTAGTTAATGTTACTGCAGAAACAAAAAAAATGCTGAAAAGAGCAGAACTTGTTGAACAGCAAGGTGGGAAATATGTTATGATAGATATTGTAACTGCAGGTTTTGCAGCACTTCAAACACTTAGAGAATCTAATTTTAAAATGGCAATTCATGCACATAGAGCAATGCATGCAGCATTTACAAGAAATCCAAAACATGGAATGAGTATGATGTGTTTAGCAGATATTGCAAGATTATGTGGTGTTGATCAATTACATATAGGGACAATTGTTGGAAAAATGCAAGGAAGGGGAATAGATATTTCAGAATTAAATGATGAAATGGAACAAAAGACAGTTAAAGCAACTAAAAAAAGATTAGCACAGAACTGGGGTGAGATTAAATCTGTTTTAAGTGTAAGTTCTGGAGGATTGCACCCAGGAAATATTCCTTATTTAGTTAAGCATCTTGGTAAAGATTTAGTTATTCAAATGGGTGGAGGCATACATGGGAATAATCTTGGAACATTTAAGGGGGCAATTGCTGCGAGACAATCTCTTGAAGCAACTATGAAAGGAATTTCTTTAAAACAATATTCTAAAAATCATTCAGAATTAAAATCTACTATTGCTCAATGGGGTACAAAATAAAATTAGCAAGATAAATAAAATAAATAAAATCAATTGAGCATTTTTAAGGTCAAATGTTATACCAAGAATATCTAAAGAAAAAATATCCTTGCCCCTTTTGTAATTTATCTAAAAAAGAGATTTTAAAACAAAATAAATATGCAATTCTTACTTTTGCAAAGGCCCCTTATACTTCTGATCATTTATTAGTTGTCCCGAAAAAACATAAAATTAGTATTGATTCTTTAAAACCTAGAGAAAAAAGAGCAGTTGATGATTTAATTCATTATGGAATAAAGATGCTCCATAAAAAATATAAAAATGTAACAGTACTTTACAGAGAGGGCATTTTAAAACAAGTTGGAAAATCTATTTCTCATTTGCATTATCATTTAATTCCAAATCTTTTGATTGGAGCTTATAATATTGATTTTACAAAGAGAAAAATATATTCTGAAGAAGAATATGTTAAGAAGATAGGGGAAATTAGGAAAGAATTGTTCTAATATGATTTTTGGGGGAGAGTATTAACTTTTTAGTGGTAAGTAATAGAAAGATTTATAAAAGAATATTCATTTTATTTTTTAAAGAAAATGTTTAAAGGAATAATAAATTTTATTGGAGGAAGAAAACAAATTGAATCAAAAGATTTAGATTTAGAAGAAGCTTTAGATTTATTAAAGAGTTTTAAGGGGGATTTAAAAGGAAATTTTCATTATTCAATAAGTGGGGATATTTTCGGAGAAGATTCAATTGATGTAAAACAAGTTGCCTTAAGGGAGATGGTGGAGATTATCATAAAGAAATTTTATTATGAAACTTATGAAACTATTAATTCAGATTATTCAAGCAATGCAAATTATCAGGTATACTCGGGAAAAAAGGATGAAAAGCATTATTTAGATCTAGTACAAGGAAAAATCAACGCAGAATCCGCAGAGGAAATAAGGATTCAAGCACCATTTAAAAGATGTTTAATTGATTTTATTGCAGAAAGATAATATGGTACAAAAATTAAACTCAAAATCTTTAGAAGAAGGATTAGAAGAAAAACCAGATTGGAAACAATGGCTTCCTGTTGTGGGAATGCATTATATTAATGAGGCTAAAAGAAAAAGTCTTGCTAGTATAAGGGATTTTAATGAGGGTCATTTATTTAGAGATTCTTTTGCAGGTCTTTATCATGGCATTACTATCAGCGTTGTTGCTGGTTGTGCTTTATATGATATAACTTATGGAATCAGTCAATTAGGCAAAATAGTAGAAAAATTATTTTAAGATTATTCTAAATCTTTTTTAAATCTTAAATTCAATACCATTTACAAAGAATTTATCTTTTTGGTCTTCAATTACATAGCCTTTTTTTTGGAGTATTTTTCTTAGTTTATCTGATTCAGCATAATTTTTATTCTTTCTGAAAATTGCTCTTTTTCTGGCGATTTCTTCATCTTCTTTTGAAAGTTTTTTTTCAAGTTTTTTATTTTTTTCTTGTTTT
>Ga0268281_1000164_pt1 | contig 51633 bp, 47 predicted proteins | sample saktaG_10_FD_190134 | JGI IMG/M metagenome (GOLD analysis project Ga0268281, IMG submission 190134) | Saline water microbial communities from Sakinaw Lake, British Columbia, Canada - sak_2011_5_24_50m | ecosystem: Environmental > Aquatic > Non-marine Saline and Alkaline > Saline ...
AATTTCTTGTGCAACTGTACCATAACCTAAGACCTCCTCTTTGGTGTTTAGATTATGGTTTATCAGGTGTTCACTTTTAAACTTTAAATCCGTCAAAAACGGTTCACTTTTAATTCTTAAATGACAAGATAATGATAAATTCTTGACAATTAGAAGACAATCAATTAGCTTATTTCATTAAACGTTACTTGAGGGGTAGGAGATAATGGTAGGTGTACTGGTAATAACTCATGGCAATCTTGGGTATGAGTTGATACAGGCCGCTGAGCTGATAAAGGGCAGGATCGATGGTGTGCTTGCCATTTCGGTGGATCCAACAAAAGGTGTCGAGGAATTAAAGAAGGAGATTTCCTCCAGCATAAAAAAGGTAAATAAGGGCAAAGGTGTCTTAATTTTGACGGACCTTTTTGGCGGTACTCCTTCAAACCTATCCTTATCTTTCTTGAAAGAAGGAAAGCTGGAGGTTATCAGCGGTGTAAACCTTCCCATGTTGCTCAAACTTCCAGACATAAGAGAAGAAAACCTGGCGGACTTTGCTTGTTCTATCAAGGATTATGGGATGAGAAACATATCCCTGGCCAGTGAAATTTTGAACAAAAAGGTTGGCAAAAAATAAAAAGGCCTTTGCAAAACGTACCCTTTTGCAAGGTCTCAATGAGCTTTATGGCCGTCTTATGAACATTTCACTTGTAAGAATCGATGACAGACTTATTCATGGTCAGATATTGGAAACGTGGCTTCCATTTATCAAGGCTTCATGTATCGTGGTTGTAGATGACAATGTGGCAAACGACTTCTTCAGAAAATCAGTAATAAGAATGGCTGTTCCGAGTGATGTTGAAGTTATAGTAAACAGTATAGAGGAATTCACTAAAAACTGTTCCCATTATGAAAAACAAGGTAAAAAAACTATCGTTCTCTTTTACGACATCCACAATGCCTTAAAGGCATACAGCTTCGGTTTCAAATTTGAAAAGTTGAATATAGGCAGCGCTCATAGCAAGAAAAACAGAAAATATTACTCACCAGCGGTTTATTTATGTAAGGAGGATATAGAAAATTTACGATTCCTGGTCGATTCTGGGGTTGAGGTAGAGTTGCGGTGCATTCCGAGAGACAAACCGCTCAATTTCCGTGACGTGATAAAAAAATCCAAGCTTACGTAAAAATCCTGTCAATCAAAGAAATAAGCTTTTTCCTGCATGTATCAAAAAAAATGCAGCTCTCTACAGCGAGCTGCGGGGAATCTTTCAAGCGTAAAATTTTTCTTGTTGTTTTTCAGGGTATGCTCGCTGTACACTTTCAAAGCAACTTTAAGGGGTACCCCCTTCATAATGAACCCTTTTTCAAGAGTCTCTTACTATTTTCCATGTTACTTGACGCAATTACAGTCGCCGTTGTCGGAGGCATAATATGCCTGGACAGAATTTTATTACAGGTCATGCTTTCCAGACCTGTAGTCGTCGGCCCTATCATAGGATTTATTTTGGGAGATCCATACACGGGTCTGATTTCAGGCGCCTTAATAGAGTTGCTCTGGATTGACAGATTGCCTGTTGGTGTCTACGTTCCTCCAAACGACTCTATCGTTGCTGTTCTTGCAGTCGCCGGTTCGATAGTAACGGGGAGGGAACTGGGTCACCTTCCCAGGGAACTGATAGCTCTTTCGATCCTCCTCTTTATCCCTTTCGGTATCCTTGGGCAGAAGATGGAGGTCAGTATTATGAGATCGAACGACATACTTTCCCGAAAGGCTGTAGAAGATGCGAAGACAGGTGATATCAAAAGTATTTCCCGCAAACACATCTTTGGGCTGTTTAAGACATTCTTCTTCACAGCGGTCTTTATCTTTGTCTTTTTAATCTTGGGCGTAACGATCCTGAAGTATGTCTTTCCCCTCATTCCTCAGAGGGGTCTAACAGCGCTCTCTTATACATACTTATTCCTTCCACTGCTTGGTGTTGCCGTAGCTCTGAATACAATAAATTTGCGTGGTACCATCCCTGTCTTCTGTGGTGCTTTTCTTATAGTTACGGTTGTTTTCGAATTTTTAATCGGAATTTTCTGATTCTTTAAAAGTGGTGTGCCGTGAATCAATATACTAAATCAAATAAAGCGGCAGATATTAAAATAACAGATATGACGGTTGAGGATCTTGAAGAAGTTATGGCGATAGAACGCAGTTCCTTTGTAACAGCATGGTCTGAAGGGACATTCAGGGAGGAATTGACTTTCCCATTACGGCATAATCTGGTAGCAAGGATCGAAGGTGAAAATGGGTGGGAAGTTGCAGGATATATTAATTTTCTGATCGTCGTTGATGAAGTTCATATAAGGGATATCGCGGTGCGGGAAGATCTAAGAATGCGTGGGGTAGCTTCACAATTGATAGCGGCAACGATAAATATTTCTCTTAATAAGGGAGCAATCTATGCTACCTTAGAAGTACGCAGGTCTAATACACCTGCCATAAAACTATACGAAAAGTTCTACTTTACAGCGAAGTGGACAAGACCCCTCTATTATTCCGATACAAAGGAGGATGCTTTGATTATGTGGGCAGACTTGAGAGAAAACTTTAAAAAGGCAGGTGATTAGTGTTTAGCATACCGCATAAAACCGTAAGGATGTCGGGAAAAATTATATTCAACAGGGAAATCGCTAAAGGCCACTTTTTAATGTCCCTCAACGTGTCTGGTCATTTTAGCTCCGCTGAGGCATCGTTTCGGGGAGTCACTCCCGGCCAGTTTGTTATGTTACGGGTAAAGGGGAGGGAGTTTCCGTTCCTGGGAAGACCGATGAGTATTTATCGTCTTTATCCAAGCGCCACTGATCTTACCATGGAGCTTCTATACAGAGTGGCGGGTAAGGGAACTTCCGTAATCGCACTGTTGAAACCGGATGACGAGATTGACATTCTCGGTCCGCTGGGCCGGGGATTTGATATATTTCCCCATTGCAAGCGTGTTGTTCTGGTCGCGGGGGGTATCGGCATAGCACCCCTTTCCTTTCTCGGACACTACTACGGGGCAGATACCATTAATAAACCCCCGCAGATAATTTGTTACGTGGGTGCACAAAGAGCAGATCTCCTTGTCGGTCTGGACAGAATGGGCGAGATATGTTCTGATATCAAGATAAGTACCGATGATGGCAGCAGGGGGTACCATGGCCTTGTGACAAAACTTTTTGAGCAGGATATAACATCGTATAACAGCAGTGATTCGGTCGTCTATTCCTGCGGTCCATTGCCCATGATAAAACGCCTGGCTGAGATATTGAGAAATCAGGCCGTCCCCTGCCAGGTATCGGTAGAGGAAAGGATGGCATGCGGTGTGGGGGCTTGCCTCGGATGCGCCATTAGTGTAAAGTCCGGTTACAAAAAGGTATGCAGCGATGGTCCTGTTTTTGATATTCATGAACTTATCCGGGATTAATTATGAAAGGCAACTTGAAAGATCCTTGTAATCCAAAACTGCAGGTTGACATTGGCGGTCTGGTACTGAAGAACCCGGTTATGACCGCTTCCGGCACCTTCGGCTACGGAGAAGAGTACGCCAACTTCGTTGATCTAAACCGTTTGGGCGCCTTAATCGTCAAGGGTATTTCACTTGAACGAAGAGTCGGCAATTCCCCTCATAGAATCATGGAAACACCCTGTGGAATGCTCAACGCCATCGGGCTTGAAAATGTCGGTGTACGGTCTTTTATTGATGAAAAACTTCCCTTCCTGAGAAACTTTGATGTCCCTGTAATAGTTAATATATTCGGGGAAACTGTTGAGGAGTACAGAAAGGTTGCACAGGAATTAAGCGGTGTCAGAGGAATAGCCGGTCTGGAGGTAAACATCTCCTGCCCCAACGTGTTGAAGGGCGGTGTCGAATTTGGCACTAATCCTGATATGGCGCAAAAGGTGACGAGGGCGGTGAAAAGCGTGACTGACCTTCCAGTGATGGTCAAGCTAACACCAAATGTGACCGATATCGCAGAAATAGCGGGAAGCGTGGAAGAAGGAGGGGCAGATGCCGTATCTCTGATCAATACGCTGAAGGGAATGTCGATAGATATTGAAGAGAGAGTCCCACATTTGAAGAACATTACAGGTGGATTGTCCGGACCGGCGATAAAGCCGGTAGCACTGCGGATGGTATGGGAAGTAGTAAAGAGTGTATCCATTCCTGTAATCGGAGTCGGGGGAATCATGGATGCAGCAGATGCCGTCGAATTCCTTATTGCGGGGGCGAAGGCCGTTCAGATAGGGACGGCTAATTTTGTAAATCCTCATACGACCATCGATGTCCTTGAGGGTATAGATAATTATTTAATCGAACACGGTATCGACGATATTAACGACCTGATAGGAACACTAAAGGTTTAAAATCCCCTCTTTACTAAACTAACTTCGATGCATTCGCAAAAAGTGAAGCTCCCCGCCCACAGGGCGGGGCTGCTTCCCGGTAAGGAATATATTTTTTATATTGCGCCCCCTTGCGGGATGCGCCCCCGGTCAATTTTCTACCCTTCCCCGATCAGGTCGAGGACAAGCTTTGTCATTCCCGCGAAAGCGGGAATTCAGTAAATTCAATCTGTTATAAACTCCCGCTTTCGCGGGAGTGACGGACAAAAAGACTTTTTGCGAACTTGTTAATTTTTACACTTTAGAAAAGGATTCCTGCATGGGAAAGACAGAAAAAATTGTTGACGGTGTATATCTTATCGGCGGGCCCGATGTCTCGTCTCCTGAAGATGCAACGGTATTTATAATCGATTTTGCAGGAGAGCTGGTCATGATAGATTCCGGTGCCGGAAACACCTCCTCGATACTGATCAGGAATATGGAAGATGCCGGTCTCAATCCACACAACATTTCAACGCTGATTCTTACTCATTGCCATATTGACCACATCGGAGCGGCACCCTATTTCAAAAAAGAATTTGGCTGTAAGCTGGTCGTTCATGATCTTGATGCCGATGCCATCGAGACTGGTAACCAGGTGCTGACTGCGGCCAACTGGTACGGAATAACATTCCCCCCAACACCTGTTGACAAAAGGCTCACAGATGACCATCATATCCTCCGGTTCGGAGATGAAGACCTTCATTGTGTTCATACACCCGGACATACACCCGGTTCAATAGCACTCTATCTTGACAGGGGGGGAGAGAAGATACTCTTCGGTCAGGACATCCACGGACCTTTCCTTCCCAGTTTCGGATCTGATATCGAACAGTGGAAAAAATCTATGGAAAAACTCCTTGCCCTGGAAGCCGATATCCTCTGCGAGGGACATTTCGGAATCTTTCATTCAAAGAGTGACGTTAAAAAATATATTCAACGATATATGAGTAAATATTGATAGAGGAGGCAGGGTAAAATGTTTTCAGAACCTGCATTCGGAGGTCTCAATTTATGACAAAAATCAAGAAAATACGGGTAAAGACCACTGTTGTCGAGTTGGATGGCGATGAGATGACCAGGGTTATGTGGGCAATTATAAAGGATAAACTTCTTCTGCCCTTTCTAAATATCGATCTGGAATACTACGATCTTCACCTTAAAAAACGTGATGAGACCGGGGATCAGATCACCGTTGACGCCGCCAATGCCATCATGAAATATGGAATAGGAGTAAAATGCGCAACCATCACTGCCAACAAAGAGCGCATCAAGGAGTATGATCTCAAGAAACAATGGAAAAGCCCTAACGGAACAATCAGGGATATGCTTGACGGAACGGTATTCAGAAAACCGATACTGGTTGAAAATATAAAACCCTTCGTCTCTACATGGAAAAACCCGATAATAATAGGAAGACATGCCTACGGAGACGTATACAGCAGTGCCGAGATAAGCATACCGTCTTCAGGAAAGACAGAGATTGTCTTCACGCCTGCCGACGGCGGCAAGCCGATAAAGCAGACGATAAAGGATTTTACCGGTTCGGGGATAATTCAGGGAATACACAATACCGACGAATCTATATCTAATTTCGCAAAGGCGTGCTTTGCTTCTGCCCTCGACCACAGGATCGATCTCTGGTTCAGCACAAAGGATACTATCTCAAAGACGTATGACGCCCGCTTTAAACAGATATTTGAAGAAGAATATGAAAAAAACTGGAAGACAAAATTCGAGAAGGCTGGAATTGAGTACTTCTATACGCTGATCGATGACGCCATAGCCAGGGTCATGAGATCAGAAGGTGGGATGCTCTGGGCGCTAAAAAACTATGATGGCGATGTTATGTCCGATATGGTCGCAGGCGCCAGCGGAAGTCTCGCCATGATGACCTCAGAGCTTGTTTCCCCCGAAGGTTACTTCGAGTACGAGGCCGCACACGGCACAGTTCAGAAACACTACTATAAACATTTAAGCGGTGAAGAGACGTCGACGAACTCAATGGCCCTGATCTTCGCTTGGTCCGGCTGTCTCCGCAAGCGCGGAGAAATCGACGGGACACCGGATGTCGTAGAATTTACCGAAAAGCTGGAAGAAGCAGCCATTGAAACCATTGAAAGCGGAACAATGACCGGGGACCTCCTTCTTGTCGCCCGGAAGAACCCTAATAACAAGAAAGTAAACACGGAAGAGTTCATAAATACGATTGCCGGGAGATTACGAAAGAAGTTAAATGGATAAACCCAACCTGAAGGATATGACTCTGGATGAGATAGAAACTTTTATATCGGATCTCGGAAAGGAAAAATACAGGGCGAGACAGGTGATGAAATGGTTATACCGGTCAGGTGTCACATCCTTTGATGAGATGACAAACCTCTCAAAGGATTTCAGGGCCGGGTTGAGTGCCATCTCACGGATAAGTACCCTTGGAATAAAAGATGTTCAGACATCTCAAGACACCACCAAAAAAATACTCTTTGAACTGGAAGACGGCAATTTTATCGAAAGCGTTCTCATCCCGGGAAAGAACCACTGGACACTATGTGTATCCTCGCAGGTGGGATGCAAGATGGGGTGCAGGTTCTGTCTTACCGGAAAGCAAGGCTGGAGAAGAAATCTTCTCCCTTCCGAAATAACAGACCAGCTTACAATGCTTCGCTTCAACACACCTGAAGGGGAAAACATCAAAAACATTGTTATGATGGGTATGGGGGAACCTCTGGAAAATTATGAAAACGTGTTGAAGGCGATCAGAATCATTTCCGCCGATACGGGAATTCGCCTCTCAAACAGAAGGATTACCCTGTCCACATGCGGAATTCCTTTCATGATCAATCAATTGGGAAAGGATGCATGTGTCAACCTTGCCGTATCCTTAAATGCTCCGGATAATAAAACGCGAAGTTTCCTCATGCCGATCAACAAAAAATACCCTGTCGAAGCGCTTCTTCAGGCCTGTCGAGAATATCAGATGCCGAGACGCAGGAGACTCACCTTTGAATATATTTTAATAGAGGGAGTAAACTCTTCTCCGGAGTACGCCGAAAGATTGGCACGATTACTTCGAGGAATACGTTGCAAGATTAACCTCATCCCTTTTAACGAATATCCCGGATCAGCGTTTAAAACACCTGCAGAAGCTGACGTTAAGGCATTTCGAAGTATCCTCATCAAACATAATTACACCGCGATCATTCGTTCAAGCAGGGGGAGGGATATTCTTGCCGCCTGCGGGCAGCTGAGCGGTCGTGAGGCACAGGAATAAATTGGAATTATTACATTAAATATTATGAAATATAGGTAACGAAAGGAGTTTTAATGAAATTGCTGGATGATGTTTATGCGTATGAGTGGACAAATCTATTTGACAATAATTGTAACAGCTACTTCATCGGGGGAAGTGTTCGGGCGATTATCGATCCGGGGCTCAAAAGAAACTTTCCTGTGCTTCTCAAAAGTATGGAAGAAGATGGAATAGATACCGATGAGGTACAATATGTCATTAACACACATTCCCACCCGGACCATTACGAGGCATCCGAGCTGTTCAACGATTCAAATGTCAAAATTGGGCTGAGTGACAAGGAAATGGAGTATTTTGATAAGGAGGGCGCTGCAATGTTTAGCTGGTTCGGCGTAAACACCCCCGAGGTCAAGATAGATCTTATCATCAAAGAGGGCCCTCTTACCCTTGGCGATGAAACCTTTGAGGTCCTGCTCACTCCGGGCCATTCACCGGGATCAATAAGTCTATACTGGCCAAAGAAAAAAGTCCTCATTTCGGGAGACGTAATATTTGAGCTAAACGTTGGAAGGACGGATTTTCCGGGTGGAAGCGGAACACTCCTGAAGGAAAGCATCGTAAACCTTTCAAAACTCGATGTTGATTATTTTCTCCCCGGTCATATGGGTATAATTCAGGGAAGCGAAAACGTTAAGCGCAACTTTCAATCGGTCATAAAAAATATCTTCCCACAAATTTTTTAACAAAAAGGGATGACTTCAATGACTATAGAAATTTCAAGCACACATTTGTCTTTTTCTACAACGGCAGGGACTGATGTTATCGATATCACCCCCTATGTGTCAAAAAGTGTTGCCGAGACGGGTATTTCCGAGGGACACGTTCTCCTGTTTATCCCCGGCTCAACGGCCGCTCTGACAACAATCGAATATGAAAGCGGTGTCATTGAAGACCTCAAGGAGGCGATTGAACGCATCGCACCTGAGAACATACCGTACCGGCATGATGTCAGATGGGGAGACGGGAACGGGTACTCTCACGTGAGAGCCGCCCTTCTCGGTCCATCGCTTGCGATACCCGTTGTTGATGGACGGATGACGCTGGGAACCTGGCAGCAGATAATTCTTCTCGATTTTGACAACCGGCCGAGGCAACGCCGGATTACGTGTCAAATCGCAGGCAGAAAATAAAAGGTGTACTTGGAAATAGAACTCCGAAAGCGAATCATTACTCTATATACAGCCGGGCTTCTTGAACATCGTGTATAAACGGAGAAGTCACCGAACGGTTTGAAGCGCAACGAAACACCGGCCAAGTGGACTGACAGGTTGGGCGGCCTCAAAATGCAAATAGCCGTTGTAAGACAGAAATAACCTCCAACTGGGTTTCTGGATTAATAGAACCAAGCTTTTTTATTAGTCGTGTTTTATCTATTGTTCGAATCTGATCTAAGACGATTTGCCCTTTTTTCTTTTTAAATTTGCATGATATTCTTGTGGGATAGTCCTTGCCGGCAGTAGTCATTGGGGCCGCAATAACGGTGCGGATATGTCTGTTCATTTCATCAGGTGAAATAATCAAGCAGGGTCTGGTTTTATGAATTTCAGATCCGACAACAGGGTCAAGATTTATCAAATATACATCGAATCGATTGACTACCATTGCCATTCTTCTTCATCCCAAGAATTTGAGATATTTTCGGTTCCGTGCATCAGCACGTCATCATTATTTTTGGCCATTGTTTTGAAAGCAAGATCCCAACCAACTCTTGGATTTGAAATAGGGCGAATAATGATTTGGTTTTTCTCTACTTCAAGCTCAACGTCCTCAATAATTCCCGTTTGCTCAAGTATAGGTTTTGGAATACGGATGCCTTGGGAATTGCCAATTTTTACAACACGTGCTCTCATGGTTTACCTCCTTGACCTGACAAGTACCTACATTGTAATTACCTCGGTATGGAATGTCAAGGATTTATTATATTCATTTTCCAGTTTTTGCCGCCCAATGCCGAGCTGAGCAACGGGTTCGCCTTGATAATGCCGGAGCAAAGCGGCGGCAAAAGTCTTCAGCAGGTAATCGACCGGCTCAACTGGTATTTGAAAGACTGGTGGAATTACTTTGGAAAGGCCGAAGTCGCAACAGGCTTTAAGTCGATCAACTACTGGATTGTCCGCCGTCTGAGAGCAATCATATGGAAACAGTGGAAGAATTACCGGACCCGCGTTCGAGAGCTAAAGAAATGCGGTATCCCGCATCTTAAAGCTGTTTTAAACGGCTACTCTCGAAAAGATCCCTGGCGTATGTCCAAGGTAAAATTGGTAGCTTATGCTTTGCCAAGAGCCTATTTAATCTCTCTCGGGTTATTTTTTCTATGACCTCCTTCTGCTTTGTCAGCCGAATCGCCCCGTAGGTGACCCGTAGGCGGGGTGTTGTGGGGAGGGGGAGTTAAAATCTCCCCTTTACCCGATTCGCCATTGACTGTTCATATTTCCATATTTCGTGATCTAATTGCCTCAATGTCAACGTGGGATATATTTCGTTAAGGATCAGCAATGCTTTTGTCAGCCAAGCAAGAGGACTTTGTTGACTTAACTGGTTACCAATGACACGCGATAAAAAACGCATAACCATCCGATCAGGTTTAACCAAGTTCTCCTCACCCGAAAGCATAAAGAAATATGTGAGTGACGTTCCATATGTTTGGCCAGGTATAGAGCAAATGTCCGAATCAAATTGATTGCTTTGGATAATTTTTCGGATATCTTGGAAATAGTTTACATTATGATGCAAGAGAACTTCTGCAAACCTGTGTACTGCTTCCGCTTTAAGAATTCCATTTCTCGTTGATGTTCTTTGTCTGTTGTCAAATAATTCTGAAGCAATTGTGACATAATCATTATAACGGGATAATGATTCATCAAACTGCATTACTGAATATTGATCTGCAATTTCAGGATAAGATGAGCCAAGCGGTCTTAGTCTTTGCAACCCTTCAATATTGCAAAAACGTATCACAACATTTCTAGTGGAGGTATATCTGGCAGCTAAGGAGTAGACAGCATCGATGATACAAAAAGGTAGACTTCGATAGAAATATTCTTCACTTAGTCTCGCATTTTGCAGATTTAAATTATCCTTGCAGTATTGAGCTAATCTTTCGGGCATCATTATCCTTCACTGGCGAATGCCGAGCTGAGCAGCAGGTTCGCCTTGATAATGCCAGAGCGGAGCGGCGGCGATTATCAAGGTGGTTCTGTCTGCTCGAGCGTTTAGTTGTGGCGGCACGCCACAGCTAAACGCTTGGCAGATGTGGAGCAATTCCCTGATAACGGATGTTATCGGGGAATTGTGTAGCACTGCTCAGCTCGGCATTGTGACGGCACGCATGGCGTGCCGTCACAACGCGATGCTCACCGGCGTGGCGCGTCGTTTTGCCACGTCCGGTGGAGCTATTTGTTGGGCAACATTTCGTTATACCTGATTGGCTTTACTATGGGGTCTTGACCTTCCTTCTTTGGTACAATCTCGACAGTGGCATATCTAAATGTCTCACCAACGCAAGGGTCAAACTCCACGTCATATTGGCTGTACAGACCATAAAGAGACTCTACTTTAAGATCAAAATCATATCCATTGTAAGAGGCCTTTATTATACGAAGAACAGGTTCCCTGTTACGTATTTCTCCTATCTTTTCTTTGGCGTGATTTAAAAGATCTACACGCAATTGTCTTGGATAACGTAAGTAATATTTCTTGCTTTTTATATCGAGATAGATTCTATCTCCTACTGCCAATTTATTATGATAGATGAGGTGGAACGTTGTCTTTATTGTAGTTTTAGGTGAATATTTTTTATCAAAGTCTACACGAAGTTTTTCTACCAATTTTACTTCTTGAGCGGCCCGCTTAGCCTTTTCTTCTTCTTTCACCCTCCTCATTCTTTCGCTCATCTCTGCCTTAGAAATAATCCTACAATCAATTTTGCAGCCGCCCTCGTAAATGCTAGCAATTCTGGCGTCACATCCTGGCGCATTGCGTATAGTTTTAAATAGTTCGTCAGGGCAAACACCGATCTTCCCTTCACCATAATCAGATCCTTGCCTATAAATGAATATTTCTCTTGTTCCTTCTGCAACCCAAAGGCCGACATCGTCACCCACTTTACAATTCGACAGCTCAAATCTGTTAAGCTGGTTTACAAGAAATCCAATGTGATCAGATTCGATGACGGGAACTGATACGGTCCGAGCAATGTTTATTTCAGGCTTACTATCTGGAAGAGATAAATCTATATCAAGCCACACTCCATAACTTCCTTCCTTGAAGGCACCTTTATCCCATATAATTTTTGCTGGACACGACACTGCACCAGAAATGCTGTCAGATATCATTTTGCTACGCCATATTCGCGCGGCTTTTCTGCTTAGATGACCGACCGTCTCCCCGCCAATTTCAACCCTAACCGCATGGGTATCATGGGGGCTATCATCGTAGGGAACTATCGTGGCTTCCTTAAACAGCGCAATGCCATCCTCACGCATATTACCGCAAACCTTCTCCAATGCCTCCTGATAAAATGACACTCCAACAATAATAACCTCGAACATGCCCGATCGCCCTGGCGACTCTTCGTTTCGATGTGGTCTAATCATGCTGTTGGCGGTAATTGTTGATTTGAATTGAGCCTGATGCTTTTCAGTAGAGTCACTTCCCGCATTCTTGCCGAACAAATCCAGTAATTTTTTTAGCAATGTCATTTGCCACCCCTTAGAGTCATTTGAACGGAGGTGATTATCTATGAATAGTCTAATTTCATCTGCAATCTGTCAGGCCAACTGCTCAACAACACTTGGGCTTCGAGGGTTACTCGCTGCCCTTTCCCCCAAAGGCTCGGTAGAGTACTGTAAATATCATCCGTAGGATTTAAGGTCGGAAGAAGAATAGAAAAGCCGTCGAACGAAACCAAAAACATAGGTAACGGGTTGCGCAAAAACATAACTTTATTCAACGGCATACTCTCGTTTCCTTCTATCCAGAATCTCGTACCCAAGATATTGTTTTCAGGTTCTTGAATCTGCCGCCGTACGACTTCCAGGCGTGGGTCAAAAGCGAAGCGATATCCAAGCCAAGCAAACATCAGCAGAAACGCAGACTTGAGCTGGCTCAATTTGTAGAAGCGGTGATCGTATTTTTGAGTCATTGACAGCTTGAATTCGAATCCGTTCACATTGTTGGCGGCGAGATTTCCGAGGTACTCCTTGTACTTCTCGATTGTAGCTGGCGGATTGGCATTAGGAAGCGGCATTACATCAAAAGAGCGTTCTGTGCAAATGGAGGTTGCTATGCTAAAATCCGCCATTGACAGTGTAACAAAGGGTATCGTTCCATTTTCATGACCACACACTACTCTCCCAAATTCTTCGAATTTCCTTTTGCTTGCAGTGCAAACATCAATTTTATGTCCTGCTGATGAATTGCATTGGCGACATGTCAGGAGGATTGGCTTTCCGCCAACACTCTTGGGAGGAACATCCTCCAGTGTGAGATCTGCGCCTGCAATAGCCGAGGATTCAGGATATCCAACCCCGCATATTGGACAATAATACAGCGAATAATCTCCGTTTGTATACTTGGCTATCGCTGCCGAGCCGTATTGAAAAATTTTCAGCCTTCTTTCTTTGTTAGTCATCTTTGACATTATAGGATTTTCCTGTGCCCAATCGGGATAGGGAGGAGCCTTGCGACTCCCCTCCTCCCACACCACCGGGCATACGGATCACGTACCACGGCGGTTCGGTTGATTAAGTCGGTTTAACAAACAGTCTTGGCAATCCCAGATTTGCAAAATATTTTGCAGTTAGAGCAAACGCCAACCCCGGACTGCGGCTCAACCTCCATGGGCCATGTGCCGACTTCGCTGTATTCCAAGCAAGATCTCTACTCACTCCCAGTTTCCTCAACTCCCGGTAGCCACGGCGTCCCCATTGCTTCCAGATATAACACCGAAGGCGTCGTTTAACCCAGGAGTCCAGTTCTCTTAGGATATGACGCACCTCTGTGAACTTAAAGTACGCCTGCCACCCTAACATATACCGGCGAAGCTCCTTCACAATTACTTCGATGCGCCTTCCACGAATCCGACAGGTGATTTCTCTAATCCTGTTCTTGAAACGTTTAATCGAGTTAGAACTGATACGCCTGTTCAGTCGAGAGCTGAGGGTAAAGCCCAGAAACTGCCGTTTCCATGGACGATCAACAGCACTTTTTGCCTCATTAACTGAGAGCTTTAAATGGCTGCTCAGAAATCGGCTGATACTTCGCAGAACCCTCGATCCGGCACGTTTGCTTTTGACATAGATGTTACAGTCATCCGCATAACGCACAAACCGATGGCCCCGACGCTCCAGCTCGCGATCCAGATTATCAAGCATCAGGTTCGCCAGTAATGGTGACAACGGGCCTCCCTGTGGCGTTCCCATTTCAGGCTTAAGGAGCTCGCCTTCATGCTCTACTCCGGATTGTAGAAAACGTTGAATCAGGACATTTACCCGCCTGTCCGAAACACGTTTCCTGACCTCGCTCATCAGCTTATCGTGATTTACTCGGTCGAAAAACTTTTCGAGATCCATATCAACAACCCAGCCATATCCCTGTTTGAGATATCTTTGAGATTGTTTTATGGCTTGGTGGGCACTCCTTTTAGGTCTGAATCCATAACTGAAATCAGAAAAGGTTGCATCCCAGTCTTGCTGTAATACCTGTAATAATGCCTGCTGGATAAATCGATCCAGCACGGTGGGGATACCCAGCTGCCGTATCCCACCTCCGGGCTTGGGTATTTCTACCCGTCTTACTGGTAGCGGTTCATATGTCCCGCTCATTAATTGCCTGCGAATCTTCGGCCATTTCCTTTTCAGGTATTCAGGCAACTCTTTCACCGTCATACCGTCTATTCCGGGTGAGCCTCCGTTCCGCTTCACATTTCGAAGAGCCGTCAACAGGTTATTCCTGTCTACAACCTTCTCCATTACCTGTTCATCTTCGACCGGACTAGCAGTGTCGGCTTTCGACGTGAACAATCCGCCCTTTATTTCAAAGGGCAACCACAATTGTTTTGCCGGTCTATTGTTCACTCGTCCTTCGTCCTGTAGTCCTATCATTTAATCCCTTCTCAGAGAACCGTTCCGGCCTTCAGAGGCGGCATAACATTAATTTCCTTCCGGTTAGGCTGAGAGTTTCCGATTCCTGCTCTTTCGATTGCGGGGCGGGTTCATAGTTCGGCCATGCTTCAGAATATCAATGTCTGTTTCTATCCTCCTACTATGCCTTCTGCTGACTTCTGCACAGCGGTCAGAGTGGATTACTCCACCCTCAGTCTTTTTTCGTAAGACACTGTACAGATCTCCCAGGGTAAGACACATGACTTTCAATGCATAAACGCCGGATTTATAAAGCACACCCCGATTGCGGATGGAGGACTTCGTGGTCACGTGCCCACTCGTCCCGGATGTACCACACCTCAGATCCGGTTCCTGTACGTCGCCCTGCATCTTTGAATTGGGCTTCCTCCAGACCCCGCCTCGCGACGACGCCCTTGCCCTTCTCCTAACCTTAGGCTCCGCGAACACCTGGTACAGGGACTTTCACCCTGCTAGTCACGTGCCATGCCTGGCACACACGTTATGAATCAGCCGCGCCGCCACATATTTAACGATTTTGTACCGACTTTATTCGGCGTCGGCTGGATTCGTTTGTTGGGAGTTCTTTGTATCATTTTATTTTTGTTGTTATGTATAAGTATTCAGGGGACTATCAGAGATGCGGCCGCGTTTTCCAACCGGACTCACTTCCCAACAAAATCCTGTTTCGTGTTTTACCTTCCAGATATCATGGTACTCAACAAGCCCACAACAAAACGATCTTATTTCCTTACGTTCAATTTTCCCCAATATATCGGGAGGAACGTAGGCACTGACTTTGATCAATTCAGAGCTATTAGGTTTCACGACGACGCTGCCTTCTGGGAACGGCAATTTAATTTCTGGGAATTTACTCGGGGATTGTTCTCCCCAAACAAACTCACCATGAACTTTGGTCAAAATAGCCGGTGTTTTACCAAAGTTAGAAAAACTAATGGCGACCTCAAACATATTTCCTTCGACGTGTTCCGGAGTGCAAGCGTCAACAAAAATGTAAGCCCTTTCTATTGTAGGCAGAGCATCAGCGCTTTTCTTGGCTGCATTGGCGGCCCTCATTGTATAGAGCCACAAGAGGAAATTACAGACAAAAAGAAGTCCCGTGAAAATAACAAGCCACAAAGTATATCTGGTTATAGGATCATCCTTGACAGCCCCGGTCTGACCTTCATCGTTTGGCTTATGGCCGTTTTGGGCGGCGGGATTTCTGCTCTCGGTGTCTATTTTATTGATTGTGGATATAGAATTTCTGGTTATATTGCCGTTGTTTTCGGTCTTTATATTGCTTTTTGCACTGGTCTCGGACTTGAGTTCCCCTAGTTGCACCTTCCCCTGAGTGACTGGTGGGGGTGGTTCCTGTGATTGAGCATACAAAGGCCATATTATTAACACAACAAGGAAAAGTTTCAGAATGATTTTCATGCCGTTATGTTCCTTATTATTTGCGCCCAACCATTGATTAACAGGCAAATTTGCCTTGATATGATGATATTAAGGGTGTTTTCAGGCATATTTGCCTTGCCTTATTATCTTCAATTTTATTACTATTTTTATCAGACAGAGGTATTATATCATATGGCAACATCTAAAAACACATCTTAAAAATGGGGGATTTCAGGAAGTAGAAAAGTCCTATTTCTCCGAGAGATATTCGGCCTCTTTTCTGCCCTTCTCTTCACTCACAAAGTAAAACAGAATGCCTCCGATGATAAAAAAGAGTGAAATGGATGTAAGGCCGGCACGTGATGCGATATTACTGCTATATCCCATTGATTTGACCAGAAGGCCAGTAGCACCGATGAGAATGGGACCGATAATAACCGAAAACTTGCCGATCATATTATAAAACCCGAAATACTCTGCCGACTTGCCAACGGGAATTATCTTAGCATAGAATGAGCGGCTGAGTGCCTGAATTCCTCCCTGAACCAGTCCCACAATAGCGGCAAGGATATAGAATTCACGTACGTTCTGCATGAAGGCACCCCAGATAGAAATACACAGGTAAACCCCGATAGCAATAAAAATAGCACGTTTGGTACCGATCTTCTCACCGAGATAGCCAAACCCTAAAGACGACGGAAATCCGACAAATTGTGTTATGAGCAGGGCAATTATGAGATCCTTGAACCCAAACCCGATGGACATGCCGTAATCGATCGCCATACGTATAATTGTGTCAACCCCATCAATATACAGCCAGTAAGCCATCAGAAACAAAAAAATGACTTTTAAATGACGTATTTCATGAAAGGTGTTTTTTAATTCAGCAAGACCCGCACTAATCATATTGAGAGTTGATTCTCCCGCTATGTGATCGGGTTCTTTTACAAACAGAAATACAGGAATTGAAAAGACAGCCCACCAGACACTCACGGAAAGGAATGAAATTTTAACTGCCTCTCCCGCATCGGCAAATCCAAACGTATCCGGCCTGAGCACCATCCATACATTGAACGCAAAGAGGATTCCGCCGCCCAGGTACCCGAGGGAAAATCCCAATGCTGAAACCGAATCCATATTTTCGTCAGACGCAACGCCGGTGATCAATGAATCATAAAATATGTTTCCCCCTGAGAATCCGACGACCGCAAAGATATACAGTGCAACTGCCATTTGCCAATTCCCTTTTGAAACAAGATAAAGAGATGAGGTCATTACCACACCGATAAAGGCAAAGAAAAAAAGCAGTTTCTTTTTTAGTCCTCCCCTATCCGCAATGGCACCGAGTACTGGTGCACAGAGAGCCACGGCAATACCGGCGATAGAATTCGCCAGCCCAAGCTTAGCCGTACTCACCACAGGGTCGGCGCCGGCACTCCAGAATTGTTTGAACAAAACAGGGAAAAACGCTGCCATAACCGTTGTGGCAAAGGCCGAATTAGCCCAGTCATACATCGCCCAGCCGAATATCGCTTTTTTATTGCCATGTTTCATGATGGTTTGCGATCCGTCACTTGAAAGTAACTTCCCTGTTTGAATCTTTCATTGCACAGGCCTTTTCTATCAGGAATCCCCCAAAAAGACAACTGTCCCGGAAAATCTCAATTTTTTTGTTGCAATATTGTGATCTATTCTACTACATAGAGCGTCCGTGGTGAAAACGATATGAACAAAGAAAGAGTGGCAGCTCTAAAAGACTGGTTTTCCGGGTATGTGCAGACATTTAAGTCGGTTGATGACGATTTGGAGCAGAACACTGTCCTGAAGGAAGAACACACCGAACGGGTGTGCGGTGAGATTCTTAACATCGGTGAAAAACTTGGATTAAGCGATGAAGACCTCTGCCTGGCCGAGGTAATTGCCCTTCTCCATGATACCGGACGTTTTGAACAGTATGCCCGTTATCGAACTTTTGTCGACTTTCATTCCGTGAATCATGCAGAACACGGCGTAAAGATACTTCGGGAAAATGGTGTGCTCAACGGTCTCGATGACTCGACACGAGACCTGATTCTGCGAATAATTTCATACCACAACCGTGCGTTCCTGCCGCAGAATGAGACAGAGCGTTGTATGTTCTTTACAAAATTACTGCGTGACGCCGATAAACTGGATATCTGGCGGGTGGTTACCGATTATTACCGGCGGGAGGACGGAAAGCGCAATAATTCGATCGAGCTTGGTCTGCCCGATACACCGGGAATTTCTGACGATGCCTATAATGATCTGATTGAGGGAAAAATCGTGGAAGTTACACACCTGAAGAATCTGAATGATTTTAAGCTGCTTCAAATCGGATGGATCTACGACATTAATTTTACTCCTACCTTTCAGTGCCTCAAAGAGAGGAGATATATAGAAATGATCCGTGATGTACTGCCTGAATCAAAGAAAACAGAAAGAATCTTTTCTGTGGTTCAATCTTATCTTGATGAACAGACAAAGGACGTTTAGAAGAGGCTTTTAAAAAACCCGCCCTGCAGAACCGTCTATTTTTTACGGTTAGTCAAAATCTCTATCGTTTCAGAAATTTCCTGGTCTGAAACGTTTTGCCGGAGCTTTTCCATCTCTTGCATCACCTCCGCGAACCGCACACCTTCAGCCGCACTGATCCATTCAAGCTGGAGTCGCTCCGGGCGGATACCGAGTTTTTCCATCCTTTTATGGATTTTCCCGATCCTTTTTTCGGTCCAATGGTTCGCATCAATATAGTGGCAGTCGCCGATATGACATCCGCTGACAAGAATAACCGGGGCACCTTTAAGAAAGCCATGCCAGATCAATTTTTCATCAACACGGCCTGAACACATTGTCCGTATAAGACGGACATTGGCAGGATATTGCAGACGCGAGACACCCGCATAATCCGCTCCGGCATATGAACACCAGTTGCAGGCAAATGCCAGAACTTTCTCTCCGGGTGTTTCTTCAAGCATGGCATCGATCTGACTGGTGATCTGGTCATCCGTAAAATGGTTCATGATGATTGCCCCAAAAGGACACTCTGCAGCACAGGTGCCGCAGCCGGCACATGCCGCCGTATTTACAACTGCCGGAGTCTTTTTCTTAACATCAACGGTAATCGCATTATAAGGGCACACCTCAACACATATTCCACATGATTTACAATGCTCAGGAATCACTTCGGAGGTAATCGGCTCTGAGGTAATTTCGCCTTTATGCATCAGCCTTATAGCGCGTCCGGCTGCTGCGGAGGCCTGGGTAACGCTATCCTTTATGTCCTTTGGACCTTCTGCACATCCGCAGTAAAAAACGCCCCGCGTAGCAGCGTCCACAGGCTGCAGCTTTGGGTGAGCTTCCAGGAAGAATCCATCGGAAGTCAGCTGAAGCCCCAGCATTTCCTGAATTCTTCGAGTGCCTGATGCAGGTTCAATCCCCTGGGCCAATACAAGCATGTCCAGATCATAAACATCAAGCTTTCTCGTCGTTGTATTTTCAACTGCAACTCTAAGACGTTTATCCGGCAGTTCCTCTACATTACCCGGCAAACCCCTTAGATAATGAACCCCCAATCTGCGGCTGCGCATATAAAGTTCTTCGAAACCTTTCCCAAATGCACGAATATCGATATAGAATACCTTTACGTCCATTTCAGGATAATGCTCCTTAAGTATAAGAGTGCTCTTTATGGTATTCATACAGCAGATATTCGAACAGTAACTGTTGCCTTTCCTTGCTGAACGGGAACCGACACACTGAATAAAACCGATGGACATCGGCCGTTTTCTGTCTGTGGGACGTATCAGCGCTCCCTGGGAAGGTCCTCCGGCATTAACAAGACGCTCAAACTCCATGCTGGTGAGGACATTTTCAAATCTTGCATATCCATATTCATCAAGCTCAGTGGGATTATAGGGTTCCAGACCGGTTGCTACAATGATAGTGCCTACCTTTTCAATAAACTCTTCGTCGGACATGTTAAAATCAATACAACCCTTGTCACAGGCCTCGACGCATTTGGAACATACGGAAGGAGTATGGCCAAGGCACTCATTGATATTGATCACATAAGCAGAAGGTACGGCCTGGGGAAAGGGTGAATAAATGGCCTTGCGTGAAGAAAGCCCTATATCAAACTCATCCGGACGAACTACCGGACAAGCCCTCGCGCACTCTCCACATGCCGTGCACTGATTTTCGTTCACATAGCGCGCCTTCTTAACAATCCGAACATCAAAGTTACCTACATAACCTTTAACATCAACAACTTCACTCATGGTGAGAAGCTTTATCCGGGGATGTCGACCGACATCCGTCATCTTCGGCCCGAGAATTCAGATGGAACAATCCATCGTGGGAAAGGTCTTGTCAAGCTGTGCCATAATACCGCCAATGGACGGTTTCTTCTCCACCAGGATCACGTCATAGCCATTGTCTGCAAGATCAAGAGCGGCTTGAATTCCGGCAACACCACCCCCAATGACCATAGTTCGTTTTGTGAGCGGTAGCGTCTGCCCGGTGAGCGGCCAAAGCAGCCGCGCCCGTGAAACAGCCATTTTTACCAAATCCGTAGCCTTTTGCGTGGCGGCTTCGGGCTCGTGCATATGAACCCAACTGCATTGTTCACGAAGATTGGCCATTTCGAGCAGATAAGGGTTGAGACCAACGGACTGTATCATCTGGCGAAATGTAGGTTCATGAAGCCTCGGTGAACACGAGGCCACCACAATCCGGTTCAATTTATGTTCAACGATATCGTCTTTGATCTCCTGCTGCCCTGGTTCGGAACAGGCATAGGTAATATCTTTTGAAACAATAACATCGTCAAGTCCCGATGCTATTTCGGCCACCTTCCGGCAGTCCACTGACTGGGCGATATTTAAACCGCAGTGGCATACATACACGCCAATACGTATCTCCTGCATAGCATCAGTTGATTTTTTTGCGAGACTTTTTGCTTCCATCTTTATTCCTCAAATTATAATATTCGTATTAACGAAAAAGAACAGCCAGCTCTCCCCTGAGAAAACGATTACTTCCAGTATATAGAACCGGCAATAAGGCTTGCCAGGTCTACCATTTCAATCTCAAGCTCCTCTCCTCGAAAAGGATCCTCCATGGCACATTTCAGATGAATCTGGCATTTCGGACAAGCAGTGACCAGGAGATCGCTTCCCGTATCATGTGCCTGCTTCAGACGCTTCACTTGAAGTGTTTTACTGAAAGAATCACATCCGGTCCATGCGCAGTTTCCACAGCATATCGCAGATTTTCCACTGTCCTGCATTTCTTCAAAACTGACTGCTTTGAGGTGATTGATCAACCTTCGCGGCAACTCTGCCCCCTGTTCAAATCGGCTCAGGCGACATGGGTCCTGAAAGGTCAGCCTCTTATCAATTTTTTTAAAATCAACGGCGCCCTTGGCAATTTCTTTTTCCAGAAAATTATAAAGGTGCGTTACTTTGACATTTAGTTCTATTCCTTGCCGCTGATAGTCATGTGAGAGCGTCCGGTAACATTCCGGACAGGCAGTAATAACTTCCTCGACTCCAAGGTCTTGAATCATTTCCACGTTTAAGGCACCGAGCTTCTTGTAATTATCCCGGTCGCCGGACCAGAGGAGATCATGTCCGCAACACCTCTCATCGTGAAGCAGCGCAGGTTGAATATCAAAAAAATTGATGAGGCGAAGACTGTCTACCAGGATATTTCTGGTTTTAACACCGAGATGTTTTCTGAAAAATATGTCAAAGTACGTTGCACATCCACCCCAAAAAAGGACATTGCTCTCGTCATCAATGACAATATCCTCGGGAAGCCAGTCCCAGCGTTTTGCGGTCAGTCCGGGAGATGTCATCGCCCTCATAAGAGAGTGGAAAAAGCCCCCGTGAACCGGATGAGTATTTCCTTTTCTTTTCTGTATAAACGCCCGGATATCTCTGATAAACCCCGGGAAATTGATGGCAGAAGGACATCGATCATAACAGAGCCCGCAAGTCAGGCATGCAAAGACATTATCCTGGACTGAAGGCGAATCAATATCACCCGCGATTATAGAAGTCGCCAGTGCACGGGGAGAAAACGGTTTTCCAGCCACAGCCAGAGAACAGGCAGACGTGCATTTTCCGCAGTCCTGGCATGCAAAGACATTATGAAAAGAAACGATGTCGGCTACTGATTCCCCGCCGATAACTTCTTCCGGTGCCTCTCCGGCCGGGATCACCGGACTTTTTCCCAGCCGTTTTATCTGATCTGTAAAATTTACAAGAAACTGCAGCAATTCACCTGATTCATCAGGTAAAAACGTGGCCCAGCGGAGACGATCCTCTCCGAGGCCTAAACATTCAAGAATTTCCCGTGTGTCTGCCGTATTATCATGGGCAGTGGCAGTTCCGCTTCCATATCGACAAGTTCCAGGGTCACACCCCACGAGAGCAACTCCATCGGCTCCTTTTTCAAAAGCTTTAAAAAGTAAAGCCTTGCTGATTCTTCCGGTACAGGGTATCCGAATCATTTTTATCTCAGGAGGAATTCCAGCCCCCTGATCCTCAAGTGTTTGAAATGCAGAATGCGGTCCCCAGTTACACATGAACAAGGCAATATTAAATTTATCCATTTTCCTCTTATAATCCTTAAATCTTATAATAACTCTTCAAGCATTCGTTCAAGAAACCTCTGGCTTCTATATGGACTATCAGCAGCATTAGTGGGACAAACGGAAATGCAGTTTCCGCATCCTTTGCAGAGTGCTTCATCTACCGACGCACACCATCCGTCAATGGCATTTCTTTTCAGGACAACCGCCATATATGGGCACACTCGCAAGCACCGACCGCAACCGCGGCATAATGTCTCATCTACCACAACGGTAAATCCTTTGCTTTGACGAGGCCCACGGGGCATCACAGTAGCTGCCAGAACCGCAGCAGCCATTCCCTTCTTTCTTTTAGAAACATTTACCCCCGGCGGATCCGCCAAAAAAAGCCCTGTTATGGAGGTAGCTCCAGGATAAAAAAATGATATGCCAGGGATGCCTTTTTGTTGATAAACGGTTTTAATCTGACCTGACAATCCTTCAGTCTGTATATATTGAATCGCCTTTCTCGACTTCTCGTCCAGGATAACCGCTCCTACCCGAATGGTTTGCTTAAAACCATCCGATTCAACAAATACGTTGAAATTACCGATAGTTCCACTCAATCCCTCTACGGAAGATCTGTCGAAAATGTGAACATTTGAACGCCCCAGTTGTTCAGGCACAGATTTCTCTGATGATCCAAACCAGAACACCTCCAGACCCGCTTCAGCAAGCGTAGAAACGCTGTTAAATGCGGCCTCAGACTCCCCTATCACTGCAGTAGTAAAATTATAGTTTCTTGCGAGTGCGGGAAGGGATTTTAAAGCTCTTGCACGTCTGACAGACCGATCAATCAACCCCGAAAATCTCTGTAACGCCAGGGAAGGATCTTGACCTATCAATCGCAGAACTTCTCCCCTCAAATTACAGGTTTCAAACATGGCCCGGCTTACCCCTGATCCGGTAAAGATTGAATGTTTCAGACGGCTTCTCTGGTCCGTACACGCGCTGCATACAAAATTCATAGGGCAGCATACACAGGATGCTAAAGCCACACGGGTAATACCTTTTTCGCGAACGGTTCTTAATATCCTCGTAGAACCTTCCGGTGTGCAGGCAGAAGAAATCTCTTCAGCATGGACCACATCTGTTAGATTACTCAATTCATTTACGCAGTCACTCATACCATCAAGCCATCCGAGGGAATCGTTACACCTGCATACAAAAATTCCCAAACGGATCTCCGGAGAAAGGCCAGGGTCGGGAGGAGAAAACGATATTCCGTGACCTCGTGGCCGCTGAGTGGTTCCTTGAAGAAGGGTCATGGCTTTTGCCGCGGCTGCAAATCCGCGCACAATCATGGCATAAACATCAGTCTTGGAAGCCTTGGGACCATACGCCCTGATAACATCCTCTCCCATGACCTGCGGGGCCATTTCCGGATCCGCAATAATAAGGACTCCGGCATTGTCAATTATCTTTTCAGGCATCTCCCCGTGATTTACCGCTCTGATTGCACCACATACATCAACACACTCAAGGCACTCGGAACAGACCCCACATTGAAGGCAGCGCCCTGATTCCAATGACACCTGAGGTTCATTCAGACCCAGAGCAACCTCTGAAAAATCTTCCTTTCGAACGGCAGGCTGTCTTTCAGGCATCTTCGGTCGAGACTGAGAGGGAACATCTGCAGATATATCCGGAAATTCTTTATCTTCCGGCCTAACGGTCTGCGTGCCCCATCTGTGCTCTCCGGAAATATCTCTGTGTACTGAACGGGCAGCGGCTTTCCCGGATGCCATGGCTTCAACTACTGAAGAAGGACCCGAAACCGCGTCTCCTGATGCATAAACGCCCTCAAGGCTGGTTCGCATCAATTCATCTGCCACAACTAATTTTTTGCCGGTAATATTAAATCCAATCTTATCAAAATTGCTGTTGAAGGTTCCCGTTTGACCGATTGCAACAAAAACCCGGTCAAAATTCAGTTCAAACGCTTCTTGCCCCGGAATAACTACAGGCCTTGGAATGCCGCGGTTGTCAGGTTCTCCGGGTTGGGTGGACATACATTCCAGTCGATCCACTTTTCCCTCTTTTCCTTTAAAGGCAACCACCTGAGTGCAATCCTTAATGGTAACGCCCTCTTCCTGCGCGGCAGTTATTTCTCCCGGATCGGCAGGCATATCCTGTTTCCGCCGGCGATACAGCACAGTAGGAAATGCTCCAAGACGAACAAGGGCTCGGGCGACATCAATTGCCGAGTTGCCACCGCCAATAACAGCCACATTCCCTTTTAGTTCCCTTATTTCACCCCGGCACACTTTTTCCAGAAAAGGCAAAGACCCTTCAACCCCTGCCAGATCTTCTCCGGGTGCGCCGAGCCTCTCGTCTGCCCACGTCCCGACAGCTAATATGACAGCATCAAAATCTTTTCTGATCTGCTTCAGATCATGATCAAAATCAACAGGATGGCCGGTAACGAATTTTACCCCCAGTCTTCTGATATATTCGATTTCAACATCAAGGATATCCCTGGGAAGACGATGCGGTCCGACTACGTATCGAAGCATCCCGCCTGCCATTTCATTCTTTTCAAAAACCGTGACCTGATATCCGAGCCGGGCGAGATCCGCTGCGGCAGCAAGACCGGCGGGTCCCGAACCTATGACGGCAATCTTCTCTCTTTTTTCAGTAGCAATATCCGGGGGTCTTACTTCTCCGGGATGGGAAATCTCGTAGTCTGCTAAAAACCGTTTGATATCACGAATGGAGATGGGTTCATCCAGGTCGCCTCTCAGACATGATTTTTCACAGGGATGGGTGCAAACGCGTCCGCAGATGCCGGGTAAAACATTATCCTTTCTGATCAAATCCAGTGCGCCCTGATACCTGCCGACTTTGGTCAGTGCAATATAACCCTGTACATTAACGCCCAGCGGACAACTTTCCTGACAAAGCGGCTGGCGACGCTTGTCGATAACTGCCCGTCCGGGAAGACTCTGCCGACTGTTGATTTTGACGGCCTTTTCTTCTTCAGAAACAGAAACCGGGCAAATCTCAACGCATCGACCGCAAAGCGTGCATCGATCCGGATCAACAAATGTCTGTATCTTGTTAATGCGTACACGAAATCCCTGAGGGGCATGCTTAATCGAGGTTATTTCGGCAGGCATGACACATTGAATAGCAGGATTCCTTAGAATCCGGATAAGTCCGGGCCTATGGGCATGGTTCAGCGGCAGACCAGACTGGAGCTTCCAATCATCCCGGGACAACTTGCGATTAAGATCACTTTCATTATCCACAAGTGTCACCGGGATTCCCAGTTCTCCCAGCTTGTTGGTCGCTGATATACCGGCCGGTGTCGCACCGATAACAATAACTTTATGCAGCCTGTCTTTCGATCGTTTCATGAAAGAGTCCCTGTTCGTCCGGAGGCCTTTTTCTTACGCCCCTTAAGCGTGGCAAGACCGGAATCCCAGCCCTTGTTAAAGGCCATGATGTTCATTTCCTCTGTTCCACCGGGCACCGATTCTGCAACGGTATTCCGTGCTGCTTCAAGGGATACAGTTTTTGTAATAGCAGTTAAAAAACCTATCATAATGATATTGGCCATCATCTTTTGTCCCAGTTCTTCGGCAATGCGAGTGGCTGGAACAGAATAAAAGTTTTTGGCTCCGTGCGGCCGAACCAGATCCTCATCGATCAGCAGAACCCCATCGGGTTTCAATTGTCCTATGAATTTATCATAGCCACCCTGGGACATACACACTAGGATATCAGTATCTTCTATGTAAGGATAATGGATGACATTATCTGAAATAGTAATCTGGGCGTTGCATGCTCCGCCTCGTGACTCGGGCCCGTAAGACTGAACAAGGGTACTTTCCCTCTTGTCACCTAAAGCAGCCGCTCTTCCAAGGATACGACCAGCCAGGATAACACCCTGACCTCCAAATCCCGTTATGATAATTTCCTTTTTCATTTTTTCTTGATTCCGTGCATCAGTCATAGGTTAAAACCCGAAGCAAACATCTTTAAGGATTAACGGATCGATAGAGTTTGTCATACCTTTCCAACCACGTTTTTCGATCCACATCGACAAATGTACCAAGGATAATTCCTTTTTCCATATCTATATCCAGCTCAAACGGAGATGCTTCATTTTTTATAATAGTTTTCTCCTGGTACACCCTCAACATATCCATCAGCTTTATCTTGTTACGCCGGCCATAATTGACAGGGCAGGGAGAGAGAACCTCAATAAAGGAAAATCCCTTTTTCAACAGCGCCTTTTCTACTGAGTCTGTAAACTCCCGTGTGTGCAATGTGGTCCATCTGGCCACATAGGTTGCTCCGGAAGCGATGGCCATGAGCGGCAAATTAAAAGGAGTATCGGGATTCCCGTGAGAGGTCGTCGTTGTCTTGGCCATATATGGCGTGGTTGCCGCCACCTGCCCACCGGTCATGCCGTAATTTAAATTGTTGATGCAGACAACCGTAATATCAACATTGCGCCTTGCGGCATGGATAAAATGATTCCCGCCAATTGCAAACAGATCACCGTCGCCGCTAAATACCAGTACATTGAGTTCCGGGTTAGCGATTTTCAATCCTGTTGCAAAGGGAATTGCCCTTCCATGCGTCGTATGGAAAGAATCCAGATTAACATAACCGGAAGCACGTCCTGAACAGCCGATTCCTGAAACCATAACCATCTTTGAGGTATCGACACCGCTGTCCTTTATCGCGGTCAGACATGAAGAAAAAGCCGTCCCTATTCCGCATCCGGGACACCAGATATGAGGCATACGATCCTTCCGAAGGAGATAATCGAGCGGATGTTCCGATTTTTTGTCGGCCTTTTTCAAGTTTACAGACATGGTTAAAAGGCCTCCTTAAATACTTTGAGAACCCTGTCCGGAGAAATTATTGTACCGCCCGGATGCCCGACCAGAAAGGAAGGCGCCCTGCCGCATGCACATCGCTCAACCTCAAGGTGGATCTGCCCCAGATTAATCTCCACAGTCACGAATCCCTTTACCTTTTCAGCCAGTTTTCGAATCTGATCCTCCGGAAAAGGCCAAACCGTAACAAGCCGTAAAAGTCCCGCTTTAATTCCCAGCTCCCTGGCCATATCAACCGCAGCCATGCCGGTTCGAGCGGAAACGCCATAAGATACAACAACAATTTCAGCATCATCCAGATGATATTTTTCAGTCTGAATGATATCATTCAGGTTTCTGCGAATCTTATTGGTGAGCCTGGTCATCATCTCTTCCTGCCCCTCAACGGTCAAAGCCGGATAACCCCTCTCATCGTGAGTGAGGCCGGAGACATGTATGTTAAACCCCTCTCCTGCCGCAGGCATGGGTGCAACCCCATTCGGTCCGGGTTCGAAAAGCTTAAATCGATCCTTCCGTCCTTTTGGTCTGGGTCTGGATTGTATTGTAATGTATTTTGACGGGGGTATGATTACCTTTTCGCTCATATGCCCGATCATCTCATCACTCATAATTAATACAGGTAAACGGTAGGTTTCACTCAGGTTAAACGCGGTAATCGTCTGATAAAACATATCCTGGGGGGAAGACGGCGCCAGTGCAATTATCTCATAGTCACCATGAGAACCCCATCGCGCCTGCATCATATCTGCCTGTGCACCCTGGGTCGGAAGACCTGTAGACGGCCCGGCCCGCTGCACATCAACGACTACACAGGGGGTTTCCGTGCAGATTCCCAGCCCGATATTTTCCATCATGAGACTGAAACCCGGCCCGGAAGTAGCAGTCATGCTTTTAACGCCTGCCCATGAAGCACCGAGCACAGAACTGATAGCGGCAATTTCATCTTCCATCTGAATAAACGTTCCCCCAACTCTCGGAAGCCTTTCAGACATATGCTCGGCTATCTCTGTAGCAGGAGTTATAGGGTACCCACCGAAGAAACGGCATCCCGCCGCCAGCGCCCCTTCTGCACAGGCAACATCGCCCGTTATATAATGCTCACCCGTGAGGATTGTTGTTTCCATTCCACCCCTCGTCTCAACTCTTTTTATGATAGTATCCTAAAATCCGACTTTCCTGACTTACGAAGATTCTTCCTCTTCCTGTACGTCCTGGTTATTAAGAACCTTGACAGAATAGATGGCGAACTCCGGGCAAATGATTTCACAATAATGACAGTTCACACAGGCATCGGCTTTCTTCACTACGGGAGGATGATACCCCTTTTTATTGAATCTTGAAGAAACCCCCAGCACCTGCCGGGGACAGAACTCTATACAGTATCCACACCCCTTACATCGATCTTCAAGGATGTGTACTTCGCCTCGAGTCGTCTGTACTTCATCCACATCAAGTGGAACCCGCCAGAATTCCATAAACCCCTTCTCCAAAATTTAAACTGTTTTCTATTAAATGATCGCTAAAGACGGCAATCTATAGCAATAGCGGAGGAAATGTCAAGCAATATTGTCTCAAAAATTTAAAAAAGCGAGACACCCTGCCACTTTTTCCGGGGGTATGGAGCTATTTTTAAAACCTTATGTTATGTGGGTTAATTTTTGCTTGGGGTAGAAACTCTTATTGGGCAAGTCTGAAAGGAAATAATGAGAACGGATCAACATCATAACCAACATAACGGGGAGCTTCAATCAGTCGACGAGGTAATTCCTCAGGAAAAGGAGTCGGCCGTTCTTTTTGAAATGCCGCTGACAGATTACCTAAATTATACTTGATTAAACAAAAGATTTGTTGTAGTAAAGCTTACAGATATCCGGGGGTGCTAATCAGGCTGAGATGATACCCTTTAAACCTGATCTGGGTAATACCAGCGTAGGGAGCGGCAACTTACTAGTTTTGTTATAATTTTTTGAAGGGGCCACATATCCCGCGTAAAGAGGATAGTGGCCTTTCTTGCTTTGGAGAGACATTATGAGCGTAAAAAGGGTTCTGACCATAGCCGGGTCGGATTCCGGCGGCGGCGCCGGAATACAGGCTGATCTGAAGACAATTACGGTCTTAGGCGGGTTCGGCATGAGCGTAATAACCGCTCTTACTGCCCAGAACACACTTGGCATTCATGGTGTTCATGAGGTCCCTGAAGATTTCATAGAGAAGCAGTTTGATGCCGTGGCTGGAGATATAGGAATCGATGCGGCTAAAACCGGGATGCTTGCCACCGGTAAGATATTAAAAACCGTTACAAAAATGATAAGGAAATACCAAATCGACAAACTGGTCGTGGATCCGGTGATGGTCGCAAAGGATGGATCGTTTCTGATAGAAGAGGATGCCCGAAGTTCCCTGATAGAGGAACTCGTACCGTTAGCCCTTGTTATTACTCCCAACATTCCTGAAGCCGAGGTGTTATCAAAAACCGGGATATCATCCATAGGTGATATGAAAAAAGCTGCAGAAATTATTTCCGGTTCAGGAGTTAAAAACATCGTTATCAAGGGCGGACACCTGACGGGAGATGCCGTGGATATCCTTTACGACGGTAAAAATTTCTATGAGTTTACTTCTGAAAGGATAGATACATTAGACACCCACGGTACGGGATGCACATATTCTGCCGCTATTGCCACGGAGCTTGCCAAAGGGGAATCCGTTTTTGAAGCCGTAAAGAAAGCGAAGGAATATATAACAACCGCTATCAGATTTTCGCTGCGGATAGGTGGGGGACATGGACCAATTAATCATTTTGCTCCCATTTTGCAATAGAAGTAAACACTATAGATGCATTTGAAGCACTAAACTGAGGTATCATCAACAAGAAGGAGGAGTAATATTATGGCACTAAGCGAAATTATAATAACAAGGGCAATAATTGACCGATTTTCACAGAAATTTATGGAATATGTGGAAGTTGACACAGCCATTGTAGGCGCAGGTCCCGCCGGTCTGGTGGCAGCGTATTTCCTTGCAAAAGCCGGTATCAAGGTAGCAATATTTGAACGAAAACTCTCCATAGGCGGCGGAATGTGGGGTGGCGGAATGATGTTCAATGAAATAGTGGTGCAGGAAGAAGCCAGGGGAATCCTCGATATGTTCAACATAAACACCAGAGAATATGAACCGGGGTACTACACGGCCGATGCGATCGAATCCGTCACGACGATCTGCTCACATGCTACAAGGGCAGGCGCCAAAATCTTCAATTGTATGAGTGTGGAGGATGTTGTGATCCGCGAGGGACGCGTAATCGGTCTCGTTATTACCTGGTCGCCGGTTGAAATGGCCGGCCTTCACGTCGACCCACTCACTATCACAACAAAAAATATCATTGACGCGACCGGTCACGACACCGAGGTGCTTCGTGTAATTGTTCGGAAGGCAGACATAAAATTAGACACGGAAAGTGGAGAAATAATGGGCGAACGCTCCATGTGGGCGGATAAGGCAGAACCGCTGACAGTTGAAAATACGAAAGAGATCTGCCCCGGCGTCTACGTGGCAGGAATGTCGGCCAACGCTGCTTTTGGAGGCCCAAGAATGGGGCCGATATTCGGTGGAATGCTCCTCTCCGGCAAGAAGGTAGCAGAATTAATTATTGACAAAACTTAATTTTCGGGTTTTAAGTGGCACGTTAAAACTTAAAACTCGACGAGGTTCATAATGACTCAATTAGAAATAGCGCGTAAAGGTAAAATCTCAGAGGAGATGAAGATATGTGCAGAACATGAAAATGTAGAGCCGGAGTTCATACGCAAGGGCGTTGAGGACGGCAATATTGTGGTGATAAGAAATAAAAAACATACCTCCATTTTGCCCCTTGCCATTGGTAAGGGTTTAAAGACAAAGGTCAACTCCAATATCGGAACATCGAAAGACCGTGTTGATCTTGAGTTAGAGCTTGAAAAAGTAAGAATATCTGTCGCCGCGGGGGCGGACACGATCATGGATCTGTCCACAGGTGGCAATATCAGGGCAATAAGAAAAGCAATTATAAAAGAATCAACGGTTTCGATTGGAACGGTTCCGATATACCAGGCCGCCGCCCAGATGCTCGAGTCCCAGAAGGCAATCGTGGAGATGAGCGATGATGACATGTTCAGGGTCATAGAGGAAAACGGCGAGGACGGCGTAGATTTTATCACCGTTCACTGTGGCGTGACGAGAAGGAGCGTCGGCCTCCTGGAGGAACAGGGGCGACATCTTGGAATCGTCAGCAGAGGGGGAACCTTTCTATCCAAGTGGATGGAATACAACGAAAGAGAAAACCCTCTCTACGAACAGTACGACAGGTTGCTTGAGATTGCCAAATCCTACGACATGGTCCTCAGCCTCGGTGATGGTCTGAGACCGGGCTGTATTGCCGACGCAACTGACAGGGGACAGATCGAAGAGCTTATTTCTTTAGGCGAACTGACAAAAAGGGCACGGGACTATGGCGTTCAGGTCATGATTGAAGGACCAGGCCATGTTCCGATCAAAGAGATTGAGGCCAACGTGCAATTGGAAAAGAGTCTCTGCAACGGGGCGCCCTTCTACGTGCTCGGACCCCTCCCGACGGATATAGCGCCCGGTTATGACCACATAACGGCAGCCATAGGAGGCGCCATCGCCGGATCAGCCGGCGCGGACTTTCTCTGCTATGTCACTCCGGCGGAACACTTAAGACTTCCAACCCTCGAAGATGTTAAGGAAGGTGTTATAGCCTCAAGGATTGCCGCCCACATTGCGGACATCGCCAAAGGAGTCCCCGGCGCATTTGATAAAGACATACTCATGGCAAAGTGCAGGAATGAATTCGATTGGGACGGGCAGGTAAAAATATCGATTGATCCTGATAAAGCAGGAGCTTTTCTGGAGAAAAGTGAAAGTGCGAGTGAAGAGGGCTGCACCATGTGCGGCGAGTTCTGCGCGATTAAACTCGGTAAAAAGGATAAAACAAGCCACCGCCGAGACCGTTGAGATTCGGGCGCAACTGCCGCTGTCCGTCTACAACTTTTCTTCCACAGACTTTACCTTACTGGTGATGCGCCCGGCGACTCCTTTCCTGTAGTCAGCCTTAATGGTCAAATACACCCGTTCGCAGTCTTTCGCAAGTTCATTAAAGCAGCGGTTCACCACGGCCATAACTTCATCCCACTCACCTTCGATGCTCGTGCCCATGGGGCCGAATTTATACGACAGACCGCTGTCCCTGATAGTTCTCACCACTCTGGACACATAGGGGCTTACACTGCCGCCCTTGTCTAAAGGGAAAATCGCCAGATCAATAAGTACACTCATAAATCCTCCTCTCAAAGAAACAACAATACCTGGTGTCATGTTAACGATACTCTGTCCTTTCGAAGGAGTCCTCACGACTGAGAAATCTTAGATTTCTCCCGGAGTTTACCCTGAGTAAAGCGAATGGGGTCGAAATGACATTTCTTGATTGACACGACACTCTTAATAATCTTACGATTATTTTATATACCTTGCAATGGAAATGTATAGCAAGGCTTCCGCCCTGCATAACAAGATTTTAATGGATATGTCTCTTCGTTTTTTATTCCCGTGCCGATGCCGAGAATATCATTCCGTCATAATGCAATTATTGTCCACTTGAGAGAATATGTGAAGATCATCAGGTTTAATTCAGGTAATTTAGACCGGGTAGAGGGAGTGAATCGACTTGACGGGTATAGAACTGTCAGATAATGTTACGTGAAGGCAACATAATCCGAGAAGGACAGGGCTAATGAAAAGAAAGAATATATATTTTCTGGCAATTGCATGCACTGTCCTTATAATAATTTATTCGGGCATCAGGATTCTGAAAACTCAAATTGGTGATTCCGAACTTTCAAACAAACTGAATGCGCTTATAGAAAACGGGTTAAAGCAAGAATTATTTCCAGGGGCAGTTCTGTTAGTTGCCCAAAATGGCGAGATAAGGCACAGAAAGGCCTATGGGGTAGCACAAAAATACTCATTCGGCCGCATAGCGTTGGAAGAACCGGAATCGATGTCCGCTGAACATCTTTTTGATGTTGCTTCCATGACGAAGGTCTTTGCAACCACCTTTGGCATTATGCTCCTTGTAGACAGAGGGGAACTCGAACTCGACGATTTCCTGTACAGATACATAGGCAGGTTTGCTGAGGGAGAAAAAAGAAAGATTACGATCAGACATTTACTCAGCCACAGGGCGGGACTCGCTCCCTGGAAACCAATCTACTATCATGCCTCCGATAAGGATGAATCGCTTGACTACATAAGTTCCATTCCCCTGAAATATCCGGTTGGCACGGAACGACATTACAGCGATCTTGATTTCATGATTCTGGGTTATCTCATAGAAGAGATAACGGGAAAATCACTCGATCTGTATCTCAAGGAAGACCTTTATGCCCCGCTGGAACTATATAATACGGCGTTTCGTCCTCTGAGCCGGGATTATAAAAAAATAGCGGCGACCTCACATGGGAATCCATTTGAACGACGAATGATAGCAGACGGCAACTTCGGTTACAAATGTGATGAAAATCCGGATGATTTCCATGAATGGCGGCATTATACCCTGAAGGGGGAAGTTAATGACGGAAACGCATTTTATGCTCATGGCGGCGTCGCGGGCCACGCGGGGCTTTTTTCCACCGTCGATGATCTGAAAATTCTGGCGGATCTACTCGTAAATAAGGGATTGTTGAACGGAAAGATTTATATTAGCCCTGAAACTGTGGAGACTTTTCTGAGAAAAGACGAGTTCGATAACGGACTGGGCTGGTCTTTAAATCCTAAGTTTATAAAAGCGGAAGGTGCACCCGAGGGGACATTTGGGCATACCGGGTTCACGGGATGCAATGTTATAATTATGCCGGTACAAAAAATCATTATAATATTACTTTCGAATCGCCAGAATGAAGGTTTGGGAGAGTCGGGAGATTACCCTGACCTGAACGCGCTTCGTCGCAATATTGTCCGGACAGTTCTAGGAGAAATTTAAAAGCGACATATTTTCAATACAAATTCCAAAAAAGACTAACCCCTTCTATATTAGATGACTCAACTTTCGCACCTGCACCTAACTGCTGGTAAGAACAAGTAATTCATTGACTCCATGATGGAGTCAATAAGCTCTTTGATAATTTATTCAGTCAAGCAACTGATATTTCTTAGTTTATCTGCAAGCACGGAAAGAATCCGCTTCATGGCTTCGAGGTAATTCAAGTCAGCAATCTCCTCACAGCACGTGTGAAAAAGAAGGCCGATTGTACGATCATTGTTTTGTTGACGATGCTCAACGCTCAGAAAAATGTAGCGAACCATGACAATGGTGGTATGAGCAATCAGCGCATCGTATGACCGCATCTGTATTTCTCTTGCAAGCGCCAGGAATGATTTGCATATCTTGAAGAATACCTCGATATTCCATCGTTTTCCATAGATCCGGACCACCTCATCATCAGGAAGATTACACTGTGTAGAGAGTAAGGCAATCCATCCTTTCGTTTGACGATGACGGACAAAGACGATCTTGACTTCTCTTCCACTCTTGAGGCTTACTTCTACTGAAGCCAGTATACGTGCTTTCCCACGACGTTTGCGGACTTTCCTGTAGAGTTGTTTCAGTGTGAGCCATTCGCCGTTATAAAAATAAGTGATCCTGGGCATCGGTTTCAGGTGGCAGATAATGTGAATCCCCAAATCGGCAATCTGATCGATCACCGAAGGAAATGAAAACCAGGAATCGAACAGAACATAATCGGCTCTCAGTCCGCGGGAAAGAGCTCTTTTTATCATGACTACAGCCATCTCAGTTGCTTTCTGAACCGCTTCCCTGCGTCGGTGGCCGCCGCATGATCGTTTATAAATCGCGGGATTTACTTCCCGCAACTGTTTTTCCTTTTTGGCGGAAGCCAACAAAACAAAATCTACCGGAAGTAAGCTGATACCGTCAGACCAACCAAGGGTTAACATGCGAAAGCCCCGTTTCATGATTCGGCGATTATGATCAAACATCCAGCTCAACAACTCCACCTTTTTACTGCGATCACGTTCATAGGGAGAGTCGTCTATAATCAGCACCTTTCCCCTGTCTTCACTCGTAAGGGAAGTGAAGAATTGCTTGATCACATTCTGTGTCAATCGGAAGAGGAAATTACGCCAGTTGAACGTCGGGGTGTTCAGAAACCGGTAAATAGTCGATTTTTCACATCCTGCCTCTCTGTTCCTGATAAGAGACATATACATGCTTTTGCCCATGAATATCAGGTGGAACAGCCTTTTGAACAGGAAAAGGGCGCCAAAGCCTAACTTCCTGATACCTGCCTGATTCAGAAGCGAACCGACACAGTAGGAATGGAAAAAGTGATCGATGCGGGATCCGATGGTTTTTTCTGCTTGGCTATCAAAGAACTTTGTATTACACTGCATTTGAGATGTCCTCCTTTCTGTTTTTGTGCAGGGTAATTATACCCTAAAAGGAGTGGCATCTCAACTATTATTTAATTAATACAGTCAGTTATGACTTCCGCCCGCTCGCCGAAAAGTGTGAAAATGGGGTGCGAAAGTTGAGTTCACAGTATGCTTTTATCATGACTCAAATTTACCCCTTAATGCACCCGACCGTTCTCAGTCTCGCCACCTTCCTGGAAAGTCCGGACTGATGGACTACTTCAACTACTTCATCGATATCTTTGTACGCCTCGGGCATCTCTTCACGAAGCGTTCCTTTTCCTGAGGCGATGACAATAATGCCCCTTTCTGCCATCTCCTTCCTGATAGACCTTCCCTTGCTCACCTTTGTCGCCCTGCTCCGGCTCATCACCCTGCCCGCTCCATGGCAGGTACTTCCAAAGGTCTCCGCAAAAGCTTTATCCGTTCCCACCAGCACATACGACCCGGTTCCCATATCACCGGGTATCAAAACCGGCTGCCCTACCCCTCGATATTTTTCAGGAAGTGCGGGATGCCCTGCAGGGAATGCCCTGGTAGCCCCCTTCCGGTGGACACACAATTTTACCTTTTTTTGGCCTACAGGAAATTCCTCTATCTTCGCTATATTATGACATACATCGTATACCAGTCTCATGCCGATATCCGCGGGACTCATCCGAAGCGTTCTCTCAAACGTCTCCCGTGTCCAGTGCATCAACATCTGCCTGTTTGCCCAGGCATAGTTCGCCGCACATGCCATGGCGGCCAGGTAATCTCTCCCCTCATCTGAATCAAGATAGGCACAGGCCAGCTGTCTGTCCGGCAACGGTATGCCCAACTTTCCTACGTTCTTCACCATCCTGGCCAGGTAATCATCGCAGACCTGATGTCCAAGGCCACGTGATCCGCTATGTATGAACACACAAACCTGATCCTTCTCCAACCCGAAGGCAGACGCGACTTTTTCATCAAAAATCTCTTCTACAATCTCTATTTCAAGAAAATGGTTCCCCGAACCGAGTGTACCAAGCTGTTGTTTCCCTCTTTCCAGCGCCCTGTCGCTCACTCTTTCCGGATCGGCGCCATCTATCTTTCCGCCATCCTCGGTACTTTCCAGATCTTCAGGAAAACCATACCCCTGACTCACAGCCCACCCGGCCCCTTTTTGGAGGACTTTCTTTTCCTCTTTTATGGACAGCTTGAGGTCGCCCTTAGATCCGACACCGGAAGGGATATCCCGAAAAAGGGCCGAAACGAGATCAGACAAACGCCCTTTGATGTCATCGAAATTGAGCTTCGTGGTCATCAGGCGAACCCCGCAGTTTATATCATAACCGACGCCACCGGGAGAGATGATGCCTTCATTTATATCGAATGCGGCAACTCCCCCTATAGGAAAGCCGTAACCCCAGTGCATATCGGGCATGGCAAGTGAATATTTGACAATACCGGGAAGGTGGGCAACATTGGCAACCTGTTTCGGGCTCTGATCCGAACCCATTTCCTTTATGAGCTTCTCGCTGGAATAGATCATTCCGGGCACACGCATTCCGCCAACCGCAGGGATTATCCAGTGAAAATCGTCAACTTTTTCGATCCTGATCTCAGACATCTAATATCACCCTTGCTTTCCATCCCCCCTTGTTTTTTTCGACTTCGACTTGATGGTAGGTGACGGCCTTAATCTCCGCCTTAATACGGTGTCTTTCCGGATTAAACGCCTCTCCCCTCACTTCTCCCACAAGATGGCGGGTGCTAATCTCAAGGATGGAAAACTCCTTCAGTAAGATCCGCTCCCCATTGAATATGTAAAGAATTTCCCTAAGATAGTTAACGAAGAGGTCCTCCCGGTCACTACCCCTGACAGAAACGCTCCGAACCTCTGAGGCATTTACATTATGAAGGTCAACAGTAAGATCAAAGATGGCAAACGCGGCATTAGAAAAAAGTTCCTTTTCATCCTTGCCATATATCTCTAACCCCAGATCTGCTGTATGGTCAAAAACCTTATATCTTTTCATCAACGGAACTCTCCCGCCAGGGGAAGGGAGCCAAGGTAAAAGTCCTTTCTAATCAGGATCCACGGTCTCTTTGACCGCCTCTATTCCATTGGTATCCTCTTCCATCTCTTCCTCCACACCATTTTCTTCCCTCTCCGCTCTGGCGAGTCCGATCAGCTTTTCTCCCGGATCGAGTCCGATCAACTTAACCCCCTGAGTGCTCCTGTGTAATAGAGAAATTTCTTCAACCTTCATCCGTATGATATTTCCTGCATCACTGATCAATATCACATCCTCGTTTCCAACGACCTGCCTGATTCCGGACACACATCCTATCCTGGGAACCGTCTTCAGATTAATGATTCCCTTGCCCCCTCTGGTCTGGGTTCTGTACTCGGTGACTTCCGTCCTTTTGCCGAAACCATGTTCCGAAATCGTTACAATCGAATTCCCGTTACCGAGAATCTCCATGCCGACAATTTCATCTTCCTTGTTCATTCTTATCCCGGTGACACCTCGCGCCGTTCTCCCACTGCTTCTGACGTCCGACTCTTTGAACCGTATCGCCTTCCCCTGTTTTGTGCCAAAAAATACATCCTGGGTGCCATCCGTCAGTTTCACGGCAATCAGCTCATCTCCCTCATCCAGGTTAATAGCAATAATGCCGCCCACTCTCGGATGGGAATAGGCAAGAAGATCAGTTTTTTTAGCGACCCCCTTCTTCGTGGCAAAAAATACAAATTTCCCTTCAACAAATTCCTTTACGGAAAGCACCGCTTCCACTCTCTCCTGGCTTGATAAGCCTATCAAATTGACAATGGCCTTCCCTTTGGCCGCTCGCCCCGCCTGCGGGATCTGGTGCACCTTGAGCCAGTGAACTCTTCCCGTATTGGTAAAGCACAAAACATAGCTGTGTGTGGAGGCAACAAATATACGCTCCACAAAATCATCTTCTTTCGTGCCCATACCAACCTTACCCTTGCCCCCTCTACGCTGGATCCTGTAGAGAGTTGCGGGATTTCTTTTAACGTAACCGTGATGAGATATTGTCACCACCATATCTTCTTCCACGATTAAATCTTCAATATCAATCTCTTCACTGGCTAAAACAATTTCTGTTCTTCTTTCATCTTCATATCTTTTCTTTATATCTTCCAACTCCTCGATAATAATGTTCAGGATTTTCTGCGGGTCTTCCAGTATTCCCTTTAATTGTGAAACCAATAACGAAACTTCATCATGTTCTTCGGTAATCTTGCTCTGTTCAAGGTTAGTCAATCTCTGTAACCTCATCTCCAGGATTGCCTTCACCTGAATATCGCTCAGACCAAACTCTTCCGAAAGTTTCTCTGCGGCTTCTTTAGGAGTGCTCGACGCCTTGATGATTGCAATAACATCATCAATGTTACTCAGGGCAATGATGAGCCCCTGAAGAATATGCAACCTCTCATTGGCCTTCTTCAATTCGAATACTGTTCTTTTGGTGACAATTTCTTTTCTGAATTCTACAAATCGCTGCAGAATCTCCTTGAGATTCAAAACTGCAGGCTGACCATTGTCTATAGAAAGCATTATAATCCCGAAGGAGGTTTGGAGCTGTGTGTGTTTGTAAAGCTGATTGAGAATAATGCCTGTCTCTTCATCTCTCTTTAAATCAATGACTATTCTCATTCCTTCTCTATCAGATTCATCCCTCAGATCGGAAATCCCGGTTACTTTTTTCTCCTTAACCAAATCTGATATTTTTTCAATGAGCTTCGCCTTGTTAACCATGTACGGAAGTTCCGTAATGACAACACTTTCCCGGTCATTCCTTGCATTCTTTTCAACAATGGCCCGCGCCCGCAACCTGATGATTCCTCTCCCCGTCTTATAGGCGGAAACGATCCCCTCCCTCCCGTTAATAAAACCTGCGGTAGGAAAATCGGGGCCTTGAATAAACCTCATAAGCCCCTCCACCTTAATGTCGGGATCACGAATCAGGGCAATGGTTCCCTCTACTACTTCACCAAGGTTATGCGGCGGAATATTAGTAGCTACACCGACTGCAATTCCTGATGTGCCGTTGAGAAGCAATGTGGGTATCTTTGAGGGAAGAACAGTGGGTTCCTGGAGAGAATCATCATAGTTAGGTACAAAACTAACGGTTTCCTTATCCAAATCGGCAAGAATCTCCTCGGCGATTCTTGACATACGGATCTCCGTATACCTCATTGCTGCCGCTGAATCGCCATCAATCGATCCAAAATTTCCCTGACCGTCAACCAATAAGTGCCGCATAGAAAAATCCTGGGCCATTCGGACGATGGTATCGTAGACCGCCGAATCTCCGTGCGGGTGATACTTACCAATAATATCACCCACGATCCTTGCCGATTTTTTGTACGGTCTGTTCCACCGGTTTCCGAGCTCCGACATGGCATAGAGAACTCTGCGGTGAACCGGTTTAAGGCCGTCCCGCACGTCAGGAATAGCACGTCCGATAATAACGCTCATCGCATAGTCCATATAGGACTTTTTCATTTCATCTTCTATATTGACCGGGACGGTCCGCCGATAAAGCTGATCCATTATAAATCAATCCTCCTCATTATTGTTTCCAATTGTATCACGTAATTATACCAAACTGCATCCATTTTTACTCTTACAGACGGGCGAATGTAACGTCAACGATACTCTGTCATTTCGAAGGAGTCTTCACGACTGAGAAATCTTAGATTTCTTGATTGACGCGACACCAGGACACCTATCGTGACCGCGTGACGGAGGTTAAGCATCCCGCGCCCGGCAGAGCAGTCTTTGAAAATGCACAGAGAGAACTAACCCCGCAATAAATAGCGGGGTTAGCAAGCAAACATAAAAAATTGTTTTTGTACTTTTCTACTCTTTCATCATGAAATTTTTCCGGCTTTTTCCTCAACCTGCCCGTTAAAACCTTTAGCATTAATTATAAATCTGTCATGAGTCCCTTTTGATATTTTATCAATTCCATCATCAGCACTCACGGAAAACTTTAACATTTTCCCTTTTATTTCTTCTAAAACCCCTTTTACTGTAATTGTAAAACCGGCCGGGGTTGCAGCCGTGTGTTTAATATCAAAACCAATTCCGACGGTCTGCTCATTGGGCCAGTCAATATGCTCATTAATAAACTTAATGCATGCAAACTCAAACAAGCCAATCAAAAAACCGGACGCAAAAACCTTCGGCATTATTTTTCCTTCTTCAAATTCAGGAAAAAGAAAAGGAACTGTTTTGTCTTCCGGCACAACGTACTTGAACTCAAAATTCATACCCTCTTTTAAAGAATTCTCCATTTTTTCCTCCATCTTTTTTTATTTAAGATATTACAAAAAAATTATTTTAAAGTGCTTTATCAAAAAACACCTTTAAAATGCTGAATTCCGGATAATTCCTGATTTGCAACGGCCAATTATATCAGGCTTTTAAAATGCGGGCATCCACCACCACCATCCCATCGGTATAAGCAAATACGGGATTCAAATCGATTTCCATGATGTCCTCATGTTCTTCGGCAATGCGGGCAAGCTTGAGGAGCCCTTCCACGAGAGCGTTTTTATCAACAGGCGGTTTCCCTCGAAATCCAGCAAGCAGAGATGCTCCTTTAATCTCATGGAGCATTTCAAAGGCATCCTCACGACTCAGCGGCAGTAATCTCAGCGACACGTCACGGAACAGTTCTACCGTTACCCCGCCAAGGCCAAAGATGATAACCGGGCCGAATTGCTCGTCCCGGTTCATACCTATAATCACCTCTAATCCAGGGGATGCCATAGCACTAACCGTCGCACCGCTGATCCGGGCTTCAGGATGCTGGGCTTTGATTTGACTGATTATTTCAGAATATGCCGTTTTAACCTCCTCATCGGATTGCAAATTGAGCTTCACTCCCCCGACATCGGTCTTGTGTAAAAGGTCGGGTGATTCAATCTTCAGCGCCACAGGAAAATCAATCTGGCGCGCCGTCTGCGCGGCTTCTTCTGCATTTTCGGCAAAACGGTTCGCCGTGCATTGAAAACCCTTCGATTCTAAAAACTGCATCGATTCGTAAAAGCCAAGCGCCTTCTTTCCTGATGCCTTGGGAAAGGTGGTTACGGCCGGTTTGACTTTGAGTTTTTTAGGGATTACCTGAGAAAGTGCCCGGATGCCTCGTTCGGGAGTCTGAAAGACCGGAACTCCTTTTCGATGCATTACCAATCTTTCCTCCCGTTCCACCTCGGCGCCGCCAAGGTAGATAACCAGTTCATTAAGCCCCGGTTTCACCACGTCGCAGGAGCCCTCGACGGGATCTCCAAAGATTACCCCCAGAGTGTCATAGTAAAGACGTGACAGCTCGATTACCTGCCGGAACATCTCGGCATTGGCATCCCCCGTGAGATCCAGAGGATTACTGCGAATCGCATGAGGCGGGACGACCCCTTTCAGTTTTTCGGCCAGCTCCGAAGGAAGAGGCGATACCACAAGCCCTTCCTTTTCCGCGGCATCGGTGGCGAGGATGGCCGCTCCACCGGATGTAGTTATAAAAAGAATGCGGTTGCCTTTTGGAGGCTTCAGGTAGGCAAAGGCTTTGGCAAAGTCATAAAACTCTTCCATGCTCTGGGCGCGGCACACACCGTATTTCTGAAAAAGGGCATCATAGGTGGCGTCAGCTCCGGCAAGAGATTTGGTATGTGACTCCGCAGCCACCTTTCCACCGGGTGTCCTTCCCGATTTCAGAACTACCAGAGGTTTCGTCAAAGACTGTATGGTCTTTTGAAAACGTATTGGATCTTTGACTCCTTCCAGGTATGCGGCAATAACTTTGGTATTGGGGTCGTTTTCAAAGTATTCGATCAAATCGGTTTCATCCACATCGGCCCGGTTCCCCATGCTTACAAAGCTTGAAACACCCAGCTCTTCGACGGAAAACCAATCCATCATGGCGGCGCCCACCGTGCCGCTTTGCGCGATCACCGCGACTCCCCCCTTAAATGTGAGAAGCGGCCACGACGCACACATGGGTTCATACGGATTATTAACCCCCTGGCAATTGGGTCCAATCAGGCGCACCCCGTAATCACGGGCCACTTTTGCCATCTCTTCCTGGAGTTTTTCTCCTTCCGGTCCGGCCTCACTGAAACCTCCTGTAATAACAACAGCTGCCTTGACCCCTTTTTCGCCACAATCTCTGATGGCCTGGGGAACGAAACGTGCCGGGACGATTACCATTGCCATATCAACCGGATCGGGAATATCTTTGACATTTTTAAAACACGGCAAATCCAGGATGCGCTCGCTCTTGGGATTGATGGGATAGAGCACTCCCGGAAATCCGCCGTCCCGGAGGTTTTTAAGGATTACATTCCCTATTTTAGCGGGACTATCCGAAGCGCCAATCACGGCAATACTCTCCGGATGAAAAAACGCCTGTAAACCGCTTTGAACCATGGAAACCTCCTTGAAGATAAACGTTCTCGTTATATTTATCACGCTTTAAGTAATAAGAGCCGGACTCCAACAGCGGTATAATAGGAAAATGTCCGGTATGTGTCAATTACAAATCACACTTTCCAGCACCCATTTCACTTATCTATCTTTTAGCTGAAAAATATATTTATGCTCCTTAAACTGTAAAAGGGGATGATTCTGAACGGGCAGCTTTTCATGGGTTCCAATTATCAGAAATCCACTCTTGTCCAGACTACTTATTACCTTAAGAAAGGCGGGTTCCTTTATCTCCTGTCGATAATAGGTAAGAAGATTGTTTCTTAAAAAAATGATCTGAAATTGTTCTTCAGAAGGAGGTTGTTTTACCAGGTCATATGTTTCCCATTTAATATCTTTCTTCAGGTGTTCAGCTATAAAATAGAGAGATTTGTCCTTTGAGGTACGGAAAGAAGCATTTTTGATCTCTTCCGGTATCCCCTTTAAGTTGCTCTCTCTATAAGCCCCTTCCATTGCTTTATTCAGGTAATCAGGATTAACATCCGTAGCCCACAGTTGAAGCTGTGGCAGTCCATCAGACTTGTTTTTCAATCTATTCCACAATATTTTAAAACTGTAGACCTCCTGTCCCTGAGCACAGCCGGCTGACCAGATATTAATTTTTTCGCTGTTCCGTTTTATAACCTCCGAAACAATTTCCTCTTCCAGAACCAGCCATAATTGTCGATCACGGAAAAACCGGCTTATCGAAACCGTTATCAGGAGTTCGACCTCTCTTAAGGCTTCGGAATTATTATTCAGAATATAAAAATATTCCTCCAGGTTTCGACAGCCAAGCCGCTGCATATGCCGGACGACACGTTTCTTTACCCCTTTTCTTACCTTACGGTAACCCTCCCAGGAAAGATTAAATCGATCAAGTAGTTGACTAAACTGATGATCATCCATAAAATGATACCGTGATATTTTAAATTTCGTGGCAAGGATGACAAGTTTGCAAAAAGTCTTTTCGGAGCGAATCTAAGCATTTTGGGGGAAAGATGGTGGTAGTGACCGGCGTTAAGAAAATCTAACTGTTTGAGTGCGTTAGCACGAGTTTTAGATTTTTAGCCGGGCAATAACAGCATTCACAAAATGGTTCTGAGCGAAGAAAATGGACTTTTTACGAATGCATCAAGGTTGCAATGCCGGAAAAACTCCCTAGTGCCCTGTCACCCACACTACACTACACGAAACGAAAGAAGAATGGAAGGGTTACCGCAAAACGTCCTGTAATGAATACACCTCCTACGACAAAAAACCGGAGAATTATTCTATGGTCATTGGTTGTCATATATACCTTTTCCCTTCCCTATGCCATTGTTTTATATAACGTTATAGCACTTAGATGGTCTCCCGAATTTGCCGGATTTGTGCCCCGTCTAATACTTCTTGTGGCGGGAGCAGCTTATATTTTCTACGCGATAAAAGCTAAGCTTCCCTTTAAAAAAATGTTCCCTTTAATACCATGTGCTGGTATTTCCTGTCTTATTATATACCTTGAGCCCAACCCTGATAAACATATACATATACCTGAATATGTTTTTATGACCTGGCTTCTCTTTGAAGCGATTCGAATTGATTATAAGGGCGCCGGCATCTTTCTTCTGGTATTTTTCTGCTCATCTTTTCTCGGGGTACTGGATGAAATTTTCCAGGGAATACACCCCCTTCGTTTTTATGGCTGGCAGGATATGATTATTAACTCTTCTTCCAGTTTTATCGGAATACTAAGTCTTATAGGTCTGAGGGAAAACCAGTGGGAGAATTGGAACTGGATAAATCAATTAAAGAAGACGCGAGGATCACTTTTTGTTGTTCTTCTCGGTATTTCAAGTACCGCAGTTAGCTGCTATATGTTATTTAAGGTTAAAAACCATCGTGGTTCCTGGCTCGTATATCCTGACTGGCTTATTGCCTGGAATGCAATTTTCGTGTTGATTGCATTTATTACCCTGTGGGTATTATATCGTCACACAACTCAAGACAACGGGAAACCCGAAGCGCAGAAAATAACTGCTGTCCTGTGGGTTCTCCCGGCGCTGATAATTATTCTGTATATTCATATGGTCGTTGTGTTAAGCTGGACGGCAGGTGTGTTTTTTAAATAGCATAAATCCTGAGACTGACATAGCTCAGGATTTAAGGCTGTTCATTCTTTTGGAAGCGTTAAAAAAGGGAGAGCCCCCCTATATTTACTGTATTGGAGGAAAAACTATGAATGAGATAACATACAGACCGATAGGAGTAGTGCATTCTCCTTTCAAAGAACCGAAAGGAACACCCATACAACCCTCGGCTGCTGAGGGTATTTCCGGAACAGTCGAGATATTTCCGGAATATGCCGAAGGCCTAAGAGACATCGAAGGATTTTCTCATATTTTCTTGATATATCATTTTCATTTGTCCAAAGGTGCACGCTTAATAGCAAAACCTTTCATGGATAATGAAGAACGGGGTGTCTTTGCAATGCGAGGCCCGAGCAGACCCAACACAATCGGTATCTCGATCGTACGCCTTATCAGAGTTGAAGATAATATAATCCATATTCAGGATGTAGACATAGTGGATGGAACTCCACTCCTTGATATCAAACCGTATGTCCCGGAATTCGATTTAAAGGAAGTAGAAAAAACAGGCTGGCTTGAAAAAAACGTGCACAAACTTCCATCATCAAAAGATGACGGCAGATTTACAAAATGATTAACAGGTGACATCCGCATCTCACTTCAAACGTCAACTTCTCCTTCGAAAATCGGAAAAGAAAGAGAAACAGTAGTTCCCCTGCCCAGATGACTTTCGATCTCGATCCTGCCCTTATGGGCTATCATCAGATGTTTCACTATCGATAAACCCAGTCCCGTACCGCCCAGTTCACGTGAGCGGGCCTTGTCCACCCGGTAGAACCGCTCCCCCAACCTGGGAATTTCATCCTCAGGCACGCCTATACCGGTATCGCTTATACTGACGATCACATAGCCTTTCTTATCATCAGAGGCCGTTATTGAGATCTTCCCCGATTCCGGTGTAAACTTAACGGCGTTATCCAGAACATTCAATAATATCTGGGCCAATCTGTCCCTATCAGCTTTTACAGATGGAAGCCCGTCCGGAATGTCGTTATCAAAGGTAAGTCTCTTCTCCATGATTTTCGACTCGATAACAGGCAAGACATTTTCAACCACACCACTCAGGGAAACACTTTCAAAAAAAAACTCCTTTTCTCCCAATTCGATATCGGAAATGGTTAAAAGGTCTTCTACCAGGCGGTTTAGACGACCGGCGTGTCTGTAAATGGTTTGCAGAAATTTCCCGGCTGTTTCCTTTTCCTCGATGGCCCCTTCCTGCAGTGTCTCAATAAATCCAAGGATTGCGGTTAAGGGAGTTTTTATCTCATGGGTTATATTGGCCACAAAATCGACACGCATCTTTTCCAACTTCTTGAGACGGGTAACGTCATGAAAGACAATCATTATCTTTTTTTCATCTTTTGGGGATCCCTGGATCGGCGAAACATTAACATCGAGAATAATATGATTTACATTCTCGAGAATAACTTCCTGTGAAACAGGTATTCCGGTTTCCTTGAAACGATCAAGGGCATTTTGCAATTCAACATTTCTTAGCGCCTCCAGCGGTGTCTTACCGATGATATCACCGTATCTAATACCAAAAATGTCCTTAAAGGCATTATTCGATGCTTCTATCTTATCCTGATTATCGAGTACCAATACTCCATCGGTCATACTGTCAAAGGCCGCCTCCAATTTCCCCCTTTCTTCATTTGCAAACCACACTCTCTCCTGCAGTTCCATAACCATATAATTAATGTTCCTGGCCAATCTTCCCATCTCATCACTCGAATCGATCATAAGAGTCCCCGGGTCTTCACCGTCTCTTAACCTTTTGGTAAATTGTTCCATTTCCTGAATGGGTGCGGTTAGTCTGGAAAAAAATATAAAGGCGATTATAAATGAAAGGACAAGGATGATACCAAATGATTGAAAAATTAGTCCGTACAATCCTCTTACAGAATTTTTAATCTCGACAAGCGGACGCGCCAGTCTTATATAACCAATTATCATGGAGTTACTCTTAACGGGCAGTGCAACATAAAACATATCCACGCCAAGGGTATGGCTGAAATGTGTTGCAGTTCCTTTATCAAGAACTTTTGCTTCCTGGATCTCCGGGCGGTTCAGGTGATTATCCATCCTGGAAATATCCTCTTCCGAGTCTGCCAGAACTTTTCCCGCAGTATCAATCAGGGTAATCCGTGCATTGGATATCCTGGCTAACTGAACAACCCTCTTTTCAATCTCTTTTTGCGGAGAAGTAAGATTTATCATCCGGGCATAAGTAGTCAGATCGTATTCAATCTTTTCCATCAATTTGCTCTTGACCTTATTACCAACCATAAAACCGACTATCGCCATAGACAGTACGATAATGATGATATAAGTCACAAATATTCTGTAAAATAATCGGTTTTTCATACGTTAATTCCTTGTGCTTCATCTATTCTTCATGTTTTTCACCACGGAACTGGTGTCTCACACTCTTTCCGGTAACCATATAGATAACCATATCCGCAATACTTTCTGCGTGATCAGAAATCCTTTCTAAACTCTTCGATACATGTGTAACCAGAATTGCCCTGTGGATGGTCCGGGGATCCTCAATCATAAACGTAAGAAGTTCCCTGAATATCTGCTCGTTGAGGTTGTCCACCATTTCATCATCTCCCTTGACCTTATTGGCCAGGTCACAATCCTCATTAATCAGGGCATCGAGACTTTCCTTGATCATCTTTCGTGTAATGTCCGCCATCCGTGGAAGATCAATATAAGGCTTAAGCTGCGGCTCTTTGTTTAGAATCAGTGCCCTTTGCGCGATGTTGACCGCCATATCTCCGATTCTTTCCAGATGACCATTGATCTTAATAGCGGTAGTAATAAACCGCAAATCTCTTGCAGCAGGTTGTCTCAAAGCCAGCAGACGGATACACTTTTCCTCAATTTCTGCATCAAGCTTATTAATCTGATCATCACCGGCAATGACCTCATGTGCCAGATCTGAATTCCTTTCCAGAAGTGATGTCATGGCATCCTGGATTACCTTTTCAACAAGAGCTCCAAGATATATGAGATTTTTTTTAACCTCCCGGAGTTCCCTTTCATAGTGCTTGCTGGTAAGTTTTTTTTCTCCCATATCTTATCCAAACCTTCCCGTGATATAGTCCTCTGTCTGTTTCACATCCGGTGTTGTGAAGAGCTTCTCCGTCGGACTATATTCTATGAGTTCCCCTAAATAGAAAAAGCCGGTATCGTCCGAAATCCGAGCAGCCTGCTGCATGTTATGCGTTACAATAATAATTGTATATTTCTCCTTCAATTCTTCAATCAGTTCCTCGATCTTTGCCGTCGAGATAGGGTCCAGCGATGACGTCGGTTCATCCATCAGTAGAACATCCGGTTTTATTGCCAGCGCTCTGGCAATACACAGCCGTTGCTGCTGCCCGCCGGAGAGCATCATGGCGGACTGACCCAGGATATCCTTCACCTCATCCCACAGCGAGGCCTGCCTGAGGCTCTGTTCCACCAGGAACTCCAAATCGCTCTTATTTCTCACCCCTGAAAGTTTTGCCCCGTATGTAATATTGTTAAAGATCGACTTCGGAAAAGGATTTGGCTTCTGAAAAACCATGCCGATTCTTCTTCTGATTTCAACAGGATCAACACCGGGGTCATAAATATTTTTGTCTTCAAAAAGGACTTCTCCCTTTACACTGGTTCCATCGATGAGATCATTCATTCGATTAAGCAACCTCAGAAGGGTCGATTTACCACAACCGGACGGGCCTATCAGAGCAGTAACCCTGTTTTCCTCGAAATCCATATTGATATCTGTCAGAGCTCTGAAATCGCCATAATAAAAGTCCACATTTCTAACTTTTATTATACTGTTATTTCGCACTATTACCACCCTTTTCTCTTCCTCATATGACTCCTGATCATAATTGCAATCAAATCAATCCCCAAAACCAGAGCCACAAGTACCAATGCTGTCCCGTATTGAATTGGTCTGGTCTGCTCAATATGTGTACCCGCTGTCGCCAGAACATAGATGTGGTAAGGAAGAGCCATCACTTCATCAAAGATTGATGTGGGGAGTTTTGCCGTATAAAACGCAGCTGCCGTGAACATGATCGGTGCTGTCTCACCAGCCGCTCGACCGATACCCAAAATGGAACCTGTCAGAATTCCCGGCAGCGCATTCGGCAGGACAATCCTGAAAATCGTCTGCCACCTGGAAACACCAAGAGCCAGCGATGCCTCCCTGAATGTCTGCGGCACCGCTTTCAATGCCTCTTCAGATGCCCCGATAATCGTCGGTAAAATCAGAAAACCGAGGGTTAGCGCCCCCGAGAGGATACATGAACCGAATTGGAGAAAAACCACAAAAAGCCCAAGGCCGAAAAGGCCGAAAACAATTGAGGGAACCCCGGCCAGGCAATTCACGCCAATCCTGATAATTCTTACTACGGAACCCTGTTTCGCATATTCACTGAGATAAACGGCCGACATTACACCAAACGGCAGCGCTATGATAATCGCTCCCGACGTTAAATAAACGGTTCCCAGTATGGCCGGCATAATGCCGCCTTTTGTCATGGAATCTCTCGGCGGGAGGGTAAGGAAATCCCAGCTAATAGCACCTATTCCATTGACAAATATATAAAAAAGGAACCCGCCAAGTGATACCGCTATGATTAAAGCGGATAGCCGGACAATTCCCAAAAACAGATTCTGTTTAAAATAGCGCCATTTCATATCTGAATTTGATTTTCTCTGTGATGGAGGGATTATCACCCCTTTTTCGGAAATTATCTCTGTTGTGTTCATAATGTTGCAGAGCCTACCTCTTTAAATTTTGTTGAAATATAATCCGCAATCAGATTGAAAAAGAGTGTCATGAAAAACAGGACAACCCCTGTGGCAAAGAGGGCATGGTAATGATCGCTCCGGAAAGGGGCCTCCCCCATCTCCGCTGCAATACTTGCCGGCATGGGCCTGACGGAATCAAAGATACTCTCCGGTATGGCGGCAGCACCCCCGGCCACCATGAGAACAACCATCGTTTCACCTATAGCCCTTGCCATCCCCAATATAACAGCCGTTGAAATCCCGGAAAGCGCCGCCGGCACAATAACCTTCGCAATGGTTTCAAACCTTGTTGCCCCCAGGGCATAAGAAGCCTCTTTAAACTCCCGCGGTACAGAATAAAGGGCATCCTCCGAAATACTCGAAATTGTGGGAACTGCCATAATGGCCAGCACAAGGGACACATTGACTATATTCAGACCCGTAGGCAAATCAAAGGTCTCTTGTAGGAACGGGGCGATGACTACCATACCGAAAAATCCAAGCACAACCGAAGGAAGACATGCAAGTAGTTCAATTACGGGTTTGAGGATCTCTTTCATCAAGGGGTGAGCTATCTCAGATACATAGATCGCCGAAAGAATGCCCAGCGGAACCGCTATCAATGAAGCAAAAAATGTAACGATAAGAGAACCAACAATAAGGGGCCATATGCCAAAATCAGGAGGGTCATAAGTGGGATACCACTCGTTGCCGAAGATAAAATCCTTGACAGAAACCACCTTGAATATGGGCAGACCTTCTCTGAAGAGAAAGATAACTATAAGCGCCAGGATGAATATGGAAACCAGCGCGAAAAAGAAAAAAATATTCTTTATAATTATCTCTTTAAGCTTTCTGGACATAACGAAACCTTCACAAAATTGTGTTTTAGGTCATTGCGAACACTATGACTTTGTCAAGTGGAAATTAAGCACATAGGATTTATAGAACGGTAAGTGCTTACATATCGCGAATTGTTCTTTATCATAGCACAGGCAATTTTTATGAGTTTGTTGGC
>Ga0268281_1000165_pt1 | contig 51592 bp, 49 predicted proteins | sample saktaG_10_FD_190134 | JGI IMG/M metagenome (GOLD analysis project Ga0268281, IMG submission 190134) | Saline water microbial communities from Sakinaw Lake, British Columbia, Canada - sak_2011_5_24_50m | ecosystem: Environmental > Aquatic > Non-marine Saline and Alkaline > Saline ...
ACGTTCTTCTCCTGTTAAGTCGACGTTGTAGATTTTCTTGGGCATCACTCTCCTCCTGCACAGGCAAGTTCGCCCGTAGTTTACCACAGGAAGAGAGTTTGTCAAAACCTACCTGAAAAGGTACTAGTACATGAGGGCGTAAATCCTTCCCCAGTAGGGCGTTGAGCGATAGCGCCGGCCGAGTAGGAGCAGAGCGACGTATCGAGGCCAAGCGGCTTGTGGAAGGCACCCTTGTAGGCGGAAAACGCTTGGTTTCGATACACTTCTCCGCTGGCGCTACGAAGTTACTCAACCGGCGCTTACCCTGCAACTACCGAAGGATTTCCGCCGAGGTGTACTAGATTGTTTCAACACTTTGACACATCGCAGTTGTTCACGGTGGAGGTGACATGACTGACATAGAAAGCTTCCCGTCCCTCGAAGCCCTGTTGCACCGTCTGGGCCTGATCGGCGAGAGCGCCCAGGTGGAGTGCAAGGAAAGCGCCTGGCAACTGCCCCGCACTGTCTGGGAGACCGTCTCTGCCTTCTCCAACACCACCGGGGGCACGCTGCTGTTGGGCGTGGCCCAACAGGCCGATCAATTCGTGGTCACCGGCCTGGTGGATGCACCCAAGATCCAGCATGACTTGGCCGCCGGCCTGCACGACGTGATGAACGTCCCCATCCCAGCCCAGGTGGAACCACTCATCGTACCCATGGCCGGCGAGGAACGGGTGATCCTGCGCATCTACGTCCCGGAAGCACTCCCCTACCAGAAGCCGATCTACATCCGCAGTGCCGGGCTGGACAAGGGGTGTTACAAGCGGATCGCCGGCGAAGACATGCCCTGTACCGAGGACGACCTGGTCCGTTTTTTCCAGGCCCGCTCCCTCATCAGCCCCGACATGACGCCGGTGCCCATGTCGCGGCGTGATGAGCTCGATCCCGCCCAACTGCGCGCCTTCCGCCGCCTGCTGGACACCCAGGACCACACCAACCCGGTGCTGACCTACGACGACGATGATCTGTTGCGGGCTTACGGCGCGCTCATTCAGCCCGAAGGCCAGGACGACCCTGTGCCAACGGTGGCCGGCGTGTTGATGTTCGGCACGCCAGCGCTCATCCGGCGCTGTTTTCCGGCCTTCCGCGTGGACCTGCTGGACATCGAGGGTACCGAGTGGGTAGCCGCGCCGACCGACCGGGGCACCGGGCGCTCCTTTCAGGGGCCGTTGCTCGACGTTGTCCGGGACGTGCTGGGCGTGTTGTGGAAGGAGGTCCCTGAGCGGTTTGCTCTGCATCCCGGCAACGCACAGCGAGTCGCCGACCCGATGCACGTGGCACTGCGAGAGGCCGTCCACAATGCCCTGATGCACCAGGATTATCGCACCCACCGCCCTACCCAAATCCGCCGCTTCGCCGACCGACTCGAAATCGAGAACCCCGGCGCGTCGCTGCGCGATCCGGACCGCCTGGGCGAACCCGGCTCGGAACTGCGCAACCCGCGTGTTGCCCAGATGTTCTACGAGATCGGCTGGGCGGAACAGAAAGGCACCGGCATCCGGGCCATGCAGCGGGCGATGGACGACCTGGGCTTGACACCCCCTACCTTCGAGAGCGACCCGCAAGACCGTTCCTTTCGCGTGACCTTCTACCGGCACCACTTCATGGATCAATCCGACCTGACCTGGCTGGAGCGGTTCGGAGCTCTAGGGCTCGGCACCGAGGAGCAGAAAGCGCTGGTCTATGCCCGTAAAACCGGCCGGGTGGACAACGCTGCCTTTCGCAGCCTCAACCACACCGACACCCTCACGGCCAGCCGTGCCCTGACTCACCTGGAGGGCCTGGGGCTGCTGCAGCGTTCCGAGCAACGTCGCGGGCCGGGCGTCTACTACACACTGGCCGGGGAAGCAGCAGAGACTCCCCCGATTACTCCTAAGAGTACTCCTAAAGTTACTCCTAAGACTAAGGTTGAGCTCCTAAGACTATTGGCAGAAGGAAAACGGTTGTTGCGGGATGATGTGATAGCAGCGATTCTATTCCTATGTGCTGAGCGCCCGCACACGGCACGTGAGTTGGCCAGCGCATTACACCGTAACGTGGACTACGTGCGTAACTCGTATCTCTCACCGCTGGTGCGGCAGGGTCGGCTGGAACTGACCGGCCCGCCCAACGATCCCAACGTGGCCTATCGCGCTGCCCATCAGCCTGGGGCCGAGGGAGGTTTGTAATTCGTGACATGACGGCCTAGCCACCGCTATTCACGAGGCTGGCAAGCTTGAGCTGCTGAACTAATCGCCATTTTCGCCAATCCTGTCTAACAGGAAATACAACAACGAGGAGGAGCAAAAATGACTATGATACACATTACCCAAACCATCTGGAGGAGACCGATGGTTCTACGCCTGCTGCTGGCAGTGTCCCTTTTGGCTGTCCTGGGTGGCGCAGCGGGGGTGAACGCCGCCCCCCCAGGACACGTGCTGGTGCTCAATTCTTACCACCAGGGGCTGAGTTGGACGGACAGCATCGTTCAGGGAATCGAGTCTGTATTGGGAGGAGACTCAGACCTCGAGCTGCACATCGAGTACATGGACACCAAGCACCTGTACGACGAGGTGTATCTTCAGAAGCTGTATGAACTGTACCAGTACAAATATAGCCAGATGCAGTTCGAGGTGGTGATGGTCACCGACAACAACGCCTTTGAATTCCTGCGCCAGCATTACGACGAGCTATTCCCTGGCACGCCAGTGGTCTTCTGTGGCATCAACGATTTCAGGGACTCCATGCTGGAGGGATACGATTTGTTCACCGGGGTGGTAGAGGTGACCGATATCGAGAGCACGCTCGAAATCGCCCTGCAACTACATCCCAACGTAGCCCAGGTCGCGGTGGTGAACGATCGCACCTCCACAGGAGTCGCCCTGGAAAGCGAGCTGCAGGCTCTGATCCCGCGTTTCGAGGATTCGATGGAGTTTGTCCTCATCGAAGACCTGGACATGGCGGAGGTTCAGGCCCAGGTGAAGACTCTGCCTGCCGACAGCCTCATCCTCTTGCTGGTGTTCAACCGCGACGCGTCGGGGCAATTCTTCAGCTACGAGGAAAGCCTGGCCCAGATCTCCAGTGTGACCACTTTACCGATCTATGGCTTATGGGACTTCTATCTGGGCGGCGGCATTGTCGGCGGCAAGCTGGCCAGCGGCTTCCATCAGGGCGAGGCGGCGGCCAAAATCACGCAGCGCATCCTGGAGGGAGAAGCGGTGGAGAATATCCCGGTCGTTAAGGAAAGCCCCAACCGCTACATGTTCGATTACGTGCAACTGCAGCGCTTTGGCCTGGAGCCTTCGGCTTTGCCGGCCGATAGTATCGTCATCAACTCACCCGACACGTTCTATGATCGCTACAGGACGTTGATCTGGGGCTCACTGGGCATCGTCGCCGCACTGATCTTGATTGTCTCCATCCTGCTGGCCAGCATCAACCGGCGCAAGCGGGCGGAGAAGCACATTCAATAGCAGGCCACAGTCACATTCAGAGAAGCCACCCGCGTCAACCGCGCGGGTGGCTTCTTGGGTGTTGCCAAACAAGCGGAAACCTGATATACTATACCAACAGACCCCTACGACCTCTTGATCTACTACTGGCGCGGGTCGCATGACTTTCTCTACTTCACCTCTCGCGGCCAGACCATTATCAGCTCAGGCTGGCGGTACACAGGTGATTGAAATGAAAAAATGGCTGACCACAATAGCCAGCCTCGCCACAATCGTCGCCCTGCTGTCGGGCAGCCTGGCCCTGGCTAATGATGGCCCAGGCGATGGCTACACAAACGACGTGGTGATCGTTCGAGCGTACTACCCCAACCTTGACGTCGCTAACAGGGTATTCATCTCGTTCGAACCCTGGATATTCGAGACCGATTACGAGGAGGGCTATCACCTCATGAGAGTGACCCAAAGGGAGATAGACCTCCTCACCGATGCTGGCCTTCAGGTCGTGGTTGCCGATCCGCAACAGCTTCCGATGGTGCAATCCATTGTTGGCTATCCCTGCTACCAGACCGTGGAAGAAACCTTCGCCTTTGCAGAGGCGCTGGCTACCACCTACCCCGATCTCGCCACCTGGACCGACGTCGGCAACTCCTGGGAGAAGTCCGCCGGCCTGGGAGGCTACGACGTGATGGTTTTGCGCCTGACCAACTCGGCCATCCCCGGCCCCAAACCCAGGCTGTTCGTCACCAGCGCGATCCACGCCCGCGAATACACCACCGCCCCTCTGATAGTCCATTTCGCCGAATACCTGACGGATAACTATGGCACCGACGCCGACGCCACCTGGATTCTGGATCATCACGAAGTCCACCTGATGCTCCACACCAATCCCGACGGCCGCAAGATGGCCGAGAGCGGGGCTTGGTGGCGCAAGAATACCAACCAGAATTACTGCGGCGCCACGAGCAGCTATCGAGGCGCTGACCTCAACCGAAACTTCAGTTATCAATGGGGCTGCGGCGGCGGGTCCAGCGGCAGCCAATGCAGCGAGCTCTATCGAGGCCCCTTCCCTGCCTCCGAGCCTGAGACCCAGGCCATCCAGAACTATCTGCGTGCCCAGTTCCCCGACCAGCGCGGCCCCAATCTCAACGACCCCGCCCCCGATGACGCCACTGGCATCTATCTCGACATCCACAGCTATAGCCGGCTCGTCCTCTGGCCCTGGGGTTTCACGAGCGGCGCAGCGCCCAACGGGACCCAGCTTCAAACACTGGGGCGCAAGTTTGCCTACTGGAACCATTACGAGCCTCAGCAAGCGATCGGGCTGTACGTCACCGACGGCACTACCGACGACTTTGGCTACGGAGACCTGGGGGTGGCATCCTTTTGCTTCGAGCTTGGCACTGCGTTCTTCCAGTCGTGCAGCTACTTTGAGACCACCATCGTACCCGACAACATGCCGGCGCTGATCTATGCCGCCAAGGTCGTGCGCACACCCTACATGACGCCCGCCGGCCCCGACGCCTACGACCTCTCCCTCAGCGACGACCCGGTTCCCGCCGGTACGCCCGTTACCCTCGGCGGCGCCATCAACGATACCCGTTACAACAACAGCCACGGCACCGAGCCGACGCAAAACATTGCCGCCGCCGAATACTACGTGGACACACCGCCGTGGGTCACTGGCTCTACGGCCATCGCCATGTCCGCATCCGACGGTAACTTCAACTCCACGATCGAGAACGTTGAAGCGACGATTGATACCACCGGCCTGAGCGATGGAAAGCACATCATCTTTGTGCGCGGACAGGATGCGAACGGCAATTGGGGCGCCTTCAGCGCGATCTTCCTCAATGTCACCGGAGGGTCTCCCCCGCCGCCCGTCCTGCTGGTGGACGACGATAACGGCTCGTCCTACGAGGGCTACTTCACAGCGGCGCTCGACGCCCTGGCCAAGGACTACGACATCTGGAACGTCGAGAGTCAGGGCTCGCCTTCGGCGTCTGTCTTGCAGCAGTACACCGTCGTCTTATGGTTCACCGGTGACGACTGTGTCGCCACGCTGACCAGCACCGACCAGTCTAACCTGGCAACCTACCTGGATGGCGGCGGCTGCCTCTTCGTCACTGGCCAGGACATCGGTCGCTCCGTCGGGGCATCGCCCTTCTACAGCGATTATGTCCACGCCGCCTATGTGCAGGACGACGCCGATCTATCTGGTCTGAACGGGGTCTCTGGCGACCCGATATCCGATGGGCTCAATATCACTATCTCCGGCGGCGATGGAGCCAATAACCAAAGCCAGCCAAGTGAGATAGATCCGATCACTCCGGCGGTCAGCATCTTCACCTACAATATTAGCGACACTATGGCTTCGAGGGAGGGTGCTGAGCTCCAGGGCGTGGCATCCTCTGGCACCGGAGCGATAAGGATGGACGGAGGAACATACAAAGTAGTCTACTTCGCTTTCGGCTTCGAGGCCATCAACTCGGCCGCTGATCGTCAGCTAGTCATGGAGAGGGTGCTTGACTGGACGTGGCCACTTTTCGGTGACTTCGATTTCAATTGTGTCGTGAACGTGGTGGACATCATGCAGGTGGCCGCGAAGTGGCAGTGCAAGTGCGAGGATACTTGCTACGACGCACGCTATGACATAGACGATGATTGCGACACAACCGTCGCGGACATCATGTTGGTGGCAGTGCATTGGGGCGAGACTTGCCAATAATGTAGGGTACAGATGATCCCCCGTTAACATCCTGAACCTGGGTACAGCAAACAAGAGCCTCGGTCAAGCGTCTGACCGGGGCTCCTCATTTTCATGCAGAGTTCACGTCAAATTCACGCCGTTTTCACCCACTATTGGGTGCAATCTGCTATAATACGGGCGTTTCATCAAGTTTGCACGGATATGCAACCATTTCGCCCGCTTTCTGGACAGACCCTCCAGCAATCAAGGTTCTTTCAGGAAGAAGCTGTGAAACTGGCAGAGAAAACTATGAACAAGCGGCAGCCGACCGCGCCGTGGGGAGTATGCCATGACTTACGAAAGTGGTTATGAGATCGTAGTAGGGGTCAGACTCATTCCTACTCGGGCGCCCGCTTACGCTGGCGGCAGTACGAAGCTCCCGTGGAGCGAGGTGCCGGAGAAGAAAGGCAAGGGGCATTGCAGCATTTTCGTAACTGAATCTCGTAGAATACCCTCTCATAGGCAAGCAGTTCAAGAACTGCTCGAGGTTGCGCAACCTTTCGACAGCCCTTCGGCCCTTCGACAGCCCTTCACTTCGACTGGGCTCAGTGCAAGCGACGGGGCTCAGGACAAGGCCCAGGACAGCGTGGGGCTCAGGCGATGTCACTTCGACTACGCTCAGTGCAGGCCTGAGGTCCCCCCTGAGCATGACGAAGGGTTCATCGAGGGGACAAGGCTCAACACACCGTCTGTGAAGCCCTTCGAGCCGGAGATGGTCCTCATCCCCGCCGGTGAGTTCACGATGGGCAGTGATCCCCGCTTGGATCAGGATGCCGTTGATGATGAGCAGCCCCGAAGTACTCTGTACCTTCCCGACTACTACCTGGCCAAGACGCCGGTGACCAACGCCCAGTACGCGGCTTTTGTGCAGGCTACCGGTCACCGCCTGCCGGAGCGTTGGATAGGTGGGCAACCGCCAACAGGTAAAGAGCATCATCCCGTGGTGTACGTCTCCTGGCATGACGCCATGGCCTACTGCCACTGGCTGGCCGAGGAAACCGGCCAGCCCTACCGCTTGCCCAACGAGGCCGAATGGGAGAAGGGAGCGCGGGGCAGCGATGGGCGCATCTATCCCTGGGGCCGCCCGGGGGATGAAAAGAGGTGTAACACCACAAGCGGCAAACGAGGAGTCATCCCCGATGGCCTGCTGGACATGGCCGGCAACGTGTGGGAGTGGACACAGAGCATTTGCCAGGTCTACCCCTATGATCCAGAGAATGGCCGGGAAGACATCAGGAGCGGAGTAGGCCGCGTGTTGCGGGGCGGCTCATGGTACCGCAATCAGTGGTACGCCCGCTGCACGCTCCGCTACGCGGTCTACCCTGACGCCCGCTACCACTACCTCGGGTTTCGAGTGGCGGCTTCCCCCGGCTCTCCGCTTAGCTCGGCGTAGAGCAGCAGAACCCTAAAAGTACAACCCGGCTGGGTGTACGAGCCCTAATCCGTCTTCATCCAAACCCTCTCCCCATCGGTCACCACTTCGACAGTGCCCCGCTCGTCGGTGCGCAGGATGCGCTCTTCCCCTACCAGGTCCTCTAACCTCTCCAGTACCTCAGGTGAGGGATGGCCAAACCGGTTGTCGGCACCCACGGAGATGACCACCAACTCCGGGCGCACCGCGTTCAAGAAGGCGGCACTCGATGAGGTGTTGCCGCCGTGGTGAGGGACTTTGAGCACCGTGCTGGCTAGCTGCTGGCCGGAGGCAACCAGCTCGTCCTCTGCTGCCTCCTCGACGTCGCCAGGGAGCAGGAAAGAGACCTGCCCCATGACCAGACGAGTCACGACGGAATTGTTGTTGGCATCGGCATTTGTGTACTCCATCAACTCAGGGCCAGGGTGAAGAACTGTGAGCTCCACCCCATCCCCTGTCACGACGTGCATTCCCGCACGAGCCAGGTGACCAGGGATCTCCTTCTCGCTAATCAACTCCAGCCAACGCTGGTACATGGGGTTGTCATGCTCGTAGCCGCTGTCGAGCACCTGCCCCACACGGTAGCGCTCCAGAACCGGGATCAACCCCGCGATGTGGTCCTCGTCGGCGTGGGTGAGGATGACCAAGTCAAGGCTGCGATCCCAGAAGGGCATCCTGCGGCCCAAAGCGCTGATCAGAGTCGTGGGGCTTGGCCCGCCGTCAATCAGCACCTGCTGACCTCGCGGAGTCTCGACGAAGATGGCATCGCCCTCTCCGACGTCGAAGAAGACCACGTGGAGCTTCCCGTCGGGCAGGCTGGCGACCGTGACCCAGACGAAGACAGCGGCGATGGCCAGGCCGGCGATGAGCCCTTTGGTGGAGAGGCGGTCGGTGAGGCGGCGCCACAGAGACTTGAGACGCGAAGGCTCCTGTCGGCTCACCAGCATAGCTCCGGCCAGCAGGCCGTAGTAGAGCCAAACCAGGCCGGGGCTGACGTGTCCCAGGTTGAGGGAGGCATAGGGGACGCTGGCCGTGATCTCGACCGCCCGGATGGTGTAGGTCAGGAAGAGCCAGACTACCCAGCCCAGCACGTGGCCCAGTGGCAGCCAGATCAGGCCGGCGATGGTCGCCAGCCCGCCCCAGAGCATCACCCCCGGCTGGGCGGGCAGGATGAGAAAGTTGCTGAGCAGGGTGACCAGAGACAGTCGGCGGAAGTGGTAGACGATGATGGGCATAGTGGTAATCTGAGCGGCCATAGTGACGATGAGAGCCTCGTTCAGCACCTCGACAGACCGCCTGGCGGTTCCAGGCGAGAGCGCCCTGGATAGCAGTCTCTCAAACCAGCTTTGCAGAACAGGAGTGTAGACGATCAGTCCCAGGGTAGCAGCAAAGGACAATTGAAATCCCAGGTCCCACAGGGTCTGGGGGTCGAGGAGGGTCATCAACATGGCGGCCGCGATCAGCGAGGTGAGGGCCTCGGTCTGGCGGCCGTAGTGGGTGGCGATGACGTAGAGGCAGCCCATGATCGCTGCCCGCACCACCGCGGCCGAAGCTCCCACCAGGATGGTGTAGACGATGATGCTGGTCAGCACTACCGGCATGGCCCGCCGCTTGCCGAACAGGCGTCGGGCGAGGCGGCTGAAGAGGCCGGCTATGATCGAGATGTTGAACCCTGAGATAGCAATGATATGGGTAGTACCCGTGGCTGAGAAGGCTTCCATCAGATCAGCGGGGATGCCTGTCTCGACTCCTAAAAGTATCCCCGTCAGCAGCGCGGCCTGGGGCTCGTGCAAAATGAGAGCGATGACCCTCTGAGCTCGCCTCTTGAAGCCCAAGAGGGCTGTTCTCAAAGCGCTGCCTCGACCGCGATCTATGAGAGTGATTTGGGGACGCCATAAGGTCGAGTAGACGCCCTGGCGGGCCAGATAATCTCGATAGGAGAAGTCCTCCAGCTCGGGCGGGGTCTCCAGCAACCCCTCGATTTCGAGCTCGTCGCCGTAATCGTACTCCGGATAGCGAGGAGCGCGCACCAGCACGGTGCCTTTCACCTCGCGCTCCTGGCCATCCACTTCTATCCTGGCGACCGCCACCCGCAGATTGGTGTAGGTATCGCGCACGTCGGACTCGCCGCTGACGACGCCCTCAATCCTGACCCAGCCCTGGTCGTTGTAGTGAGCCAGGTGGCCTTCGTCGAAATCCTGCGGAGGGACACTGGCGTCGAAGCGCAGAGCACCCAGGAGCAGAGAGAGGATGCAGACGCTAATCAGCCGGATTCGCTGATCCTTACGCCAGAGGAGAAAGCTCGCCAGAGGCAAGAGCGTCAACAGCCAAACGAACTCCGATGGCAATTGCAGGAGCGAGCCCAGGAAGATGCCTGCCAGCCAGGCGCAGCCGAGGTAGACGAGGGTCATGCTGACTTCTCCACGTTGTCTGAGGTGCTCTTATGATATTCATCCAGCGGGAAAAGTCAAACGAGATATCTGAGCTCTGGCCATTCCACAAAAATCACCCCGCGAATCTTGGCAGCCCAGCCGAGAAGTAGTATAATATCAACAAACCAACCGGTCTGTCTCTTTCCTCCTCTTTGCCTCACGAAGGACGTCCACTATGAACCTGAAACAAGGATGTTCTCTGGTGACTGGCTACAGCGGCGGGAAATGCTTTCGCCGAAATGATACACCATCACTTACCTTTTTACCACTACCAAGAACGGAGGCTGCCATGCACGTCGAACGCATTGAGCTGCGCTACATTCAACTGACGCTGAAGCATCACTTTGAGACCAGTTACATCCGTTCTCTTAAGCGAGACACCATCCTGGTCACGGTGTGGGCCGACGGGGTAGAGGGCTGGGGCGAGTCGGCCATCGAGAGTGGCCCCTGGTACTCGCCGGAGACGGTGGAGACCGCCTGGCACGTTCAACGGGACTTCCTGGTGCCGATGCTGCTGGGGAAGCAGTTGGAGACGGCGGCGGAGGCATTTGATCGCCTGGCTCTGGTGCGCGGTCACAACATGGCCAAGACCGGCCTGGAGGAGGCTCTGTGGGACGTCGAGGCCCGGCAGAAAGGAATATCGGCGGCCCAACTGCTGGGCGGCACCAGCCCGCGCATCGAGAGCGGCGTCAGCGTTGGCATCCAGGACACGCTGAACGAATTGCTGGAGTTGGTGGAAGGCTATCTGGCCCAGGGCTACCGCCGCATCAAAGTGAAGATCAAGCCTGGGTGGGACGTGGAGGTGGTGCGGGCGCTGCGCCGGCGCTGGCCCGAAGTCCCGCTGATGGTGGACGCCAATTCTGCCTATACTCTCGAAGACGCCGACCACCTTGCCGCCCTGGATGGCTTCGACTTGATGATGATCGAGCAGCCACTGGCCTACGACGACATCTATCAGCACAGCCTGCTTCAGCGTCGGCTGCGCACGCCGGTATGTCTGGACGAATCCATCCACACTCCTGCTCACGCCCTGGCGGCACTGGCACTGGGCAGTTGTCGCATCATCAACATCAAGCCCGGCCGCGTAGGTGGCCTGGCCCAGGCGCGGCGCATCCACGACCTGTGTGAGAAGCGAGGAGTGCCGGTGTGGTGCGGCGGATTGCTGGAGGTAGGGGTCGGGCGGGCGCACAACGTGGCCATCGCCAGCCTTCCTGGCTTCACCCTGCCGGGGGACGTCTCCGCCAGTGACCGTTACTTCGAAAGAGACGTGATTGAGCCGCCCTTCTGCCTCAATCCTGACGGAACGATAGACGTGCCCCAGGGGCCCGGCATCGGCGTGGAGGTGGATCGGGCGTTTCTGGATGAGGTGACGGTGCGACGCGAGGTTTTTGCGGCGTAGTCATCGCGGCACGTCCATAACCATGCGCAAGGGGTCCGTCAACTCGTGCACCTCATAGGCCGAAGGCCCGACCGAATTGGGTGTGTTTCATTTCAGTTGGCAAAGCCGCACCGGCCTGGAAGAGCCGGTGCTGGACAGCCTTTTTAAACGAGGAAAGTTACCCAGCACCGCCTGTTCACGGCGGTGCGCCATACTGCGAATATCTTCCAACCCATTTGAAACGCACCCGACCGAATTCGTCGCCTAGCACGTTTTCCGCCTTATCAGCGAAAGAGGTCACAACGCTGTCAATCATCTGCTGCAATCGAAGGAGGAACGACCAACGTGAAGAAAGTCAGCATCATCATCTGCAACCGTTACCATACTTGTGCAGGCGGGAAGTGCCTGCGGGCTCTGCGAAACCGGGAGGGGGCCTTCGCTCTGTACGAGGGAGAGGAGGTCGAGTTGGTGGGCTACACCACTTGCGGCGGCTGTCCGGGCGGCAACGTGGAGTACGCTCCCGCGGAGATGAAGAAGAATGGCGCAGAGGTCATCCACCTGGCTACGGGCCTGGTGGTCGGCTATCCGCCCTGCCCGCGCCTGCAGGCCTTCTGTGAGTTCATCCCCGCCAAGTACGGGCTGGAGGTGGTCATCGGTACCCATCCCATCCCGCAGAACTACTACTTGACCCACCAGGAGTTGGGAACCTGGCGGTCGGCCAGATGGCAAGAACGTATCCAACACGTCTTAACAGATGAAGAAACTCGTCTGGCGTACGATTAAGGCCCGCTTCATGCTTTGTCCACCCTGGAAGCCGCCAAGCTCCCCATTGGCCCGGATAGCTCGATGACAGGGGATGATGATGGGGAAAGTGAGATTCCATCAGACTCATGGCAAGGCTCTCAAGAACGGCTTCCCGTCCCGGTGGCAGAGGAGCTGTACCACGTGCTGGCCGGAGTAGAGGCAGGGGGAAACGCCGCCGCCCGGCATGACCCACTGTCCAGCCATGTAGAAGTTGGTCAGGCCAGGCAACGTCCTCTCTATCCGCGCATTGAGCACCTCTGGCGTCGGCAGCCAGCCCATGTACGCGCCTCTGTGATTCAGGGTGTAGCGCCAGGCGGTGTAAGGCGTGGCCACGTCGGTCATCTCCACCTGGGACGAGATGCCGGGATAGTGAGTCTCCAGCCGCCCTAGCAACTCCGCCGCCACCCGCTTCTTCTCGGCGTCGTAGCGCGGCCGGTCCCTTTGCAACTCGTTCCAGAAGTCCCACTCCGTCTCGAACGAAGCCTGGACCACCGTCTTGCCCGGCGGAGCGAATCGGTCACTATAGTTCAAGATGCGGACCATGATCCCATCAATCGCCTGGTCGCCCACTGCGAAGGGCCGCTCCAGCATGATGATACTCATCCACGGTTCAGCGGTGAATTCGCGGGCCACCCCAAAGCTGGTCATGACCAGGGGATGGATCAGCTTCCAATTCTTGTAGCGGTTCACGATCTTCTCGTTCACGTAGCGACCGCCCAGCATGTTGAAGATGGTGCTGTAGCCATCGGCGGCCGAGACAACCACGTCGGCGCGGTGTTCGCTGCCATCGGCCAGGCGCACCCCTACGGCCCGTGGCCCCCTCCCCGCCCCCCCCCGGTCCCCCCCAACCCTTCGGCCTTGCTCAGGACAGGCTTTGGGGGGGAAGTCAGGGAGAGGAGACTCTTCCACCAGAATCTCCTCGACGGTGGCTTTGTAAGTCACCTGCCCGCCCAGGTCCTTGTAGCGCTTCTCGATGGGCAGGACGAAGTCGAGGCATCCTCCCTCCAGCACCCCCAACTGTCCGTCCGCCAGCAGTCCCAGCACCATGAAGATGAACCAGACCGGCACCTCTGGCAGGAACAGGTACTTGATGCACTCCCGCAGCCAGGGGTCATGAACGGCTTGCACGTAGTCGGCGACGGGCCTGGCGTACTTGCCGATCATGTACTTGAGTAGCCGTCGCATGCCCCACATTTCTTTGAGCTGTTCCAGGGGGCCAACCAACTCAGACGGCTTGCTCATTCCCACTTCGCTCAGGTCGAGCCCCCGCATGGTGCGAGCGCCGGCGATCAGCTCGTCAACGATCCGGGCATCAGTTGGGGAGAGGGCCTTCAAGTCATGGGCCAGGCGGTCGAGGTCCTGGGTGACCAGCACGCTGCGCCCACTGGCTTCGTCGGTGAAGCGGCCATAGGTGGTCATGTCCACGCAGCGGGTGGCCGGGGCGATGCCCAACTCGCGGTACAACTCGTACAGCGCTGTGCCCGGCTTGTGCCCCATGACGAAGTGAATACCACCGTCAATGAGGTAGCCCTTGCGTTTCCAGCAGGCGGCCACCCCACCTGGCACACTGTGGTGTTCGAAGATGTGGCTTTGATAGCCGTTCATCTGGGCGTAGCAGCCGGTGGACAGGCCAGCCAGGCCGGCCCCGATGATGATGAGCGATTTTTCGGTCACTTTTGCTCCTCCACTGCCTGGCATCAGGTGCCCGTCACTTCGGAAGTGACAGGCACCTCTCCACCTCACACCCAAGGGCCACCGGGCGGCCAACGCCGGTCAAAGCGCTGCCCTTCCGACAGTGCCTGGATCACGGGCTGGAGAAAGGCAGCAACGACCTGGATGGCTTCATGCAGGGTGGCAGGCGTATCTTCTAAACGATGGCGGCCCATAAACGCCTCCCAGTGAGCCTGCTTTTCGTGATCCTGGGCAAAGGCATCGGTGAAGGCCACCGGGGTGCGGGGGAGGGTCGTCTGCCGCCAGCGAAACGTCTCATGGATTGCCTGAGTCAGGATAGAGCCGTCGAAGTCAAAGTGGGTGGCCAGCAACCAGACGTCGTAGAAGTCCTTCATGCGACTGTTGACCTCCCCCAGGTAGACCATGGCCTGTAGCTTTTCGGCGATCGCGCTTTCGCGACTGTAGCCCTGCACTTCGGGCGGCGGGAAATCCAGGATAGTCGGCAGCCGGACGAGGGACGGGCCGGGCACCAGGGGATCACCGAAGTCGATGTCAATCTGCATGGGAATACGCGCAGTGCCCAGATAGGCAGTAAAGCGCACGCGCACGCCTTCGTAGTTTGCCGTCTCAATAATGCGCTGGCCGAGGACGCTCTCGGCGGCAAAGCGCAGCCCATCCTCCGGCGCTGGCTCCTGGCAGATCACCTGGATCGCCGACACGACATGCTCGACAGAGTTGTCCAATCGGCCCAGCAGGTCAATATCGCGGGTGGGTCGGGGGAGCGGCGATTGCCAGACGGTGAACATCAACGCCCCTTTGAGCACGAATTGGTGACGATAGGGTGAGCGTCCCAGGCGGTAGAGGAAGCGTTCCAGCGCAAAGTATTGCAGCACCTCGTTGAATGGGCGTCCCCCCGCCCTGGCATGGTTCAGCAGACGCTGGCGAACGGAGGCAGCTACGTTTTGGGTCATAGCAGTGCCTCCAGGTAAGGTTTCATCGCTTTTTCGACCCGGCAGATGCGGGCGTAATGCAGCAGTTTGCTTACGTCAAAGCCAGGGTGCTGGCGATAGAGTTTGAGGGCTTCGAGGGCCACGTCCAGGCCGATCTTGCGGCGGTATTTGAAGCTGTCGGCCACGCTCTTCTCCGGGCCGTAGATGCGAACGGGAATGTCGTCAACCTGATGCGTCTCAACTCCCTCGCTCCAGGCGGGGCCAGAGAACCAAAAGATGCGCAGGGGCGGATAGTCCAGGCGAGGGCGTCCGGCTCGATTGTGCAAAGCGACGTCCACGGCGTGGGGGATCTGGGTAGTCAGTTCATGGAAGGCCAGGGCGGATACCAGGCAGATCACGGCCTGGGGGACCCTTTGGGCGACAGTGACCAGATCGGGATTGGAGAGGGGGGGCAGCTCGGCCAGGCGGTAGAGACCCCGGCTGAGCTGTTCTAGTACGCCGGAGTCACGCATGGCGTAGAGGGTACGCGAGTGGATGCCCAACCGCAGCGCCTCGGCGGTGCGCAAAGTACCGCCGTGTTGTCGAAACACGGTGATCGCGTTTTGAGTGGATTTGCGTGTTTCCATGATCATCGAGGTTGGATAGAACTGCGCATATTTCTGCGAATGTACCAGTAATTCTATCCATAGAAGCCGATTTTGTCAAATGGGGATGAGAGACAGAGGGATCGTTTTGACAAGACGAGTTCCGCCATACCCACCTAAAGAGCAAGCCCCCTCCACCTACGATGAGGCGAAGGGGGCTAGACAGGATGGTGGAGACGGCTCAAATGCATTCGGTGATCCCGATGTTGTTCACCCCGGTACCCGGGTCGGCGCTGTACGAGGAATATCGCGGCTATCTATTCGACGAGATGGGCTTTGACCTCCAATCCAAACAGCCGACGATGATCCGCACTATGTCGGTGTCTATCAGTGGCTTCGGCAGGTTCCAGGCGAAACAACGCATGGCGCCAGCGATGTATTCGCTCAATCCTATGTAGCCGATCACTCTGCAACTCCACCCGCCGCTGACCGCAGCCTGGCAACGATGACTTCCAGATCAAGGTCTGGTGTTCCCAGCCTCCCAAAGTAACGGGCAAATCGAGCCAGCAATGCTTCGGCAAACGGGCTGTCCAGCGAAGCCAGTCGCTCCAGGCTCTTCATCTGCCCTTGTGGCAAGGTCACCAGTTGCTGGAAGTCCACTATCAGGTCTGGCAGGGTGAGGGCGCCCGGCAGGAAGTAGAATCGCTCTGGCTGGCCGTTCTGCCGGTTGTCTCGCAACAACGCACGTAGCTTTCTATCGGTTGTGCTGGATGGCTGTGGTAGACCGGCCTGCCACTTCTGATATTCTGCCTGCTCAGCCAGCGGAGCGCAGCGCGCCAGCAACACCCATTCCGCCCTCTCTCGTTTCGTAACTAAATCGCAAGACGGCGTGAGGAGCACCCAGTGCCCGGTCTGGCCCCCAATCTGACCCTGGTACAGGTCGCCCGCCAACGGCGCGGGCCCCACAGGCGGCATCACGTAGTACTGCATCGGATGTACCCGACCCTCAACCGCAGCGGCCCCGGTGGGATCGCCCAGATTCTGGGCCAGTTGCCGAATCCCTGGCCCGGACAGAGACATCGCCAGCCGGCGCGCCAGCAGATAGGCCAGCGCCGTGCGGTCGGGCGTGTCGCCGAACTCCTCCCAGTGTATCGCCACAAAGTCCCACATGTAGTCACGCTGCACCGCCTCCACATGCCGGATCAGCGCCCGGTTGACAGCGGGCAGGCGGGTGGCGAAGATACTTCTCACCGTCTCCAACAGGAGTGGCAGTCCCTGTGTCTTCTCCACCACCCGGATCAGGGGCATCTCCATATCGCGCACCAGACGCGGCAACCCCGTGTAGAACACGACGGGCACAAAGCGCCTCTGCCGGATGGCCTCCAGAGTCATGATCCCTACTTCTTCTTCTCGCACCTCATCATGCGGCCCCAGTCTGACGTCCAGGATCAACAGGTCAAAGCGGCGCGCTTCCAGCTCGTCGAGTGCAGCGGCGAAATCGGTCAGGGTTTCGACTCGCAGGCGGTCATCGGGAGCAACGATGGTCTCGCCGTCCAGAAACTCCTTCACCTGACGGCAGACCTCAGCATCGTCGTCCACGAACAATAGTTGCCAGGTGGTTGCATCGGCCATGTCACACTCTCCTACGCAACGTGATACGGAAGGTAGCGCCCGGCAGAGGGCCACCATCAATCAATTCCAGGTCACCGGCATAGTACTCGCTGACAATCTCGCCGGCAATCGTCAGGCCCAACCCGACGCCGTCCGGTTTGGTGGAGAAGTAGGGTTCAAAGATGCGGTCCCGGAATTCAGACTCCACACCCGGGCCGCTGTCGAAGAACAGAATTTCGACCTCATCCGGGTCTTTTCGGCGCACACGGACCCCAATCTGCCGACAGTCCTTCGGCACCCTGCGCAGCCAGTACAGGCTATTCTGCAACAGGTTGATGATCACTTCCTGGACTTCGGCCTGATCCACCGTCACCTGCGTATCGGTCTCTGGCAGGTTCACCTGGACCCCGACCTCTGCAATCTCTGTATCCAGAACAGAAAACGCATCGGCGATCACCTGCTCCAGACGGACCTGGACCGGCCGTCCCCGCTTCCGACCGCCAAAAGGCTCGATCTTGCGAAAGACCGTTGCCAGAACATCCGACTGCGTGTTGATGGTGCCAAAGCGCTGGCTCAATCGTCGGATAAGCCTGTCTTTGACTTTACGGGCACGCTCAATGTCACGCAGTCCCAGATGGGCTTCGTTGCGGGTTTTGGAAAGGGGCGCCCGGCCGTCGTGGAGCACCGTGTCAATTAACTGTCCCAGTGTTGCCAGCCGCCGGTAACGAGCCAGAACTTCCTGCACCTCCTCAACCCGTCTCTCCAGGTCTTTTTCCTTCTCCCCCACCAGCGCCAGTAGTTCTGCATCGTCAGGATGTCGCCGTCTTACCAAGTCACGAACGGCCGCAAGGTCAAAGTCGATGAACAGCCCCCCCGGTTGCGTTGTTGGTTTTTTCCGCCGAGGACGAACGGCGTACCGCCGCGTCTCAAGTTCGGCCAGCACCACCTCGACCAGTTCACGCAGGTCATCCAGGGCCGGCCCTTCGATCAGACCTTCCCGGTTGCTCTGGTCACGCAACAGCGGATTGTGGTCGGCGGAGACGAGCACGTAACCTACAACCTGGTTGTTGGACAGGCGTAGCGTGGGGTTCTGGACTCGGCGCAAATCCAGTCGCAGCCAGTCATCGCGTGGTTCACCATAGGGCAGCACCCTGAACCCATCCCGATAGATGTTGATGCCGGCAGCGTCATCCAGGTCACGGCGTACATCAGCAATCGTTGAGCCATACTCATGTGCCAACTCGCCCATGGAAGCCTGGTCCCGGTCCCAGACACGCAACTCGATACGGAACGGCCCGCACTGCGGCGTGTGACCGTCCGGGAAAGCAAATTGTTCCGTTATTGGTTCCTGGCCATCCCGACCCCGCAGCCTGAGGGTCAGATCGTAGCGACCGGTTGCGTCCACGGCTCCCTTGAGCGTGTAGTGTGGGCTCTTCAGCGCTTCCGGTGGCTCGACAACGCCGGACAGATACTCGAACGGAGACGGCAGTTCCAGACGAATCTGGAACTCATCATTTCGGGTCACCTGATCCTGCCTGAAGAAGGGCGAGATCAGCCGGGACAGGCCGGTGCGCAGGGTTTCAAACTGGTTATCACTCCATGTTGTACGCAGCTCCTCCATACGCAGGATGGTACCGTGGGCCAGCTGGCTGGCTTTGGGCTTCTCACTCTCCCCCCACAATGCCTGGATGGTTCCGCCAAGGCAGATCTCGGCTGGCTTCACCTCCTCCCACAGCGCCTGGACCTGATCCAGGTACTTTTGCTCATCATCGAACTGACTCCAGTCGAAGAAGACCCGTACCTCGCGATCCATCTCGGCACGGCGCGTCACCACTTCCAGACGATTCGCCAGCCGAGAGGCGGCAAAGCGGCCGATACCCTTCTCACCCAGTACAAGACGCTCACGCTGCTCGCTCCGACGCTGACGCTTCCTGACCAGGGTAGCCGGTTCCATCCAGGCCGTCTGGATCGTCTCCAGGGACATGCCGTGGCCATTATCTATGACCTCAATTCTGCCTTTGCCAATCTCGAGCGGCCCGTGAAAACGCACCAGCACCCGGGTCGCGTCGGCGTCGTAGGCGTTCTTGACCAGTTCGATGACGGCAACCGTTTCACTGCTTATGAGTTCATCGCCGAAAGTGCGAAGAATTCGTGCCCTGGGACGAAGGGCCTGAGTGCCCGAAAATCGGGCGACTGGTTCAGCCATCTGATGATCTCTGACTCCCCTGGTCGGTGGCACGCCCTGCCAGGGCATTGGGTGCCACACACACAATACGACAACACCGGACACCGCCCACACGCCGGCGGCCGTTTCTTCATACACACTTGCTCTGCCAGGTCCAGCAGGGCGTAGTTGTACGCCCGTGGCTCAGTTGGGTCTACCAGCGCCGTGATCAATTCCCGAAACTGGCGGTTGCGCCGGGACGAGTCCTTAATCTCCAGTCCAAACAGCCGCCCCACCACCCGCACCGTGTTGGTGTCCATCAACGGCTCCGGCAGGTTCCAGGTGAAGCAGCGCACGGCGCCGGCGATGTACTCGCTCACGCCCGTCAGACAGAGCAGGCCGGCTTTTTCCCGTGGCACTTGTCCACCGAAGTGCTCCATCAATTCGGTGGCCATCTCGTGGATCAGGCCAATCCGCCAGCGCAGGCCCAGAGAGTAAAGCGCGTCGTGCAGTTCCTCTTTACTGGCCTGAGCCAGCGCCGGCACGTCTGGGTAACATTCGACAAACCGTTCGTACACGGGCACCACCTGGGGCGCCTGTGTGCGGTGCAGCATCACTTCGGCCATCAGAATGCGGTATGGGTCTTCGGTCAGCCGCCAGGGGCAGGGGCGGAAGTGCCCTCGACCCCAGGCAATCAGTACCTTGCGAAAGGCCACGGCATCTATGGTGTGATCACCAGCTTTGACGGACTGCATGTCAGCCATTGGCCGGATTCGTCTCAGCCAGTTCTGCTGCCTGCGCTGGCTCTTTGCCATCGCTGCCAGACATCGCCGCCGCGCTGCTCGCTGTGCCTGCCATCCCGGCCAGTACCTCGGGCAGGATGGCTTCAGCCACGGCTTTTGCCAGCAGCGGCGGCACCGCATTGCCCACCTGATAGAACTGCCGGGTGAACGCCCCCAGGAAACGAAACCGGTCAGGGAAGCTCTGCAACCGGGCTGCCTCGCGCACCGAGATGGTGCGCGGTGGCTCCGGCTTCCCCTTGCGGCTGGGGTAGATGTGACGATAGGTGTCTTTGCCGATGTGAGCCTCAATCGTCCATGAAGGGCGATCCCGATACAGCTTCCAGTATTTGTCCTTGAAGATGTCGTCCCGGTAACGCTTATACCTGTCAGGCAGTTCGGCGTATTTGCCACCCTCTGGAAGCCAGGCAAAAGCCTCCAGATCCTGCTTATTATGCCAGCGGGTCTGGTGATTATAGAGCACATCCCCAGCTCCCTGGCGCATCAGCCGCTGGTATTCGTTCAATTCACAGCGGTGCTCATACGGCATCTCGTCCTGACGATGTCCATGAGGTACAATGGGAAGATCGCTCATGGCCTGCCAGACAGTGATCGGATTCCCTTTATGCGTCTTTGGCGGCCAGCGAATTTCCCGCCCCAGCATGTTGCCGATGATGAACAACCGTCTACGGGTTTGAGGCACGCCATAGTGGTCGGCCTGGAGCACATTCCAATCCACATGATACCCCAATTCCTCAAATTTACGCAAGGCCTTGTCTAATAACAGTCCATCTCCATCCGCATAGTACTGCACATCTGGGACGTTCTCCATCACGAAGTACAGAGGTCGAAGCGTCTGGACAAAGCGAATGAACTCCTTGTAGTACTGGTTGCGTGGGTCGTGAATGTACGTGGGGTCGTTCTTGAGGCTGCGGATCTTGCCCCGCCCAACCCGGCTGAACCCCTGGCAGGGCGGTCCACCGATGATCAAGTCCACGCGTTCCAGGCTATGGGCCTGAATGAAACTCTCCGGGTCGGTAATAGTGGCGATGTCCGCCTGGACGCAGCGGCCGCCGAAGTTGTAGGCGTGGGTCTGGCAAGCGAGCGCGTCGTTGTCCACGCCCAGACCAATGTAATAGCCGGCCATCTGGAAGCCCAGGCTCATGCCGCCTGCGCCACAAAAGTTATCCAGCACGACAGGGAACGGTAGGTTACCTGTAAATAGACGATCGCCCATATTGAATTCCCGTTCAAAGAATTGCCTAAATCTGCCCACTCCAATGGGTAGCCAAACTAACCCGCCGTGTTCAGGGCGTAGGAGATAATCAGTCGCACTGCCACGATTGTAGCATAAATGGGGTGTGAAGTCAAAGAACAGGCGCACCTGCACCTTCCACTTCGCTCAGATCTCCACCAACCCTCCACGCACAGCCAAGTGATGGGGAATTGCTCAATTATCCGTCACTGACCCATCCTGCCCACCAACCTCTCCCACTCCCGATCCACGTTTTCCTGGATGAACTCGATGTCCTCCTCGGTGAGGTGGCTGAAGCGGCCTTGAAGCTGGAGGTACTCCCGCACCGGCACCTCCCGCCTGGGCCGGACGTTGATGATCCACTTCTCCCCGTTCTCCACTTCGTAGAGGGGGAAGACCCTGCTCTCCACGGCCAAACGCGAGATGCGGATGGAGTAGGCGGGCTCCATCTTCCAGCCAGGCGGACAGGGGGATCAGCGGCGTGTCTCACGCCTGAGTCGCCCCTGCCAGTTGAAACACCAGACGACGCTCGCCGACCAGAACCTCATTGCCACGAACGATAACGTCACCCGTTTCCCGGTCGGGGGTGATGACCAGGTGGTCATCTACTACGGTGACTTCCAGATGAAGCGGTTGCCTGGCTTTGGCTGCACTGCGTTCCAGCAGCAGGTCGAAAAAGATCTCGGCGGGCATCTCACCATAACTGGCTGCTTCTCGCTCTATGTAGTCGTCAATCAAAGTGTCGAACTCTGCCTCGCTCATCTCTGCAAACGTTTGTGGGCTCATTGGGCCTCTCCTTGCAGGCGCAGGATACGCCTTTTCCACTCGTCGTAATCTACCACCACTAATTCTTGGCCACGATGTCGTATTCTCACCGGGGCCGGCAATTGGTCCACAATGGTCTCCAGATGTCCAGGTACCGTGTCACCGTCAATTATATCCCAGGCCGCCGGTTTAAGCAACACGGCCAGCATGTGTGTACGTCCTCGGGCGACCAGGCGCATGATGTAAAAGTCGTGCTCAAGCGGCGCCGCGGCCTGCACAAAGTAGACCGAGGTCTTGACGTCCCCAGCCATACCACTGACTGCCAGGTCGCTGGGGGAATAGCGTTGTTGGCGATCCAGCAAGTTATGTGCCTGAAACTGGACTCCGCTGTTCCGCAGGTCACGAAAGACTTCCACCTCGAAAGCGTACCCACGCGCGAACGCGCCCCACCAGTATAGCAGGTAGCTCAACAACAGGCGCGCTTCAGGCACGTCTGACCGGCGCCACCCGCGTTGCGTGAACTCACTGATAATCCGTCGCGCAAAGCGCGACCACAAGGCAGGGCTTTGCTGCTCCACATCGCGCAGCGTCAGCAATTCACCAAGATAGGCATCCGCCATCAGCCGATCTACTACCTGTTGATAAAGCGTGCGGAAGGTATAGTATCCTCTGGCTGTGACCAACACGGCCTGATCCAGTAGGTCAAATGCCTCGAAAGCCTTGGCCCACGCATCGCGTCCGTACAGACGACCCGCCAGGTAACCGATTACAACACGCTCGTGGTCGGGCCCGAAACTGGCTGAAAGCTGTATTTGTATGGATGGCGTGGTCATATCTGTTGTCAGTCCTCGCTCCCTCCAGCTTACTCTTCCTCGGTTTGATCTACACCATCATCACCCGCTCCACATCATCGTCCACGATTGTAGCATAAACGGGAGCAAAGTCAAGAAGCGGACGCACTGTACTGACCCGCCCTACCCACCAACCTCTCCCACTCCCGATCCACGTTCTCCTGGATGAACTCGATGTCCTCCTCGGTGAGGTGGCTGAAGCGGCCCTGAAGCTGGAGGTACTCCCGCACTGGCACCTCCCGCCTGGGCCAGACGTTGATGGTCCACTGCTCCCCGTTCTCCACTTCGTAGAGGGGGAAGACCTTGCTCTCCACGGCCAATCGCGAGATGCGGATGGAGTGGGCGGGCTCCGTCTTCCAGCCAGGCGGGCAGGGGGAGAAAATGTGGATGAACTTGGCCCCGCGGATTTCCTTGGTCTTCTGGAACTTGCGCACCAGATCCTCTGGATAGGCGACGGTGGCTGTGGCAGCGTAGGGGATGCGATGGGCAGCCATGATGGCCACGATGTCCTTCTTGGGCCTCTCCTTGGGATGCTGCACGGGCGTGGTGGTCGTCCAGGCCCCCCAGGGCGTGGCGGAGGAGCGCTGGATGCCGGTGTTCATGTAGGCTTCGTTATCGTAGCAGGCGTAGATGAAGTCGTCGTTGCGCTCCACGGCACCGGAGAGGGCCTGGAGGCCGATGTCGAAGGTGCCGCCGTCGCCAGCCCAGGTCAGTACCGTGGTCTCTGTATCCCCCTGCGCCTCCAAACCGGCCTTGACCCCTGCGGCCGCGGAGCCTCCCGTCTCGAAGGCGGTGTGCATCAAGGGGATCTTCACCGAAGAGTAGGGGAAGGCGCCGGCAATAATAGACCAGCAGCAGGCGGGGACAACGAGGATCGTCTCCTCGCCCAAAGCCTTCAACGCCAGGCGCATGGCAAGCGCTCCCCCGCAGCCTGGGCAGGCCAGATGGCCGGAAAGCAGTAGTTCTCTGTCGGGTATAGTATAGTTCATGGTTTTCACCTCTTTACGCGTTAACGGGTCAACGAGGTAACGAGTTGATGAGTAACGAGGTAATAAGTGGATTACTCGTTACCTGGTGCCTCATTAACTCGTTACTCATTACCTCATCCACTCGTTACCTTAACTTCCCTCCAAATGATCTCCGCTTCAGGCGCGTCGTGCTCGAAGGTGTAGTCGGCGATGCCCTGGATGGATGCGGGGGTAACGTCCCTGCCGCCCAGGCCGATGATGAAGCCGAAGACGGGCGGGCGATGCGATCCGTTGTAGAGGGCCGATTTCATCTCCTCGGCGAAGATGCCGCCGTGGCCGAAAGAGATGTTGCGGTCAATGACCGCCACTTTGCTGGCCCCTGCCAGGGCCGCTCGAACATCCTCGGCAGGGAAGGGACGAAACATGCGCACTTTGAGCAGTCCGATTCTGTGGCCTTCCTCTCGCAGCTCGTCCACGACCACTCTGGCCGTGCTGGTGATGGTGGCAGAGGTCACCAGGACGACCTCGGCGCCCTCCAGGCGGTATTTCTCCACCAGGCCATAGCCGCGTCCGAAGACTTCCCTGAACTCCTCATCGGCCTGGCGTGCCACCTCCACCGCCCCCTCCATGGCCTTCTGCATCTTGTAGCGTAGTTCCATGTAATGGGAAGGCATTACCAGAGCGCCAAAGGCGTGAGGGTCTCTCGTGTCGAGCTTGTATTGAGCATGGTAAGGGGGCAGGTAGCTGTCCACCAACTCCTGGTCTGGTATGTCCACTGGCTCCTGGGTATGGGAGAGGACGAAGGCATCGAGCACCAGCATGGTGGGCAGGAGCACCTGCTCGGCGATTTTGAAGGCCTGGAGAACGCTGTCTAGCACTTCCTGATTGCTCTCGCAGTAGAATTGCAGCCACCCCGTGTCTCGCTGAGCCAGGCTATCGGTCTGCTCGGTCCAGATGGACCAGCCCGGGCCCATCGCCCGGTTGACGTTGGCCATGACGATGGGGAGCCTGGCCCCAGCCGCCCAGTGGAGCATCTCGTGCATCAGGGCCAATCCGTGCCCCGACGTAGCAGTGAAAGCCCGCGCCCCGGCCGATGAGGCTCCGATGCAGGCGGCCATGGCTGAGTGCTCGCTTTCCACTTTGATGAACTTGGCGTCCAAAAGCCCTTCGGCACAGAGCTCCGACAGCATCTCTACGATCTGGGTCTGGGGGGTGATGGGATAGGCGGCGATAACCTGGGCCCTGGCCAGCATTGCTCCGTAGGAGACAGCGTGGTTGCCCATGATCACTTTTTCCATTTCAACTCCTCCTCGGTGGATATGGCGTAGCGAGGGCACTCCTCGGCGCAGATGCCACACCCCTTGCAGTAGTCGTAGTTGATCTCGTAGCCCCCCCCTTCATCCCCCCCAAAAGTTGGGGGAAAAAGAGGAGGGGTGCGAGCGATGGCCACGTCGGGACAGAAGATCAAGCAGGTATCGCACAGGTTGCAGGTGCCGCAACTGAAGCACCGCCCGGCCTCGGCCTGGGCTTCCTCCTCGCTGAAACCCAGGTTCACCTCTTTGAAACCGCGCACCCTCTCTTCGACAGGCATCTGGGACTGCTCAGGCCGCTCCACCTCCTCGAAATAGGCCAGATTCAGATCCTCAAAGCGGACAACGGTGGGGTCCACGTCTTTAGGGACAGCGTGGACCGCTTCGTCTGGTGGTGGGAAGCCTGCAAGCTCCTCGCCCCTGAGGTGCCTGTCAATGGCCAGGGCGGCGCGTTTTCCAGAGCCGACGGCGTGAGCCACGGTGCCGAAGGGGGTAGCGATATCTCCTCCGGCGAAGATCCCCGGCAGGGTCGTCGCCCCAGCTTCGTCTATGAAGATGCGCCCTCGCCTGACCCCTATCAACGGCTGCTCGCCACTTTCCGGCTCCTGAATTTCGGCTTCCAAAAACGCGATATCCTCTTCCTGGGCAATGGCGGGTATGATGGTGTCTGCTTCAAGGGTGTACTCAGAGCCCTCGATGGGGACGGGACGACGTCGCCCGCTCTCGTCAGTCACCCCTAATTCCATTTTCACGCACTTCAGGCCCGTTACCCGGCCGCTTGCAGTCAACACTTCAACAGGAGTCGTTAAGTAGCGGATCTCAATACCCTCCGCCAGGGCTTCCTCAATCTCCTCAGCAATGGCCGGCATCTCCGCCCGCGAGCGGCGGTAGAGGATCGTAACCTCACTTTTCGTGTCATTTCGCGTAAGATTTTCCGCTGATCCCAGGCGCAACGCTGTGCGAGCGGCATCTATGGCAGTGTTGCCTCCGCCGACGACTGCCACCTTGCGGCCTACCTGGACTTCCTCACCCAGGCTTACTTTCTTGAGGAACTCCAGGCCGTGGATGACCCCCTCGGCGTCCTCGCCTGTGATATTCAGCTTACGACTCTTCTGCAACCCCACTCCGATGAAGATGGCCTGGTAATCCTCTAATAAATCGGAGAGCTTGACGTTATCGCCCACCCGCATGTTGGTCTTGATCTCCACCCCCAGGGCCTCGATGTCGGCGATCTCTCGGTCCAGCACCTCACGGGGCAGGCGATACTCCGGGATGCCCATCCTCATCATCCCTCCCGCCGTCGGCAGGCTCTCGAAGACAGTGACGGCGTAGCCCCGGCGAGCCAGGTGGTAGGCACAGGAGAGGCCGGCGGGGCCAGAGCCGATGATGGCAACGGGGGACGAGTGATGAGTAACGAGTAACGAGGAATGAGTAACGGGTACCTCGTTACTCATTCCTCGTTCCCCATTCCTCGCCGCCCAATCGGCCAGGAACCGCTCCAGGGTGTGAATAGCTATCGCCCCCCCTAACTCCCCACGGTTGCACTCGCTCTCGCAAGGATGGGGGCAGATCCGTCCGCAGACCCCTGGGAAGGGGTTCTCCTGCTTGATCAGTTCCCACGCCTCTTTGTACTTGCCCTCCCTGATCAGAGCCAAACAGCCGACCACGTCTGTCCCGGCGGGACAGTGGTGATTACAGAGAGGGGTTTTATCCACGTACAGGGGCCGGATATACCGCCAACTCCCCGTCTTGTTGACCAGAGTCGTTCCGAGGGACATAGGGAGGTAGGGCATATCGGCCTCAGTTTTAAACACAATTTCTTCTGTCATCGTTTCTCCTTCTTCTGGGTACTGGGTATTGGGTATTGGGTATTCCAATCTCCAACCTCCAATCTCTAATACCTGACTTCCAAGTAGGCTTCTCGGGTAGCGGCGACGTTCTCCCCTGGTTTCAGAGGGACAGCCTCGCGCACCGCTTCGGCGATGGCTTCCAGGCTGACTATGCCCGTAGCCCTGGCGAAGGCTCCCAGGATGGCCGTGTTGACAATCGGGGCGCTTTTAGGCCCCAGCTTGTACTTGATGGCGATGGAGTTAGCGTCAATGGTGGCCACCCGATACTTAGCCGGCAGGTCGAAGGTGGCGGGGTGCTGATCGCTGTTGATGAGAATCCACCCGCCTTCTTTCAAGCCGGCGGTGACATCTACCGCTTCCAGCAAAGTCGGGTCCAGCACCACGATGTGATCGGGCTCGTAGATCTGGCAGCGGATTCGCACGGGCTGGTCGTCAATGCGGGTGAAGGCCATGACTGGTGCGCCTCGCCGCTCCACCCCGAAGGCCGGGAAGGATTGCACGTACTTGCCTTCCTTGAAAACAGCAGCCGCCAGCACCTTGGAGGCGATAACCGCTCCTTGGCCGCCGCGGCCGTGTATCCTGATCTCGATCATGCGCTTCCTCCTTCTCCATTGATGGAAACTTCTAGCATGCTTCACAACCCCCTCGTTGTTTGTTATTCGCTGATTCGCTGATTCGCTAGGTCGCCGACTCGCTCAAACCATCAGCACCCCCAGGGCCAGGGATGCAAGTTTGGCCTCAGGCGGGTCGGCGCGGGAGGGCAGGGCCAAGGGACACTTGCCCCCTACCACCACGCTGGCCATTTCACCCCTGGCAAAGCAGGTGATGGTCTGGGCCAAAAGGCGGCCAGCCTCAATGTCGGGCACGATGAGAATATCAGCCTGGCCGGCCACGTCTCCTTTAATGCCTTTTATGCGTGCTGAACGAGGGGAGATGGCGATGTCTAAGGCCATGGGGCCATCAACGATGCCGCCCTTGATCTGTCCTCGCTGGGCCATCTTGGAGAGATTAGCTGCGTCCAGGCTCAGAGGAACTCTGGGGTCTACCGTCTCCGTAGCTGCGAGGATCGCTACTTTGGGCTCTTCGATGCCCAGCCGATGAGCAACCTCGATAACGTTCTGGATGATGGTCGCCCGCTGCTCCAGCGTGGGTGAGACTACCACACCGATGTCACAGACCAGGATCAGCCGATCAAGGCCTGGGATCTCGAAGACGCCGACATTGGCCAGGAGGCAGCCCGTAGTAGTAGACAGGCCCTTCTCATCCAGGGCAGCCTCAAGAAGATAGCGGGGCTGAGCCAGCCCGTTCATGACCAGGTCCGCCTGGCCGTTTTTAACCAACTCCACAGCTCGACGCGCCGCCAGTTTGGGATGGGGCTCGTCCACCACAGTCATACCAGCCAGATCGATGCCTTTTTCCCTGGCGATCTCTGCCATAACCGCCGGGCCGCCAACCAGAACGGGGTAAGCCAGGCCTCCTTTTCGCGCCCTGCTGACGGCCAACAGGGTGGACTGGTCGTGGGGGGCGACGACTGCCACCCATTTGGCGCCTTTTCTCTTCGCCATTTCGACGAGCTCGACAAAGTTCTTAATGCTTATCCAAGCGGAGGCATCAACGAAAACGCGCTCTTTCATTAGCTCTCAGCCTCGTAAAGATAGTTGCGAAAGCGCTCTGAAACGTTGGATGGCATATCGCTATTTGTGATAAGGCCAGCTAATTGAAGTGCTTCCGCCCTGCTTTCCGGCGTGAGACGCTGCTTTGCTTCCCATCTGGCAAGTTCTGCACGTCTCCGCTCGGCCAATTCACGTAAAGCTGGCGAGAGGAGTTCGCTCCTTGCGCTTGGTCTCTCAACAGTGAGAAGCTCTATTGCCCTGATCACAACTGAAGAGATGTCCACCCCTTCTGACTCTAAGGCATCCAATCTATTCACTACTGCGTCCGGCAATTCCATCTGAATTACCCTTGACATGTCCTTTCACCTCCATTTAGAAGTCCAGCGAAGCTTCGTCTCAAACTAACCAGTTCATTTACTGCTTCAGCCAGGCTATAATGCTTTTCTTCCTTCCTTGCAGAAAGACCGCCAAAGCCTGACGCATGACCTCTTCCTCAGTCACGCCCATGTAGGTAGCGAACTCGATCGTTGCTTCCTTATCAGTCCTCATCTTGGCCATCCTCCTCGTATTGGCCTCTCAAAAACGATCTCCCCTAGACATCCTGTAGCCTGTGGTAGTCAGCAGATACCCAAACAGGCACATGCCAGCTACGATCAACATGTCTTCCCCGCCCAAGAGACCACTTATATACAACAGATAGGCGCCCAGCAATATGAACCCTATCCCGACCAGGAACAGTACGAGACCATAGACTTGATGGATCATAGTTGACCCTCCCATCGGCGGGCGCATTGGCGCGTCGTATGAACGGAGCGCGGCCGCCACACGGCCTTGCAACGGCCAGTTCACGAGAAGTCGCCCCGCAAACGCGAAACCCGCCCCGATTACACTACGCGATCACGCGGTCGGCGCCAGTGACATGATGGCCGACGTGTGTCCATGCTTTGGCCTCTTAGAAACGCTCTCCACTGGACATTCTGTAACCCGCTATAGTCAGCAAATATCCAAATATACAGATCCCGGCAGCGAACAACGTGTTTTGCCAATTCACAAGGCCACTACTCATGTACCCCGTATACAACAGATAGGCGCCTAACAATAGGAAACCTATTCCGGCCACGAACAGCACGATACCATAGACCCGGTGCATGGTTGCTCCTTCTAATTATCAGTAATTGTTCCATCACCCGGCCAGGCGATGGCTTATTCTCGCGTCGCCAGCAGCACTCCTAAAGCCATAGAGACCAGTTTAGTCTCGTGGGGATCAGAGCGGGAGGCCACCACGATGGGGGACTTGCCGCCCACCACGACCCCCGCCATGTTCCCCTTGGCGAAATAGGTGATGGCCTTGGCCAGAACATTGGCCGCTTCGACATCGGGAGGGATCAGGACGTCGGCCTGGCCCGCAACGTCGCTTTTGATGCCTTTGATCTGGGCTGATTCCGGGGAGATGGCGTTATCCAAGGCCAAGGGGCCATCTATGAGGCCACCTTTGATCTGCCCCCGGTCGGCCATTTTGGAGAGATTGGCGGCGTCGAGGGTGGCAGGTATCTTGGGGTTGACCATCTCTGTGGCGGCCAGGATAGCTACTTTCGGCTGTTCCACTCCCAAACGCTGAGCAACGAAGATGGCGTTCTGGACGATCTCGATCTTCTGTTCCATGGTGGGGGCGACCACTACCCCGGCATCGCTGATGAAGATGAGCCGGTCGAAGCCGGGGATCTCGAAGATGCCCACGTGGGTCAGCAGACGGCCCATCCGCAGCCCCACTTCCTTGTCCAGTGCGGCCCGCAGGAAGTCCCCCGTCTCGATCTTCCCCTTCATGGCCATCTGAGCATGTCCTAGCCTTACCAATTCCATGACCTTGTGCGCCGCCTGCTTTGGCTCCGGCTCGTGGATGATCATCATGCGGCGGATGTCTATGGAGCTCTCCTGGGCGATCTCCGTGATGGCTGCCCGATCCCCTACCAGAATGCACTCGCAAAGATCTTGCGTCTCAGCATCGTGGGCCGCCAGGAGTACCTCTTTTTCCTGCGCGGCGGCGATGGCCACCGTCTTGGGCCCTACTCCTCTCGCTTCCTCCATCAATTGAGCAAAAGTGGTGATGGCCATACCTCAAGCCCTCCCTCGGCCCCCCCCAACCTTGGGGGGGAAGTTCCAATATCCAATCTCCAATCTCTATCGTGACTACTCAGGCTGTCATTGCGAGCGGAGCGAAGCAATCCCCAAGCCGCAAGGAGGAGATTGCTTCGTCGCAAAAAACACTCCTCGCAATGACACGGGCTGAGCAGTTACTCTCTATCTACGCTTGCGGCGTCTCCTCTTCTTCTGGGGGGGCGCCTTCTCTCCACTGGGAGCCGGAGCCTGCTCCTGCTCCTTGCGCATGCAGCAGTGTTTATACTTCTTGCCGCTGCCGCAGGGGCAGGGGTCGTTGCGCCCGACCCTGGCCCCGGCCGCTCTGGCCGGCTGGGGGGCGCGTTGAGCCTCCACGTTGGTGCGCACCTCGCGCATAGGGCGCGGCTGCGGCTCCCTGACCAAGCTGACTCGGTAGATGTCGCCCACTATGGCGTGTTGGATGGCAGCCAGGAGCTCCTCGTACATCTCGTAGGCTTCTTTCTTGAAGGCCTGTAAGGGGTCCTGTTGGCCATAAGCCCTGAGACCTATGCCTTCGCGCAGATTGTCGAGACCGGTGAGGTGCCGGATCCACAGATTGTCTACCGACCGCAACATCACCAGCCGCTCCAACTGGCGCATATCCTCCGAACCCAGTTGCCGCTCCTTTTCCTCGTAGAGTCTTTCGGCCAGGTCGAGTATCTGCTCTTCGATCTCCTGGGGCGTTAGTTTCTTCCAGCGGGCCGCCCCCCCTTCATCCCCCCCAAGTCGGGGGGGAAAGAGGGGAGGCAGGGGCATGATAGTTCGCAGCGACGACAGCAAGGCTTCCAGGTCCCAATCCTCGGCATATCCAGCAGTGTGGAGGGCCACCAGGCCGGCAAGTTCTTCGTGGATCATGTCCATGATAGCGGGTCTAAGGTTGTCCTCGCTAAGCACCTGATGGCGCTGCTGGTAGATGATCTCTCGCTGCTTGTTGACCACGTCGTCGTATTCCAGCAGATGCTTGCGGATGTCGAAGTTGTGGCCCTCTACTCTGGTCTGGGCATTCCCGATAGTCTTGGTGATCAAATCGTGCTCGATGGGGATGTCTTCCTCCATCCCCGCCCACTCCATGAATCCTTTGACCCTCTCCCCGCCGAAGCGGCGCATCAGGTCGTCCTCCAGGGAGACGTAGAAACGGGAAGAGCCAATGTCACCTTGGCGGCCGGAGCGCCCCCGCAACTGGTTGTCAATACGTCGCGCTTCGTGGCGCTCGGTACCCAGGACGTGGAGGCCACCCAGTTCCAGCACCTTCTCGCGGTCCTGTTCGCAGATCTCTTTTGCCCTGGCCAGAGCCTCGGCCCATTGCTGTTGAGAGACCGTGGTCAGGTCTACTCCCTGGCGGCGCAGGTCCTCCCGGGCCAGCCCCTCCGGATCGCCCCCCAGCTTGATGTCCACGCCTCGGCCAGCCATGTTGGTGGCGATAGTCACAGCGCCGGAGCGGCCAGCCTGGGTAATGAAGAGCGCCTCCTTCTCGTGATATTTGGCGTTGAGCACCTGGTGGGGGATGCCCTTGCGCCTGAGCATCTCCGAGAGCACCTCAGACCTCTCGATGAAGACGGTACCCACCAGCACCGGTCGCCCCTGAGCTTGCAGTTCCTCGATCTCTCGCACCACGGCTCGGAACTTGGCCTCTTCGTTCTTGTAGATCAGGTCGGGGTAATCGAGGCGCTTGTAGTACAGTTCGTTATTATCTGGGTTTTGATAGGTTACTACCTCCACTCCGTCTCGCCGCTCTTTCCGGGTTACTAACTCTCCTTCCAGAGCCCGATACTCCACGTTGGTGGGCAGCACGACCACATCCAGGTCGTAGATCTTGTGCAGCTCCTCGGCCTCGGTGACTGCTGTCCCCGTCATGCCCGCCAGCTTCTCGTACATGCGGAAGTAGTTCTGAAGGGTGATGGTGGCCAGGGTCAGGTTTTCACGCTGCACCTGTACCCCCTCCTTGGCCTCGATTGCCTGGTGCAGCCCCTCCGAGTAGCGCCGCCCGTGCATCAGGCGGCCGGTGAATTCGTCAACGATGATCACCTGCCCGTCTTTGACGATGTAATTGCGGTCGCGATGGAAGATGGTCTGAGCTCGCAAGGCGTTGTCCACGTAGGGGGTCAGGGCGAAGTTCTCTGGCGAGTAGAGGTTGTCCACCCCCAGCCACCGCTCTATCTTCTCGATCCCATCTTCAGTGAGGGTGACCACCCGGTCCTTCTCGTCCATGACGTAATCCGCCTCGCGCCGCAGGCGGGGGATGAGATCGGCCATGCGGCGGTAGTTGGGGTCTGGTTCCTCGGCGGGGCCAGAGATGATGAGAGGAGTGCGTGCCTCGTCTATCAGAATATAGTCCACTTCATCAACGATGGCGTAGTGAAAGCCCCGCTGCACCTGCTGGGAGAGGTCCAGCACCATGTTGTCCCGCAGGTAGTCGAAGCCGAACTCGTGGTTAGTGCCGTAAGTAATGTCGGCCTGGTATGCCTCGCGTCGGCTCACGGGCCGCAGGTACTGATAGCGCTCATCGTCGGCCAGGTACTCAGGGTCGAAGAGGAAGGCCGACTCGTGCTGGATAACCCCCACCGAGAGATCCAAAAGACGGTAGATGGGCCCCATCCACTGGGTGTCGCGCTTGGCCAGATAATCGTTGACAGTGACCAGGTGACACCCCTTGCCCGCTAAAGCGTTGAGGTAGAGGGGCAGGGTAGCGACCAGGGTCTTTCCCTCGCCGGTTCTCATCTCGGCCACCTTGCCCTCGTGCAGCGCCATGCCGCCCATCAGTTGCACGTCGAAATGGCGCATGCCAGTGGTGCGCTTGGACGCCTCTCTGACCGCAGCAAAGGCTTCTGCCATGACGTCATCTAAGGACTCGCCAGCCTGGAGCTGTCCGATGAACTTCTTCGTTTTGCCACGGAGCTCTTCATCGGACAGAGCCTCGAGCTCAGGCTCGAGAGCGTTGATCGCTTCGATGAGAGGCCGCAACCTGTTCAGTTCCCGCTCGTTGGGGTCTCCAATGACCTTGCTCAGCAGATTTCTAAACATGATCTAACTAACTCGTATTCCTCCTCTTGCTACGGATTCTTGCTACGGAGGGGCGTCCTCGCCCCAACCGCCTAACCGGGCACATCCTTCATGTACTCACCCACTGAAATCCCCAGGTGGACGCGGCGGATAACCTCGCCCAGCAGAGGAGCCACGGAGAGGACGGTGATGTTGGGTAACATTTTCTCGGGAGGGATGGGGATGGTGTTCGTGGTGACCATCTCTTTGATCTCGCATTGTCGCAAGCGCTCCACTGCTGGCGGGGAGAATATGGGGTGAGTGAAGCTGGCGTAGACGTCTTTAGCGCCGTGGTCTTTGACGATGGTTACGGCTTCCGTTAGTGATCCTGCCGTATCCACCTCGTCGTCAACGATGATCACGTTCTTGCCTTGCACTTTGCCTATGAGGGTCAGAGCTTCGCTGTGCGCATCAGTGATACTTCGACGTTTCTCCACAAAGGCCAATGGCAAACCCAGCTTCTCGGCGAAATTGCGGCCTTTTTTGGCGAATCCCAGGTCGGCGGCGACAACTACGGCGTCACGCAGGTTCTTTTCCGCGAAGTAATCGCTGAGGATGTTGAAGGCCGATATTTCGTCGCCCGGAATACTGAAGAACCCCTGAATCTGGCCGGCGTGAAGGTCTATGGTCATCCAGCGGTCGGCCCCGGCCACGGTGATCAGATCGGCAATGAGGCGGGCGGTGATGGGTATGCGGGGCTGGTCTTTCTTATCGCTGCGGCCATAAGAATAAACGGGGATCACCGTAGTGATACGCCCTGCGGAGGCTCGCCTCAAAGTGTCAATCATGATCAAAAGTTCCATGACGTTTCTGTTCACCGGCGAGCAGGTGGGCTGGATGAGGAAAACATCCCGCCCGCGAACGCTCTGGCGCAACCTGATAAAAATGTTCTCATTGGGAAAGTCTATGATGTCCGCCTCCGATGGGGGAACCTGCAGGTAATCACAAATCTCCTGGGTCAGAGCCGGGTTACCTGAGCCCCCAAAGATCGCCAGCTCCCCGTACATCTTCACTGTGACTTCTTTCACCTCTCTCCTCCCGACGGTGTCCTGAGCCCTGTCCTGAGCTGCGTCGAAGGGCTGTCGAAGGATTGACCGGCCTCAAACTCCTCTCGCAGGATGCCCATCATTAACTCATCGTGATACTGCCCATCGCTGAAGCGGGCCTCTCGTTGCCGGCCTTCGTGTCGGAAGCCGCACTTCTCGTAGCAGCGAATGGCCCGCTCATTGTAACCGTAGACGGTGAGGAAAACGCGATGCAGATTCATCTCGCCGAAAGCGAAGCCCAGCAGGGCCTTGATGGCATCGCTGCCGTAGCCCTGGTTCCAATACTCCTGCTCGCCGATGACGATGCCCAGGTAGGCCCTACTGTTCTTCCAGTCAATGCTGTGCAGTCCGCAGTTGCCGATGTGCACGCCGTCCTCGGTTTCAATAGCAAAGACCTTTCCGTCTCGGTCCTCCAACTGACGCTCGAACCACTTCTCTTCCTCGGCCATTGACATCGGCATGTACATGGTCAGGTATTGCCGCACCTCTGGATCGTTAAACCAACGGACAAAAGCGGGTAGGTCTTCTCGCTCTATCGCTCTGAGTTTCGTTTTCTGTCCTCGTATCATTTCTGGCCACCTCCGGAAAACAATTATACAACAATTTCTCGAGATTGGGAAGAATCAGGGCAAAGGGAATTTGTGTACTATAGGCTGTTGTGGTATAATCAAAATGGTCAAGGAATGGCAGTCGCTTACACAGGCGAGCGGGAGAGGAGGCAGTGAAAATGATCCAGGTAACGGTTGACAGCATAAGAGCAAGTTTGATGTCCCAGCATCGAGTAGTGATCTTAAAAGAAGTAGATAGCGAAAGGTATTTGCCTATCTGGATTGGCCCCTTCGAGGCCGAGGCCATTACCCTCGAATTACAGCAGGTCGAGTTGGCTCGCCCCCTGACCCATGATCTGCTGAAAGCGGTCATCACCGAGATGGGGGCCAAAGTGTCCCACGTCCTGGTGAGCGATCTACATGATGACACCTTCTACGCCCGCATCGTCCTGGACAACAACGGCCAGCCCCTGGAGATAGATTCCCGCCCCAGCGATAGCATCGCCCTGGCCGTGCGAGCCGAAGCCCCTATCTTCGTGGCCGAGTCGGTAATGGAAAGAGCTGCCATAACGCCCGACGAAGGAATAAGCTGTTCGGATGAGGAGAATCTGTCGGTTTTCCACGATTTCGTTGAGACCCTCGACCTCGACGAATGAGTTTGGAGTTTGGCGTTTCGGGTTTCGAGCTGAGTGAACTCGAAACCCCGAACCCGAAACGCCAAACTGCCTTTGACGGTGAGACGATGAACAAGTCAGAGAAGATGGCGCCTCATAACACCGAGGCGGAAGAGGCAGCCCTGGGATCGCTTCTTTTAGATCCCGATGCCATATTCAATGTGGCCTCCTTTCTCAGCCCTGCGGATTTCTACCGGGAGAAAAATGGCTGGATCTACGATGCCATCAGGGACCTCCACGACCGGCGGGAGCCAGCCGACTTCGTCACCCTTTGCGACGAGTTGGAGCGGCGCGGCCAACTGGATGAGATAGGCGGGGCAGCCCACATTACTTTCCTGATCAATGCCGTACCCACGGCCATCCACGCGGAGTACTATGCCCGCATCGTGGAGCGCACGGCCATCCTGCGCCGACTGATTGACGCGGCGGGGCAGATCGCGGCCATTGCTTACGAAGACGCCGAAGACGTGGACGAGGTGATAGATAGGGCTGAGCAGGTACTGTTTGGGGTCTCCCAGCACCGCATAGCCCGCGACCTGGTAGCGATAAAACAGATAATCGGAGCCTATTACGATCGAATAGACTACTTGTATCAACACCGTGGCGAGCTTATCGGTATCCCCACGGGCTTCCCCCTGCTGGACAAGTTATTGGGAGGCTTGCAGCCCTCCGACCTGATCATTGTGGCGGGCCGGCCAAGCATGGGCAAAACCTCGCTCGCCCTCTCTATCGCCCAAAACGCCGCCCGCAAGTTCAACCAGCGCGTGGCCTTCTTTAGCCTGGAGATGAGTTCCACGCAGGTAGTGCAGCGACTCGTCTCAGCCGAGACGGGCATAGATTCCCAAAGATTGCGCCTGGGCGATCTGAGGGACGATGAGTGGCCCCTCTTCGTCGAGGCGACAGGTATCCTCTCGGAGTTCCCCATTTTCGTTGACGACACGCCTTCCATCTCCGCCTTGCAGATGCGAACCAAGTCCCGCCGTCTCCACGCCGAGCATGGTCTCGATCTTGTCATAGTTGATTACCTCCAGTTGATGCGAGGAGACACCCGGTCGGAGAATCGAGTCCAGGAGATTTCGTCTATCTCTCGTGCACTCAAAGGGTTGGCTAGAGAGCTGAACGTACCTGTGATGGCCGTCTCCCAGTTATCCCGAGCCGTTGAATCCCGTAAGGATCACCAGCCCATGCTCTCCGACCTTCGCGAGAGCGGATCCATCGAGCAGGACGCGGATGTGGTGATGTTCATCTACCGCGAGGAGATTTACGACGAGGAGACGGAGCGGAAGAACATCGCCGACATCATCCTGGCCAAACACCGCAATGGCCCCACTGGCAAAATTCCTCTGTATTTTCAGAAAGAACTGGCTCAGTTCCACGAACTAGAACTTGTTCGCGAAGAACTAAAGATCTAAATCGGGTCTTGAGTTTGCGAGTTTCGAGACTTCGGCGAGCTCAGTCGAGCCGTTTCGGGTTTACCTGACCGCCCGACCAAAGACCACCAGACAAACAGACCAATGAAAAGCTTTTCTGGTTTTCCTGCTGGCAAGGTGCACTTTACCCCCTTGCCCAATTTGTTCTTTAGCAAGCTCCTGCCGGCCATTGATGACCTGGCTGAGTTGAAGGTGACTCTGCACATCTTCTGGCTGCTGCATCAAAAGAAGGGCTACCCTCGATACGTGAGCCGGCGAGAATTGGAGGCCGATGGGGTGCTGTTGGAGGGGCTCAAAGGGACAGGCCAGGAGCCCGAGGAGCGCCTGGGGCAGGCTTTGGAGCGGGCCGTGGCCCGAGGCATCCTCCTCCGCGTGACGGCCCACCGGGGAGAGGAGCAAGATGATTGGTACTTTATGAACACCGACGTTGGCCGGAGGACGGTGGACAAGATCCGCCACGGAGAGCTGGATATCGAGGCGGCCGTCGCGCCCGGTGAGGTGCGTCTGGAAGTGAAACGGCCCAACATCTTCGCCCTCTACGAACAGAACATCGGCCTGCTCACGCCCCTCATTGCCGAGGAGCTCAGGGACGCAGAGAAAACTTACCCCGCCGGCTGGATCGAGGAGGCCTTCAGAATAGCCGTGGAGCACAATGCTCGCCGTTGGCGGTACGTGCGCAGCATTCTGGAGCGCTGGGCAGCCGCAGGGAAGGATAGTGAAAAGGCTAGAAGAGGTTCTGAAGAAGATCGCCATAGATACATCGAAGGGAAGTATGCCGACTATATCGAGCACTGAAGAACGTCAAACGTCAAACGTCAAACGTCAAACGTCAAAGCCCGGCGAGGTGTGCCCCATCTGCAACGGGGCTGGATACCTGGTCAAGGACGTGCCACCTGGCCATCCCGATTTCGGCAAGCTCTATCCCTGTCAGTGCAAGATCGAGGAACTGGAGGCCAGGCGCCTTTCGGACTTGCAGGACTTGAGCCAGTTGGGCAAGCTTTCCCGCATGACCTTTCAGAGCTTTAAGCCTGAGGGCGTCGGACTCAACACCCAGAAGCGAGAGAATCTCCGGCGAGCCTGCGAGCGGGCTAAACATTTCGCCCAGGAATCGGCAGGGTGGTTGATTCTCAAAGGGGGCTATGGCTGTGGTAAAACTCACCTGGCAGCGGCTATATCCAACTACCGCATCGCTAATGGACAACTCGTTCTCTTCGTCGTAGTGCCCGACCTCCTCGACTATCTGCGAGCCACCTATGCCCCCACCAGCCAGGTTTCCTATGATGAGCGCTTCGAACAAGTGCGCAGTGCCCCCCTGCTGATCCTCGACGATCTAGGTACCCAAAGTTCCACCCCCTGGGCTCAGGAAAAACTCTACCAGATACTGAACTATCGTTACAATGCCCGGCTGCCCACGGTGGTCACTACTAATCGCGAATTGGAGGAAATTGATCTGCGGCTTCGCTCGCGGCTGGTGGACCCTGATCTGGCGGAGATCGTCACCATCCTGGCTCCCGACTTCCGCCGCAGCGGGGTGGGTCAAGACCAGTCGGAGCTCTCCAGCCTCTCCCTCCACAGCGACAAGACCTTCCAGACCTTCGACCTGCGGGCTCACGAGCTCCCTGCCGACGAACACGAGAACCTTAAGCGGGCCTTCGCTATTGCCAAAGGATACGCCGAGAATCCAGTGAGTTGGCTGGTCTTCACGGGCACTTATGGCTGCGGCAAGACTCACCTCGCAGCAGCCATCGCCAACTATCGGCAGGATCGGGGCTATCCGGCTCTCTTCGTCGTGGTGCCCGATCTCCTCGATCACCTGCGGGCCACCTTCAGCCCCCAGAGCCTGGTTTCTTATGACCAGCGGTTCGAGGAAGTGCGCAATGCCTCCCTTTTGATCCTCGACGACCTGGGCACCCAGAGTTCCACGAAATGGGCTCAGGAGAAGCTCTTTCAGCTTTTCAATCACCGTTATAATGCTCGATTGCCTACCGTTATCACCATGCAAGAGTCGATAGAGGAATTTGAGAAGACCAACCCTCGCCTCAGTTCCCGCATTTTGGACTTCTCCCGCTGCACTATCTGTGCCATCATTGCCCCTAGCTATCGCGGCGGAGCGCGGTCTCAGAAACAACGGAGCCGCCGGCGTAAGGATTAGAATCAACGCCTCCTTCGGCGATCAAAACAAGACCGCGAAGGTCTCTCCGGACCTTCGCGGTCTTTTATCTGAATGGCATTGGGGTCAAACAGGGGTTGGCCTTCACTACCGTGGTATTTTCACGGTGAAGGTGGTGTCACCCGGCTGGCTCTTAACCTCGAACTGAGCATCATAGGGGCTCAGGAGCTGATAACAACTGTGCAGCCCCAATCCTGTCCCCGTGAGGGCTACCCCGCTGCTGCTGCTGGGCTTGGTAGTGAAAAAGGGCTCGAAAAGGTGGGGGGTGTTCTCCGATGGGATACCTACTCCTGTGTCGTGGAACTCAATGTAGACGTACCCATCGTCACCGCGCGTCGTGATAGTGAGCACAGGCTCCTCGCAGCCTTCCATGGCATCTATGGCGTTCTTGATGAGGTTGGAAAAGGACTGGCTGAAGTCGCTATAGATGCCTTCGATGTACAGGGGTTCCTCCGTGAAATTGTAAACCTTCTCGATATAGTTCTTGAAGCGTGGATCCCCGTTCAAGAACTTCAACTCCTGCCATAACAGATCATTGATGTCAACTAGCTGCTTGTGCACCTCTTGCTCGCGTCGGCTCTTGTACACCAGGTTATCAATGATCTCCTGCATGGTTTTGCTCCCCCGCTCAATGGCGAACAACTCCTGACGCATATTCTCATATATCTCGGCAATGTCGGGAAGCATCTCTGCCTTACGGCCAGCCCTCTGGCTCAGGAGAAGGGGCAGATTCTTCTCGAAGCAGTCTCGTGCCTCCTCGAGAACAAGCTGAGTTCTACCCCTGATGACCGTTAGCGGGGTGAGGAGATTGTGGGCGATCCCCTGGGCCAATCGCCCAATGGCCGAGAGCTTCTCAGCTTGTACGAGCTGGCCCTCCAGTTGTTTCCGCAGGGTGATGTCCTGGACGATTTGTACCATGCTACCCCTCGAATCCCGCAGAGGATGGGTAGACAGGTATAGGTCTTTTTTCAGAGTGGGCTCCCTCACCTCGATGGTTTGAGGCTTACCCGTACGCATCGTCCCAATCTTGGGGCAGTAGCTGGGAGGCTCATCCCGGTCGTGTAAGACTCGGTAGCATTTTTGGCCAATCAGCTTGGCCGGTGAAGTGCCTAACATATTGGCAAAGGCAACGTTTACCCGGAGGATGTTGAAGTCTTCATCCAGCATAAAGATGCCTTCGGTGATAGCGTCGAAGATCTCCTCCCACTCCCTCTTGGCACGAACCACCTTCTGAAACGTCTGCGCGTTCTCAATAGCCGTCCCGATCTGCTGGCCGATGGTCACCAGAGAGTTGACCTCTCGAGAGTTTGGCATGCGGCCTCGGCTGAAGATGTTCATGATCCCCAACAGTTTCCCATTGGCGCTCAGAGGCACGCTGATGTAGGAGCGAAATCCCTCTCTGTCTCGCAAGAATCTGCCGAGCCGAGGATATTCGGATATCTCTTGTACCACGATGAGGCTTTCCAGTTCGGGGGGCACGGCCGGGAAGTCATATCCGACTTTCATAGTGACCAACTCTTGGGCAAATTGCCCCTCCATTCCTTGTTGAGCTTCCAACACGAACTCGTCTCTGGCTTCATTGAACAGGAAGACGAACCCCATCTCTAATCCCATTGAGGACAACACGATATCCAGCGCCTTTTCCAGGATCTCCTGCAGGCTAAGTGCCGGGCCGACCTCAACGCCGATCTTGCTGAGAGCGACGAGTTCCTCCTCACAGGACAGCAGCGCATTATTGGCTTCTTCCAGCTCGGCAATCTTCTCCTCCAGATTGTAAAGCAATGCCTCTTCCTTCATCTCCCCCATCTCCCCTCCTCGGTTCACCAAACCGCTTAGCCGGGACGGTGCACACCTGTTCCGTGGGATCTCCTCCAGGGCCTTATCTAACCCGCGAGCCGCTCGGCAAGGCTGGCGAGAGGCCATCTTGTCCACCTCCCAAAACAGGTGACTGCTTCCAGGGACGACCGCCAGGGCGCCCCTCTATCTCTCGGACAAGACCCTGGGCAGTTTTGACTATTGAGCTTCCATTTATGTCGACTTAAGCTCTGAGCCCCGTCCCCGGGGCGGCCCGAGAACAAGCCTTTGAGCCTTAAGTTGACACTAATGCAAACCCATCAAACCAGTATCTGACCTCCTGGCAGGATAGGAAGCTGAAACGTAAATCCGTGATGCATACTTCATGTTTCGCGTTTGGATTGGTCTTCCCCTATCGGCGAGAAGCTGGAAGCTCTGCGGCTATTGTTGAGGTACCGGTTCAACATCCTGAGGCTGTACCGGCGGTGCCCCCCAGGAGTGCGGTAAGGCGCCAGTCCGCCGTTACTCTCTATCTTACCCAGGGTGAACATGCTCACTCGCAGGTACCTTGCAGCCTCCTTAGCGGTCATGAGGCTTGCCCTATTCTCTGCCATTTTAACAACTCCTTTCCTTGCCTGCCGAAGAGATATCCAAAGGTGAACAAAACGGCTGCAAATTTTCTGAACTGCTTGCATTATAGCAAATTTAGTCCAGTTCTTGGGTGAAAGAAGCGTTAATTCGGCATTAATTTAGCGTGAAGGAGGTGGGACTCCCAGTGAGGTTTCTCTACGCTCATCAGAGGGGCAATATTGGTTCTGTACCTTGGCCTGTCCTTCCACAGGTTGCTTTGGGGTATGGCGTGATCAATGCAGCAGACCAGCCTGCGAACCTGTCGAATTCTGCAAGTGCCAGGCGCCTTCAAGCGGCTAGACTGGGCAGTTACAAAAGTGAACGCTAGTCCAGTGGTGGACTAGCGTCTAGTGGGAGAGGTTTGGGCTTTCGGGCAGGTTCGAATCTTGCCAGGCTACAGATCGCTATGCAGCGACGATATAGCCGTGGCGGGAGATGGTCTTGATATAGATGGGGTCGGTGGGCGAGGGTTCGATCTTGGCCCGGATGTTCTTGATATGCGCTCTGACCAGGTTAGGGTCGCCTGTGCCTGGGGGATACTCCCACACCTCCTGCAGCAATCTCTCGGTGGAGATTACCTCCCCAGCGTGTTTCATAAGATAATGGAGCAACTCAAACTCTACTGGGGTGAGGAGAAGGACGTGGCCATCCACGTTCAACTTGAAAGTGCGTGGATCGAGGGAGAGGGGGCCAATTTCCAGGGAGGCTTTGGGCGCTTCAGTGGGCATACTGCGGCGCAGAAGAGCTCTCACTCGCAACTCTAACTCGCGGAGGTCGAAGGGCTTCGTCAGGTAGTCATCGGCCCCGGCCTCGAATCCTTCGATCTTGTCCTCGATTTTGCTTTTGGCAGTCAAAAACAGAATAGGAACAGTGGCCACGTTGGGGAGAGCGCGGATGCGTTGGCAGACCTCAATGCCATCCATGCGAGGCATCATGATATCCAGCACCACCAGGTCGGGACACTGTTTTTGGATCCGTTCCAGGGCCTGAGCGCCGCTGTAGGCAACAATCACCTCATGGTCCCTGCGCCGAAGGGTGCGCTCTATTGTCCCAGCAACGTCTCGATCATCATCAACAACTAGGATGCGGGCCATGGGGCACCTCCCACAAAGACTAATCCTGTTCTTCGATAAAGACCTGGTTTGTTATTGGCAGGGTCACGGTGACAGTTGTTCCCTTACCTTCCTCGCTGTCTAACTCGATAATCCCATTGTGCCGGGCAATGGTTTTATAGGTGATGTATAGCCCTAAACCCGTGCCCTTGTTCAAATCCTTAGTCGTGAAGAAGGGATCGAATACCCTATCCAGGTTGACTTTGGGGATGCCGACGCCCGTGTCTGAGATAAGCACCTGGATGGCTTTGTCAGACCCATCCAGCCGGGAGATAATGCGAATTTCTCCACTTTGCCTGGCGGGTATGGAGTCCCGTGCGTTGAGCAGCAGGTTGATCCAGACTTCTTCGAGATGATGGATGCTGGCTGACACCAGGGGCAAGTCTGCAGCCAGGTCTTTGATTATAGAAACATTGGCCCTCTCGATCTGATAGGCGATAAGGGAGAGGGCGCTATCAATGGATCGGTTTATATCTATGGGGATCAGTTCATACTCCTCCTGGCGGGAGAAGGACAACAGATTCCCGATAACTTTGCTGGCACGCCGTCCTGACCGTTCGATGGCTTTGAGGGACTCGTATTCCGGTTGGTCTGGCTGCATATCTGCCATCAGCAACTGGGCATCGCCGATTATGGTCGTCAAGGGGTTGCGGATCTCGTGGGCGATCCCGGCTGCAAACTCCCCAATGGCCGAAAGTTTAGCCGATTGAAAAAGGTGAGCCTTCGCTGTCGTCAGGTCCTCATACGCCTCATTCAAGTTGTGGAAAAGCCGGGCATTATCAATAGCCACACCGATTTGATTGCCTATAGAAGTAAGCAACTCCACATCCTGACGGGAGAACTGGCGGAGATCGTGGCCGGCGATGTCCATCACACCAAGCACCCTCTTCTTCGACCTTAATGGTATGCAGGCAATGGATCGAAACCCCCCCGCTTTCATCCCCAATTCTATCTCCGAGAGGCCCGCTTCCTCGGAGATGTCCTCTGCCAAGATCGGTTCTCCTGAATGCGCGACACGCCCGGTCAGACCTTGTCCTGGTCTCAGCGAGTCCACTTCGTGGAACAACTCATCAAGAAAGCCATGATGAACTGTGAAAGTCAGTTCCTCGGTTTGCTCGTCTACCAGGGCTATGGCGCCTGCTTCTATTCTCATCACTTCCAGCACCTTTTCCAGAGTACTGTGCAGGATCTCCTCTAAATTCAGAGATTGACTAACCGTGGCTGCGATGGCATTAAGAGCAGAAATTTTCTTTAGGTTTTCTGTTTCCCTCTCAATTCCTATTACCCTATTTCTCCATGTCAGGATAAGCCCTGCAATGGCAGCTACGAGCAGGCCGACTTTTGGAATGATGGTGTACGCGCTCTGATACAGGCTCGAAGATAGATAGTCCCTGGATGCTTCATCCTTGACCGTGAACCAAGCGCTAAAGAAAAGGCTATCAATGACCAACACTGCCAATCCCAGAATTAGAAGGAGTCTGGCAATGGTAGCACTCCTTGGCTCCTTGACCTTGGGATAATCATACCTCGTCAAGAATACCAGAACGATAAGGCCCCAGCCAATGACCAGAAGCCAATATACAACTATGCCGATATAATCAGGGGAAATCATTTTTCATCTATCTTATCGTTTCGATGTCACCCTTGCCATTTAACACTATTATAACTCAATTCTTATATTTACGCAAAATTCCCAAAAAGGCTATGAGCCGCTAGAGCTCATAGCCCTCCCAGCCTGCCTCGGCAGGAGAACTCCCTGCAGCCAGAAAAGTGATAGCCAAGAGCCTCACAAACCCGAATCGAGGCGGTGTTGCCCTCGGCAACGATGTAGAGGGGCTTGATCCCTTCTTTCAGCAATTCAGCAGTGCAGGCGGAGACCACCGCCTTGGCCAGACCCCGTCCACGGAAACCCTCCTGGGTGCAAACACCGACCTCGGCAAAGCAGGGCGAGCGCCAGTTTGTGCCTGCCGCCGCGATCACCTCCTCGTCATCCTTGATCTCAAAGCGAGGGAAGCGGTCTTCCTTGACTACTTTTTCGACAGCATGGCGAAAGTCCGGTCGGAAGCTCTTCTCGTCAGCGGTGTAGATCAAGTTGCAGTGCTCGTCCCAGGTGATGAGGCATCGTTTCAAGAGCGAGGCCCTTTGTTCCTTCGCCGCGAAGAGGTACTCCCGTCCCTCGTCCAGGTGATCGGATAGAAGGGTGGCCAGCACATCATCGGAAGCGGATCGCATCACCACCAGCGGGGTAAAAAGGTCATGCGCGGTCTGACAGACGGCCAGGAAGCCGTCCGCGACCTCCCGGCCGTGAGTGAAGACCCGCGTCCGTTTGTGGTAGAGGGTGTAGTAGGCGGTGAGGGCGTCCTCTGGAGAGGTGAGTGATAGTAAGTGGGCTATCAAACTTCGTTCGTCCACGTTAGGCAATTGCCAGGCCTGACAGGTTTTGGTAAACCTGTCAGGCCTGGCGGCTATGGATACATCCTACCCAGCAGCCTGGGGAAGGGAATCGTCTCCCGGATGTGCTTCACGCCGCAAATCCAGGCCACAGTCCGCTCCAGGCCCAGGCCAAAGCCGGAGTGGGGCACCGACCCGTAGCGCCGCAGGTCGAGATACCACTCGTAGGCTTGGCGGGGGATGCCGAGTTGCTCCACTTGCTGTTCCAGATACTCGTAGCTGGCGGTACGCTGGCCCCCGCCGATGACCTCGCCGTATCCTTCGGTGACCAGCAAGTCCACCGACAGACACACCTCCGGCCGCTCAGGGTCAAACTCCATGTAAAATGCCTTGCACTTCGTGGGATAGTGGTGGACGAAGACCGGCTTCTCGAAGTGCTCGGCCAGGGCCGTCTCGTGAGGGGCCCCGAAATCATCCCCCCACTCGATGGATATGCCGTCCCGGTGAAGGATTTCAACTGCTGAGTCATACGTGATGCGCGGAAACGGTGGTTCCACCTTTGCCAGCAACGTCGTATCGCGCTCAAGGGTCTTCAACTCTTCGGCCCGATTTTTCAGCGTGGTCTGGACAACGTAGCTAGTGAGCTCCTCCTCGACCGTCATGCACTCGTCCAGGTCGGCCCAGGCCATCTCCGGCTCCACCATCCAGAACTCCAGCAAGTGGCGGCGAGTCTTCGACTTCTCGGCTCGGAAAGTGGGGCCGAAGCAGTAGACCTTGCCGAAGGACATGATCTCGGCCTCGTTGTAGAGTTGGCCGCTCTGGGCAAGATAGGCCATATCCCCGAAGTAGTCGGTCTCAAAGAGAGTGGTGGTGTCCTCGCAGGAGGAAGGAGTGAGGATGGGCGTATCCAGGTTGATGAAGCCGTGGGAATCCAGCCAATGGCGGATGGCCCGCACCACCTCGGCCCGCACCCGCAGGACGGCGTGCTGCCTGGAGGAGCGCAGCCAAAGGTGGCGGCGATCCATCAGGAACTCCACACCGTGCTCCTTAGGAGTTATGGGGTAATCCTCGGCCAGTTGCACGATCTCCATGTCGTTCGCCGTGAGCTCATAACCACCTGGCGCCCGCCTGTCCGCCCGCACCGTGCCGGTAACGACCAGGGATGACTCCTGAGTCACCGCTTTGGCTGCTTCGAACGCCTCGGGAGACACGTCATCCTCAAGGACCACGGCCTGGATCACTCCCGTGCCATCCCGAACCAGGAGGAATTGCAGCCTCCCCTTATCCGTTTTATTATGAAGCCAGCCCTTGATGGTCACATCTTTGCCCTCGTGGGCGGCGATGTCTTCGATAAGCACATGGGTTGCCACAGTCAAGCCTCCTTAAGGTGGGTTTCGGGTTTCAGGGCAAAAGTGATAAACAGAAGCGTGATTAGCTCGAATCATTCAAGCGACTGTGCTCCGATGGGTGGTGTCTATATTTTACCCCGCTTTAGCCGAGGCGTCAAGCGCAAAAAAAGCCCTCAGGTGAGGGCGCATCAGTTGTACTATTTTGGGTTTGCGAACGCAGTTCATTACACGGGGATGATCTGTCAAAGCAGCTCTAATCCCACTCCTCCACCTCCTCAATGCCGACATCGTCTGGGGCAATGCCCAACTCAATCAATCGTTTCTCGGCGCTCTTGCGGTCGCCCTCCCAGACGAACTCCAAATCGTAGATGACGCCGGATCCGGGCATCATGAGCCAGCCGTTGCTTTGCAGCTTATCCACGACCTCCGCCGCGGCGTGCAAGCGCTCGCGTAACTCGTCGCCTTTCCGTCTTAGGATTTTGGGATCGATGTAGTCTACGCCCTCGATATCCATCTCCCAGGAAGGCTTGAGAAAAAGATGGATGGAGACGATAGTCCTGATCATCTTAGCTCTCCTCCTGCCTGACCTTATGGCTTTTTGATGGGTGAGGGAAGGTGAGCCCTGACCCACCCGACAGGTTAGAACTCACCTTCCCCATGTGCTTTCGAAGTGGGATGTCCTGACCGTGGAGGAAGCTAGACCTCCTCCTCTCAATCCTCACCCTCCTCCCAGTCCTCGTCTTCAAGAGCGTAGTCGAACTCGAGAGGATTCAGACTGATGACCTCCAACATCACTCCACATTCTGGACATTCGATGGGCTTTCCCAGTTTCATCTTTGTGCTGAACGTAATCGTGCCATCACATTCAGGGCAGCGGGCCGTTTTGATATTTCCTCTCTCAGACATAGTTGACCATCCTCCGGTTATTAGCTTGTCGTCTTTGGCCTGGTTGGAGTCTTCTCAGGCTTGATTTGTTCAAATTATAACTGAAATTCGCCCGGATGTCAGTAACAGGTTGGTTAACCTTTGGTGACAAAACGGTTGCACTTTGGTTAAAGATCGGTAACAGAACGTAAACAGGGGATCTCTCATCGTTCGAGAGATCCCCTGTTCAGTCAAGGACTTATTACCTTTATTCGCCTGGAGGAGACAACCTGTAGCCAAAGCCTCGCACCGATTGGATGTATCTTTCTCCCCCCACAGCTACCGCTCTCATCTTTTGCCGCATGCGGTTGATATGGACTTTGAGGAGTTCTCGCGCCTCGTTGTCTTCCCCTTTGTAACCCCACACGGTTTCCAGGAGCTCCCGATATCCGATCACCCGGCCAGCATCGAGGGCCAGGGAACTCAACAGATTGAATTGGATGGGGGTTAAAGCCAACGACCTATCGTAGAAGGTGACCTGCTTCTTCTCAAAGTCAATGGTCAACTGCCCTACCTTCAGGACAGTCCTCTTTTCCTCGAGAAGTCTGCGTAATCGTCGTAGAATCGCCTCCGCGCGACGAAGATGGCTCGACTCGAAGGCTCTGAGATGTTCCTCCAATAACTCTCCTTCTCTTCGCCCTTCCTCCTTATCGTGGGCCACAAGAAGGATGAGTGGCATATCAAGGTCCTCTTGCCAGGGAACGAAGGGGCGAAGGCCATCAATCTCCAGCAGGTTTTTGTCGAGGATGATCAGGTCGGGCTTACGTTGCTCAACCTGGGTTGCAATGGAAGAGCTATCGAGGGCAATGAAAACAGGGTGCCCTTCCCGCTGCAGAGAATAACGGAGGCTTTTGGAGAACTCTTCGTCTTCATCAATCACTAGGATTCTCATGGGTAGTGTACCCTTTTCCCCACTCACTATCGGTATACCTGCCGACGGTGGGCGATGCGCAGAATGGTCACCCGCTGTTCTTCATCATCTATCTCGTAGATGATGCGATAATCACCGATGCGAATACGCCATTCGTTCACTGTGCCTGATAGCTTGACTACCCCATGAGGGCGAGGCTCATCCTCAAGCGCCAACAAAGCATCGTTTACCCGCTGACGGATAGCCAGCTCCTTCAACTCGCGCCGTGCACGCTCGGCGACAGGGCGTAACTCAACTGTATATTTCATCCAGAAAGCTCTCCTGTCTCTGCGAGTGCCTGGCGCAAAGGGATAGACTCCCCTTCTTCCGTTCGCGCTTCCTCTGCCAGCATGTGATCCAATGCATCCTGCAGGTGGCGCGGGAGCTTCTCCCAATCAGCGTAAACAGCCAGCAGTTGCAAGAAGGTATGATAGTCAGTGTAGGTTAGCGTAACTTCCACCAGTTGTCCTTGACGATCATAGACCAACTTAGGATAGCTTTCTACCGCTTCGGTCGTTTCTAAAGCGTCCTTAGTTGCCAGAGCCATCTTGTACCTCCTCGTGCTATCGCTCGGCTTTCTTCTCCCCAACCATCATCAATCCGATTTCCTCTATCTTCACCTCTGTGGGATACACTATCCTCCCCTCTCCTCTCTCGCGTACGGCAGCCCCAGAGCGGCTGGAGCGCCCACTCGCAAGCCATTTGCAACCCTGAGCCTCCGTCCTGACCATCATTTTGAAATATATCACGAAAGCCTGCTTTTGTCAACGAGAGGAGAGCGAGAGCGTTGCGCATTGGGGACATGGGGTGGCGGAGGCGCTGCCGATGAACCGTATGCCGGGTGTTCAGAAGTGGAAAGGCCACAATTGTGTCCTCCCTTTGATTTGGCAACTGCGCTAATTTCCGCCCGCCGGCAACTCGATGCTGAATGCGGTTCCCCGCTCTGGTTCACTCTCGACGCCGATTCGACCACCGTGGGCCCGCACCAACTGCCGGGCGATGGCCAGCCCTAGCCCGCTTCCCGCGCCACCGGCATGGGAGCGGGCCCGGTCGCCGCGCCAGAAACGGTCAAAAATGTAGGGCAGATCCTCGGGAGGAATGCCCTCGCCAGTGTCGCGCACGATGATGCGGACGCCGTCATCCATCGGCTGGGCTTGCAGCGTGACTGCCCCGCCAGCAAACGTGTAGCGCAGCGCGTTGGCCAGCAGATTGCTCAGCACCTGATCCAGCCGCCCCACATCGCCGGTGATGGTCAGGTCGGATGCGTCACCTTCGGTTTCGACACGCAGGTCTATGCCTGCCGCTTCGGCCTGGCCGCTGAAGCTGGTAGACACATCGGCCAGCAGCTCGGCCACATCCACCAGCTCCCACATCAATGGTAACTGGCCGGCCTCCGCCAGGGACAGGGTCCGCAAGTCATCCACCAGGCGGGGCAGCAAGCGCGTTTCGTCCAGCGTGGCGTTGACGTGCTCCGTCGTCGGCTCGTACACCCCGTCGAGGAGGCCCTCCAGATTGCCCTGGATGATGTGCAGCGGCGTGCGAAGCTCGTGAGCCACGTCGGCGGTGAGGTTGCGGCGTTGCTGATCGGCGCGCTCCAGCTCTTCGATCATGCGATTGAAAGAGTTGGCCAGGCGGCCGAAATCGCCGGGGCCTTGCCCCGGCACACGTACGCTCAGGTCACCCCCGGCTACGCGGTCGGCGGCAGCCATGACGCTGGCTAGCGGGGTGGCGATGTCCTGGACGGCTCGTCTGGCCAACAGCCCCGCCAGCACCGGCATGGCCAGCGCCAGGCCAATACCGCCGATCCACACCAACACTGTCGTCTGCCCATTGCCTCCGAGCAGCCGTGAGAACAGAAAAGCCAGCGCTGCCATCCCACCCAGCACCAGCAGGACCATGAAGCCAAAGATGCCAGCGAAGCGGAAAAATAGGAATCTCCGCTTGCGATGCCATGCTTTCGGCCACTCAGGAAACTGATGGTCGTGATCCCACGATCTCCACGTCGGATGCGGGCCGTGTTCGTAGTGTTTCCAGAATTTTTTGCGCTTCAAGATCACACCTCGTCGGTGAACTTGTAACCGACGCCGTAGACGGTGAGAACGTAGCGCGGCTTGGCGGGGTCGGACCCCAGCTTGCGACGCAGGTTCTTGATGTGGGCATCTACGCTGCGGTCGAAGCCTTCGTAAGCGACGCCGTGCAGCCGGTCGAGCAGTTGCGCGCGGGTGAAGGTCTGGCCAGGGTGCTGGGCCAGGACGGTGAGCAGGTTGAACTCGGTGCGGGTGAGGCGAATTGGCTCTCCGGCGCGAGTGGCGCGATGGCCTTCCAAGTCAATCTCCAGATCGCCGGCGCGGATGAGGCCCGGCTGGTGGACGCCGCCCCGCACGCGGCGCAGCACCGCCCGCACGCGGGCCACCAACTCGCGAGGCGAGAACGGTTTGGTGACGTAGTCATCCGCGCCCAGTTCCAGGCCGATGAGCCGGTCAGTCTCCTCGACGCGGGCAGTGCCATCTTTCCATCGGCAGCGGTGACGACGCGGAACCCACCCTTCTCCAGGTAGTCCCGTGCCTGTTTGGCGATTTTTGGTTCGTCGTCTACGACCAGGATCGTTTCGTTCATGCTGAGCTCTACCGGCCTATTTTTACCACGAACGTCAAGAATATGCAAATCCCACTCAATTGGTAGACTCAGTAGATGGAAATTTAGGGATCGAGTGGCACGGCAATGGCCTGAATGACGTTGACTGTGCCGTAGGTGTTTTCAATCGCCCGCCTCAAGAAACGAACCATACGTTTGAGTTGAAAACGCTTCT
>Ga0268281_1000170_pt1 | contig 51091 bp, 33 predicted proteins | sample saktaG_10_FD_190134 | JGI IMG/M metagenome (GOLD analysis project Ga0268281, IMG submission 190134) | Saline water microbial communities from Sakinaw Lake, British Columbia, Canada - sak_2011_5_24_50m | ecosystem: Environmental > Aquatic > Non-marine Saline and Alkaline > Saline ...
TCAATTGTCTCGCGATCAAACTTCAGTTTGCTCACTATACTCACCTCTCTCATATATTATACAAAAAATACCCTGTATTGAATCACACACAGTTTTTTTGTGTGTCCACAATACAGGGTACATTTTATTTTGCTTGTGATTTTATTTTTTATTCTAATAGGTTGTGATTTTTTTGCTGCAACCACAATTACGTCAACAACTCCAACAACAGCTACAACAACAACAACTAGTTTGATATCAGTTCCAGATATCAGTGGCGTTAATGAGTCATCTGCGGAGACTATTTTAATTAACAATTCATTAATTCCAGTAATAGAATATCTATATAGCAATTCAGTTGATGAAGAGCTTGTAATTCGCACGGATCCTGAAGCATTCGAAGAAGTTGACAAAGATACGAGAATAACGCTATATGTGAGTAAAGGTGAGTGGCCGCCAATAATTTACTCAGAATCTTCTCATATTCAATGGTATAATGTATCCGGTTCTTCTGGTGATTATTATTCCTTTTATAGTCCTGAAATATCATACGGTATGATAAAAATTGAAATTACTGTAATATATAATTCTTCCTATTCAATGGAATGGATGGATGATAACAATGACGGATATGGATACGGGTCTGCATCATTATCATCTAACTTAAGCGATTCAGTACACTTGTGGATAGAATATGAAAATAGAACAATTTCTTCAGGAGTAGAACAAACTATTACAATTTTTTGTGATGCTGATGAGTTAGGAGTAAATAAACCAACTGAGTTATATACTGAATGGTGTGTAAAATTGGATAATGAATCATATATTATTCAAGTTAGTTTTGATATCACATGGTAATCAATACTGTATCAAAGGATTTCTAGGATGTAGGCACAGGATTTGAACCATTTATATAAACTGCATGAAACGACTGAAAATCCATGTGTCGCGAGTTCAATTCTCGCCTGAACCACCACGAAGCCCTAAAACAAGCCATTTATTGGCTTTTTTTATTTTGCATGATTCAGAGAAGATACATTTTATCAGTGAAACATAATTAATTAGATATTATATTATGCCAATATTTACATCGATTAGAAATCATGCTATTATTCGTATTAGTTATTATAGAGGAGGAGATTTCATTGTTTAATTTTAAAAATCTTAATTTCTTAGCAGACAATGAAATTGATCTCGTTGTTGATAAAAAAATACCTGCTAAATGAAGAAAAGGGCTATTTTCCCGCATACAGGTATAATATTTATACTCATAACTCAAATGTGCAAGTCGGATATATTGATATTCGTATAGGGTATAGTGAGAGTCTGTATTATGGCGGTCATATCGGATATATAGTCTTTGAACAGTATCAAGGAAATAATTTTGCTGCAAAAGCATGCAAAATAATAAAGCAGGTTGCTGTTGCGCATGAAATGGATAAATTGTACATTACATGTAATCCAGATAATATTTCTTCACGACAAACATGCGAAACATTAGGCCTTAAGTTGATTGAAATCGCTGATTTGCCTACATATAACGATATGTATCAAGAAGACGAAAAACAAAAATGTATTTTTGAATGGATTTTGTAGTTTTTTTGGATAGAATGACAACTATAAATAACAGTAAAATAGAATAACTTTATTGCTTATTCTACGATAACGTGATAACATATAATAAAAGGTAACGTTATTATAAGATTGGAGCGTTCATATGAAAAAGTTTGTGACCTATGAAGAAAGAGATTGGGAACCTCGAGAAAGCACATTTTATGTATCACGAAACAAAAGAATATACACAAAAGAGAAATATTTAAGCGCCGTTCTTTGCGACCTTTCTGAAATTGACATCACTTTTGACATTAAAACGCAAAAATTGATACAAGATACAATTGAAGCGCTATCCAAATTAGACGGCTATCTAAAAGATAAATTATTGTCATTTCCAATGCTATTGTTAAGAACCGAAGCTTTATCAAGCTCGCAAATTGAACACTATCATTCAAGCAATCGGAATATTGCTTTAGCACAACTTATTCATCAAAAGAACACGCAGGCGAACATTATTTCAGCTAATCTTAACGCCTTAGTTCAATCCCTTCTTCAAACGAGTTCAATAAATCTTGATGTTATACAAAATATTCACAAGTATTTATTTATAGATTTGGACCCTGATCAAGCTGGAAAGATAAGAAATATACCTAATTGGATTGGTCAGTCACAGATTTCACCACATGGTGCGGATTATGTTCCTCCACACCCAAGCCATCTTATGACATACTTGGAACAACTTGTTCAATTTGTTCAGAGAAAAGATTTGCATCCTTTAGTAATCGCCGCATTTTCACATGCATATTTTGAATCTATTCATCCTTTTTCTGACGGAAATGGAAGAACCGGTAGAGTTTTGATGCAAATTATTCTTCATCAATCTGGATTTATGGATCATCTTCACATTCCAATCTCCGTGGGCCTTGTTAAAAACTCAAAGCGATATATTGAGGCTTTGAATGTTTTTAGAGACGGTAATTATCAAGAAATTGTTGAACAGGTATGCTATGCAATATTAAATGTTGAACCAAAAGTATATCTCGCTTTAGAAGCAATACAAAATATAAAATTAACTTGGATAAAAAAAATAAAAGCCAGAAGCGATGCTTTTGTTTGGAAAATAATAGATGAACTTATCGCACAACCCGTCATTGATATAGCTTATTTAGTCAAAAAATTTCATATGAATGATCAGGCCACAAGAAACAACATTGATCTTTTGATTAATGCTGGGGTATTAACGAAAACGAATAACGCAAGAAGAAGTGTCGTATATGAAACAAAAGAAATTCTGGCAATTATGGATGCTTTTGTAATTTGATTAATCTTTATAAACAATAAATAGAAAAATACTGTTTCTGAAGATACTATTTTCGACATTTTTTGGTGCATGAAACGACTGAAAATCCATTATTCAAAGGAGAAATCATGAAGATAAACTATCAAAAGAGCATTATAATTATATTTCTTTTTGCTTTTTTTTCTATTTTCGGTGCAACGGTTGTAAAAGCAAACTCTGGTCCGCCTTCCAATGTCCAGATTATGGTTATCAATAATGAAGTAGACTTTAATTTTGATCTACTAATACATAAAGACAGTTTGTTATCTCAAAGTCAGATTGATGAGGCTTTGATAAAAATTGCCAATGGTGATTACGATTACGAATGTGACGATACTGTATTTCTTACATATATGGCAAGTTATCAAGACTCCCAAGGATTCGTATCAAACTTATTGTATGGAAATCCGGATTGGTACTACACACATGATTACGGTGATGATAGAGGATTTTTTGCTATGATGTTCTTGAATGTTCCCAAGGAGTTTAAAGTATTGTTATACACCAATACAGGAGTCATTATTACTTCCGAGTTAATCATTATGAGCCAATTCGATTACCGATTAACATTTGATTTGGCCGGTGTAGACATGTCAATCAATCAAGACAATGTCGGAGTGGTATCAGGATATGTTGGAAATCCTTGGGGAAATTTGACTACTTGGGTCAATTTTATATTGAGATTGATTCTGACTTTAGTAATTGAACTTGGAGTATTATATCTATTTGGGTTTCGAAAAAAATCTACATTTATTTTTGTCACAATGATGAACGTTATATCACAAGTTGCTTTAAATATTGCGATAATATCAGCCTTTTATAATAACCCCAGTAATGGATATTCGTTTATATTTACTTTTATTATAGGTGAATTCTTTGTTTTTACTTTGGAACCCATTATAGTATCTGTTTTTGTTAAAGAGCACAAGTTATTTAGAAAAATAGCATATTCATTAAGTGCAAATACGGCTTCGTTAGTGATTGGATTATTACTTGCGTCCAGTTTATCATTTTTAATATAAAGATACAAATTCGATATAATATTAATAATATTATTTATTATGTTGCATTTAAAAATGTTATATCAAACCATATCACAAATAATTGCAACTTATGTAATAAAGCGCATAACATGGCGCTTAAAGTCCTTGTATTTAAAAGATTGTATTGAGCATTCTTTAGTAATTAGTTCATCAGTTCTCCTTAAGGATTCCACGTGAAGTGGTATCTATTTTCACTGTCACCCAAAAGTATACCCTACAATAATTGTGTTCTAAGCAGGTTTCGTTTATAATATAATCAAGCAGGAGGAAATAAAGATTCTGAAATTATCAGACAATATTAAAACACTTAGAAAAAAACTAAAACTCTTTCAAAGTGATCTTGCAAACAAGTTACATGTTACTAAGCAAGTTGTAAGTATATGGGAGACTGACCGGGGATATCCTGATTCTGCATTGACACCAGCAATTGTGAGAGAATTGGGAATATCAATAGACTCTCTTATGGGCAAAAACCGTACGAATAAAAGACGAAACATATTATTGATAATAACATCAATTTTGATTGTTATTTCCTTTATTGCTACTCCAATAATAATGAATGAGATTCGAGAATCAAGATAATATTGCAGTTTTGTATATAATATAGAAAATACAACAGGAATTAATCTTCCTAATAGGGGTACACCGGTATAGACAGATTTTCAAGATTGGATAGTTTATGGGAACACTATTCCGATTGATCAGATGAGTTATCTGGTATTTAAAGATACAAGTCAAACTCAACTGTTTGAAACAGATCTAGCAGATAATTCAAAATGGACCAAGTTATAGAATGGAATTATTATTTTGTGAAGAAAAAAAGAATTGAATGGTGGTTAAACAATGAAAAAACAAGCATATAATCCATTTTTACCTAGTTATGAATATATTCCCGATGGAGAGCCATATGTATTTGAAGATAGAGTTTATATATTTGGTTCGCATGATCGGTTTAATGGAAAAACCTTTTGTATGAATAATTATGTTAGCTGGTCAGCGTCTGTAAATGATCTGACTGACTGGACTTATGAAGGTGTAATTTATAACAAACTTCAAGATCCTTTAGTTCATAAAGAATCCTGTTATATGTATGCTCCTGATGTTCAAATTGGTCCTGACGGAAGATACTACCTTTATTACTTCTTTGAGTTTAGAGGTATCATTTCGGTTGCAGTATGTGATACTCCCGCGGGAAAATATGAGTTTTATGGACATGTCAAGTATAAGGATGGAACGATCCTAGGCAAGGGGAAAAACGATCCATTTATGTTCGATCCTGGAGTGCTGGTTGATGATGATCATCGTGTATATCTATACACGGGATTTTCACCAAAATTATTAACTAGATTATTTTTATTGGGTAAGGGAAAACTGGATGCAAGTTATGTAACGGAACTCGAATCGGATATGGTAACCGTTAAAGATAAACCAAATCGGTTAATCATAAATAATAGATCGAATTCTGAAAATAATTTGGAAGGACATGCTTTTTTTGAAGCATCATCAATCAGAAAAATTAATGATGTCTATTATTACATATATTCCTCAGAAAAAAATCACGAATTGTGTTATGCAACTTCTAATACACCGACAGGGCCTTTTGATTTTGGCGGAACAATTATCAGTAATGCGGATATCGGAATTAATGGTGTGGAAAATAAACAAGCTAAATTTTACTATGGAAATAATCACGGAAGTATTACAAAAGTAAAAGAAAAATGGTATGTTTTTTATCACAGACAAACCAATAAACACGAATATTCAAGACAAGCTTGTGCTGAAGAAATATTTTTCGATATAAATGGTGCTATTAAACAAGTAGAAATGACAAGCTGTGGATTAAACTATGGACCATTATTAGGTAATGGAGCATATTCATCCCATATAGCATGTAATTTGTATGGAAAAAGAGGAGCATCCAGTTATAGCCCTTTAGTGTTTTTTAAATCATTAAAAACCCAGCCTTATTTGACCCAAAGTGGAATTGATAGAGATGACAATCCAGATCAATATATAGCTAATATTCGGAATGGTTCCATTGCTGGATTTAAGTATTTCAAATTTGCTGATTTAACAGATATTGCAATCGAGATTAGTGGCAGTGGCGAAGGAAGAGTTGAAGTTTATACAGATTTAAGTAAAACAGCAATTGCCATAATAGAGGTTTCGGTTCGCAAAACAATTCAGTCTTTTGTTGCAAAAACAACGAAACTGAATAATACATGCCCTCTATATTTTAAGTTTATAGGAAATGGGTATATTAATTTTATTAGCTTCACCCTGAACTAAACTATAATTGCTTTAAAAATGAGGAATCAATAATACCAAACTGTTCAATTCGGACTATTATATGTTTTTGTAGAGTATACAACAAATAGTATTAGCCTATAAAACCACTGAACAGATTTCACTTGATCACTATTAACATGATGCTTAACAAATAACTTAGTTATTCCTTTATGCATTTACTACAACCTTATTGCTTTTCTAATAATTTTTGCATAAAATAGAATCAGATGGGGGGGGATAATTATGAAAAAAATTATTAATATATTGGTGATAACTCTAGGTTTGTTTACTGTGTTCACAATGACAAGCTGTACGAAAGATTCTTCATCAGTTAATCAAAATGATATATACATAAACAATGAAATTGATACTTTAGCATACGTAGAAGATAACTATGTTAGAGAAGACCTCACTTCATTGGGGTTCGAAGGTTCAGAAACAACGGCTGAATCTACTACAGAAGTCATAACTGAAACAATTCCAGATGAAACGCTGGTGGAAACTGCAGTAACTACTACAGAAACAACTCGGTCAGGTGAAGTTGAAAGCCCATCAACGATATATCTGAAATTAAGAAATGAAGTTGAAGCTCTTAATTTAAGATTAGCTGCACAATTAACAGCCATTGGAAATGAAACTCAAGAAGCTAGAAGGAAATTGAACGATGTCACTACTTCTGGCATCTCATTAAGCGAAGATGATAGCAGATTGATCAGAAGATCCTTGAATCGCATAAATGATTTGCGCAATCAAATTTTAGAAACAAAAAGTGTGACAGATCAACGTTTACAACGTTTGAATGATATAAGCGCTTCTATTATACGAGAGAATTTACCAAGAATAAATAGAGCCTATACTGAAGTAATCAATGATCTAAAACATTGCATGGAATTGCGAGTAGAGATAAGAACAATTCTTGAAAATATCAATACGATTTTGGATAGTTATTTGGAGAGATGATACGAAGATATCAAGGTGTTTGAAAGATTCCTTTATAAAAATAATAAATAAGGGAGATGGAACCTTCTTGGACTTGTCCTAGATTAGTAAGGAAATTGAATAGTCGGTGAAATTTCCATCGCATACATTAAATAACAAATTCCAACAAAAAATGTTACAACGAGACTTGTCACAAGTGATTGCTGATAAATGTACCGTTAAAATAACAAGGATACTTTGGAATTTGTTTTTTTGAACAAAAAATGATGTAATATAAACAGGCGCTTTTAAAAAAAGATAATAAAAAGTAATTAATACAATTATTACCGGAGTAGTACTTGCACATGTATTCGAGCCACGCATTTCCAAAAACTCCAGTCGTTTCAGATCCTTTACAATATTAATTTTTCTTAGTAACATAATTTGGAGTTTGCTTATTATTGACATTTTCAAGAAAAAGAAAGAAATTTAATGTATAATATTATTCAAAATAGATATTGGAGTGAGTGTTATGAAGTTTAATATTGCTGTAGTTGAAGATGATACCACTAGCTCAACCATAATAATAAATCATATCAATCGATTTTCAAAAGAAAATAATGAGCATATTGAGATCTTTGCCTTTGAAGATGGAGACGAGATTACTTCGGATTACGAAGCAAAGTATGATGTCATTTTCCTTGATATCGAAATGAAACGATTGGATGGAGTTTTGGCCGCAAAAAAAATTAGGACGTTTGATAAAGATGTTATTATTATTTTTATTACTAATATGCCACAATATGCAATTAAAGGATATGAAGTGGAAGCGTTGAGTTATTTGCTCAAACCAGTTCCTTATTTTGCATTTCAACAAGAGTTAGCGAAGTCAATAGAGAGAATTTACAAAAGAAAAAAGCAATATATTTTATTAAAAACTGATAACGGTATGGTTAGAATGGGTGTTTCCGACATTTTTTACATTGAAACAATGAAGCATTATTTAATTATTCACACTAAATCTGGAGTTTATAAAATGAAATCTTCTCTAAAAAAATTGATTGAGGAGTTGAATAATAGCTTTTTCTGTTTGTGTAATAGTTGCTATTTGGTTAATTTGGACGAAGTAACTGGAGTTTCTGGGGATAATATCATTGTCAATGGAGATAATTTGAAAATAAGTCGACCAAGGAAAAAAAGTTTTATGGAAAAACTAGCATCTCATTTCGGAGGCAGGTTATGATTGAACCACTTCTAGATATACCTAGAATTTATACAGCGATAGCAGAATGGCTATTTTGTTTATCTTTTATTATATTTTCTAAAAAAAGATTAAAAGGTATTCCGAGAATTATAGCCATTATTGGTTTTTTAGGACTGATAATTGCACATCAATATGTTGCAGGAATCTTACCAATAGCATTTTGGATTCCGGGAATGTTATTCGCAGTTTTACTAATGCTATTATTCATATATATAGTTGCTGATGTTAGTATTTTTACAGCTGGTTATTTGGTAGTACAAGCATTTGTTGTCGCCGAGTTTGCTGCTTCTCTTCATTGGCAAATCTATTACTATGCATATTGGTATTTTGATATTCGCTTCATTTTTTTTAGTGTGATTCTACTTGTCCTGTTTTATGGCTTAATATTCATTGTTATTTATATTTTAGAAAAACGGTATCGTAATAAAGGATTGATTACCGATATAAAACAAAACGATTTATTAACTTTTGTTGGTATTGCAACAGTTATATTTACAATAAGCAATATGAGCTTTATAAGCATTAACACACCGCTATCAGGAAGATACCCTGCTGAAATATTTTACATTAGAACATTAGTTGACTTTGCTGGAATTGTTATTTTATATTCTCAGAGAGAACATAAGTTAGTTATTGAATCCAATCTTGAATTAAATCAGATGGAGAATTTGCTATATAAGCAGTATGAACAATATTATATATCGCAGGAAAGCATCGATGTAATCAACCAAAAATACCATGATTTGAAAAATCAAATTATTGTGATCCGTCAAGAAAAAGACCAAGGGAAAAGAGAACAGTATTTACTAGATTTAGAGAATGATATCAAGTGGTACGAGGCTCAGTATAAAACCGGAAATCAAGTGCTTGATACATTATTATCTTCAAAGACATTGGCGTGTATAGAAAAGAATATTCATGTTACATGCATTGCCGATGGGAAATTATTAGATTTTATTTCCACTATGGATATATGTTCAATTTTTGGAAACGCTTTAGATAATGCAATTGAAAGTGTTGTTAATATTAAGGATTCGGAAAAAAGGTTGATTAAACTAGCGGTATTCTCACAAAATGACTTATTGCTAATAAGGTTTGAAAACTATTATATTAGCGCATTATCTTATGTCAATGGTAATTTATCTACCACTAAGAAAGACAATAGATATCATGGTTACGGATTGAAAAGTATAAAAAGCATTGTTGAAAAATACCATGGAAGCATCTCAATCAACACCGAGAATAACTGGTTTAGATTAATAATTTTGATACCTATACCAAAAATTAATTAAATAACAATTCGTGCTCAGAAATTGACAATCTATGATAAATTTCTGAGCATATTTTTTTTTGTGCTAAAATGAAATTATCAAAATGATAGCGTTTTTATTGTTTGTTGAATTGCGCTAGAAAATTGATAGAAAGCAGTTGTTTGTATTAGTATTTGCTTACAGCAATTATTTTCCTAGAATAAAGTGACTTTTTGGGTTGTTGAGTGATTATTTTATCATTAAGGAAGATATAGGTGTGATAATGAAATATAAAGATATAATTAATAAAATGACTCTAGAAGAAAAGGCATCATTGATGTCTGGAAAAGATTTTTGGTCAACAAAAGATATCGGGAAATATAATATTCCAAGTATTTTTCTTACTGACGGCCCTCATGGAGTTCGAAAACAAGCCGCCGCTGCAGATCAACTGGGGTTGAATGCGAGTTTGCCCTCAACCTGTTATCCAACATCAGCAACTGTTGCTAATAGTTGGGATGTAGCATTAGGTGAAGAAATGGCTTCTTATTTGGGAAAAGAAGCCGTCAGTTTAAAGGTTAATGTATTGCTTGGCCCTGGAACAAACATAAAAAGAAATCCACTATGTGGTAGAAATTTCGAATATTTTAGTGAAGATCCATTTTTAGCTGGTAAACTGTCAGCCGCTTACGTAAGAGGAATTCAATCACAAGGTATTTCTGCATGTTTGAAACATTTTGCCGCAAATAACCAAGAATATAGACGAATGGTAATAGATTCAATTATTGATGAAAGAACCTTAAGAGAAATATACTTAACTCCATTTCGTATCGGAATTAATGAAGGAAATCTTAAAACATTAATGACATCTTATAATATGTTAAATGGTACTCATACAAATGAAAACCACCATCTTATGAGAGATATTTTACGTGATGAGTGGCAATATAAAAATGTTGTTGTTACTGACTGGGGGGGCTCTAATAATCGAGTAAAAGGGTTATCTGCTGGGAACTCACTCGAAATGCCAACCACGGCTGGTGAAACAAATGAAGATATTGTTAGAGCAATCAAGAATGGTGAAATTAGTGAATCTATATTGGATGAAAATGTTGATAGACTTCTAGACCTCATTTTTGAAACAAGTAAGGTTTTTGAAAAAGAAGAAAGTGCTTTTGATGTTGAAAAACATCATGCAATGGCTCAAAAGGTTGCAGAAGAATCCATCATTCTTTTGAAAAATAAAGATAAAATACTTCCATTAAATAGTAATGACAAAATTGCTATTATTGGTGATTTTGCACGAAAGCCAAGATATCAAGGTGCAGGATCTTCAATTGTTAATCCTACCAAACTTGATGATACTGTTACAAGCGTAAAAGAATTTGACTTAAATTATATCGGTTTTGAACCGGGGTACAATCGCTATGGAAAGAATAGCAAGCGCTTAATTCGAAAAGCTAGAAATTTGGCTGAACAAGCAGATACTATCTTGTTATACATTGGTTTAGGTGAATTCAGCGAAGTTGAAGGCATAGATAGAACTGATATGAAATTACCAAAGAACCAAATGGATCTTCTAAATAATCTTCTTGCACTCGGTAAAAAGATTGTTGTTGTTTTATCTTGTGGTAGTGCGGTTGAAATAGATTTTGAAGAAGATGTTGATGCGATTGTTCATACCTATTTAAGTGGTCAAGCTGGCGCGAAAGCAACACTGAATGTGCTCGCCGGGAAAGTTAATCCAAGTGGCAAATTATCTGAGACATTACCATATAAATATGAAGAGACTCCGACTTATAATTATTTTCCAGGGAAAGAACTTACCGCAGAATATCGTGAAGGGCTTTATGTTGGATATCGATATTTTGATACAAATAATGTTCCAGTGAAATATCCGTTCGGATTCGGACTATCATACACAGATTTTAAGTACTCTGATTTGAACGTGACTGAAAATCTTGTTACATTTAAAATCAAAAACGTAGGTGCAGTACAAGGAGCTGAAGTAGCACAACTTTATATTAGTGCAAAAAACTCAAAAGTATACCGTCCTATAAAAGAACTTAAAGGGTTTGAAAAAGTTGTGATTGAGCCAAGAGAAACTAAGGAAGTAAGTATCACACTTGATAAAGAATCATTTAGTTTCTTTGATTCAGATTCAATGAAATGGAAAGTTGAAGATTTAGATTATGTAATCATGGTTGGATCTTCCTCAAAAGACATTAAGCTTACGGGCATAATTCATGTTAATGGTGAAAAAATCAAACCTCGAATTGAAAAAAAAGAGATGCTAAAATATTTTAAAGGAAATATTCAAAATATCAGCACTCAGGAATTCGAAAAACTATTAAATAGAAAAGTTCCAAGAGCAGATTATGATTTTTATAAAAAGAATCGACTAATCGTTGGATATAATACAACAGTTGATCAACTTAGATATTCAAAACGCTGGGTTGGTAGGTTTTTCTCGGGAACTATTAGATTTGCAAAGCGATTTTTACATTTTATTGGAAATCATCAGCTAGCAAATGTATTGACAATGGGTGTAGTACATCAACCGATGCGAGGACTAGCTCACATGTCGGGCGGAATGATTACATGGGGGCAACTTGACGGATTAATTGCAATGTTTAATGGACATATCTTTAGAGGAATGGGAAAATTTATTTCCGAAGGAAGAAAACGTTCAAAAATAAATAAAATGAAGAAAAAAGAGGTAGCGAAGAATGGATAGTGTTGCTGAAAAAGAAACACCAGTAGAAAGTGAAAAATTAAAAAAAGATAGCAAATTCAGAAGATTTTTCAGAAAAATCGGGGAAACTAAATTTATCCAATGGTGGGTAGGTTTGTGGAAAAAATTCAAAAAAAGATTTCCTAATATTGCACAATTCTTGGTGTTCTTCATGTTGTGCAACGGTGTTACAGTATTTCAAATTATTTTAATGCCTATTTTGAAAAACTTATTTGAGAAAACATCCTTAGTTACAACTAATTTTCAAGTTTTTGCATTAGGGCACAATCTTGATGGATCTGTCTATCATATTTTTGATTTTGAAGCAGGAACAATTGCAAGTGGCGGAGGTGGCGGATTAGCTTTTTTCTTGGCCGTCCAGATTACTTTACTTATTGCTCAAGTAATTAACTTCTTTGCCCAAAGGAATATTACCTTTAAATCAGATGGAAATCCATGGAAAGCAGCTCTGTGGTACGCAATTGCATATGTTGCAATCACATTCGTAGCTTCAGCGGCAAGGGGGTTATATACAGTACCCATTTATAATTTATTGATGAACACATGGGGGTGGGGAGCAACCGGTGAAACCATTGCTGATTTTATTACAATGATTATATATGCAGCAATATCGTTCTGGATATTCTTCCCAATATTTAAACTAATTTTCCCGCAAAGCAAGGAAAAGAAAGCAGCGATTGAAAAGAAAGAATCTTAATAAGGGTGATTTAATTGAAATTAATTACATTTGCGGTTCCAAGCTACAACTCACAAGACTATTTACATATCTGTTTGGATTCTTTGGTCAAAGGTGGATTAGAAGTTGAAGTCATTATTATTAATGACGGGTCAATTGATAAAACAGAAATCATTGGAAAAGAATATGAAAAGAACTATCCAAATATTGTTAGAGTTGTTTCGAAGTTAAATGGAGGACATGGTTCAGCAGTAAATGAAGGTTTGAAATACGCAACCGGACTTTATTATAAAGTAGTGGATTCCGATGATTGGTTAGATGAGACTTCACTTCATAAATTGCTGGATACAATCAGACAACATAAAAAAGAAGAAACATTAGCTGACTTATATATTTGTAACTTTATCTATGACAAAATACTTGAAAATAGAAGCTATGTTCGATCATTTAAAAGGCATTTTAAAAATAACGCTTTTATCTCATGGAAAGATGTGAAAACATTTCATGGATCTCAAGTGTTACTGATGCACTCTGTTATCTATAACACTGAAAAATTAAAACAAAGCAACACTCATCTGCCTCATCATACATTTTATGTGGATAACTTATTTGCTTATAAGCCATTACCATATATGAAAAAAATCTATTATATGGATATCAATTTGTACCATTACTTTATAGGCAGAGAAGATCAGTCTGTAAACATAAATGTTTTTACAAAACGATATGATCAACAAATACGTGTAATGAAAGAAATGGTAAAAGCTTATTCTTATGAAGAAATAAAAGGATTTGAAAAAGGATTAAAAAAGTATATGTTCCACTGCCTTGGGGCGATTATGATTATCACGATTTTTTTCACAGTAGCTAAAGATGACAGTGAGCGCAGAGAAAACCTTAAGAATCTTTGGGAATTCATTAAAGAACACGACTTTAAACTTTATAGGAGGCTAAGATTGAGATCAATTCCTGCAATTGTAAACTATCTTCCATGGCGTTTAAGAGGAGTTATTATGGTGCTTGGATATAAGTATTTAAGTAAGAGAATTAAACTAGGATAAATCTATTTTTCTAATTGCTGCAGTTGAAAAGTACTAGTTACAAATTATGTATAAAAAAGAACAGATTATGCGGAACACAATAGTTGTTTTTGTATATATGTTATATTAAATTAAGTGTAAGCGTTTTCTCGACGTGGTGGGCATAAGTGACGAAGCGTTTACGCTGAGTCTTCGGTCACGAAGATACCGTATCGTCCGGATTCTTAATAAAATGAATTCTCAAAATGATGTATATCATTGCTGTGTTTAGAAGATGAGTGAAATGTATAGAGATGATTTCGACACAGCGCATGCCATCTCAGTGGTTGTATAGGGTCTACAAGATATAAATATGTCCCAATAAAAGGAGGGATTTATATATTGGTGAAAAAAGGATTTGCATAGTTAAAATAAATTAAAAAATATAGGAGGAAAAAATGAAAAAATTAACAATTCTAGTTTTGGCATTATTGTTTGCGTTTGCTCTGACTGGCTGTAATGACACCACAGGGGATATCACCACAGGGGATATCATCACCGGTCTCCAAGGCGAACAAGGCGAACAAGGCCCCCAAGGCGAACAAGGCGAACAGGGTCTCCAAGGCGAACAAGGAGAACAGGGTCTCCAAGGCGAACAGGGTGACCCGGCGGTATTGATACCCACACCGGAAATGGAATTAATTAATGAAGGAATATTTACTCCAGTCGGTGTTTCAACATTGAATCTGGCGAACCAAGCCAAATATTATCCCGCTACCGCCATCAAGGCGGAGGCAGACGCAACCGCGGATATTATTAACCGTCAGATTAACGACGAAGGGCAGGTTTTGTTGTATAACAATGGTGCGCTTCCGCTTGCTGCAAATGAGAAGAAAATATCATTGATGGGCATCGCTTCTCAGGATATAGTAGTATCTGGCGGCGGATCAGGTAGCGAGAGTCAGAACAATCAAAGCACAAGGTATGATTGGAACAATGCTTTTGCTGAAGAAGGCTATACCTTGAATCCAAAGCTTGCCGAAATTTACAAGGCGTATGTGGGAAGCGGCGCGCAAGCTTCTGCACAGTATCTTGAAATAGATCCCAATGCGTATTTAGGCAGCTCCGTCACTTCAACCTATGAAGCATATAGAGATGCTGCAGTAATAGTGTTCCACAGATGGGGTACAGAAAATGCTGACCTTAGAACCTATAACGCAAAAGGACACTCCAACCCTCTTGATACAGAGCTGGATCTTCAGGACAACGAAATAGCTACTATCATGCACGCTAAACAGTTCTTTAATAAAGTTATTGTCATTATTAACTCATCCAACATAATGGATGTATCTGAGCTTGCTGAGCCCAAGACCAATGCCAACCTCGGTGTTGATGCCATTCTTTGGGTAGGCGGCGTTGGTCAGGTAGGATGCCTTGAAGCCGTTAGAATTTTAAAGGGTGAAGTTAACCCTAGCGGCCATGTGGCTGACACATGGTGGGCAAACTTGAAAGCTGATCCTGCATTCTATAACGTCTCAGTTATGAACCAAAACGCTGAAGGCACAGGCAGATCAGATTCATTCTTCCGTGATCCTGATGGAAACCAAACGCCATTCTCGCTTGTTGAATATCGCGAAGGCATCTACATGGGTCACCGCTATTATGAATCGGTATATGACGACATGATTGCATCCGGCGATACGTTGGCTCAAGCTGACGCGTGGTATGACAGCGTTGTATTCGTGCCGTTCGGCGGAGGCGAGAGTTATACTACATTTGATTGGCAGCTTGCTGGAAAATCAAGCAGCACAGCGATCACAAGCAATGCGCAGTACATCACAATCAAAGTGCAGGTAACAAACACAGGCAACATGGCAGGTAAGGACGTAGTCCAGCTTTATTCAACCCCGCCTTACTATAATGGCGGCATCGAAAAGGCTTCCGCCGCAATGGTTGGCTTTGCTAAAACCAAAGAACTTCAACCTGGCGAAAGCGAAATAGTATCCATTCAGATTAAGGCCGATGACCTTGCTTCCTTTGACTGGAACGATGCAAACGATAACGATTTCATGGGCTGGGAACTTGAACATGGGAACTATGTTCTCTCCGTTCGTAGAAATTCACATGATGTTGAATTCGGTGTAACATACACTGTAGCACAAGACATAATGATTCAATACGACCTTGAGACTGGCGCAGAGGCTAAGCCCGTGTTCACGGATGACGGTTACATGGATTTCAGAACAGTCCGTGACGACTTATTGGCTAACTCGGCAAGCCGTGAAGATTTCGGTTTGGAGCAACCCGCTGGTGTTTCTCTAGCAGACCGTACTTTGACGGAAGCCGAATATGCAACTCTTCTTTCTCAGGAAATTTATACCCCGTGGAACGATGAAGCAGGCCAACCTTGGTTCGTTAGTTCAGTGGATAATCTGCCGACTAATTGGACGCAGGCTGAAATGGATGCAGTACCAGCTGATTTGACAGCGCTTCGCGCTGCTCTTACGGGTGTTCCCTATCATGAACCCACTGTTATTGACGGAGTGGTTTCATTTGGAACTCTTACAGCTCAGGAGCTAGCAGACAACGCTAAGTGGGATGCATACATGAATGCTCTTTCTTACACTCAACTTGTCACTTACTATACAGGCGCCACAGGCCCGTTGAGCGGCGGATTGTCAGGCAGCGACGGCCCCGTTACATTCGGTGGCGGCGCAACTTGGCCGACATGTCCAATAACTGCCTCTACATGGAATGAGGATTTATGGTTGGCACAGGGCGAAATGCTTGGCACACAGGCTCTGCTTAACGGCACAACTGGCTGGCGCGGTGGCGGCATCGACACACATCGTACTCCTTTCAATGGCCGTGTATTCGAGTATTACAGTGAAGACGGCGTGCTTGCAGCTTACGTTGCCAAAGCAATTGACACAGGCGTAACTAGCAAGGGTATAATGTGCTATTGGAAACACTACTTCGCCAACGATCAGGAATATCGCCGTGCAAACTTCGGTGGAGTTTCTGTGTTCGCGACAGAACAGGCTTTCCGTGAAATATATCTCAGACCTTTTGAAGCGGTAATAAAGAACGGTACAGCCGGCGTCATGACATCCTTTAACCGTGTGGGCTTTATTCAAAACTCAGGAAACTATGCTTCTCACCAGAAACTACTCCGCGACGAATGGGGATACCGCGGCGGTACTGTCAACGACAGATGGTGTAAGTATTGGATGCCTCAGGATCTTATGCTTCGCGCAGGCGATACATACTTGATGGGATCATGGAATGAATTCCCAGATGGCGGTATCACTTGGGGACAGTGGGATGCAACAGCCCGCGGTGGAAAGGGCGTTGTTCTCATTCCTACTGAGGTAGAATGCGCAGTTCCCGGCGGAAACAACGTGAAATCCGGTTCTGTGCCTTCAGCGACACAATACTATGTCATCCGCTTGGCAGCTATTCGTGACGTATATAATGAAGTAAATTCCTGCATCATGAAGAACAACGCGACATCGATGGATTTCAGTGTGACTGCATTTTCGGGAATTAGCCAAAAATATCAGGTGACATCACCAGACACAAAAGACGTTTCGATTACCGCGTTTGATATTGGCTGGCCAACCGAGACTGACCTTACAGGATTTGTGCCTACCATAGAAGAATTTACGGAAACATATTTCGATTCGCGTGGACGGGAAAGAACTAGAACTGTTTTTTACTATACGTATATCACTGATGAATATCTTTACATTGAGACTTGGAATGCTGATCAAGATGAAGTATTAGACCGAGAATTGCTGCCTCTTGAAGGAGAATCGAACTTCATTTTTGGAGGCTGGAAGGTTACTCCTACGGAGACAGATACATTGACTACTATAACATATGAAAAACAGCCCGACAAAGATATTTCATTCACTATTGTCACTGCCAAAACAGGAACTTCACCCGTTAACAATTTCATAACTGTCAACTCCTCGACGCTCGGGGAATTAGAATTGGCTGTGACAGTTCAAGTTGATAGCTGGATAACATTGTCTGCTACAATTAATATCAATGTTCTCAGTCGACTCAACGTAGACGGCGAATTGATTAGCGCTGGTGACGAATTTACGATTGCCAAAGGCAGCGAAATTCTTGTCGATTCAGATTACTACAGGTATATGGATATGAACAGCTTGTACAAACACGTTGTAGTTTCCTCGTACAGTACGAATGGTTCAACCTTCATGGCACGCAGTGAAGACCAATCGGCTTCCGATTACGCACAGATTATTTACGATGAATATTTAGCTCTCTATGCGGAACATCCCGAATATAAGAGGGAACCGAGCTACACGGTCACAATGGCAGATGATACAGCTCTTATTGCTGGCATCACGACAGAGAACATTCTCATCACACCGATCGGATTTACTAATCTGACATATACAAGCCAAATCATTGACGGCGTCAAGATCAAGGTTGATAATACCGTTGCCTCAGGAGAATACCAGATCAAGGTTGTTCTCAACACATATTCAACGAACAAGCCAACCGGTGGTAGCTGGTTCAACATTGGCGGGACCAGATTGACAACTGTTGAAGAAGTTATTACAATTATCGTTCCATAATATTACGTTTAAAAAAGTAGACTTAGTTGGTTACAGACTCCGGCGGCGACACTGTTGCCGGAGTCTATAACTATTTTTATCCGAACAATAGACACTAAACAAATATTACTGTATGATTAGATCATGCAAATATTAACGGCCTGATAATTGAACATAAACAGATTGTTCAAGCTTTATTCAGTTTGAAAACAAAGAAAATAACAGACAGTTATAATTCTTAATATATAGGAGAAAAAAATGAAAAAATTTCATAGAATACCAGTACTTATCATCGCGCTAATATTTCTTCTAAGCGCTTTATCCGGATGCAATCAGTCTACTGAGTCATCTCAACCGACAACGACCGTGACGGCACCTCCTGTCACGACTATTTCTGGTACAAATTCAGGTACAATCACGGGTACAGGAACGGAGATCACCACCACAACGAGCGACTCCATCCAAAAGCCTGTAAAATCTCTCACTGTGGATACAAAACCTCAGGATTATTATGTGTCTGGTGATACATTTAACCCCGAGGGAGGAATTATTCTGGTGACTTACACCGATGATTCAACAGAACTAAAACCCATGACTTCAGACTTTTTTGAAATTATAGCTCCCGCTATGAGTGCCACCGGAACCAAATTGGTGACAGTAAAAGTAGGAGGCGGAACTATTCAAGTCAAATTCCCCATCTATATCGGAGCAGGAATTGTAACGGTGACCTATAACCACAATTATCAAGACGCAGAGAATGAAGTTGAGGACTTAGTTAAAGGTGACTTGGCTGAGGATAAACTCCCCGTCCGGTCTGGATATACCTTTGTAGATTGGTATATGGATAGTGACTTCATAAGACCTTTTGATTTCAGTACAAAAATCACTGGGGATATTGAGCTTTTTGCGTTATGGACAAACGACGCAGTTTCGCACTTTGACGTAACGTTTGATTACGATTACTACGGAGATGCAATAGAGGAGTACAGCTATCCTGTTGACAGCGGCACTCAAGTAGCTGAGCCCGTAGATCCAACAAGAACCGGATACACATTTAATAAATGGGTTTTGGACTCAACGGATTATAATTTTGCAGCTCCGGTTACTCAAGCGATAACCCTCAAAGCCGCATGGACAAAAAACAACAATGATGTAAAAACATATGTCTTTGAAGCGGAAGATACCGACCTTACCGGCAAGATTGGTCCTTCATACAGCGGAACAGTCCAGGAAAAGGCAATGATTGTCACAGCTCCCGCCGATAGAGGATGCAGCAATGATCGGTTTGTCAGCTTCTTGTATCAAGAAGGCAACTCACTCGAGTTCTTCATTGCAGCCGATGAAGATTTAGATGATGTGACAATTTATATAAGGCTATCAGCGGAATGGGGCGAAGATTTTACTTATAATAAAGATAACTTCGGAATCTATGTTATTAATGATGGTGTACCAGTAGAAATAGATTACCCTGCAATCGAGATGAAAGATATACCTGAACCCGTTGATCCTGACAGACTTGATTGCCTGCCGTTCGAAGATTTCTCTTTGACCGAAGTGGGTATAAAGCTTTCTCTCAAAAAAGGTGCCAATACTATTCAGATTGTCACTGAAAACAGTATTCCTTATTCCGGCACAACAATGCTCGCGCATGCTCCCATTGTTGACTGTATCAAGATTGAAACCACCGGCGTAGTCATTTGGGACGCAAATTTTAGTTTGCCTTTTTACGGCAACTATTTTAACTAAAAGAGGTAACTTAAAATGTTTGATAAGTTCAGAAAAAAACGAAAAATATTGCTTAGCGTCACCGCAGTACTTGTCGCCTTGATTCTTACAGTCAATATTCTCGCAACAACTGTATTCTATGATTTAGCTAACTTGTTGTTAGACAGACCCAGGCCTGTCTATGCTGACGATGTTGCTTCTATGTATGTACCTGAAGCAACAAGTAAAACTGATGCATTTTTAAATGCAGCCCAAATCAACATAGATGTGTGCAAGGAAGGATTTGTTCTTCTGAAAAATGAAAGCGATGCGTTGCCTATTGATAAAAATCTGAATGTAAGCGTATTCGGCAAAAACAGTGTAAATCTGGCATATTCAGGCAGCGGCTCGGGTGGTTTTGCTGTTGAACCCAACAGTGATTTGTTTATGCGCATGAGCGCAAACGGCATCGATCTCGCCAATAAAACATTGTTTGATGCGCTAAATGGTTATTTCGATTATAATCCAACATTGAAAGATTTCTATGAGGACGATTCAGCTTCAGGTCCAGATCGTTCAGGTTCGAATGTTGACCTTGACACTGGGGATGACAAGATTTATACGGTAGGCGAGACCCCGGCAAACATGTATACAAGTTCCGTAATCTCTAGCTACGAAGATTATAAAGATCTTGCTTTGGTAGTTATTACTCGTATTGGCGGCGAGGGTGCAGACCTGCCCCGCCACCAGGGTAACACCGACGGGGCAGTAAGTGAAGACAGCCACTATTTGGAATTAGATCAAAATGAAATTGATATGTTTGAGCATATCAAAGCTTCCGGATTCCAAAAGATAGTGGTGCTGCTCAATATCCCTTCAGCTATGGAAGCCGACTTCTTGTTTGATGCCGAAAAATTCCCCTTTGCGGACGATATTGACGCCGCGCTATGGATAGGCTATACGGGAAAACAGGGCATTATGGCTTTGGGACCCATTTTAACAGGTGAAGTTTCTCCCAGCGGTAAAACCGTCGATATATGGGCAACAGATTTTTTATCCGATCCGTCGTCGGTAAACTTTGGAACGGGTATTGACCAAGCTCAGGTAACCAATCCTTTAAATTCCAGATTACAGCCTTCTGACAAATACTATCAGGGTTTATACTATTTTGTAACCTACGAAGAGGGTATATATGCGGGCTATCGTTATTATGAAACCAGAGGCTTGACGGATGGGGAAGCATGGTACGACCAAAATGTTGTTTTCCCGTTTGGTTACGGTTTAAGCTATACAAATTTTGAATGGACAATCACACCTTCCCAAACAACTTCTTTTACTAAAAACAGCAATATTTCAATTTCTGTCGAAGTAAAAAACACGGGACTTGTTCCTGGAAAGGATGTAGTTCAAATTTACGCTAGCGCTCCATACACAGAGGGCGGAATAGAAAAAGCACATAAAGTCTTGGTGGGATTCGCAAAAACCAGATTGCTTAATCCAAACCAAAGGGAAACATTGACAATTTCAATTGACCCGTATGATTTTGCAAGCTACGATGACCGAGATGCCAACAATAACGGTTTTTCTGGTTATGAGCTTGAAAGCGGTGATTACGATTTTTATATTTCACATGACTCACATAATTCCGAAGGCATGATTACGCTGAATCTGGCGTCCGATGCCCGCTTCGAAAATGATACCGTCACAAATCAAAATGTAGTTGGAAACCGCTATATAGAACTAGGTAATGTATCAGAAACTGACATTTCCGGATTAACTGATATTGACGCTTTTCTTGACACAGTGTTGTCCCGAAGTAATTGGACTGGCACTTGGCCGACTCCGATATCAGACAGTGACAGAAACGCAAGCACCAGCTTGATTAATGAGCTAAAAAATGTCATCACAAATAATCCAAACGACTACTATGATACGGAGAAGTATGAATATGCTGTTTTCGACCAGCTGGCAACTGTCCAAGTAAGAGACTTGCTGCCAATTGAAACTCCCGAAGAAAGCTGGTTGCCTTTTGTTGATTATGATGATGAACGCTGGCAAACGATTCTGGAAGCCTGTAACGCATCTAACCTTATTGATGTTTACAACCAGGCTGCCTATCAGACAAAAGCGATTATAAATGTGGGGATGCCCGCGACATTGCAAGCCGATGGACCCAGCGGATTTACTTGTTTTTTAAACAAAGAGCAAATCAGCGGGACGAATCAGTATTGCAGTCAGCCTGTTTTTGCATCAACTTGGAACGTTGAGTTGATTGAAGAATTGGGCAAAACAATGGGCGAGGAAGGTATTTGGGGCTACGATTTGACGGGACAACCGTATTCCTCAATATATGCGCCGGGAGTTAATATTCACCGCAGTCAGTTTGGCGGCCGCTGTTCGGAATACTTTTCTGAAGATCCCTTTATTACGGGAAAAATTGCCGCCGCTGAGATTCGCGGATTGCAAAGCAAGGGTGTTGTTCCGATGATAAAGCATTTTGCTGCCAACGAACAGGAAACCCACCGCAGCATAAATGGTGATTGCAGTTGGTTAACTGAGCAAAGCTTGCGCGAAATCTATCTTAAGGCGTTTGAAATTGCAATAAAGGATAGTAATTGCAGAGGACTGATGACATCATTCAATCGCATCGGTTCAATGTGGACAGGAGGAGATTATCGTCTTGTCACAGAGATTCTTCGTGATGAATGGGGATTCAAGGGGGCCGTTATCTGCGACTTCAACACCAATCCAGAACATATGAACGGAAGGCAGATGGCATACGCGGGAGGAGATCTTAACCTTCAAACAAACGGTGGCGGAACTTTCGATTTTGATGAAAGTGATAACGGCGACGCGGTTGTTCTTCAGACCGCAAGTAAAAATATTATGTATGCGTTGGTAAACAGCAACGCGATGAACGGTGAAATTATTGGTTACAAACTTCCTGTATGGATAGTACAGATGATAATGATTGATGGTGTTATCGTCCTTGCAAGTTCCGCCGTTGTTTTCCTTTGTTTTTACAAGAAGAAAAATGACGATTCCACACCTAAAAATTAAGACATAGCATTATTAGCGGCTATGTGCACTTTGTAATTAGTATGGCACTCAGAAATATAAAATAATAAGTTTGCCAATCATATTATTTATTAATTTCCTATTGGGGTTAACTCCCATAGGAAATTATTTTTTTTTCATTATTTAACGTAACCTTTGCCTATGAAGCTATGACGGGAGAAAATGCAGATTTACCTGTTATCGCCTTAAGTGCGGAATTATTGCGGTATTATATCGGAAATTCTGTCAATATAATTTATGCTCAGAATATTCTCAGAAAGCAGTTTTTTGCCTTATACCATTTGAAATCATTGATTGATAAGCTTGTTTCAAGAATCCTCGATGCAAAAAACAAGAATCATATTACATACGATCAATATGAATGCATCATTAAGACACTTTCACTTATAAAAGAAACAATTTCAAGAATCAAGAAAACAGATTTGTTCGGTGTCATTCATGCGGATTTAAGCTTGGGAAATATCATTGATCACGATGGAGTATTAGTCCCTATTGATATGTCGTTATGTGGTTATGGATCCTATGCTCAAGAAGCAGGAATGATTGCTTCGAACTTTAATGAGACCACGGACATCGACAAGGTGGTAAAAGCGTTCAATGATGGAAAGGAACCTGTTACAGCAGGGGAAGTGAATACCTTCTTGGCATTAAGCATTTTGTTGTTTGTCGGTTCTCAGCATAACCGTTTTCATCAGGAAGAGGGGTTTGTTTTGCTGAAAAACAAAGACAGCGCCCTGCCGGTAAAAACACCGGAAAGTGAAGGCCTTCTTGGCCGGCCGTCAAGCAACCCCAAAATCAGCGTATTTGGAAAGAACAGCGTGAATCTCGCCTATGGTGGCAGCGGTTCGGGCGCGGCGAGCCTTGAAGATCTCGTCGATTTATATGATGTGCTGGAACTCGCGGGGTATGATGTTAATCCCACTCTGAAAGCTTTTTACGACGATAATGCTCTTTTAGGCGATCCCAGAAAAGGAAACACCAAAGATCTGGATAGCGGGGACACCATCATCCTATCGACCACGGAAACGCATCAAGCCAATTATACCGACGACGTGAAAGACAGTTATGCTGATTATAGTGATCTTGCCATTGTCTTCTTGACTCGTCCCGGCGGTGAAGGGATGGATCTTCCTCGCTCTATGGCTGGCGCAACGGGATACCGCAACGAAAGCGATCATTTTCTGCAGCTTGATGCTAATGAGGAAGACTTGCTTGTAAGTGTTAGTAATGCAAATTTTGACAAAGTCATTGTGGTAATCAACAGCGGGTCAGCATTGGAATTAGGTTTTCTGAAAGAAAGTTCTCCATACGTAACTAATAAGGGATATGAAATAGATCCGTCAAAAATTGACGCTGCAATATGGATGGGATTCCCTGGTCAGAATGGTGCGATTGCGCTTGGTAACATTCTTAACGGAAATGTAAATCCTTCCGGAAGAACAGTTGACACATATTCAACTGACTTCAAAGCGGATCCAACTTGGTTAAACTTCGGAGACAATCTGATTACCGGAAACAGTAGAACCGGAGTCATTGGCGGAGATCAATATGTTTTCGATGTCGGCGAACAAGACCAGCCAAGTGTACCATACTATTTCGTAGACTACGAAGAAGGCGTGTATGTCGGCTATAAGTACTATGAAACACGTGGATTTACAGACGGTGAAACATGGTATGATGATGCAGTGGTATATCCTTTCGGATACGGGCTGTCTTACACCACATTCACTTGGGAAATTGTAGATTCGTCCGAAATAGAGAATCAGACAATTACTAATGCTACAAAGGCCAATACATATACGATTCAGGTGAAAGTTACAAACACAGGATCTGTTGAGGGAAAAGATGTAGTACAACTTTATGGAAATGCTCCGTATTACAACGGAGGCATTGAAAAGTCGTATGTTTCGCTTGTTGCTTTTACAAAAACCAATCTAATAAGACCCGGGAGAAGCGAAATTGTAGAACTTACATTCGACCCATACTATCTTGCTTCTTATGATGATATAGATGCTAATGCAAACAGCTTTAAAGGATATGAGTTAGAAGCCGGCGACTATAATCTTTTTGTTAACCAAAATGCACATGATACGTTTGCATCAATACCGTTTCATGTTGAAGCTGGCGGAGTGAAATACGAATATAGCACGGTTAACGATGAAATAACCGTCGTAAACAGATATACAGACAATGATAACGAGTATTTGAATTCAGCATTGCAACTATCTGATGTTTCGGTCTTGGGGCAAATCAGAAAAGGAATGTCCAGATTGAACTGGGAAGAAACAAAACCTACTTCTACGACAGTCGGTGAGTTGCAAGAAGCAGGACTATTAACAGCGCTTAGTAATATTACGCATAATAATCCTACAAATTTCAGTAATATCGAAATGCCATGGTCCGAAGAAGCAAATGGGTTAACCCTTCGAGACTTGCTTTATGATCCAGTTACTGGAGAAAAACTGAATGAAACAGCCGATGGGATTTTTTCACCTAATTATGATGATGCCAGATGGGGACCCCTGTTAGATCAAGCTTCTGTCAGCGAGATGAAAAAAACGTATAATTACGCAGCATACCATGTAGAAAAAATTGAAAGTATCGGTCTTCCTAGAGTTGTCGCAGCTGATGGCCCTGTTGGGTGGACTTCATTTATGGATGCGTCCACGTTCTATGATACTTGTTCATACGCTTCAGGATCCGTTGTAGGTTCGACATGGAATAGTGAAATAGTATACGAGTTTGGAGAGATGGTCGGAAACGAAGGACTTATCGGCAATGAAAGAAGCGACAAAACGCCTTATACTGGTTGGTACGCTCCTGGAGTTAATATCCACAGAAGTCAATTTGGAGGCAGAAATTTCGAATATTACAGTGAAGATGGTCTTTTGACCGGAAAACTTGCCGTGGCACAGATTCAAGGCGCTCAGAGCAAAGGTGTAATCCCCTTTATCAAACACTTTGCGGTTAATGACCAAGAAACTCACCGTAGTATCACTGGAAACTCTTCCTGGTTGACTGAACAATCAATGCGCGAAATATACCTCAAAGCTTTTGAAATTGCTGTTAAGGAAGGCAACGCACACGGTCTAATGACCAGTTTTAATCGCATCGGAACGCGCTGGACGAGCGGCGATTATAGACTCCTTACCGAAATTCTCCGTGATGAATGGGGATTTAAAGGTACCATCATATGCGACTTCAATACGGTTCCTGCATACATGAATAGTCGCCAGATGGCATATGCTGGCGGTGATCTAAATCTAGCGACCATCCCACAAAGCTGGGTTAATGAATCTTTTGCTGCTGATGTGTATATACTACGTCAAAATATAAAAAATACTAGCTACGCCATTCTAAATTCTAATGCAATGAATGGAGAGGTTCTTGATTATCGTATGCCAATTTGGCAAATATCCCTTTTTGTAGTAGACGGCCTAAGATTTGTTGGACTTGGCTTATGGGGCTTCTTCGTCCTAAGCAGGGAACTCAAAAGATTAAAAGAGAAAAAAGGAATCAATAAATAAGTAAAGATAATTAGTAGAATCCAAGCCGTCTCATCTCACTTGAGACGGTTTTTGGTATGATTACCATAATGATTTATGTTATTCCAATAATACTGCATTGAATGGATCTGTCTGTTGTATATCGGTTTGAATTAACTCCGTGGGAGAGAATTATCTAGCTTATGATGGAATCGTTGTAAGAAGTCTTGGATTTTAGAGACTATTTTGTTATCAAGAAATCTGTTAATAAAATAAAAAAAAGTATCCGACATTTCATAGAATTAACTCTTGTTGAGATGATTACTCTATAAAGAATCGTGACTATTAGATTCCGGTTTTTTGTAACAAATATAGTTGATATTTAAATGTTTCAAATCACTTGTGATATAATAATGTGTAATTTAAACAATATTTTTATTACTAAAAGAGGGGTACATCAATGAAGAAATATGACTATTTGATAGTAGGTGCAGGAATTTACGGAGCTACTTTCGCACAACAAATGCATAGTATGAGAAAAAAATGTTTAGTTATTGAAAAAAGATCTTATATTGGGGGTTTATCATATACAGAACGCGTTGAAAATATTGATGTTCACATACACGGGGCACATATATTTCATACCAATCGAGAAGATATTTGGAATTATGTCAATCGATTCGTTTCATTCAATCATTTTATCAACTCACCGATGGCAATCTATAAAGGCAAAATATATAATCTGCCTTTTAATATGAATACATTCTCCAAAATATGGGATATTACTGCACCTGAAGAAGCAAAAAAAATCATAGAGGAACAAATAAAGAATTATGGGGTTGAGAATCCCCAGAACCTCGAAGAACAAGCAATAAGTTCTGTAGGTATGGACATTTATAAGGTATTGATAAAAGGATATACTGAAAAACAATGGGGAACTGAGGCAACGAAATTACCGTCATTCATCATTAAGAGATTGCCAATAAGATTTACATATAATAATAATTACTTTGATGATGCTTTTCAAGGTATTCCAGATGAAGGATATACAGAAATGGTTCGCAAAATGCTTGAGGGAGTTGATATCAAGTTGAATACAGATTATTTTAGCCAAAGAGAATTATTTGATTCATTAGCCGAAAAAATTGTATATACTGGTCCAATTGATTGTTTCTTTGATTATTGTTTTGGGTCTTTAGATTACCGTAGTCTTCGATTTGACACAAAAACACTAGATAGCTCAAATTTTCAAGGGAATGCAGTAATTAATTACACCGAAAAATCAATTCCATATACAAGAATTATCGAACACAAACATTTTAATCCAAAACCAAATCAGATAAAAACAGTTATTACAAAAGAGTATCCTCAATCTTATGATATATCTAAAGAACCATATTATCCAATTAATAATCAAAAAAATCAAAAAATATATGATCAATATTTAATTCTATCTAGGAGTTACACTAATGTCATATTTGGCGGAAGATTGGCTGAATATAAATATTATAATATGGATCAGGCAATTGCCAGTGCATTTGCAGCGGTTAAGAAAGAATTGATTGACAGTAAGCGTCAAACGAAGCATATCTTGACATAAAAAAGCCCTAATAACCACTTAAGGGTATTAAGGCTTATATTTAGATTTAGTTTTTAATCAAGCACACAGTTCCAAGGAAGTAATTCTTCAATATTAGAATTTTTATTAATGGTTATGTTAGCTAACTTATCTAAAATATAACCAAGATATTCATAAGGATTAACTTTAATTAATATACAAGTCTGAACAATACTGTGATAATTATTTAAGTTGAACAATTTTTCACCAGTAATATTATGCTTCTTAGTGAGAATCGTTTCACCATTATTGGCTTTTTTTATTTGCATTTTATTCGGATAAAGATCAGCATCTTTATTACAATGCGCTATTTTTAAATACATATTTCTTTTGCGAATTTCAATATGATATGATTTGCGTGTATATGGGGTCATTTTTGCTATCTGTTTTAAATGCACTTTATCCAACATAAGATAGAATAACATTATTGCTTATTCTACGATAATGTGATAACATATAATAAAAGAAACTGTTATTATAGGATCGGAGGGTTCATATGAAAAAGTTTGTGGCTTATGAAGAAAGAGATTGGGAACCTCAAGAAAGCATATTTTATGTATCGCGAAACAAAAGAATAAATACAAAGGAAAAATATTTAAGCGCTGTTCTTTGTGACCTTTCGGAAATAGAAATCAGTTTTGACATCAAAACGCATAAATTGTTACAAGATACAATTGAAGTACTGTCCAAACTAGACGGGTATCTAAAAGATAAATCGTTGTCGTTTCCAATGCTACTGTTAAGAACGGAGGCTTTATCAAGTTCTCAAATTGAACACTATCATTCAAGCAATCGGAATATTGCGTTAGCACAACTTATTCATCAAAAAAACGCGCAGGCGAACATAATTTCAGCTAATCTTAACGCTTTAGTTCAATCTCTATTTCAAATGAATCCAATTAACCTTGATGTGATACAAAATATTCACAAGTCTTTGTTTATAGATTTGGATCCAGATCAAGCCGGGAAGATTAGAAATTTACCTAATTGGATTGGGCAGTCACAGATTTCTCCACATGGTGCGGATTATGTTCCTCCACACCCAAGCTATCTTAAGACATACTTGGAACAACTTGTTCAATTTATTCAAAGAAAAGATCTGCATCCATTAGTTATCGCTGCATTTTCACATGCATATTTTGAATCTATTCATCCTTTTATTGATGGAAATGGTAGAACGGGTAGAGTATTGATGCAAATGATTTTACATCAATCTGGCTTTATGGATCATCTTCACATTCCAATCTCCGTGGGCCTTGTTAAAAACTCAAAGCGATATATTGAAGCTTTGAATGTTTTTAGAGAGGGTAATTATCAAGAAATTGTTGAACAGGTATGTTATGCAGTACTAAATGTTGAACCCAAGGTTTATGTTGCCTTAGAAGCAATACAAAATATAAGAACGACTTGGATAAATAAAATTAAAGCCAGAAGCGATGCTTTTGTATGGAAAATATTAGATGAAATTATTGCACAACCCGTCATTGATGTAACTTATTTGGTCAAAAAATTCCACATGAATGACCAGGCAGCAAGAAACAACATTGATCTTTTGCTCAATGCGGGTGTATTAACGAAAACGAATAACGCAAGAAGAAGTGTCGTATATGAAACAAAAGAAATTCTGGCAATTATGGATGCTTTTGTAATTTGATTATTCCGATATAAAGAAAAAATAGGATATTACTATTTCTACAGAAACTGCATTCGAGATTACTTTTGCATAAAACGACTGAAAATCCATTATTTCCAATATAATCTAAAGCGAGTTTGTTTATATATTCAAAAGGAGATGCAATATGTTGAAAACAGTTAAATTATTTATATTCATATTAATAAATTTGTTTTGGTTCGTTATTTTATCTGGAATCATTTATACTTTGTGTTCCGCGCCTATAGCTATATTAATACCAGACACTCTTTATCCGATTACCAAGTCATTTATAAGTTTACCTTTTATTTTGATAATGACATTGGTATTGTTTTCCAATATTGTATTTTTTAAGGCAAAAGAAGAAGATTTAAATATTTCGCGCAAAATTATTTTATATATTACATCTTTACTACCTATATCACTTATTGTTTGGGCATGGTTTACTAATTCAGGAATGTATTGGCCAGGTATATATATAAACTATTTTGGGATGTTTCAAGTTGGTATTTATGGCTACGCTAATTGGATACCATTAATGATTATAGGTGTTCTATGTCTCCTTTCATTCCTAAATATTTATAGCAAATATATAAAAGGGGAATTGACCAAATAAAGGTTTATATATTTCTGCATGAAACGACTGAAAATCCATGTGTCGCGAGTTCAATTCTCGCCTGAACCACCACGAAGCCTTAAAACAAGCCATTTATTGGCTTTTTTTATTTGAAATGGTTCACATTATTTATTTTATGCTATCATTATGTTAGTAATATATTTATTATTATCGTTTACGAGAAAGGAGATAGGCTATGTGTTATGTATTTTGTCGTTTCTTATCCTTATCAAACACTGGCTTATACATAATTCTTGGCGTTTCAGCATTACTAGGAACAATACTATATTTTGTTTTGAAATATTATTGGAACCGCGTTATAGAAGGCAGTTACATGCTTAAAGAATTATATAATCTCAATACAAGTTATAAATTCTTTACAGGAATCAAGAAAACAGAAAGAATCAATAAAGCCTGCAATTCAAAATCTCAATATGATAAAATCAATCCATCTACATATTTTATGGCGGTAATTGAAAATGAAATCAAATATTATGACGATTTAATTAATAAAATAGAATCAAATCAAATGTTGTTTATGGATTATTCGGAAAACTATACTAAATTAAAATCTGTTGCCACAAAAGAAATCGCGCATAAATATAAAATGCCGTTATTTGTATATAAAACGATTGAAAAATCTATTTTCAGAAAAATGAAATTAAATCCCAGGAGGAATACAGAATTCACGATAAGAGTAACATATGTAAGTCCGAAAGGCAAAAACGCATATCAACACGCATCTAAATATAATTTGGCTGAGGCTAAAAATTTCATTTATCTTGTCCACATGCAGTTGGAGAGAAAAAAAACGAAACAGTATCAACGCACAATCATGTCAGATAATTTGCGATACCAAGTTTTGCATCGAGATGGATTTAAATGCCAGCTTTGCGGAGTGTCGGCAAAAGATGGAGCTAAATTGCATGTTGACCACATAACCCCTGTCTCAAAAGGCGGCAAAACAGAAATATCCAATCTTCGGACATTATGTGATAGGTGTAATTTAGGCAAAAGAGATAAGATTGAATAAATGATAATAATTATTGCCAAAATATGTATGAAACGACTGAACAACCATATGTGACGAAATTAAATGGCGCATAATCAAAACCATACCATAAACTGTCTAAATAAATATCTTTTCGATTGTGGAGAAAATTTTAAGATAATTTCACGGGAGACGCGAGTATGAAAAGTATATTTCAAAAATACAAATGGCCTATATATATTCTAGGTTTATTGCTATTTTTTTTTTCTTGATTATTTCAATTTCGACACGAATAAATGTGCACGAAGGCGAAATATACTATTCAAAAAACGAAGTGTCGCTTTACGTTTTGCGGTATGGAGAACTTCCGGGTAATTTCATTACAAAGAATGAAGCAACAAGTGTTTTTTCAACATATTACACGGCAATAGAAAACGGATTCAATATTGGCGGTGATACTTTTGGTTATTATGGAACGATTACATCTATGACTTCTACAGTTTCTTTGAAAGAATGTGATATCTATAGGAACAGGGATACCGTAATCGATCAACAGAATCGAGGAAAATATCGATTGGTTTATTCCAGCGATGGAAACGAAGTCTTTTATACTCGGGATCACTACGTTTCTTTTTCCCAAATCACTAATGGAAATATTCAATCAACAAGCACGATATTTTGGTTGGTTTTCATTTTTTATGATTTCGGAATCGGGTTCATGTACTTTTTTGCTCAAAAAAAAGAATATATTAGTAAAGAGGAAATAATAATAGATGCAAAGAAACTGATCTCTACAACTATCTCAATTTTCGCGCTTCCATTTATCATAGGTGGATATTTTATAAAAAAAGGAAAAGATGTAATTGCATATAGAAAAGGAAAAATTACTAAATAGCTAACACAACAAATGAATCGACTAAAAATTCATGATTACCAAATTAATGCCTTGATCGAACTAGTTTGATACACTAATACAAGCGGAAAGCACATATAGAATTTCGATTATTAATATATGAATTGGAGATAACAAAATAACGATATGAAAAAAAACATATTTGGTCTATTGTTGAAATTAATTGGGATTTTCTTCTTTATTGCAAATGTAGTACTTGTTTTTTGGTACATAGAGTCAACATCAAATATTCCTGAGTTTCTTTCAAGTATATTATTCATTATTCCAATGATATATGTAATTATTTTGGTCTTCATACTTTTCCTTCTCTTTTATGGGGTTGGAACCATAATATGTCTAATAGCTGACATCGAGTGGAATACTAGAAACTATTCAAAGAATATTAAAATAAATGAAAGCCATAATATATCAGAGTTCAAGAAAAAACACCAATTAGAAAATGGTAAAAACAACATTTCTTCAATAGCACAAACAGAAAAAGACTTTGAAGTCACAAACTGCGAAAGTAAAAGTGTCTCTTCGAAAAGGGCGGTATTTACCCGTGATCAAAAGAATTCAGTATATTTTAGAAGTGTTCAGTTGCTTTTTTTAATCGCTTTTTCCGGAGGAATTTTTGGAATTGTTTTATCTGAGTCGAAGATATTAGGAGTTATTATTTCAGTACTATGTATAATTGGGTTTTGTGGTTCAATCCTATTACAGAATATGATCAAAAAAAAATAGTTATTATTCTATTAATTTAACTAACTTATTTTATGCAAATCTATACATCAAAATAACATTACAATTTTCGACGGGATATCTCTCTCAACTTTCGCTTGATTCGACTGAAAATCCATGTGTCGCGAGTTCAATTTTCGCCTGAATCACCACGAAGTCTTAAAACAAGCCATTTATTTGCTTTATTAATTTATAATAAGCAAACAAAATAGCTTTATTTATGAAAAGCATATGATATAATTTTTATGTGTTTAAATTCATTAATAAGGCTTTATTAAATAATTAAAATAGGGAGAAGATTATGAAAAAATGGTTGATTATTATTTGTACTCTGCTGCTTTCATTGATCTATGGATGTATAGGAACAACGTCCATTACCACGACAGAGTCATCACACGAGTCTAGTACATCATCAACTGCTTCTACAACCGCAACGACCTTGAATACATCGGCCCTAACGACGACAACTTCTGGGTTATCAACTTACACAACGACAACATCCGCTTTATCAACTGACACTGCGACGACAACGGCCGCTTCAGAAATCCAACCATTGACTCAAAACGAAGTCGACTCTTTTAAAGATGAAAATGTCGCGATTAGCATCGTCCATGGGTTGTCTACCTCTCAAACTATACTTTTTGATCAATATATTACCGCTTTTGAGGAATTATATCCCAATGTAGACATTCAAAGTCAAAAAAGCGATAGCAGATCTGCTTTTTATTTGTTTGCCAACGCTCTTTCCGGAGGGCAACCAATAGAAATTGCTTTGATTAATTCTTCATACTTATCGTCATTACAGGAATACAACTTGGAAGATTTGAACAAGTATGCATATTCGACAGCTTCGATTGCTGATCAACAAGTAGGAATTGACCTCGCTAAATTAGAAGCGGATTTTTTCACTCATTCTGACCAAGCTTCGGAAACGTCATTATATTCCATTCCGTTTTATCGTGAAAGCAAAATTGTGTACGCAAATAGGGTGATGCTGAAAAATGCGGTTACTGAAATCCGCTCCCTAGGATACACAATTTCCGACCAGGGCTTTCTTTCCAGAGAATACCAATATACCTATGACGACATGTCGGTTCTTTCTTCCCTTTTTTCAGATAAAGAGATGCTGATGATGGAGATAGACGAAGCCAGTTTTGAAACCTATATATATCAGATGAACTCTTCATATATCCAGCAGTTCGACTATGTGTTTGATGAAAACAAGTCAGTTTCGTTGATCAATTATTTCCGATATCTCAACTCGGTTCAGGCTTTGACCGTTCCAGAGGTATATGATTATAGCTACGCTTCGCAGTTTTTCACTGATCAGGAAATTGTAATGGCGGAAAGCGGCGGTTCGTCACTAAATTATTTTATCGGTGGACTGACACCTATGAATAATGATGACACATACGAGGTTGACATATTTTCGCAAATCCAACTGACAAGAGGAACGCAAACGGACTCTCTTGTCGACACATACATTAGCGATCTTTCAACCGGTACAGTTTTTACTGGTTTCGATTTTGCAATCTGCAATGATTCTTCTAATGCTGAAAAATTCTTTTCATGGCTTTTCATTCAGTATATCAATGAAATGGAAAGAAACATTGATTTTTGCGTCAATTTCAATTATTTTCCCATCTATGAACAAAGCACCATGATATCAGAATCACAGACATATTCCGATATACTGGATCTTGCAGATGAGTATTTGACAAGTGATGGAAGCCCTTCATGGGATTTATCGGACGAAAAGTGGTCTTCAGTTTTTAAAGGGCTGATACAAAACGCTTATCTAGGAAACGCACAAAATATCTATAAACGTGAATGCAGCAATCAATTAGCCAATACTATCAACTCCAATAATTCACTGATAGAAGACATGATGATAACGATTTTTAACGATAATACAAACCCGGTAACTATGATACAGGATTTGTTGAATGAATTGTACTAATTGAATATAATGCTAGTAAATGATAAATCGATAAAACAAATAATGGGCAACTTGAAGATCCTTATGCAATTCTATTTTTTGTAAATAAAATTGCAGCAGACCAAATTTATATTTATAGTTGTACTATATTCTGTGCACATTACTTCAGTGTTATACACATATGCACCTGCATGAAACGACTGAAAATCCATGTGTCGCGAGTTCAATTCTCGCCTGAACCACCACGAAGCCCTAAAACAAGCCATTTATTGGCTTTTTTTATTTCCATTTATATTTTTTGCGAGTTCAAGTTGCGATATAGAGACTAATAAAGATTAATAATAAAAAATATAATAGCAAATTTACTTGCAATTATGTTTGTGATATAATCTACATTAATACAACTATCTAAATAAATAGAGAGGAATATGTGAATGGAAGAAGAGTTTAATAACACCAACGAGGTGGCCAAAATTAAGTCCATTCTCAATAGCAAACAATTCCTCATCGCAATAATCCTGCTTGCGATTTTTATTGTTGGGTATGAGATTTATAATTTTATTCAGACCTATTATGAAGCAAGAACTTCCTTGACCCTTTTCTATCCGTTCATTCATATTTTTTATGAATGGTATCGAGGTTTAGTCTGTTTGATTATGGTTATTGGATTGGTATCATTTATAGTCAGGTATCGAAAAAATCAAGATAATTTTATTAAAGGCTTAAATTTGATCATTGCTTTTTTGCGTATCAATCTTTTTGTAAAAATTTTTGTTTTCTATGTCATCTTTATTATGATGTCTAGCTCGCCAATATTATCTATTTTAGGAGTGTCATCAATTATTGTTTATTATATTTTTTTAATCAGATATATCCGGGACTGGATCAATTTAGTAAATAAAAGAAGAGAGAACATACCCAATCCTTTAGTATTAACGATTTTTCTAGCGATTTTTTCTGTTTTTCTCATGTTCCATTATTTCTATATACAATTAGGCGGTAATTACGCAATATCTGCTTATAAATTGCTTTATTACATAAATACTCCATTCATCAGAATCATTTTCTTATTGTTTATTCAAGTTACAATAATATTTGTGATTTCCTTGATCCATAAACAGTTTGTCAAGGTTAAGTATCTTAGAATATTACCTCCGGTGATTGCTGGAATGGCGATGATAGCATTAATATCTATGGGCGTCATAGAAAGCTCAATTCCTCATTATAGATTCAGTGTTTATGATAAAGGATACTATGAACCAATTGAAATTCGGGTTACAAATGGAAGTTCAACAATATCCCCCGTTGAATTTGATATCCTGTTGGATTTCAGTATGGATTATCGTACTTTGGATTCTTATTTAGCACAACATGATTACAATTTGACGGAACATCTTAATGAAATGCAATCCGTCGATTCCAAAATCATTACGACTTTGAGTATGCCAGATAACACCTTGGCTAATCAAGTGTGGGTGTATGATGAAAGCGGAGTGTTGGTCCAAGGCATTCGCGAATGGTATGGTTTGGATCAACTCGATTTGGGAACATATTTTATTCTTGTTGAAATAAGTATTATAGGAGACCCATCCCATATTTATGCGGATTATTTATTCATTTTAAATGTATCTTAATATATAAAGCGATGTTAAAATTTTGGGATAACATGTTTTTGGAGAAAGATGTCTCATGCGTGAAACGACTGAAAATCCATGTGTCGCGAGTTCAATTCTCGCCTGAACCACCACGAAGCTCTAAAACAAGCCATTTATTGGCTTTTTTTATTTAATGTTATCATTTTTCCATTTGTAACCCAAGTGCCATCTTATTGTTCATTTGAAATATAGAACGATGAACCGTATCATAAGTAATTGCACCTAATGTTATTAACGGAGTATTAATGCCCTTTGAGAATCCTACTTATAATAATATTTTATATTACTCAACATAACATAATGATATTATCAGCATTTGAAAAGAGCTCTATAGGACAAATATTTGAGTCTATTTTAAACATCTTAGGTATAATGATTCAATAAGAGTTCATAGGATAGTTGATAGCATTAAATATGCTAGATTAGTTACGTATGATAAGCCGAACTAGAAATTTCACACCTCTATGGCAACACTGCAAAAAAAGCAAAGAATTTCTTGAGAAGATCCTTTAAGGCAGAATAGATAACAATTATATCCAGGAATATCACCTACTATTGGTGATTTTTCTTTTTCATAAAGACTATTAGCGCCTTACACGTATCATATTCGTGAAAGGAAGCGATATTATGAAGAAAAATCTATTTGCTGCTATATTGGTAGCGGTCATCGCAATTTGTTTCACAAACAACGTATTTGCCTATTCTCCTCATTATTTGCCGGGAGGGGACAACTATCTGTCTGAAGATAATTTTGAAATTTCCGGAGATTATTTTGTATCATCCGAGCCTTTTTTGGTAAAGCCGTACACGGATTATACTCTCACTTTCACAAGGGACTACGAGACCCAGGGACCGGTGATATATATGGAAGCATATGAAAACGGGACTTTGACAGATGAATACGAATATACTTACCTAAGTTTTGAGTATGATGAGACATACGAAGTGTTCCATATCTTTTTCAAAACGGAATCAAATACAAATTATCTTTCGCTCAGATTTCCATACGCACCTTTTTTTACGACTTTCGGAATGAATGGATTCATGTTGGAAGAAGGAACTACCTATGATGGATACGAGGCCTATATCGAAGGGAACCTGATGGATACTACTTCGCCATATTTTCAAAGTGCCGGAACAGTGATATCATATGTCGATACACCCATTTCGGTAGGCGAGATCCAATCTGCGCTCAAAGCGTATGACGCCATTGACGGAGACGTTTCAAGTTCAATCATCGTTACAGAAGATAATTATACGGCTTCCTGTTTTGTGCTTGGAACCTATACGATTATCTTTGCGGTCGCAGATTCAAGCGGCAATCTAAGCAATATCGAAGTAAACGTTCAGGTTGTCGATGCGGTTAATCCAATGTTTACAGATATCGGCTTGATCAAAGCTGTCTATCCCAATTCATATTCACTAGAGAATATCATCGCCATGTTGTCCGCAAGTGACAACTATGACGGAGATATCAGTTCTTACATTGTGCTCGAAACGGATGGCTATAGTGCTAATGATCAAATTTTAGGGATATATGAAATGGAGTATTCGGTGACCGATTCGAGCGGAAATACAGCAGAATACATTGTCCAGATTGAAGTTGTGGACGAGGATTGTCCGCTTTTTAGCGGAACGACAAGTATTGTCATCGGCTATGATTCGATAATATCCGCTGCTCAAGTCAAATCAGGGTTGTCTGTGACGGACAACTATGATCTGTCATCATCGCTTTCGATAGAGCTTTTGAGCGACTCCTACACGAATAATCACGATATCTTGGGTAACTATGAAATGGTTTTTGAAGTATATGATTCAACAGGAAACCGAACTGAACAGGTAGTTAATCTGTCAGTAGTCGATGAGATCGGACCAGTTGTTTACTTCGATTGTTCGATTATCCAGGTATACAATGATACGGTGTTATCTTTAGGAGACATCGCCTATTTGCTTTCGAAGACAAACGAAATCAATGCGTTTGAAAATTATAACGTAATTGTATTATATGACTCTTATTCTCGGCACGCTTCCACTCCCGGGACATATCATCTGTCGCTGGAATTTATGGGCGATTCAGGACAGATACTTACCAAAAACTTTCAAATCAGAGTCAATGAGAGACCGATAGATTATTACTATGAAGCGCTAGATGTGGGCGAAATAACCATGATTTCTTTTTGGAATAATTACAAGTGGTATCTGCTTAGCGGAGGGCTCACCGGAATGCTTTTTATTAGCAATCTTTTTGTGATAATATTTATGAAAAAAAAGAAAGCGTTTTAGCGATTTTTTATCTTTATTTCTTGAAATGGTCATGTTATAATACGCTTGCTTGATTATGCCTTGAAAGGAGCTAGGAAAAAAGTGAGCGTAAAAATACAAATTACAGATGAAAAGCTTACTCAATTGTATGCTTCAGTGGAAGAAAACAAAAAGAAGCCGGGACCATTGATGCCTACTTTACAGGACGCACAACGTATATTTGGATGCGTGCCGTTGTCAATTCAAAAAATCGTTTCCAAAGAACTGAACGAAAGCATTGCCAAAATCAATGGTGTCGTGACGTTTTACAGTCAATTTTCCCTTGAACCAAAAGGAAAGAACATTATCAACGTATGTCTGGGAACCGCATGTTATATCCGCGGATCTCAAAGTGTGCTAGATGCATTTTCAGATGATCTCAAAATCAAAGTCGGAGAGACATCGAATGACGGAGAATACACCTTGTGTGCGACCCGATGCATCGGAGCCTGTGGACTTGCACCGGTATTTTCTGTTAATGATACGATTTATGGAAATGCTTCAGTTCAGAAAGCAAAACAAGTCTTGCAGAGGTTGAAAGATATCTCGTGAGATTACAAGCCATAGTTGACAGACGCGAAAGCGACATACATTTACTCGATCTCTATCTCCCAAAAAAAGAGATCTTTTTTGGGTTTTCGGAAAACGATGAATACAACAATATATTAATATATCGCATGAGCGGAGGTAAAATATGAAATCATTGGAAGATTTGAAAAAACTAAGGGATGAAGCCAAAAGAAACATGAATATGCGCCATATAAAAGGCGGGATTAGAATCCAAGTCGGAATGGGGACTTGCGGAATCGCGGCCGGAGCGGGGTTGGCATTAAAAAGACTCATGGATGAGATTGAGGAAAACAACCTTAAAAATATCTTTGTCACCCAAGTGGGGTGCATGGGAGAATGTGCCTTTGAACCAATCGTGGAAGTTATTGAAGAAAACGGATCACATTCGATTTATTGTCAGGTTTCAGAACGGATGGTTGACGAAATCGTGGAAGAGCATTTAATGGGCGGAAGACCGATTGAGAAATATCTTTTGTCCGCAAGAAAAAGGTAGGGCCAGACATGTTAGAGAATATACATATATTAATTTGCGGCGGAACAGAATGTCTCGGATCCAAGTCCAAGGATATCCGTTTTGAATTTGACAGACATTTAGAAAAATATGGTCTTTTGGGTGAAGCGAAAACCGTCATGACGGGCTGTTTCGGCTTATGCGAATCAGGACCGGTTATTGTCGTGTATCCTGACGAAGTTTTCTATTCACATGTCCAAGTCGGTGACGTGGAAGAAATCGTCAGCGAACACATTTTGAATGGCCGTCCAGTTGAAAGATTGAGGTTCAAAGAACCGATTGATTATAAGAAAATCAAGAATTACAGTGAATTGAAATTCTACTCAAAACAAAAACGAATCGCCCTGCGCAATTGCGGCAGCATCAATCCGCTCGACATCTTGGAATACATAGGGAGAGATGGGTATTTGGCTTTAGGAAAAGTATTGACTGAAATGACACCCTTAGAAGTAATCGAGACCATGAAAGCGTCCGGACTTCGCGGACGCGGTGGCGGTGGATTCCCCACAGGACTGAAATGGGAGTTCGCATCCAAATCCATCGATGACCAAAAATATGTCATTTGCAACGCGGATGAAGGCGACCCAGGCGCATTCATGGACAGAGCCATATTGGAGGGCGATCCCCACTCGGTTTTGGAAGCCATGGCTATTTGCGGTTATGCAATTGGCTCGAATCAGGGATATATCTATATCCGGGCTGAATATCCGGTCGCTGTTGAAAGACTTCGTATCGCAATTAATCAAGCAAAAGAATATGATTTGCTTGGAAAGAACATTTTTAATTCTGGATTTGACTTTGAGATCGAACTTCGACTTGGTGCCGGAGCTTTTGTCTGTGGCGAAGAGACTGCACTCATCGCTTCGATTGAAGGCGAAAGAGGAATGCCAAGAAACAAACCGCCGTTTCCCGCGGTCAGAGGTTTGTGGGATCATCCGACAAATGTCAACAATGTGGAAACATTGGCCAATGTTCCAGTCGTCTTTTTGAAAGGCGCAAAATGGTTCAAATCAATTGGAACCGCCAAATCATCCGGAACCAAAGTTTTTGCTCTAGGCGGGAAAATACAGAATACTGGACTTTTGGAAGTTCCCATGGGGACAACACTTCGCGAAGTTATTTTTGATATCGGAGGCGGAATCCCCAACAAAAGGAAATTCAAAGCCGTTCAAACCGGCGGACCTTCCGGTGGTTGCATCACGGAAGAATCTCTTGATACACCGATCGATTTCGATAATCTTGTCCAACTGGGTTCAATGATGGGCTCAGGTGGGATGATTGTCATGGATGAAGACAACTGTATGGTAGACGTTGCTCGTTTTTACCTTGATTTCACCGTCGAGGAATCATGTGGAAAATGTACACCTTGCCGAGAAGGCACAAAAAGAATGTTGGACATTCTTGACAGAATTTGCGAAGGCAAAGGCACGATGGATGACTTGAGAATATTAGAAAAACTTGGCAACATGATCAAAGACACATCGTTATGCGGGTTAGGACAAACAGCACCCAATCCCGTGTTGTCGACTTTAAAACATTTCCGCAGTGAATATCTCGCTCACGTTATGGACAAAGTTTGCCCAGCGGGGGTCTGTTCGAATCTGACTACATTCACAGTGACCGATCGTTGTATCGGGTGCACCAAGTGTCTGAAGAACTGTCCTGTTGGTGCCATTACCGGAAAAGTCAAGGAAAAACATCTTATCAATCCGGATCTATGTATCCGTTGTGGAGCATGCAAAGTTTCGTGTCCAGTAAACGCAATCACGTCAAAACCGGTCGACTGGGAGGGTGAGCAAAATGTCTGAAATGGTTAAACTTACAATTGATGGAAGAAAAATAGAAGTTCCTTCCGATTACACCGTTATGAGAGCCGCAGAAGTCGCTGGCATCAAAATTCCGAGACTTTGTTTTTTTAAAGACATTCACGAAACAGCCAATTGCCGGGTTTGTGTTGTAAAAATCGAAGGGATGAAAGGTTTAAAAACATCCTGCACAACTCAAGTAAAAGAAGGAATGGTTATTGATACCGACAATACAGAAGTCTATGATTCGGTATCCGCAACACTAGAACTGTTGGCGGGAAACCATAAATTCGAATGTTGGAAATGTTCTAGGGAAAATAGTTGTGAATTTCTTGATCTGCTCAGGAGATTCAATGTCGAGAATGATTTCAGCAACGCCAAACTGTTCAACCAAAAAGAAATCAGAATCAACGAGACATCTGATGCGATGGTACTTGACTCTAGCAAATGCGTTCTTTGCGGACGTTGCATCGACGCCTGCGAAAAATTGTCCGGATTGGGAATTTTGAATTTTAATCAACGTGGCTCAAAAACCTACGTCGGCCCGGCACTGTTTCATAATTTGGAAGATGCGGGCTGCATATATTGTGGCAAATGCATCCAATCATGTCCGACCGGCGCCATCCATGCTGTTGACGAAGTCAAAGATTTTGAAAGGGCGTTAAGAGACCGATCCAAAACGGTTGTCGTGCAGGTCGCTCCTGCAGTCAGAGCCGCTTTAGGAGAAGAGTTCGGATATAAAATCGGTACCAATGTCGAAGGACAAATGTTTGCCGCATTGAAAGAAATCGGAGTCAATGAGATCATGGACACCAATTTCACCGCCGACCTGACAATCCTTGAAGAAGGAACGGAGTTTATTGAAAGACTGACCAATAATCACAATCTGCCGATGTTCACTTCCTGTTCACCTGGCTGGGTCAATTATCTGGAACTATACCATCCGGAATACATACCAAATCTTTCCACATGCAAATCCCCGCAACAAATGGCCGGAGCCTTGATCAAAACTTATTATGCGAATATAATGAATAAAGAACCTAAAGATATCATCTCAGTTTCCATCATGCCTTGCGTTGCGAAAAAAGCCGAGGCAAGAAGACCGGAAATGGGACGCGACGGGTACCATGATGTGGATATCGTCCTCACAACTAGGGAAATAGCCAGAATCATCCGCCATCGCGGGGTTCCTTTCCGCGATTTGGAACCGATCAAACCATTCGGATTCTTGGCCAGTTATACTGGTGCAGGAACCATTTTCGGAGCCACAGGCGGTGTAATGGAAGCTGCACTCAGAACAGTTACAGAAATCTTGGAGGGGCATTCGACACCAGTCGAGTTTACCGAGATGCGCGGACTTGATAATATCAAGGAAGCAACCTATGTCGTCAAAGGCAACCCGGTCAACGTGACTGTAGTTCACGGTGGCAGAGCCATTAAGGAATTTTTGGAACACCTGAAAACAAGCAATAAACAATATCATTTTGTTGAATTTATGGGTTGTACCGGCGGCTGTGTCAACGGTGGTGGGCAACCGATCGTATCGGCTGAGATCCAGGAAAAAGTGGATGTGAGAGCCAGACGCGCAAAAGTTCTTTACAGCATCGATGAACTATCGACTTTCCGCAAATCGCACGAGAACGAAGCCATTAAAAATTTATACAGGGATTTTCTGGAAAAACCAAACTCACATCTGAGTCACGAATTACTGCATACTACTTATAAAAAGAGAACACCATATTCGGAGGTGCTTAAGTGAAAAAACTATTTGCGCTTGTCGTGATTTTCTTGATGGCCGGAACGCTTTCGGCCTGCCAAAGCAAGGAAACTTTATCTGTAATGGTGCCTTCGGGATCACCGGCATTAGCGCAGCTCTATCTTGAAGATAACACCGACGATTATTCAGTCGATGTTGTTCAAGGTGCCGATCCGTTGGTTGCGGCTTTTGGATCAAAATCCCATGATTTCATCTTTGCGCCGACCAACCTTGGCGCCAAGTTGTATAAGAATTCTCCAGATTACATATTTATCGCCTCGGTAGTGTTCGGAAACTATTATCTTGTGACTGCTTCGGATTCAACCTTTGACCTTGCTTCGCTTGATAATGGAGAAATTACCGTATTTGGCGCGAATTCCACTGGCGATATAATTCTTAGATACATATTGTCTGAAGCTGAAATAAATGTTACTATTACATATGTGGATTCGGTTGCGACCGCTTCTTCACTTTTCATTGCGAACAATTCACTTGTCATCCTGTCTGCCGAACCATCGCTTTCCGTGTTGCTTAATGCCAACTCTGAAATCGATGTCATCGATCTTCAGGAAGAATATCAAACATTGACCGGTGAAGATTCTTACCCTCAAGCGGGAGTATTCGCCAAAAGCACTTTAAAAAAATCAGTAATCAATAATTTTCTCGATGACTTGGAAGCCTCAATTACTAGTGTCAATGCCAATCCTGCCGCAGCCGCTTTATTGGCTACATCACTGGGATATACTTTTGGCGAGACTGTCTTGCAGACAGCAATTCCAAACAGTCATCTCGGATTTTTGTCGGCCCAGGATTCTAAGACCGACCTGGAAGCATATTTTAACGTGATCATTTCCATGAATTCCGCCCTTATCGGCGGAGCCTTGCCTGAAGAAGCTTTCTATTATCAACCGTAAAGGGTGATTCGGTTTGAAGAAAACCAGTTTGGTATTATTGTCAGTATTCATAATTTTTTGTGTTTGGATGATCGGTTATGTCATCATGTCGAGTCCGATGTTGTTGCCAAGTCCTGTCGATGTATTCAAATCGCTCGTCGGGCTTTTCACAAAATCGCGATCTTTGGCAAGCATGGGTATGACTCTTTTACGTTTGATTATTGCCATGGCAATCGCCTTGTTGCTTGGCGGAGGCTTGGGAATACTTGGCGGGTTCAAAGTTAAATTCTCGATTTTTTTTCAACCAATCGTATCCATTCTGAGAACTGTTCCGGTAATATCCATCATCGTGATATTGTTAATACTATTCGGTTTCGCACTTACACCATATCTGATTACTTTTCTCATGATTTTCCCCTTGATATATCAGGCTTTTCATGACGGAATCAGAAATATCGATTCAGAATTGATCGATGTCTACAAACTGGAAGACAACAGAAAACTGACCGGATTGAGATATTGTTATCTACCACTGATGAAAAACGAGATTGAAACAGTCTTGTTACAAGCTGCCGGATTGGGAATCAAAGTATTGGTGATGGCAGAATATCTCTCGCAGACCAGAACTTCGATTGGCAACGCCCTTTTTCTCGCAAAAATCAATTTGGCCTATGACGAAGTCTTTGCCTGGACAATCATTTTGATTTTGCTTGCAATAGGGTTTGAAGCCATAATTAATCGATTCAAAAGTCTGAAACAAAAACAAGATCTTTTTAATTTACCTAAGAAATCGAATACCGATTGACAACTGCTTCAAACTAATATATCATAGTATTTGACATAAGGGAGTAGCTGGTGGGAAACCGTGATTAAATCAACATGCATGGCCAAAAGCCTGGTTTAATTGTAACGGCAAGACTTATGCACGAACTTGTGCATGAGTCTGTTTTTTTTAAAATTTCAGAGAGGATATATAATGCGATGGAACTTTATCAGAAAAACGTCAAGGAAGTACTAAAAGATTTTCAGGTTGATGCAAAAAAAGGACTAACTACTGAACAAGTTATCTTACAACAGGAAAAGTACGGAAAAAACGAATTGAGAGCAAAAAAGAAAATTACACTCATGCAAATGTTTCTCGAGCAATTCAAAGACTTTTTGGTCATTATTCTTCTGATAGCGGCAATTATTTCGATTGTTATGGGGATATTTAGCCCAGACGGAGATGGACTAATAGACGGATTTGTCATTTTGGCAATCGTCATTCTCAATGCCGTGCTGGGGGTAACCCAGGAACAAAAAGCGAACGACGCCCTCGATGCTTTGAAAAAGATGAGTTCGCCTCATGCCAAGGTTTTGCGTAATGGTGCGCTTAAGGAAATCTCATCTACCGAACTGACTGTCGGTGACATAGTATATCTGGAAACGGGCGATTATGTAGCGGCAGACTTGCGCCTCATTGAAAGTACTAATTTGAAAATCGACGAGTCGGCATTGACCGGAGAATCACAGCCGGTGGAAAAGGATGCGAAACTTGTTTATGATAAGGAAATCGTATTGGCGGAAAGATATAACCTCGCCTATATGTCCACGCTTATTTCATACGGAAAAGCCTTTGGAATCGTAACTAACGTGGGAATGACGACCGAAATCGGCAAAATCGCCACAATGCTGGATGCAGTCGAAGAAGGAAAAACTCCGCTTCAAAAAACAATCGACGAATTTGCCAAGGTCCTTGGACTGATTTGCATCGGCGTCTCGGTCGTGGTATTCGGTCTGGGATGGCTTCAGGGACAAGATGTCTTTGACATTTTCCTCACCGCTATCGCGCTTGCAGTAGCCGCGATCCCGGAAGGGCTGACCGCTGTCATCACTGTTGTTTTGGCACTGGGAATGCAAAGAATGGTCAAACGACATGCGATCATCAAGAATTTATCCACTGTTGAAACGCTGGGACAAGCAACAGTTATCTGTTCGGATAAAACAGGTACTTTGACACAAAATGAAATGACAGTTAAAAAAGTATTTGACCTGGTAAATGATTATGATGTCGCTGGTACTGGATACGAAGCCAAAGGTGATATTTTATTAAATAACAAACCCGCAGATATTTCTGGAAATCTAGATCGAATCTTGCAAGTATGTCTTTTGTGTAACGACGCCGTGTTGGAAACCGAAAACAAGGTGCTAGGCGATCCAACCGAAGGCTCCCTTCTGGTTCTCGCCAAAAAGGGCGGATATGCAATTGAAAACAAAAATGACAAGTATCCTCAAGTAAACGAATATCCTTTTGATTCGACAAGAAAAATGATGACGTCCATCAATAAAATAGACGACAAATATATTCTTTTGACAAAAGGCGCATGCGATCAACTGATCAAAATATGCGATCGCATCAAAATCGGTGAGGAAATAAGAAAAATCACTCCAAAAGATATCGACAACGTCTTGCAAAAGAATGAAGAGTATTCCAAACAGGCATTCCGCGTGCTTGGCTACGCATATTCCGAAACGGACACATACCAGTCAATGGACTTAGAAAAAGATTTGATTTTCCTTGGTCTTACAGCCATGATTGATCCACCGCGTCCGGAAGCGAAAGACGCAATTGCCAAATGTCATAAAGCGGGCATCAGAGTGATGATGGTCACTGGCGATCACTTGGCCACAGCCAAAGCCATCGCCACCGAACTGAATATTTTGAAACCGGGACATATTGCCTTATCCGGAGAAGATACAGCGAAAATGACCGACGAGGAATTCGAAGAAGCGATTATGCACTGCGACGTATTTGCCAGATCCACTCCCAAGGACAAAATCAGGATCGTCGAGATCTTGCAGAAAAACAATGAAGTTGTCGCCATGACTGGCGACGGAGTCAACGATTCTCCGGCATTGAAACAAGCTGATATCGGCGTTGCCATGGGTATCACCGGCACCGAGGTTTCCAAGGAAGCCAGTAATATGATTCTGACAGACGACAACTTCGCCTCAATCGTCAGTGCAGTCGAAGAAGGCAGGATTATCTACAGCAATATCAGAAAATTCACTATCTATCTTGTATCATGTAACATCGGCGAGATTCTCGTCATATTGGTAGCGATGCTCATGGGGAGATTCTTCCAAAATTATATTCCCTTGCTTGCGATTCACTTACTATGGATCAATCTGATGACAGATTCCTTCCCCGCTTTTGCTTTGGGAATGGAAAAAGGCGAGAAGAACATTATGGATGACAAACCAAGAGACACAAAAGAGAAACTGTTAAACAAACATACATTGGTTAAGATTTTCATTCAAGGTTTTGGTTTGATGCTCGCCGCACTTGCCAGCTTCAAAATCGGCTTACTGATGACAAGTAATGGTGCTTCTTTGACTCAAGCGAGAACGATGATTTTGGTGACAGTGGTCTTTGGAGAACTATTCAGAACCTATTCGGCAAGATCAGAAACGAAGTTCCTGTTCCAAATGAATCCGTTTGACAATAAATTTGTCAACTATTCTGTATTATTTTCCTGCTTGCTTTTGATGCTCTTGATCTACATTCCGCCTGTAGCTGGAATCTTCAAGATCGAAGCTATGACTTTAGGAGAACTTGCCATCGCTGTCGGGTTAGGATTTATACCGATGCTGTTTGGGGAATTTACTAAAGTCTTTCAACAAAAAAATCTTAAAATTGAGTAAATGTATATTTTCATGATTTTATTGAAATAATGCCTCAGATAAGGTACAATGTAGCCGTAAGCGGAATGGGGGAGTGTAAAGGTGAAAAACAACGTTATCAGAAATGTAACGCTGGATGTAAATGAGAAAATTTTAAAAGATTTTCGCAGACTAAAGGCAAAAAGGCGCTTTTGCCAAATCATGCTGACAACTAAAAGACTGATAATCTATACTGATGGAATGTCGCTTTCCCGTGGCCGTAGAGTCAAAAGAAAAATGATGAATGAAACCGACCTGCATTCCATCCACCAATTTGAATACTATATTGATTTTCAAAAACATCGCATCTGGGCAAGAATTCTGGGATTTGTGCTTTTCCTGGCAGCAATAGGCGGAGCGTATGTGAACTTTGCCAATATTCTTATAGCTTTTCCTGTGTATCCATATTCTGAAATCGGAAATTACGCGGCTCTAGGTCTTATCGCTATTATCGGCCTTATCATGTGGCTCAGAGTCGGGAAAACTCTTTACGTCAAGATCAAATCAGGACTTAATGATGTTTCGACACTGGCACTTGAAGCCAACAAATACAATGAACTTACAGCGAGATATTTAGGATCTAAAATCCACCCTATCGCAACAAAATAAATTATAAAAGAAAAACAGAATCAAATTCTGTTTTTTTTGATTTTCCATTTCGGGGGTTTGAAAAACATGATATAATTAGACAAATAAAATATATATGCAGAGGTGAAATATGAAACTGAATTACAAGAAAGTATTTCTGATTGGATTGGCATTTTTTCTGATTTCCATGTTCTGGCAGACCTATGACAACATAATTGCAAAAATGTTGATTGACAAATTTGGCTTGAATCAGACTTGGTCCGGAGTAGTAATGGCTTTCGATAATATCCTCGCGCTGTTTCTGTTACCGCTTTTTGGTGGATTGTCTGACAAGACAAACGCCAAACTCGGGCGCAGAACACCATATATTATTGTCGGAACGATCATTGCCGCATTTGCATTCATGACGCTTTCTTTCGTTGATAATTATCAAACCACAAAAATAGAAAGCCAGACAGTAATCACAGAAGATTACCAAAGCATTCAGATAGCTAGCTTGACCGATTCCGAATGGAACGTAATCATCACCGGTATGGCTTCAGAAAGAGTTACTGCATTGAATGCCGAGCAAATCACCCCAAAGCAATATTACGCATGGGATGAAAGCATTTATCAGCCGATGATGAACGTTTTGGATGAAAACACCGATGGAACGCTCAGCACCTTTGAGACAAACGATTTGAAAGATGGCTACTATTCATATTTAAGCACCAGGGCATGGCAGATGACTTCGCAAAACCCGTCAAATTTCATTGTCTTCATTGTGATATTGTTCATTGCGCTTGTCTCGATGTCGATATTCCGTTCCCCGGCAGTAGCGTTAATGCCGGACGTGACAATCAAGCCTTTGCGGAGCAAGGCGAATGCTATCATCAACCTTTTGGGCAGTTTCGGAGGAATTTTATCGCTCATTGTCTTGAAGATCTATGGTCTTGACAATCAGTCCTACGTAAATTATACGCCTGCTTTCATAACAATCGGTGCATTGATGCTTGTCTTCCTTGCAATCTTTCTATACAAAGTCAAGGAACCAAAACTTGTACAGGAAAAAGAAGCCGATGATATCAAATATGGGCTTACTGATGAAGTTGAAGCCAAAATTCTTGGTGAAACCGTTAAAGAGCTTTCCAAGGAAAAGAAAGTTTCTCTCTATCTAATCCTCTTTTCAGTCTTCTTGTGGTTTGTCGGTTATAATGCCGTCACGAGCAAGTTTGCCGATTACTCTCCGAAAGTATTACAGCTAGGGTATGGCACTCCGCTCCTGGTTGCTTATGGGACCGCTTTGTTGGCATTTATACCGATAGGTATTCTTGCGACAAAGATCGGCAGAAGGAAGACGATTCTGATTGGAATCACAATTCTGACAATATGCTTTGCTGCGGCGACTTTCCTGACTCCCAACTCGGCACAGATCATGTATCTCATTTTCGGGTTGACTGGTATCGGTTGGGCTACGATCAATGTCAATTCTTATCCGATGGTCGTTGAATTAAGCAAAAACTCCAATGTGGGTAAATACACAGGGTATTATTACACATTCTCGATGGCGGCCCAAATCGTCACGCCGATTGTTTCGGGTATGCTGATGGACAAGTGGGGCAGAATCGTGCTCTTCCCGTATTCGGCCATATTTGTTGCCTTGGCGTTTGTGACTATGTTCCTGGTCAAACACGGAGACGCTGTTGTTCCAAAAAAAGAATCAGCCTTGGAGAATTTTGACGTAGACATGGATTAGAAATTTTAATAAAATATAAGGCAGACCTCAACCTGAAGTGATAAGATGTTAGTAGACACAAAATAATATGTACCCTATGTCAAGGACAAAATAAAAAAAGGTATTTGATTTGTTCTATTAAGCATTGAGCATTAAGTATTGTTTTGTAATTGAGATGATTGTCTGTACAGACAGTCATCTTTTCT